>Ga0131853_10000204_pt1 | contig 104390 bp, 83 predicted proteins | sample TergutLab28metaG_FD_92764 | JGI IMG/M metagenome (GOLD analysis project Ga0131853, IMG submission 92764) | Labiotermes labralis P1 segment gut microbial communities from Petit-Saut dam, French Guiana - Lab288 P1 (version 2) (version 2) | ecosystem: Host-associated > Arthropoda: Insects >...
TGTGGCTAGTGTATGTATCTATATGCCCCGATACTTTGGCCATAAGCTATTTTTGGAAAATTGTAGACAAACCGCAGAATATGCTATAACATAGCAATAGGAGCTAACGGCAGGGAATTATTCCAGCCGAAATAAGAAGCAAGTAGGAAAAGCAAGAGAAGTAAGTAAGAAAAGCAAGAAAAGAAGTAAATGAAAAAAGGCAACTGCGGAACCATTGAGATTCGCACCCTCAATGGCGCCTGAAGGGATGAGGAAACATCGCCTCCAGACACAGGTATACACCTGCTACCGCAGCCCACGAAGTATATAACATTCACTGCCCCTCTTCAAGCTTGAATTCCCCTCCAAGCTAGAGGTTGGCGGCTGGTATTGTTGTATGCGCGTATGCTGTCGGCAAGCCGATTGTATTATCTATGTAACGCTACATAAATTTGATTTTGAGTTTATTGAGCGCGAAGGCGATGACGATGTGTAAATACACAGAGTCTCCCTTCGCGCTTTTTGCTTGTCGTTAGCTTACTACTAATAAAGGGAGGCAGTACAATGAAACTGGAGGTAAAGCACAGGATTGATGAGTTGGGTAGGATTCTAATCCCTAAGCAGCTAAGAACAGAACTGGGTGCAAGCACAGGGGACACGCTAGTAATCAGCTATGAGGATGGCATGGCAACTATGCGGCTGGGAGAAAGCAATCCGGATGACGACAGCGTTATAACATGTGAGGAAGTAAGCGGAAAAGGCAAAGTGGAAAGGTATTTGTGTATGTCGTGTCAGGAAATAAAAGATCGAGATGAAGTTAGTGTTGTTGCTGAAATCGCGTAGTAAAAAGCACACAAAAGCAAATCAATAGTAAAAAACTCAGGAAAAGCAAGGGGCGCTCTAAATGCGCCCCTTCACTTTATCAAGCTGCATAATTGTTGGGCAATAGAATGGGAAATGAAAATATATCCTAACGTATCGAAAAAAGATAAAAAATAGCGAAATATAGTTGCATTGGAAATAATCATACGGTATGATAACCAAAAAATAGCAAATGAGCGCTTATTTAGCTTTGCGTGCACAGCAAAGCTAAACCGAAGATTATAATTTATTTCTTACACAAAAGGGAGGAAGCAATGAGAATTTCAACTCATGAGAAGATGCAAAAGAAGAAAGTGAAAGACATGCTAATGAGACTTGTATGCCTATTGTTGGCGATAGTCATGATTGTGTCACTAAATAGCTCAGCCATGGCGCATGATAGTGTCCCATCAGATATAGGCGAATCCCATACAAATGGCTTATCTGATGTAACACTAGAATTTTGCGATAACTGGGACGATGATTTTGACTTCGATTCATTATTCGAATCACTAGAATTAATTGAATCGCCTGAACTGACTGAAACAGCAATGATATATTACTTCGGTTGGGACGGGACTACAGTAAGAGAAGTCCCACTGGATTATTTAGATGGGGCATTGATATCCGATTCCAACTATCACGGCATAACAGCCCTTGAAGCGGATGAAGATGATTTAGATATCGTTGTGCTGTACTATTTCGGCGACGAAGAACCAGTAGTACGCGGCGTTCTGGCAGAGCGTCTTGATGAAGCGATACTTGAACATATGAACTGGGATGGAACTTCTCCATTCGAGCCTTCAAGCGAACCTTATGAAATTGCAATAATGTACTACTTTGACTGGGATTCTGATGAGCCTCAGGTTATGAATATTGATGGGTTTTACGAGTTGGTTTACCCATCTCTATATATGGAAGCAGGTAACAACTATAACCTTGATTCTACTGGCATAACCCCATTCAATGTAGCAACTCTAAACTTATCTGCAAGCTCCTGGACATCATCATTCAATGCCAGCAGCACCACGATACAAGTAACTTCCAACAGGCAATGGACTATAAATAATGGCAATCTAGGATGGGTAAGGGTTGAAAACATAACCCCAGCAAACCGCACAGGTAACGGGTCTTTTAGGCTAACAACGTCCCCCAACCCCGGTACCCAATCCAGAAGTGGAACCATAACAGTAACAGCCCCAGGTGCACCAACGCGTACCATAAGTGTAACCCAGCAGGGTCATCCTCCGTCACTTACTCTTAGCACATCTTCCTGGAGTCCAACATCCGCAGCATCTTCGGCGGTAGTGACTGTAAATGCCAATGGCACATGGTCAATATCAAGCAATCAATCATGGCTGACAATCACAAACATAACCCCATCGACTCGAACCGGCGGCGGGTTTTTTACAATGAACGCACCTGCAAATCCTAATTCATCTACAAGATCGGCAACTGTATCGGTTACAGTACCTGGTGTCCCTACAAGGACTATAACCGTAACCCAGGCAGCACATCAGGCCAACCTTGCAGTATCCTCATCAGGCTGGCACCTCCAGACTCACCACTCAAGCCAGGCGACAGTAAACGTCACATCCAATGGCAACTGGACGGTATCCAGCAACGCCACGTCATGGCTGACTGTATCACGGTCAAGCGGCAGTGGTAACGCATCCTTTGTGATGAGCGCATCTGCAAATACTGGCTCGACAGCAAGAAATGGAACGATAACAGTATCAATTCCAGGGGTAGTAACGCGAACAATTCCCGTATCCCAAGCAGCAGAAGCCGGAAGTCTAAGTCTATCCCTAAGCACCTGGACTCCGTCAAACTTTGCGGATAGCATAAATGTAAATGTATTTTCCAATAGAGCCTGGAATGTATCCAGCAACGCAACCTCATGGCTGACAGTATCTCCGGCAAGCGGTAGTAATAACGGCTCCTTTACAATCAACGCCACAGCCAACACCGGCGCTAACTCACGAACTGGCACGATAACCGTAACAGCTACCGGGGCACCAACGCGTACAATTTCCGTATCCCAAGCCGGAGTGCAAATCCAAAACTTTACGCTAACCTTCATGTTAAATGGAGGGAGTGGAATCCCAACAACAATGACCGTACCATCTGGGACGCTAGTTGGCACAGCTCTTATGCCTTTACCAACACCGCAAAGAACAGGATATACATTTATGGGATGGTTTGATTTCCAGCAAATCGGGATGTCATCATTTGATGAAGATATGTTGGATATGGATTTATATGGCGTTGATTTTGATTTAAATATATATGAGTATGAAAGTGGCAGCTTTGGAGGCTATGTAACCAATGAAGCTTACTCAATTGAACCGTTTAGCGTTGCAATTGGGTCTTTCGTTGTCACAGGCAATAGAACATTACATGCCCATTGGTTTAGACGTTTTGAAGTCACTTTTGTTGGCAATGGAGGTACAGTAACGGAACAGAGGCGGTATGTAGTTCCAGGAGCGGCAATAGGGCATCTACCAACTGCTACAAGGACTAATTTTACTTTCCATGGGTGGTCAACTGCTCCAGACAGAAATGAAATGGTTGATTATACAATGAGGGTAAACAGAGATATGAGACTCTATGCCAGATGGGCCGTGACGATAACCTTTAACCCCATGGGAGGTTATCTAAGTCAAGCAAACAGCACCCGGACTGTTGTGCCAGGTTCGCTGATGCAAGGCGGCGCTTTTCCTACGCCAACGAGGCAAGGCACTTCACTTGGGCGTAGGTTTGTAGGCTGGTATGATGCTATTGTTGGGGGTAATAGAGTACACGCGACCAGTCTTTCTCCAAGCAGCAACACTACTCTTTTTGCAAGATGGGAATCGAATATTGATCAAACCAGACATTTAGATTTTTGGTATTGGTCAAACACCATATTCATACCTTTAGAGGTGGCTCCGAGTCTTGATCTTGCATTTTGGCGCCCAGCTATGGATAGGGGCAGGTTAAGCTGGAATAGAAGTGACGCCCCAGTACACTTTTATATTGACCATTCGTCAAGCTATATTGTTAGAGCTGAACCTCGGTGGGATAGTGATCATCTTGGGTGGTTACAGTTCGGAGGTAATCAAACAGGCAATCAACTTACAAAAATAGAGATATACTTGAACTCTCGCAGTATAGTTGAACATTATTATGATGATGGAGCAAGTGACTTCATAACACTTGACGGATTGATTGAACGTGTGATGGCTCATGAGTTAGGACATGTTGTTGGTCTTTCAGATAACCCACCCACAATTTTCTCTTTAATGTTCATACCAAGTTATGCAATTGGAATATTAGGGCCAACTGACTACGATATAGAAAGTGTAAAAATGATATATGACTAATAAATAGGCGTAAAAAAATTATCATATCTATGTATAGATGTGTTTGAAGACACTTCAAGGCATCTCTAATATCAAGATAAGGAGAAGCATATATGAAAAAAGGCATTAGTTCATTTGTAATAATTTTATTTTTATCTTTTGCTCTTGTGGCGTGCGCACAAACCAGTGTAATAACAGAGTATGTGCCTACAGGATTACTCCGGATTCGCACTGATATAAACCAAATTGCCCGTGGCGCAACACATATTGTTCACGCAGAGGTTTTAGATAATAGAGTTGAAAGAATAAATACCTATATGGGTAGTGGGTACGTTATAGGATTCAATAATGAAATAAGAGAGGTTGATATATCAAGGTATTATGAAATTGTAACAATTTATCGACTCAGTGTTTTAGAGGTATTTAAAGGGGACGTTGAAGTAGGTGATATATTGGAGCTTGGTCAAAGAGGCGGGAGATTAGGCAATTATGAGCTCATTAATGAGCGTAAAATCCCAATTGCATATGGTGATGAGTTAATATTCTTTATGCGATGTTTTACAGATGAAGGTTTTGGTCATCTGCCTTTATTATTAGAATCATCTAGCCAAGCCGTATATCATATCCCAGCTCCAGGCGCAGACGGAAGCGCAGTACTTGAGAGCTTTACCCCAGACAATGAACTGATATTAACTGTGAGTGACTTAGAACGGTTTGTAGAGGAATTTGGGGGGAGAGGCCCAATTCCCACTCCAACACCGGCTCCTGGCGGACTACTATCATTAAACATCTTCAACAACGGCAAAGGCGGCTCCCCAAGTAGCCCAAACGCAAACCTAGCACAATCAGGTACCATCCGCATATGGACACAACTTGACGGCGTAAACACGCCACTCCCACTTAGTGCAGCAATAACCGCAATAGACGAAAATGATAACGATGCAATGGAATTTGTCCGCTTAAACCAAAGATGGGCAGCAAATCAAGGCTGGCTGGAAGATTTCAACTATATAGACATAAATAAAAACGGCCAATGGGAGACAATCACACTATCAATAACAGTATTTGACCAAACAATTGAAGCCATACTTGTCAACAGCCTGTATACCCCAGAAACAGCACCATATTTCCACACCCAGGTTTTTGAGGAAGATTGGCGTACACATATCGTGATTTGGTTCTACCAAGGCGGGCCGAGGTACACCAATACACACCGAGTAGTGATTGACGATATTGTGTTGTATGTAGATGGAGAACGCGCAAATATCCGAGATTTTGCCAGCAATGTCGCTCCTCACCAAGTAGACATCCCATCATTGCAGATACGAAGGGATTTGGATTGGCAGGAGATGACGATTATAGTCACCGAACTTGGTCAGACAATTACTCATACCTTTACTAACTAGAGCGAAACTGTTTGCACTAAAAGACCCCTCAATCTATGAGGCAATATTCATAGGCTGAGGGGTCTTACATATTGATAATACCTGGATTTGCCATTACTTGAAGGCCGTCACCAAAAATACTACAATGACTTTGCAATCAATAATATGCAAAGGAATGATGGCATTGGCTAAATTTGATTTCATTATTAGGGATATAAATCCTGGAGAAATTGAAACGGTAGCGGACTTACTGTCCACTGGATACTATCACGATAAATTCTTCAAATGGTCGGTTGATTGTGATGATAGCCGACATAGAATTGTTGCTAATTATTATAAAATTTATCTTGGCGCAGCTGGGTGCGTATCCCATGTGGTGGAGAGCCCAACAATGGGCATGATAGGCGCTTCGGTTTGGCTTCCTCATGATGTGGATGGCGGGATTTATCATGAAACTGATAAAGTTGTAGGGGAATATGCCCCGCAGTTTCGTGCTGTTAGTGATAGATCTCACGACAGTGAGCCGCCCATGGCGCCTTTTTATCAGCTTGTGGGTTTTGTGGTGCTTCGCGAGGCTCAGGGGATGGGTGTAGGCGGAGCGCTATTAAAATATCATCTTGATATTCTTGACGCGGCGGGGATACCTACTTATCTGGAGGCCAGCACCCCTTATTTTGGTGGTGGGGTGTATGGAAAGTTTGGCTATCAGCCAGTGGGTGAGCTTATGGTATTTGCTGATACTGCTGTGTTATATCCTCTTTGGAGGCCTGCCGGAAGGGAGAAGGAAAGCCTTTGTCCCAATCATCAAAACCGGGTGGTGAGCTTTGGCGGTCACAAATGGCGAGTATTGGATGAGCGAGATAATAAGGTTTTGCTGCTGTCAGAAAAAATTATACTCCCGAATAAGTACCATGATGTATTTGAAAATATAACCTGGGCGGATTCTGATGTGCGTAAGTTCCTTAACTCTGATTTTTATAGTGAGTTTACAGAGGCGGAGCAGAAGCAGATAGTTGAAACACAGGTATCTAATTGTGGCAATCCGTGGTATTGCCTTGATGGTGGTGGGGATACAAGGGATAAAATTTTTCTTTTGTCTGTACAGGAAGTGGTACGATATTTAGGTGGACAGCTAAAAAGCTCAAATAATAAATTCTTTATAGACGATGAATATAATGATGCGCGAAAGGCCACAAATACGGATAATCTTCCATCTAGATGGGTGCTTAGGACTCCAGGAAACTTACCCTATCTTGTTACTATAGTCACTTTAGAAGGCAAAATTGCCATGACTGGGGATTTTGTTAATCGTTCTAGTTCAGAGCTGTTTAAAGTAGGGGTTCGCCCTGCATTGTGGGTGAGGAGTATCTGAATTTAAAACATGCGGCATAAAGATCAGCAAGAGGGCACATAGAATTTATTGTTTGACATTATTAGCGTAGGAATGTATTCTATACGTAATATTGACAAAATTCACCACCAATTTGTGTAATGCTACTTTCCACAACAAAATTTATCTTGTTTATACATACACAATGAAGGGGGGACTTGTATGATTGTGCTTGCTAAGAACTGAAAGTCTTAGGCAAATTTATAATAGCGCAAAAGGGAGGACATACAAATGTTTAAAAGGAAATCAATAATGATCATCACTTGCTTGCTTTCGCTTATCCTCACGATGACACCTATTACTGTTGTCGCGGCACAGGAGCATATTATCGCTAATGAACCTGCAGCAGATGCGTTATCACTTTGGGTTATGCCCCCAGACATGTTGTATCTGTATAGATGGGCAGATGTATTTGTATCAAATGAGCATGAACTTAGAAATGCAATATGCACTTCACAGTATCAATACCCGGAACCACTTGTAATAGAGCTTATTAATGATATTGAGCTATCAGCATGGTCATCTTTAATTATTGGTAATAGCCAATACGTTGCGCTTGTTGGGCACTACACGATATCTATACCGGAACATTCTTTTGGGCCAGTCATCTCTGTTCATAGTGGAGGAAAGTTGACTTTGGCTCGTGGTATAACTGTTTCAAGAACGAGCAGTAATTATTTTAGCAGTGACAGTGGCAATATATATGTAGATAACGGATATTTAACAATGGCTTATGAGGCAAGAGTTGAAAATGCTCAGGGTTTTGGTGTGGTTTTGCACAATAGTGTATTCAATTTTGTCAGCGGATTAATACAATTTAATCATGGTGGCGGTGTATCATTTCACAATTCCACATTTAATAATTTTCAGGGTAGGATTGTAAACAATAGCGGCAATGGCGTGGTTGCTAGCGGCGGCTATTTTACAATGTTTGACGGATGGATTAGTGGCAATACAAGCGATGGTTTAGCCTATAATGGGGTGCTTTTACGTGACAACACTACTTTTAATATGATGGGCGGTACAATTGATTCTTTTGAAACAGGAGTACGCCTTGGAGTTGGCTTTCCGCTTGTGCCGCGGCCGCCTATTGCATTTGACATGTTTGGTGGATCTATACGTAACAATGTAAATGGTGTTTACGTAAGCCCTTATAATGTATTTCGCATGATGTCTGGGGCAATTGAAGATAATCATGGCCGCAGCGGGGTTTTTGTAAGAGGTTCCAGATTTTATATGTTTGGCGGATTTATACGGAACAATTCCAGCGATAATGAACCTTTTGGCCGTCAAATGGGTGGCGGGGTAACTGTCTATGCTTCGCCTTTTGGAACGCCTTCAGTATTTACAATGTTTGATGGGAGAATAGAGAAAAATAATGCCACAAATGAAATACTTAGCGGGAATGGCGGAGGTGTGCATATCGATGGAAGCTCCTTCATAATGAGGGGTGGCGTAATATGCAGTAACACTGTTGAAGGTGTTGGTGGTGGTGTAGGAATGCAACATCAGGGGTCGTCACCTTGGCAGCAGTTGTTTGTTATGTACGGGGGCGTAATAGAAAATAATACAGCTAGATCTGGTGGCGGCTTATTTCTTGCTAGCCGCGGGCCTGGTAATCGTATTATTAATGGTACTATCCGCAACAACACTGCGACATCGGATGTGGCAGGGGGCATATCTGTCATGTTTGCGGATTTGTATATAAATAATTCAGCAATTATTGACAATCAAGCCCGCAATGGCGGCGCTGGAATCATGGCTGGTTTTTCATCCAGGCTTGAGATCACTAACAGCACAATTGCAGATAATACTGTCACTGGCGCTAGATTACCCGATTTTCATCCGAGTGATGGTTCAGGCGGCGGTATAATTTTATTTAACCAATCTGAATTAGTTATGCACAGCGGCCGTATTACCGGAAATACCGCATACACTGACGGCGGAGGTATTTGGGCAAATGACTTATCCGACATAACTATTGGTGCAGATGTAGTATTTTCAGATAACCAAGCCTCAAGAGCCTTTAACCGTCTGCCGGAAGACGACGCGCTTTACCATGCCAACATCCACGCCACACAGTGGACAGCACCATTTACTCAAGGCTTTAATAACTTTGATATCAGCTACACGCGGGGTACGCCTTTTGTTGAAGGTAGCAGGATTTTTAGCCTTACTATAGGCGACGTAGAAGGCGTTATAGACCAAAGTGCAAAAACCATCACTTTCCATATCTTAAATACTGATCTTATCAACGGGAGATTTGTAGGGACTGTAGATCAACTTATTGCCGACGGCTCCGTTGCAATGTTTTATGTAAACGGACAGGAATGGCCGATACAAGAAGGTCAGTTGGCTGGTTTCTCTTCCGGCGATAAGGTTTTTATAGAAGATGGGATTGTGTACGATCTTGTTATCATCCCAATGCCGGGCCGTATATCACGGTTGACGGTTGGAGGTATAGAGGGCGTAGTTGATCAAGAAGCGGAAACAATTACGTTTTATGTTCCCTCGAGCCGACTTGTAAATGGCAGATTTGTAGGTTTTATAAATGAGTTTTACGCGGACTGCAATGTAGCACGTTTTTGGGTACTAGGTAACGAGTGGCCTCTGATGCAGGGACAGGAGGCAGGCTTCAGTAGTGGTGACAGTGTTTATGTTAATTCTGGGGTTGTATACACCCTAATTGTTGTTCCTGTTTAGCACCGATACATTGTTAGTATAAGTAAGAGGCCCTAGTGGGGGTATTTTCCTCACTAGGGCTTTTTTATGCTATAATCCTGAAGAAAACCTTAGAACAAGTCTTAGGAAAAAGGAAGGACAACCCCATGATTGATAATCTTCGAAAAAAAATAGAAACCGCTCTAGCTGAGGCCAAAGACATGACTGCCCTAGAAAATTTGCGGGTAAGCATACTGGGCAAAAAGGGCGAAATCACAGACTTATTAAAATCTCTTGGTCAGCTTCCTAAAGAAGAGCGCGCACAAGCTGGACAAGCTGCCAATGAGCTTAGAGACTGGGCAACCCTGGCTATAAAGTCTGCCATTGATGATATGGCTCAAGTCCAGCAGCAAAATGCCTTGGCAACTGAGTCCATTGACGTTACCCTTCCAGGGCGCAGGCGCAAGATTGGCCGCTTGCATCCTATTTCTGTTACCCATAAAAAGCTGGAAGATTTATTCGTAAGCCTTGGCTTTAATATATTAGAAGGCCCTCATATTGAGACCGTATACAATAACTTTGATGCCCTCAACACCCCTCACAACCACCCTTCGCGGGATGAGGCGGATACTTTCTATTTTAATGATAATTTGCTTCTTAGATGCCATACATCACCAATGCAGGTGCGTGTAATGGAAGCTCAGGCTCCCCCTATACGTGTGGTTATTCCAGGGATGACATACCGCCGGGATGAAATAGACGCAACCCATACTCCGGCCTTCCATCAGATGGAAGGGCTTGTAATAGACAAGGGTATAACATTTGGGGATTTAAAGGGTATGCTTGAGCTTATTGTTAGGCATATATTTGGGCCGGGGACGGCCATACGCTTACGCCCCAGTTATTTCCCCTTTACAGAGCCTAGCGCAGAGGTGGATGTTACCTGCTATTCCTGTAAGGCTAAGGCTCCTGAAGGGTGCCGGGTATGTAAGGGCAGCGGCTGGGTAGAGCTTTGGGGCTGCGGCATGGTACACCCCAATGTACTGCGTATGTCAGGTATTGACCCAGAAGTGTATACAGGCTATGCATTTGGCCTTGGAACAGACCGGATAACCTCGGCAATAAACGGGATTACAGACCCACGGCTATACTTTGACAATGATATGCAGTTCCTTAGTCAGTTTTGATGATTGGAACAACCCCGATTTTAGTATAAGAAAGGTGTAGAACACATGAATATTCCTATGTCATGGCTAAAGGCCATAATTCCCATAGAAGATACGGCGGAAGCCTTTGCGGAGAAAATAACCAACGCAGGTATGGCGGTAGAGGCCATAACCCAGCCGGATGCTGAAATTTCTGGTGTGGTGGTAGGTCAGATTAAATCACTCACTCGCCACCCTGACGCCGACAGGCTTTGGGTAACCCAGACAGATATCGGCAGTGAGGTGCTACAGATTTGCACCGCCGCCGACAATCTCAAGGAAGGGGATTATGTCCCTGTGGCTGTCCATGGTGCCAACCTTGCAAATGGCCTCAAGATTAAGAAGTCTAAAATGCGTGGGCAAGAGTCTAACGGGATGTTAGTTTCTGTGGAAGAGCTGGGCTATACCAGAGATGATTACCCGGAAGCTCCAGAGGACGGGATTTATGTGTTTTCCCAGGCATATTCTTTGGGCATAGACGCAAAGCCTATCTTTGGGCTGGATGAGGCTGTGTTGGAGTTTGATATCCTTTCTAACCGCCCGGATTGCAATGCCGTTATAGGTATTGCGCGGGAGGCGGCGGCTCTTTATTCCCAGCCTTTTGTGGCCCCTGCTATTAATGTAAAAGAAGAAGGCCCAGGGCATATTACCGATTATGTAACGGTGGATGTCCAAGATACTGACCGCTGTCCCAGGTATATTGCCCGTGTCGTGACAGATGTTGTGGTTGGCCCTTCTCCAAGCTGGCTTCGCCGCAGGCTTAACATGGCGGGGATAAGGCCTATTAATAATATCGTGGATATTACCAACTATGTAATGGTGGAATACGGCCAGCCTCTTCATGCCTTTGATATCAACACGGTGGCGCGTATGAATGAGAAGTATGGTGTAGTGGTGCGTACAGCAGCTGATGGGGATAAATTTACAACCCTGGACGGCGAAGAGCGTACTCTTACAGAATCTACACTAATGATTGCGGACTATAAAAAGCCCATAGGTATTGCCGGGATAATGGGTGGAGACAATTCCTGTATTACAGATAATACCAAGACAATCCTCTTCGAATCCGCAAATTTTGACTCTGCCAATATACGCCTAAGTGCCCGTAAGCTTGGGATGCGTACAGATGCTTCCGGCCGTTATGAAAAAGGCCTTGACCCTAACTTATCTCTTGTTTGTGTAAACCGTGCAATGGAGTTAATAGAAGAGCTAGGCTGCGGAAAGGTAGTACCTGGGATGGTGGATGTATATCCTAATCCTCGCACTGTTAAGACCATCGCCTTTACCCCAAAGAAAATCAAAGAACTGTTAGGGATTGAGACTCTTTCCGCTAATGATATCTGTGCCTATCTTACTCGGGTGGGTATAGAAACAAGGCCTACTGACACCAACGGCGAGTATATGGCTATAATTCCTACCCACCGGGCAGATATTTCAGGCTCAGCCGACCTTGCGGAAGAGGTAGCTCGGTTTTATGGGCATAATAATATACCCTCTCGGTATGTACAGAGGGTTGATGGAAAACAGGAATCGACGTCCTATGGCCCTTCTTGTACGCTTGTGAATACCATTAAAGATGCCGCTGTGGCTCTGGGCTATTACGAAGCTAAAACCTTCCCATTTGACAGTGTTAAGGTTTTTGACAAGTTACTGCTCCCTGATGACCATAAAGACCGTAACGCTATGGTTATCAGAAACCCATTAGGGGAAGATATGGGGATAATGCGTACCCTTTCTTTGAATGGCTTGCTTGAGAGCCTTGGGCGGAATGATAGTAATAGCAACGAATCGGCGTACCTGTTCGAGCTTGCCAGGACTTATCACCCTAATAAAGAGGGCGAGGATGCAAGTTCTCCTTACGAGCCTTTCTTTTTAACGCTTGCGGCATTTGGGCCGGATATGGATTTTCTTTCTATCAAAGGTGATGTTGAGGAAATATTGGCGGCTTTAAATGTTGTCGGTATCGGCTTTGCCCGCCATCAACTTCCCTTTACCCACCCCGGCAAGACTGCTCTAATCCAGGTGCTGCCGGGCAGAGGGCAGAACCATCCTCCGGCACCCATCGGCTATATAGGAGAGCTACACCCACAAGTATGTGAGAACTACCAGATAAACAAGAAGGCATATATCGCTGTGCTGTGTATGGAGGCACTTGGGGAGCTTGCTCTTGGGGCACGACGCTTCAAGGTTCCTTCTATTTTCCCGGCATTGACTCGTGATATAGCTCTTGTTGTACCGGAAGCTGTGACAGCGGCGGAAGTGGAGTTGGCAATCCGTGAGCGTGGGGGTTCTCACCTTGAAGATGTTAAGCTCTTTGATGTATATCAAGGTAAGCAAATCGCGGAAGGTTATAAGTCCATGGCCTATGCCCTACGCTTTAGGGCAAATGATCGTACCCTTGCCGACAAGGATGTACAAAAACCATTGCGGTTGATAGTGGATAATCTTACTAAAAAGCTCGGTGCTGAAGTACGAGATGCTGTAAAAAAGGCGTAAGACCGTGGGGCTTCACCCCACACCCCATAAGCTTTTTGAAAAAAGCTTAACCAAAAACCTTAATAAAAACCGTGCCTTGCACGGTTTTGGGACGTGTATTTGGAATCCTGATTCAATGAAATGAGGGTGGTATGCAGTATATCTATCTACTTCCGGCGGCGTTTTTTGCACCGATTATCCATGAATGGGTAAAGGCTTTATGCAGTACGTTCCAGGGTGATCCAACCCCAAGGAATACAGGGTATCTTACTGCCAACCCTTTTAAATATTTTGAGCCCATTGGCTTTTTGTTTGCGATGGCCTTTGGGTTTGGATGGGGTAATCCCACCCCTACTACCGCCCTGCATTACCGAGACAGGAAGCGGGGGGTACTTGTTACCTATCTGACTCCGGTGTTGGTTAATTTTTTGCTGGGTATCGGGTCGGCGGCCTTGGTTGGGATTATTGCAGTGCGGGCTATGCCTATAAGCGACCCCAATATTCTGTTCCTTCTGATTCGCTTTTCACATCCTGAAAGCAGCCTCGTAATTATAAGCCTTGTATTGCTGGCTAATTTCGCGTTTATTAATATAAATCTGGCGCTGTTTAATCTTATTCCAGTGTATCCTCTTGCTGCCAATAAGATTTTATTGCAGTTTTCACGCCCAGACACAATTGCAAGGCTTAATCACTATGAGAAAACACTTCAGGTTTTCTTGATTTTAGCCCTTGTACCGTGGTTTGGGGGCGTAGGCCCCCTTGCACGGTTATTTTGGCCTGTTTCCTTCCGGATTATCGGCTTTGTATGGGGGATTGTAGTGTAAATGGAAATAAAGCTTGATGCCTATGAAGGGCCTATGGATTTGCTTGTTAGGCTTATTCAGCGTAATGAAATTGATATTTACGATATCCCTATAGCCCAGCTAACGGCTCAGTACCTGGATGCGGTAGATGCGTTAAAAGATGATGACAGTTATGATATGGATCAAATGAGTGAGTTTGTGTTAATGGCTGCCACTTTATTGGAGATTAAGTCCCGGATGTTACTGCCCAAGCCCAAAGTTGAAGCGGAAGATGTGGAAGTAGAAGACCCTCGTGAGGCCTTAGTGCGTAAGATTATAGCCTACCAAGAGGCACAGGCCCTTGCGGCAGAACTAACCAGGATATCCCCGCCAGGGCTACGGCTTTCCGGTTCTGGTGACCCGAGGTTATTAGAAGAGGTATCTGCAGATATAGATAGCCAGACCCCTATAATGGAGGGGGTAGGACTTGACCGGATATGGGAAATCTTCACCGATGTAATGAGCCGAAGGGCGGCAAAGCGGGATCAGGTTCGTGCAGGTTTTGGGCAAATGCAGCGGGAGCGCTTTACTGTGCCGGAAAAAATCGCTTATATCCATAAGCGGATGGAAGCAGAAGGCAGTGTTAGACTTTCATTGCTGTTTGATTTTTGCCGCTCTAGGAATGAAATGATTGTTACCTTTCTGGCGCTTCTGGAGATGATTCGCCGAGGTATGATGAAAGCCAGGCAAGATAATGCCTTTGAAGATGTATACTGCGAAGCTGCGTAGATTGAGGGCGAAGTACTCATTTTGAGGAGGAAATATCATACATTCTACTGATAGAGAAAAAATGCTTGAGGCAATGTTATTTGCCAGCCCAGAAAGCGTGCCACTGGCAAGCCTTGCTGAAGCGCTGGGTTGTGATATTCCCCTTACCAGAAACCTATTGACCCGTATGGCGGAAGCCTATGCCGCCAACCAATCTGGGATACAGTTACAAGAAACAGATGACTCCTATCGCCTTTGTACTAATCCTATTTACTATCAATCTATAGAGCGTTTGTTAAAGTTAAAGCCACGCAAAGCCCTATCTCAAGCTATGCTAGAAACCTTGGCAATAGTCGCTTACAAACAGCCGGTGACTAAGGCAATAATAGAAGATATAAGAGGCGTAAACGCCGACCACGCAGTGAACAGGCTGATGGAATACGGCCTGGTAACAGAAAAAGGGCGGCTGGACGGCCCAGGGCGGCCTATTCTGTTTGGTACCAGTGATGAATTTTTGCTGTACTACGGCCTTAGAAATGTTGAGGAATTGCTTGCGGCTAATAAATTTGATAGCACAGTTCAGCTGACCTTGGAAAGTGAATGATGTAATGGGTATTTAATGATTTTGGGATATATGCTTTTATTTATGGTATGGTATAATTCTACAACATTCTTCAAAAATCATAACATGATATACATAAGGGAGACTGGATTATGGCAAATGTAGAAATTGATACACCGCTCCAAGGTTATAGATACAGGAGGGATATCGATCTATTTAATAAAGCGGTTAATATAGCCCGTGAACTAATTAGCTCAGGAGATGTTTTGATTTTATTTGGATATAATAGATTTTGTGTATCAGCTGAGATTGTCTTTCCTGAAGAAGATTTCCAGGAAAGATTTCAAAGCATCTCATATGACGACTTTGTTGAAATCTTGGAAGAGGAAATAGTATGTATTATCGAGAAAATTCTACTAAACGATATAAATGAGAATCCAAGAAGCTGGTTGGCGGAAATAATCGACGACGAAAGCGTGGTTAATCACTGTGTGGATATATTTTACAAAAAGGTTGAGTGTGTTAATACTCAGATAATTGATGAGAGCTATAGAAGCTTCTTCGACCTCAAGCTAAATCCTTTAAAAAATAAAATTGCAGGTTTTGACTATAGCATATGTAAGCATGTATCAGACGAAAACAGTAATATTGCATTTGCACAATTAACCATTGCTACTTCAGGAAAGCTTGTATCTGTCATGGGCTCCCCAAAGGACAGGTTGATGATTTTGGATAATGCGGATAGGATTAGCTTTGTTTGCGATAAAAACGACATTGATAATCTAGTGCTAGAGTTGCTTTCCATAAAGATAGCGCTTGAGGAAGAGGAGAGCTAATTGAGTACTATAAGAATAGAAAAAGCTATGTTAGATTCCGGATTAGAATCAACATATAAAAGTGTAGAGGAAGGCATATCTCTGGCCCAGCGGAATAGTGGCTTTGAAGTTAGTTCAAATCCTGGGCGAGTAATTGATGCCGCTACATTATTTGTTCAGTCCAATAATATTGATGCTGAGTCATATGTTTTTGAAACCCGCAAAGCAAAACATATCAACAATCATAAAGCTTATGCCCTTCGCAACCAAAAAAGAGGCATTAGTATGCTTCATGGTGGCTATAATAGGGATATGGATAATTTTTCTTATTACAATAGAATGAGAAACGTGATTGAGTACCTTGCAGAACTAAAAGAAGCCGATGATATACCCTCTCAGGTTCAGCATTATGCGCCAATATTGCGTGTTATTAAGGAGATAATTAGCAAGTTGGATCCTGAGATAGAGCGTTATCTTCAGCGAACTCTTTTGCTTTTTGTTACTATGCTTAAGCGCCATAGCTGTGAGGAAGTAATGACATGGGACAAAGTTGATGCGATGATCCATGTCGCAAGTGATTGCATGATAAATACGATAGATAAAGAATCTTTTCTGGCTCATCACGACTATCTGGAAGAGCATGGTCTCGACATGTTTCCATCGCTGGAGGATTAACATGGCTGCCGTTCTAGATACGACTGTGCAAATCGATAGGATTTTTGGCAGCACAGATAGAAAATCGCGTATTCGTGACATGATGGCTAATAATGAATGCTATAGTACCCAATATGTTCTGGGAGAGTACTATGCCACTATCGTCCGTGACTGTACAATGATATATAGTATCGTTGCACAAAATGATGATATATACGAAGCAGAGAAAAAAATAAATGAAAAAGCCTTTGGGCGTAGTAAAGACAGGGCACATAAAATATTTATTTTTCTCCGCGAATTGTTCGGGAATGATATGGATTATATAAAAATGCACATGGAGTCCTTTTTTGATTTACTGATCCAGAAGTTCTATAAAGGAATTAATAAAAAACTACTGAGTGGTTCAATGTGCAACCGCGCTAATGCTCGTATTGAATACATTGAAGGTTGTCCTAAACTAAGAAACTTAAATTGCAGGAAAACAGATAATCACTGTGATATATCGTCTTTATGGAAAAATAATTTCTCGAAAATAGACCAACTGAAATATGATTATAACATCACTGAGAGAACAAAGAATGCATTATTGCAATCCTCTGCAATAAACCCTCCAAAAGGAAATGCTTGCAGAACTCTTGGTGATTGTATCATTTGTTTAGAAACGATTGATGGAAATGTTGATTCAGTATGCACAACCAATAGGGATGACTTTAAGCCTATTACCGACTGCCTAGGATTAGAGCTGATTGTTCCTAATTATAAGAAATAGCAGTGCCTTTCCCTCATAAGTACTAAAACCAAAACCTCCATCATACAGTAACGTATGACCAGATGGAGGTTTTTTAATGGACAAATATAAAGGAGGGCCAGGGCGTGGCATTTGAACTTGTAAGGGAGCAAGTCTTCCTAGATCAAAGCGTAGGTAGCGAGCAAACACAGATTATGCTTGAGGGGGATATAATAGTCCCAGACTCAAGGCCGGATATGGCTGTGCTTTTGCAGACAGAAGAAAAAATAATCATAGACCGTACAGAAGTAGGTGCAGACAGGGTCAACTTCGTAGGCCGGCTTAATATTTCCCTGCTATACATATCCAAAGGCCCAGAACAGCAAGCCTGCGCCGTAAATCTTACTCGCCAGATAGATGACTTTATCAATGTAGACGGAGTAACAAAGGATATGTGGGTCAATGCGAAAGCAGAAATCACCCATATAGATTACCGGATGCTAAATGACCGCAAAGTAAATTATCGTGCCATTGTAACCGTTAATATTAACGCAGAACGGTCGGATGCCCACGAAATGGTCGTACATATCCATGATGTGCCGGAAAATCAGCTCCTTAAAAATAATATTAATATCAACCGTACAATAGAGCATAAACAGGAGCGCTTCCCTGTAAAGGACTCTCTGCTATTGCCATCCAGCAAGCCCAATGTACGGGAGATATTATTAGTTACTGCCAATATCACCAACAGAGATATCCGTATCAATAATGGCAGGGTCAATTTAAGCGGTGAAATCTTAGTAACCACCTTATATCGCGGCGATACAGACGACAGCGTAATAGAATTTGTAGAGAGCGAGATACCTTTCAATGGCCCAATAGATGTATCAGGCGCAAAGGATGATATGCTTGCAGATGTGCTTCTACAGGTAATGGATCATCATGTAGTAGTACGCTCAGACGACGATGGAGAAGACAGAGTGCTGGAAATTGAAGTGTCTGTAGGGGTGCAGATGAAGGTCTACAGCACAGAAGTACTGCCTATTTTGGAAGATGCATATGTAATCAACCAGCGTCTGACTTTGGGTAAAACTCTAGTGCGCTACCCGCGGTTGGTATGTCTAAACCGCAACCAAGCACCTATTAAAGAAGTAGTAACATTAGGTGGCAATGCGCCCAGTATGCTTCAAGTGTTCCGCGTAAAAGGCAACGCCTACCTGGACGAAGTAAAAGTAATAGAGGATAAAGTGGTAGTAGAAGGGGCAATCACCACTGATATTCTATATGTAGCAGAAAGCGATTCGGCACCGCTGGGCAGCTTCCGCACGGTTATGCCATTTAGGCAGGTAATTGAAGCAAAAGGCGCACGCCCCAATATGAGAGTAAATGTAGATACTTCTATAGATCATGTGGCCTTTAGTATGCTAAGCGGCCAAGAAACGGAAGTCCGGTTCCTTCTTACATTTAATACCCAAGTAATAGAAGAAGAAGAGACTCGGATTATACACAATATAGAGTTCGCGGATTTAGAGCCGGAAGCGCTGGCTAATATGGCCAGTATGACGGTGTATATTGTGCAGCATGGGGATAATCTTTGGAAGATTGCGAAGAAATATAATACCGCTATCGACGAGCTGCTGGCAGTCAACGATATCGAGCATCCCGGCAAGATTGTACCGGATCAAAAGCTTTTGATACTTAAAAAGGGTTTATAGTTTAAGCATAAAGACCCCTCCAGGGAGAATATCTTGGAGGGGTCTTTATAATTATAAGGTTTATGTTATAGTCATATGTAGAGAACATTGATTTTGAAGGAGGGCAAAATGCCACAAAACGAAAGCAATCTTAAAACAGTGTCAATTTTATTTCTACTGGGAGGGCTTGGATTTTTTATATTCTTCGCAGGCATCCCGGCGATTAACACATTCGTTATGTCATTGCAGGATTATGGTATTATTTTTGGCATGTTAAACAGCCCATGGGTAGGGTTTGCCAATTTTAGCAGGTTATCTTCATCTGGGGCACTAGGGCGGATGCTTGGCAATTCATTGATTTTATTTGTTCTGCCTACATTGCTGGCTGTGATCATTGCTGTGCCTATGGCCGGAGCTGTTGGCGGGATGGCTAAGGGGGGGCGGCGCTCTCTTGCTGCTGCTTTGCTGCTTTTGCCGGCTTTCGTTCCTGATACTGTTTTGGCCTTTCTTGTGGTGTCTATTCTTCCAAGTATTTCACTTGCTAATCCTGGCACTTTCAGGCTTGTGATGGTTGTGCTTACCGCGGTAAGAACCGCGTCGGTATGCGCCTTTGTAGGTGCTTGCGCTGCTGGGTTATTTAATGACAGAGGAAAAAATATACTACATGGTGCTGTCTGCGGAGTAGCCATAGGCGTTGCGGTGAATGTTGTAAGATTCTTATCCAGCAACATGGAGCTTCATACTATGCTGTCTAATCCCTTGGTATTTTCTACAGCGGAGACGTTTGATATGTTTAGTTGTCAGCAAGGGCTTATGATGATGCATATGTCTCTTGCTTCTGCTTCATGGGCCTTGAAAACTGTGTTGCAGATGCTTGCGGTGGTTTTTGTTTCGCTGATTGTATTTGTATGTATTCGCACTGGGGTTGAAGGTGGGGAGTCTGATATCAATCCGCGAGGAGATAGAGAAGGTACTATGACAGGTATAGTGCCCGGGATTGTTTGTGGATTGGTGTTTGTGCTTTGCCTAATTGTACCCCTTGGGTTTGCCGGTGTTGTGTATGGTGGTGCCGGAGCCGCAATCTTTAATAGCGTTTTTACAACCATATCATCGGCAATCTTGTTTGCTATACCCTTAGTTATGCTGACTTTGTGGCTATGTATTAATATTAATAATAAAATTGCGGTTGTGCTGATTCTTGTTATGCTTACTATCTCAAATAATATCGTTGGTGAATTCTTTTATTTCCGCTACTTTGGGCTTACTAATACCCGGTTTGCTCTTATACTTGTCAATACCTTTAATATAACCTTTGTTCTGCCTATTGCATACCTAACACGAATAAAGAATCCCAAAATCACAAACATATCTAGTCTTGTGCGTAGTATGCTGCCGTATTTTGCGATATTCATGGGGCTTCTTATTGCCAATACATGGGGTGAGAGTTTTCCTACGTTGATCTATGTCATGAGTTCTGATCTATGGGGGCTTCCCATGCTTTTATGGCAGGCAGTTACTCTAGGCGGTATACCTCTTTCTGTTGGGATGATACTTTGGATTGTGGTTCCCATATTGGCTATTGCGAGTTGTTCGGTCTTTGTCTATGTAAAAAGCGATGTTTAAAGATTGAAAGTACTCAAACTGGAAGGCATGAGGTAATTGAATCTACTTGCAAAAATTAAAAACTATAGCGCTCCCACTCAGGCTGAGGAAAGGCTAATCAACCATATTAGCAATTTCACAGAAGAAGCAATACGCAGCAGTGTTCACAAACTGGCGGAGGAGGCTGGTGTTTCCCCGGCGGCAATTGTGCGCTTTTCAAAAAAAATCGGCTGTCAGGGTTTTGGCGCATTTAAGCTGGCCCTGGCTGCCGATATTGCATCAGAAAAGGATAGTGCTGGGCTAATCCAACACCAGCAAATTAGCTATGGTGATGATATAGAAACAATCATAAAAAAAAGCCGATTAGCTAATATCAATGTAGTAGAACAAACCTACCAGCTAATAGATATAGAAGCTATGATTAATGCCGTTAATAGTATGCGTCAGGCCAGGCATATTTTCTTATTCGGTATAGGCGCAAGCGGTGCCTGTTGTACGGATTTGGCTCACAAACTCTCAAGAATAGGGGTAGAGACTGTATACAATGTAGACTTTCACGCCCAAGTGGCTTCATCTGTAAATATAACAGGTGAAGATGTGGTGATAGGCATAAGCTATAGCGGAGATAAAAAAGAAATAATTTCCGCTATAGAATATGGCCGCAAGCAGGGAGCTTATATAATTGCACTAACTCAGCATAATAATAACGCTCTATATAAGCTGGCGGATTCCAAACTAGTACTGCCTTCATTAGAGCATGATCTTAGGGTAGGTGCTATTGCGTCTAGGAATGCTTCACTTATTTATACAGACTTACTTTATCTTGGGTTCATTAGTGATGATTTTGATTCTTATCTGGAGAAGTTTAAGCTAAGCCGTGAGATGATTAAAACCTTTTATGATTAAATTTGCTTTAAATAATCCAGAGCCAAATAAATCCGCCCATCAAACTTACAAAGCGCTTCCGTAGAAGTTGCGAAATCCACATTTGCCAAAATCATTAGTATTGCGTTTTTGGCAGAAAATTCGCATTTTATAAGCTCTTCTTTGGCGCGTTCTTCTGAGACTCCTGTGGCCATACATACTATATTTACCGCGCGGCTAATCAGCTTTTCATTGGTGGCCTTTAGGTCTACCATCAAATTGCCATAGGTTTTGCCAAGTTTTATCATCGCCACAGTTGTAAGCATGTTGAGCACCATTTTTTGCGCGGTTCCGCTTTTCATACGGGTAGACCCTGTTATAACCTCTGGGCCTGGCTGGGGTGATATATCTACATCGGCAACCTGTGATATTTCCGAATCGCTTGTGCATGAAAGCCCTATTGTAAAGCCTCCTGCTGAGCGGGCATACTGCATTGCGCCCATTACATATGGGGTACGTCCGCTTGCGGCAATGCCAACAAGCGCGTCTTTGGCAGAAAAATTTATCGCCTTTAAATCTTCGGCACCAAGCTCCAGGCTATCTTCGGCGCCTTCTTTTGCCTTTATAAAGGCTTCGGGGCCACCTGCAAGCAGGGCGATAACCATATCATAGTCTACACTAAATGTTGGTGGACATTCTGCTGCGTCTAGAAGCCCCAGTCTGCCGGAAGTCCCTGCTCCTACATAAATCAGCCGACCTCCGTCACGAAGCCTTTCGTAAATTGCATCAATTGCGGAGGCAATAGCGGGTAGAACCGCTTCTATGGAATCGGCAACCTTCTTATCTTCGCTATTTATAAGCTGTACAATTTGAAGTGTATTTAGCTTATCAATGTTGCTGGTATTTGGGTTGCGCTGCTCTGTGTCTAGCCGCTTAATATCTACCATTATTATTCCGCCTTCACTAGTTCTTCATATTTTTGCGTTGTTAGGAATTTTCGCATGTCTTCCTGGTACTTTGTATCACAAGCGCCATTTAAGAGTTCTCTTGCCCAGAAAACGGCCCCCAATGCAGGGGGTGCATCCAATAAAATGGACTGGATACTCTGCTTAATATTTTGTCTGATTATTGATTCAAAAATATTGGAAATACCTTGATATTTTAGTTTTGTCCAAATGCTGCCGGCTTTTACTACTGTAATTTCTCCTGTAAAGGAAAGGTTGCGTATACATCCGCATACGCCTTCACCGCAGTTTATACCTACATTATCAAGTATATTTTTGCAAACTTCATCCCCTGCGGCGGCGGCATTATCAACTATATTTATTATTTCCTTGGCATTTTCCCATATCAAACTGCCTTTAGATATTACATGGGTAGGCAAATCCGCTTTGGTGCTTATTCCGAACACATCCATTATTTGGGGGAATGCATGGGAATACTGGCCAATGCGAAAGTAGTGTCTATATACTGCTTCTACTGCACTTCTCGCTATATGGTTTCCCCCTGCATAATCGCCGCTTAATTGGCCTATTCCGCCTACTTGCAGCTGTGCCCCTGTGTCATCTATGCCTACGACAACTGCACCAGAACCGTTTATTGCGCAAACGCCTGAGCTTGCCATGGCTTTAACTCCTAAGATACCATCATTGCCAAGGTCAAACTTCCCGAAACCAATATTTACAATTCGCTGTTTTAGCTCCTCATGCTGATTATGCAAATCTGCACCCGCTAACCCAAAGGCTGCCGCGGCGATATCTTTTACAGTTATATTGTTTTTGATAAACAGATCGTTCAGGTGGGACTGCATTTTTTTCTGCATTCCGTCATAGCCTACGCCTACATGCTCATGGCTGCAAGTTGGACGGCGTAAAATATCAACAAAAGTGCCATCCTCGTGGCAAAGTAAATAATCGGTTTTGAGGTTTCCACCGTCTACGCCAAGAAAATACGCCATGCTTGTCCTCCTATAGCAATTTGATTCATAGATTCGCTTTATATGCTGATCTTTCCTAATATTTTGCTGCAACTTGCCCCAGTTACCGAAGGTAGGTTACTGGTATTTCCGCATATGGTTTCATTGGCCAAAATGGCAAATGCTACGGCTTCCTTCGCATTACTATTTTTGCCTATTTGTTCATAAGCTATGATATTAATACTGGGTAGGCTGTTACTTATCATTTGCATTAGCGCATGATTATACGCGCCGCCGCCAGCGACTATAATTTGGCTTATGTCAAAGGGTATATGCTTTAACGAGTAGCTGATACTTTGGGCCGTAAAGGCTGTCGCCGTTGCTATAATATCCGCGTCCAGCATATTCTTTTCCTTACATAGGGTATAGAGTTTCTCACTGAAACTTTTACCGAAAAGCTCCCTGCCGGTGGCTTTGGGAGGCGCTTTTTTTATGAACCAGCTATCCATAAGATGTGCTAATATCTGCGGACATACGGCGCCTTTTGCCGCGATTTCGCCATTTTTATCAAAGCTTCGCCCAAAAATTTTTTGCGTAAGATAATCAATTATCATGTTGCCTGGGCCAGTGTCGAAAGCAATTATACTTTCAGGGATAGCATTTTGCGGGATAGCTGTTATATTGCCTATGCCTCCTATATTTTGCAGTGCGATATTCTTATTGCTGCCGGAGAAAAGCAAAAACTCCGTATATGGTACAAGTGGTGCGCCGACTCCGCCCGCCGCCATATCTGCAGTTCTAAAATCGGATACGGTTATCCGACCAGTTTTGTGAGCGATTACGGCGCTTTCACCTATTTGCAAAGTGGATTTTAAAGGATAATCCTTGGTCGGCTCAGGGATATGATAGATCGTTTGCCCATGGGAGCCTATCAAGTCAATATCTTGGATATCTATACCTGCTTTTTTTGTGATATTCACCGCCGCGTCTGCAAAGAGTCCGCCTAAGAGAAAATTCATATGACATATATCTGCGGAATTTGAATCGTCAAAAAGGCGGAAGATTAATTCTCTGGTAGCCTCTGGATATGGGTATGTTTCAAAAGCAATCTCATCTACGGTAGTGGCGGTATAGTTACCAGATATCCTTACCAGTGCCGCGTCAATACCATCAACCGAAGTGCCAGACATTAACCCGATTACATATTTTTCATTTTTTGTACTGAGCTTTTGCAGCCGTTCTAACATAGCTCTATAGGAAGTTTGCCTTCAAAAGGTATTTCGCCAATAATGGCCTTTATTGCATTGTTTACAGAGCGGTTTGTGTATTCGTATGCGGCGATATATGCGTCTGCGTCTTGCATTTTTAGGATATCGTAAGGTACGCGCAAGGATACTAGTATCACTTTTTTGCCTGCGGCTTTAAGGGCGTTAAACAGGTCTATCTGGCCTGTAAACTGTATCGCGTTGTATGATGCGTATAGCACTATATCTGTTGTTGCCTTTTTCATAATAGCAGCAATTTCGTCTGCGTCTGGGTCTACAGATATTTCCTGATAGGCGCAGCCAAGAAGTGCCGCGGCTTTTTCGCAAAAGAGTTCCTGCTTAATGATAGTATCATCCGCAATATTAGCTGTTGATGGCGGAGGGGATATAACAAAGATATTTTCACTTTTTAGTGGAAGGAGTTCGTCACTGCCTTTAACAAGGGTTATGCTTTTTGCACTTATTTCGTCGGAAAGGCTTTCGTGAGTGGGGTATTTTTCTAGGGGTGGATCGGTGTCATCGTTGGCGTATATTGCTTTATATTTGAGGATTCTTTCCACAGCAGCATCAATTTTTTCTATTGGAATTTCACCGGAATTAACTGCTGCAAGCACCGCTTTTAAGCAGCTTGCTTGGCCTTCTTGGTCTGCATTCAAACATAGAATGTCTACTCCCGCGTTTATTGCCATGATACACCCTAACTCTAGGCCATAATTGTCTTGGATTGCCATCATCGTCATACTGTCTGTTAAAATCAGCCCTTTAAAGCCGAGTTCGTTGCGCAGCAAACCCGTTAGTACCTTAGATGATAATGTAGCAGGGTGCTGAGAGTCGATAGCTTTGAAGATGATATGCGCTGACATTATGGAATCTACGCCATCCGCAATTGTGGCTTTAAATGGTACCAGCTCTACATGGTTTAGCCTGTCCATGTCATGCTCTATAGATGGCAGCGCCAGATGGGAGTCTTTGTGGGTGTCCCCGTGGCCTGGGAAGTGCTTGGCATTTGCCAGCACGCCGCCTTTTTGCAGTCCACGAATATAGTCCGTTGCCATTCTTGCTACTACTTCTGGCTTATCGCTATAGGAGCGTATGCCTATTACGGGGTTATTTGGGTTGTTGTTTACGTCAAGGACTGGAGCATGATTTAGATTGATACCCAGGGCTTTAAGCTCGCGGGCTACCATTTCGCCCATTTTCTGCATAGCGCTCTCCATGCCTGCGGCTGTTATTGCCATGTTGGAGGGGTAATGGGTCGCACCAGAATATGCGCGTGTTACCATTCCGCCTTCTTGGTCTGTGGATATGAATGCCGGGATTCCGCTGGATTCCTTGGCCGTTTGCTGTAGGCTGTCGCTTAGCTTACGGATACTTTTGTAATCTGTAAGATTACGGGCGAAATATATAAAATTGCCGATTTTATACTTTAGCAGATGCTCTTTTGTGTCAGGGGATAGCTCTGTGCCCTCAATGGGAAGCAGAAACATTTGACCGATTTTTTGCTCTAAGGTTAGGGTTTTAATATCCATCATATCCTCTATTCGTATAAATGATATTTTGATTTGATTCTTATAAACTCCACGCTTTCTCTTGCGTACAAGGCCATAACTTCGTCAATAGTGTATTTGCCTTCACGGATGTAGGTGTTGCCGGTGTTATAGTCTATCATCTGTCTGCCGCCCTCACGGTAGGGGGGTAAATATTTAAACTCGGGGTATAAATCACGGACAGTGTATAGCATTGATACACCAGTTTTCACCGGGCGGAATGTGTTGCGGTCCAGCACATGTAGTTCTACCCCGCCGCACATGTCTCCTTGATGTTTGCCGTCTTTTGGATGATACGGCATGGGGGTGAAGTAATGGGCGCGGAATTTTACACCCGGCAGCTCTAATGCGTTTAGGGCTTCTTCTAAAATTGCGCCATCAATCCAGGGCGCGCCTACAAAATTGAAAGGCTTTGTGGTTCCTCTGCCTTCGGACAGATTTGTACCTTCGAAGATGCAGGTTGCGTTAAAAGCAAAGCAGCTGTCTATCGTGGGGATATTTGGAGATGGCAGTACCCAGTTTACGCCTGTTTCTTCAAAATACATATCACGGCGGTAGCCCTCCATTGGGATTACTGTGAGGTCGCAGTTTATGCCGTATTCAGAGTTAAACAGATTCGCACATTCACCGATTGTCAGGCCATAGCGCTGTGGCATTGGGTATAGGCCTATGAAGGATTTGCACGAAAGATCAAGGATGTTGCCCTCAACATCTTTGGCGTTAAGGGGATTGGGGCGATCGAAAACTACCATTTTTTTGCCGTTTTCGGCGCAGGCTTGCATGATGTACGCCATGGAAAATAGATAGGTGTAGAACCGTGACCCTACATTTTGTATGTCAAAAGCAAAGATATCAATATCCGCAAGGGTTTCAGGTGATGGGCGGCGGTTTGCACCATATAGGCTTACTACTGGTAGCTGTGTGCGCTCGTCCAGATAACCCTCTAAGGTTACGCCTGCCTGCAAGTTGCCGCGCACCCCATGCTCTGGAGCAAAGAGCTTTACTAGGTTAAAATTTTTATGAAGGAGGTCAACGGTGCTTTCGAATTTTTTGTTGATTCCGGTGCCGTTTGTTAAAAGCCCTATGCGCTTGCCTGCGAAAACGGACGAATACTTTTCTAATTGGTCGATGCCTAGTTTTACTGCCATTGGGATTTCCTCCTATCTGCCCATTTCATATCTGAAAAAACCTTTGTCGGTATCATCAAAACCGTAACTTGCTTAAAAACCCTCTTGCACAACCCGCTTGGCGTGTGGCTGTACATCAAAACATTCCGCGCGCTTTTTACGTATACGTATGCCCCGCTGGCGGGATAACGCGTCGTAATAATCGCGATATTCAAACCATGGGGAGTTATTGGTTAGCCATAAACCCTGTATATGCTCATACCAAAGATCGTAGCCTGGGCTTACATCAATGTAGATATATGGTTCAAACCCTGAAGCGTCTTCCCAGTTTTCCGCAAAATATGGCCCGTTTGCTCTGTGCTGGGGTAATACCGTCCCATCTGCGGCCTTGCGTTCAAAACCGCGAAGGCCTGCATAATAGATTGCATCTGTCACGGCATAAGACGTTATCCGGTGGTCTTTATGCATTGTGCCATGCCAATGGGTTAATATCACGTCTGGTTTTTCCGCTCGAATCAAATCGCATATTGCTAGGCGCAGCTCTTCACTGTCGGGGGCCTCGCCATCGGGATAATCAAAGCAGAAAAACTTGCCTCCAATGGCCTCGGCAAAGCGGGATGCGCAGTCTATGTTGTGTTGTTTAAATTCTTCAGGGCATCTATCCGGCGGTGCGCCGCGCTCTCCTGCTGTTATTGCAACGGTAGATATCCTATCGCCTTTTAGGCTATGGGTGGCTAGGGTTTTACCGCAGGTCAGTTCAACATCACCAATGTGGGCACCAATTGCCATTATATGTTTCATAGATTTTTCCCCCAAATAGAATAGTTCCTGTATTTTTTCATGCCCCAAGTGGCGTAGATATCTAAGTTTCGCCCGCCAGTCCACAGAAACCAGGTGTAAAAAATACGTCGCTCTACCATGTCAGATACTAGATTGTGAAATAGTATCCCCCCAAGGCCTGTGCCTTGTTCTGTTTCGGCAACGCCAAAGGGGCCGAAGCGCCCTGGCGTTCCGTCTCCAGCGCGCATTGCAAATCCTACAACTTCGCCATTTGGGTTCCAGGCAAGCTGGATGGTTTCATGTCCGTAGCCCCGCAGTACATTTGCGCGGGCTCCTTCTAGCCAGTGGGGGAAATATGCGCGGAAAAACTCAAACATAGGTAAGGCGGCTTCCCACTTGAAACTGCCAAAGGTGTAGCCTGTCTTTTCCAATTCTTTTTTTCGCTCTACATATTTTTCAGGAGTTTCGTACTCCCGTAGGCTAATGTCCATGGAGCTGCAAGTTCCTTTATCTTCATACCCTAGGCTTTTAAAGAGTGCTATCCCATGGATGTAATTCTTTTCGTCTATACCTGGGAAAAAATAATTTATGGAATAATTGCCTACATCTAGGGTTTTTGCACCTTGGCCCCTAACAAGGGCTTCTAATTCTTTAACCAGGGCTGTGCCTATGCCTTTTCGGCGATGCTTTGGGCATACGCCCATTGCGACGATATAAGCTTTTTCTGGGTTCGCGCCCTTTGCACCATAAACAAAGCCTATGATTTCTCCAGCTTCTTCTGCCAATAAATATAAGTTAGGGTCAAAGTTTACATCGCATATTATGCGGGTATAAAAATTTTCTTTGTTTAATCTATCTTCCTTTAAGGATGCGTTCCACAAACTCATAGCCACACATCCATCTGATGCCTTATAACTACGAATTATCATACCGTGAGCCCCCTATTTATATTTAGTTTTAAGCGCCTTGCGCGAATCATCTAGATACTGTTTGACAGAGTCATACTCTAGGCTAATAAGTGATGTGTACAATATGTCTATGATGCACAATTGCGAAATCCTTGAACCCGTCGCCGCAGACCTAAACTCAGACTCCAGTGAAGAAACAAAAAGATTAATATCTGCTAACCTGCTGATACTGTTATCACCGTATTTTGTAATGGATACCACACATGCGCCTTTTTCTTTAGAAATTTCAGCGATGCGCAGGGTGTCTGTTGTTTCGCCAGAGTATGATATAACAACGCATACATCATCAGGTGTAAGTGTAGATGTAGCGGTGGCTTGGATATGGCTACTGGAAAACGCATAGCTTATCTTATTGATACGTAAGAATTTTTGTTGGGCATCTTGGGCGATAATTGACCCAGCACTCATTCCAAAGAAGTCAATCCTTTTTGCTTTACGCATACGCTCTACTGCATGGGCGATACTAGCCTCATCGGTCACCGTCATGGTTTGTTCTATACTTTGTTTTGTGGTTGCAAAAATATGCCCTATAACTTGCTCGATAGAATCGCCTGGGATTGCATCAAGATAGTTTGGCATTGTGTCAGACCCGCTATTGGCCTCTGTAACACTAGCGGTAAAGCGCATGATGAAATCCCTATAACCAGAAAACCCGATTGACCTGGCAAAGCGTACAATTGTAGCAGTGGATACCCCTACACGCTCCGCAACTTCGTCGATGGTTTTGCCGCTGGCATGGTGGGCGTTTTGTAAGAAATAATCGGCTATGCGTTTTTGTGATTTACTAAAACTTGCATAAGCGTTTCTGATTTCCGTATGACTATCCATCAAATCAGCCCCAAGATATGAAAATAATTTACATTTGTACACAATTATTTTACATTCACTTTGACATAAAGTCAACGAAAAAATATTTATTTTGCGCTTGATTGTAAAAAAATTTCTTCTGACTTATACTTACACCAAGAAGCTGTAATGTTTTTGCCTGCGGCAAAAACATTTGCAAAAACGCGTTGAAGCGTTCGCGATTTTTGCTCATTGAAGCTGTAATCTTCTTGCCTACGGCAAAAAACATTCGCAAAAACGCGTTAAACCATCGCGATTTTTGCTCATTGATTAGGAGGCTAGAAAATGAAGAACGAATTACGAGGTGTATGGGTTTCAACTGTTAACAACATTGACTTCCCAAGTAAACCAGGCATATCAGTATCTCAAATGAAATCCGAAATTGACGGCATCGTTGCCAAAACCGTAGAAGTAGGGCTTAACACAGTTATTGTGCAGGTGCGTCCGACTACAGATGCTATGTATAAATCATCAATTTTCCCATGGTCATACTATCTAACAGGCAAACAAGGTAAGGCCCCAGAGGATGGGTTCGACCCCCTTGCGTATTGGATAGAAAAATGTCGCGCCGCTAATCTAGAAATACACGCATGGGTCAACCCATACAGGGTTGCTCATATGTCACAAAAAATGCAGTCTCTTGCGGAGCTGGCACCAGAAAACCCTGCACGAAAAAATCCTGACTGGGTGGTTAAATACGAAGGTAAGGACTATAACGGCGCATGGTACTTTGATCCCGGAATCCCAGAAGTGCGAAAGCTAATCATAGACGGCGCGGCAGAACTGATTAATAACTATGACTTAGATGGATTTCATATAGACGACTACTTCTACCCAGGGGCAGATTTTGACGACGAAAAAACCTATGCCAAATACGGCAATGGCATGGCCAAAGATGACTGGCGCAGGGAATGTGTTAGCGATTTAATTCGCGGTTTCCATGATGTATCCAAGAAGGCTAATGTACGCTTTGGTGTATCCCCCTCAGGCATCTGGATGAACAAATCATCCGACCCACGAGGCAGTGATACGGCAGGCGGCGAGCATTATTGTTCTTTGTATGCGGATACCTATAAATGGATAAAAGAAGGCTGGATGGACTACATTGTCCCGCAGATTTACTGGCACATCGGATTCGACATTGCAGATTATAAAGTGCTTGCGCCCTGGTGGGCAGATGTATGTAAAGGCACAAAAGTAGATCTATATATTGGTATGGCCGCCTATCGCGCCGCTGATGATAATAGGCCAGAATTTAAAGGCGAGATGACTCGGCAACTCCAGTTAAACACAACCCTACATGATCTAAAAGGCCATGTCTACTTCACGTATAAAAGCCTACACGCACCTGTTGGGGAAGAAATACGCGAGTGGAATGCCAAGTATTGATATATCTGTAATATAATACCGATTCCAAATTAAAACCTGTCTGACAGAGCGGCGGCTTGAAACGCGAAGCAAGCGTTTCAAGTGGTTTTGCCGCGATAGGCAGATAGGATTTTAATTGGAATCGGTATAAGATGGCGTTTGGGTGTTATTGAGAAAATCATATGACTCCAGACGCCCTTTATATTTTGATGCTGATTATATGTTTTTTCTACTATGCTATAATCATATATGTGTGCGTACAAAATTTATATTTGCTTAGGAGAAAAATATGGACAGAAAAAAGTATATAGAAAATGATGTGTTATGTTTGGCAGAATGTATCGAAGCCGATAATAAAATTTTGTACGAATCATGGAATGAACATGAAACTATTTGGGGCTACAACTGGAAAATCCCATACTCATTTGATGAATACTGCACAAATTTCAAAAACGATAATAACTCGAATAGTTGGCGTTGGGGAGCGGTCATTATGCGGCTCGAAGACAATGCAGTCATCGGACGAATAGGACTATCTGCTGGATTGCCAGACTTGACTATAACAATTTTCAAAGCATATAGAAATCAACAATACGGAACAATGGCATTTTTACTGGGCGTTAGATATTGCTTTGAAATATTAAAGCTGGACAAGATATATGCGGGGTGTTTTGAAGATAATATTGCAAGTAGGAAAATGATTGAGCAATGCGGTTTCAAGCGTAATCCTGAAGGTGATGACATTGAAGCCCATATTTTCACAGGCGAAGATAGATTACAGCTTGACTTCATGATAGAACTAAAAAAGGGGCTGCCTAATTAAGGCAGCCCCTAAAGTGATTAAATACTAGCGAACCATATCAAAAGCTTCGTTCATTTCGCGTTTAATTTCGTCAAGGCCATTGGCTCTTTCCCGTGCGATATTGTTTAGATGAGCTTCAATAGTCTGGGCACCAATTATCGTCTGAACTTCGGAGTCAAGTAGTACTTGCTCGATATTTGTCCAATTTGCGGTGAAAGCAGGTGTAGTAAAGATATGGGCTGGTAGGTAGATAAACGGAATATTACGCATCATACCATCATAGAAAAGACGGGTTTCTGGGCTTATTTGATCAACAGTTTGGCCCATAAGCTGTGCTTGGAAGAAATATTCACTGGTCATGACTATTGGGGCAACAGCCTTGTTGATACCTACTCTTCTAGATTCGATAAAGCTTGCGTAATCAGGAAGCAGTCTTTGCTCACCGTTTACATATTCGAAGGTTACGCCTTCAACACCGAAGTTGGTGAGAGTTATACCATCATAGGTAAAGAACCAGTTAAGCACGCGCATAAGATCTTCTGGGCGGTCTGCCTGGGAGCTTATTGCACCGGCTGACATCCAGCGGCTTCTACCCATAATTTGCTGATGTCCAAGAGGCCCAAGTATTGGGTCAGTAGAAATCATAATCGCTTCTGGAACAATTTCGTTGATAGTTCTTGTAGCGGTTTCAGCAAACGCTGCCCATTGCTCTGTCATAAAGGCGCGGTTAGAGAAAAATAGCTCTTCGATATTGGCAGTTACTGTATTACGAGTGAAGAATTCTGGGTCGATAAGCCTGTCGGCATACATTTGAACCATGAACTCCAGATACGCTTCATAATTTGGATGGGTGAAGCGAGTTACATATTCGTCGTTGTAAATCTGCCATATTGTTGACCTGATTCCAAAAGCATTTTCAAAAGGCCTTAGTAAGCCTGCATAAGGAATAACATCATCAAAGCCATCCCTTACTGCTTCCAAAACAGCTACGAACTCATCCAGAGTTGTTGGAGATTCAAGCCCTAGATACTCCAGCATATCTTGGCGATACATAACAGAGAACGCACCTGGTACGTCTGTAATTGCCGGTATACCATAAATCAGGCCATCTGTGGCAGAGCGAACTCTAAGCCAGTCATCTTCAATCCAGTGAGACATGATGTCTTGGCCATAGCTTTCCAATAAGTTATCAAGTGGAATGATAGCCCCTTGCATTGCCCACTCTGCTGTGCCAGCTAAATTGAGGAAGTTAATAATATCTGGCAAGTCGCGAGAGGCCAAGATAAGGCCCATTTGCTCTTCGAACTGTACAAAGGGGATTTGAATGTACTCAATTTCCACATTCAGTAGTTCGTTAAGCATTTGCTCTACCATGTTGTTGTCATCGTAAAGATGAGGGCGGCCTTCTTCTAGCCAGCGGATGTGGAACGTTTCTGCAAACATGCGATCATCTTCAACTTCAGGTTCTTCTACTTCAACTGGATCTGGGGTTGCTGCAGCTTGCTCTTGAGTGTCAGGCTGAACTGTCTGAGCTGGTTGTTCTTCTTCATCCCTTGAACATGCTGTAAACATCAAGGCAGCAACCAACAAAATAGCAATCAGTAAAAATGCTTTTTTCATGCGTTTCCTCCTTTTTATGGGGCTTAAGCCCCTTACACATTTGATTGCAAATGCGTCATTATATATCAACTCACCTATCCCTTTACAGAACCAAGCATTACGCCTTTAACGAAATGTTTCTGTAAGAAAGGATAGATGAATATGATTGGCAATGTTGCAAAAATAATTACACCATATTGCAGCGATGCTGTAACAACGTCAATCATCGTATCATCAACTGCGGCCCCGTCCAACCCGTAAAGTGCAGGGTTATTAATTAGAACAATCTCCCTTAGTACCACCTGTAATGTAAACAAGTTGCGACTTAAAAGGTACAGCATTGGCTGTGTAAAATCGTTCCAACGGAATACTGCAATCCAAAGTGCTACTGTAGCCAAAACAGGCTTTGAAAGTGGCAAAATAATTTTAAACAGTATGTGCATCTCGTTACAGCCGTCTATAAGCCCCGCCTCTTCCAGTTCGGCAGGCAGCTGCTTGAAAAAGGTCCGCATAATAATTACATGGAAAGTAGATATGGCCGTGGGCCAGATAAGTGCCCATAAGCTGTTATACAAACCAACACTCTGAACTACAAGGAACGTAGGAATCATACCCCCGCCAAACCATAGTGTCAGCACTATCATTCCAGTAAAAAATTTAACCCCTGGCAAATCGTTCTTGGATATAACATAGGCAGCAAAAGATGTGAGAATAAGATTAACAATTGTGCCGATTATAACGACGAATAATGTATTGCGATAAGCCAAGAATATAGCACCGTTTTCCCAGATTCTTCGGTACGCTTCAATGTTAAAATCTACAGGCCAAAACCCTACCTCTCCGCGCCGTACAGCATTTGCGCCGCTAAGGGAAATGGCTGTGATGCGCAAAAACGGAAGAAGAATCACCGCACATAACGCAAGCATAAATGTGATATTAAAAATGACAAATATTTTCCTGGAGAGAGGTTCTTTTATTCTATTTCTTGCCATTGGGTGTCCTCCTACCACAACGAAGTTTCAGTAGTTTTTTTGCTAATCCTATTGGTGCCCCATACAAATATTAACGCAATAAGGGAGTTGAATAATCCAACCGCCGACGCAAAAGAGAAGTTGGTTTGGTGAATACCTGTTCTAAATACAAATGTTGCAATAACATCAGCGTTGGGGCGTGTAGCTTCGTTGCCCAAGAGGAAGTTGCGCTCGAAATCTGAATCCATGATAGAACCCATGCGCAAAATAAGCATGATAATAATTGTAGGCATAATAGACGGCAATGTAACATGAAGTAACTGTTTCATCTTACCGGCTCCGTCTATAATCGCGGCCTCATAAAGTTGCTGGTCAACCCCAGCTATAGCTGCCAGGAAAATAATTGAACCAAAACCTACAGTAGACCAAATATTGGACAGCGTGAAAATAGTCCTATAGTACTCAACCCTACCCAGAAAATTTATCGGATCTCGACCCATTGACCTAAATAACTGCCCTATGGGTCCCATAGTAGGTGAAAGGATAGATGTTATTAATGAAACCACAACAACTGTTGATATAAACCATGGCAAATAGCTGATAGTCTGTACAATGCGCTTAAACTTCATATTGCGTAACTCATTAATCATAAGCGCTAAAATAATAGGCGCTGGAAAAACAAAGATTATCCCGTAGATACTTAAAACAACTGTATTGACAACTACATTCCAGAATCTAGGGTCTGTAAGAAAATTGCGAAAGTGCGCAAGCCCAACCCAGTTACTGCCCGCAAAACCTAAGAACGGGCGGAAATCTTGAAAGACTATTAAAAGCCCCCACATAGGCAGGTATCTGAAAACAACAAAGTATATGAACACTGGCAAAAATAAGAGATAAAGAAATCTGCGCCTGTAGATTCTTTGCCATAGTCTATTACGCTTTTGCTTTTTTACACTTGGTTCCTTTATGGCTGAACTTACTGCTGATGCCATATATTAAACTCCCTTTCCTGTGTTTCATTGGGGTGATTTCATAGTGCTTACAATCATTGCCATGTGAGATATGTGCAAACATAGGTGAAATGCCTTAAGCTTACTGTCACAGTATACGGTAAAATCCTATAATGTCAATAAATTTTCATTTTACCCTTCCAGGAAAATTTATGACATATTTTGAATGGTTATGGTGTGAAAGTGAGGTTGTTGGCGGGATAGTTGCAAGAAGTTAATATGATTATGTGTAAAAATAGGCAGATCATACTTGCATAACATACTGCCAGTATGAAATACTATGCCTGTAAAATTACAACAAAACAGGAGGAGGCATTAGAATGAATACTTTAACTCTAGGCGAGAAACTCAAAGAAATAAGAACCGCACAGGGCTTATCTCAAGACCAAGTAGCAAGAGCCGTTAAAAAATACAAGTCTGATATCAGTCGCTTTGAAAGTGGGCAAGCAGAGCCAAACCAAGATGTGTTAGAGGCCATAAGGAAGTTTCTTAATATTAGCAATGCCCCGCTACTGCCTCCGGAGTTAGAATTATATAAAGACCGCCTGGCAATATGGGAAGAACTGCTGGACGCTAACAGAAACGACGAAGCAAGAACCATGCAGCCAGAGATGGCGAGTATATTAACTCTACCATACGAATATGACCTAATTTTTCAATATATGATGCAAGAGAGCCGACTGCTGTTTAAAGAAAGAAACCTTTCTAGTATGGCAGCAAGCATGGAGGCTGCTGAGGCACTGCTGGATAATGTAAGCATTAAGGCTCTTTATTTGTATCACAACAATAAAGGTTTACTTTACGATATTAATGGTAAATACAAAAGTGCGTTAAATCATTATTTAACGGCGGTTGATCTATTAGGCAGCGATAGGCCAGATTACAGAATACTTATGAATATAGCTAGAGTGTATTGTCAGCTGGGCAAGCTGCATTGCGCTATCCGATATGCAGAGTGCGGTAAGCGCGAGTTTCGTGGGGATCGAACTAACAAAGATGGAGTGAATTTGAACTTTCTTTTGGCTGATTTATATTCGCATGTTTATGAGTTTGATAAATCTGAGAAAATGTTTAATATTGTCATTCAACATGCCAGAAGCATTGACGATAAATTTGCATTGGGTGCGGCTTTAGCCTGTTTAGGAAATATAAATCGGTTACGAAAAAATTATAGTGAAGCGTTGGGGCGGCTTAATCAGGGATTAGAGATTATAGAGAAACTTGTTATTACAAGCGACAACTGGCGTCGTGATGCCTACAGTCTCACCTATGCACTTTTGACCATGATATTCGCTAAAGTGTCCTGTATCATGCGAATGAATAAATCCGATAAGAACAAAAAAGAGTGCCAGGAAGTTATTGCTTTAGGAAGGTCCTATGCCCAAGGAAATGAAACTTTAACAATTATAATCAATGCTATATCCCATTTAACAACCCTCGACAATCCTGAATCTACACGCTACATTGAGGATGTAGCAATACCATACATTATAAACCACTTGCACAGCGAAGCATCTGAGAAAACCTTGGTTTTGGCATTTTGCAGAGAGCTTGTGGAACATTACGAAAAGAAAAAGGCCAAAACCAAGCTGGCTAAAATTAAAGCAATAATGTGTGATATATATGAAGATATGTTTTTAGGGGGGTAGGCATTTCTTGCATACTGACTTTAAAAAGCGTTGTAGTAAAAATAGAAATTGATAAAAAATTTTATTAAAACCCTTAAATTTTTTTCAACAAAGCATAACTGTTTCCCAAAATAAAGAGCATTTATCCCTCTGGATACCTAAATCCCGAGGGATTTTTTTTGTGTAAAACTGCCGCATCCAGAAACCTTTTTTTATTGTGAAATCGTTTAGCAGTGGTTATCTTAAGCTCTATCTTTGTATAAAGGAGTGTTATTTGATGATCTTAGTTAAGCGATGCAAAAAAAATCCACACAACAGATTTGTGCAGATTAAGCGTGTGCTGTTACTGTTTAGTTTGCTGACAGTTCTGGTAGTGGTAGTTACAGTACTGGCTTATGACGATTATAGTCGGTATTCCCTGTATGAGTTTATGGACAGTGTAACCCCATATGAAACTTACATAGAGAGTTGCAATGAGTATGAGGCAAAACATAACGGAGACGATGATGCCTATACAAGTTTTTATAACGAGCCTGAAGATGGTTATACGTCATGTTCTGAGTATAGTCAATATAATGACTTTAACCCCGAGCATGGGCAGATAAATGAGGAGCCTTACTATAATTATGATGACGAAGACCTTTATATCCCTGATATTACACCGGGGCTTATTGTTAATATATCCGCTGATGATGTAGGCAATATCACCATATACCCTTATATGCCATATAGCGTTGTATTGGATGACAGGGGTTATATTCACATCAGCATCCCTGTGGGGCTTGAAAAAGAGAATGTAGGGATTTCTTTACCCTTTTATGGCTGGACATATGAGATAACCCATGAGACTCAACCAGAGTCAGCAACATATACCATAGTCTCAATTGCGCACACATGGAACAGTGGCGGTTATGTTAATTTTATGCCGCTTGTTATAAATTCACCTTATGGTACACCATTTCCTATTAATCCTGGCGCTACCCCATTGGATTGGATTACTGCTATTGGGTCTGCTTTAGATGGAAATCGTGTGATAAGTGTACAAGGCGATGTTGCAATGCCTAGTAGCACTACCTTTAGTATTTCCGGAAGCAGGAGTGTCATCATTGCCAGCAATGACACCGATTTATCAGATCATACTCATCCCAGCACTCCATTTACGATATCGCGTCTTCCTGGTGCTGGAGGTAATGGGCGACATTTTACTGTAAGCGGTGGTGCCACATTAACTCTAAGCAATATTGTACTTGATGGAAACAGATTTGCTACAACACTTGTAACACGTGGTGGCATAGTTGTTGATAACGCAAACTTGGTTATGCAGTCAGGCAGTGCTATTTTCAACTGCTTTGCAGAAACTAATGGAGGCGCTATCGAGGTTTACAATGGGTCTTTCGTTATGTATGGGGGCACAATCGGCCATACTAACCTCAATTATGGTAATCGTGCCATCAGAGGGGGTGGAGTGTGGATTTCCGGCAATGGTGCAAGCTTTCGGATGGATAGCGGCTCGATAATAGGTAACATTGCACAGCAAGTCGGAAACGTCCTCACCGGAGGCGGCGGTGTGTGGGTAGACAATGGTGCCGATTTCACGATGAATTATGGCCATATCCGTGATAATGAAGTACGGATTGAGCATCCCGTTGGGCACGGTACTGGTGGTGGTGGCGTATTTGTTACAGGCACCGGTGGAAATATAGATACATCATTTACCATGCATGATGGTCTTATTACAAATAACCACGTAATCGCTGTTACAGCGGTTGACGGTGATGGTGGTGGTGGCGTAAAAGTTCATGACAACGGTCATTTTATCATGAACGGTGGTGCCATAAGTATCAATCATGCCCCTCATGGCGGCGGGGTACGTGTAAGGGGTCTTAACGTGCCAGATTCCGAAAACCCCAACCCTTCCTTTGTTATGACCGGCGGATTTATTGAGGATAATGTTGTACCGGGAAATGGCGGCGGAGTACATATAGCCCAAACCATCTTCACGATGGATGTCGGCGCTGATGGCGCTGGTGGCACAATACGCCGCAATACCGCACTTATCGGCGGCGGGGTGCGAGTGGTTGGCACGACAACTCTTAATATGCATAGTGGCACAATTTCTTCTAACATTGCTGCCGGTTCTGGTGCCTCCGGTGGCGGACTTCATGTGCAGGGTGCGAACGCAAGGTTTAATATGTACGGCGGTGTAGTAGGTGGTGACACCTCTATGTATGCTAACACTGCGCCAACCGGCGCTGGCATGCATATATCCGGCGGTGCGAGAGTTGTTATGTGTGAAGGTATGCTTTATGGGGAACCCACAAGAGGTACAATTGCGCATAACATAGCTACTGGTACCGGCGGCGGTGTACTATTGGCCGGTGTTGCTCCTGGGAGCAATATTCCTAGTATGTTTGATTTAAATGCTGGATATGTTCGCAATAATGCCGCCGGAGGCGGAGCGGGAGTACGTGCTCAAGGGCAAAGCAGATTTACTATGCGTGGCGGCGAGATTCATACAAACCACTCCACTGCCCAGGGGGGAGGAGTAGCTCTTGCGGATAATGGTACAGCTTTTATTTTGCGCGGCGGTCAAATCCATAATAACGAAGCTACTCCTGCCGGTGCCAGTGGCGGTGGTGGTGTGCGTGTGTTTGCGAATAGCAGCTTTAGTATGCACGATGGTCGCATCTTTAATAACAGCGCGTCAGCCGGAAGCGGAGGCGGCGTAAACTCAGCCGGCAATTTTACAATGTATGGCGGTCAAATCTATGGTAACCGAGCTGCGGTTAATGGAGGCGGTGTGTTTCATGACTCGCCTGCCGCCTTCAACATGCATGGCGGCGTAATCGGCGGCCCCGCAGATAGCGAAGGTATACCCATCCCTGCCAATGCCAACACAGCCGTAAACGGTGCCGGCGTATGGGTCGCCAGTGGAAGAACCTTCATTATGGCTGACTTTGTAGACAGTTACGGTGTTGTACATCCCGCTATGCGCCATATTGAGGGTAATCGTGCAACAGGCACGGCGGCTAACCAAGGCGGCGGCGGTGTATGGGTGGCGGGTAACGCCAACTTTACAGCGGATGGTGCCCAAATTATCTATAACACAGCCGCAGGCATGGGAGGCGGTATATTCTCCGCAGCCCCAGCCTATGAATACGCAAGTCCGCTAACACGTATTTCAGGCCCTGATACAGCCTTTGGCAATCTTAATCTTACTAACATAGAGTTCTTTGGTAATAGGGCTTATGCCTTATATCACCCGCCGGTCAACGCGATAGCGGCTACGCCTCATCTTGGGTTTGAAAATACAAGCCAGCCTATAGATCCTGCACCTTATATTGTCCATCCACTTAATAACTTTGATATAAACTTCCGCGTCCCTAGCGTGTTATTTGAGTTTTATAAAACATGTGGCCGCCTGCATGAATCTCCGCGAGTATTTAATTTACTACACGGCGCACAGTTTAGAGTGTTCCGCACCGGAGATGATAGCGTAGGTACCGGCATGGATGGACTTGTTGTCGTAGACGCGCTAAATAACCCAAATGCGCCGTGGGAAAATGTGACAATGGAAAGGAGTATAAGTCAAAGCGGCAGTGGTGCCGAGCCTGTGGCGTTTTATATGCTTCCCGGATTCATTTACCAATTGGTGGAGTATATGGCTCCGTCAGGCTTTCAAATCCCTATGGGGCAATGGCGAATGTGGGTCGACGAAACTGCGCCAGGCGGTATTGCATTTGCCAGTATCGGCGATGTGGTCATCCCAGCGTTTATATATATAGAAAGTGCCCCAACTCCCGGGGATGTACGATGGTTTGTGCATAATTTGCGGCAGATCGAGCTGCCTCTGACAGGTGGAAATGGTTCCGCAACGCCAGTGATGGCTGTAGCAGGCACTTCACTTGTGGGCGTTGCGTTTTTGGTGGTGCTTATTCTTAATATCAGAAAAAGGAGGCAACATTAATAGGATCAAATTGCTGTACGGCAGTAATAGACCTCTTTCGAAATCACGTTTTATGATTTCGAAAGTAGGTTTCATTATAAGTTTTTTGCTTCTTCTGAAATCGTGCTTTTTGATTTCAGAAGAACTCTAATATAAAATTTAAAGGAATGATTTTTTATGAAAAATATAAATCACTGGAAGAGATTTGCAATGTGTTCAAAAGTTAGGAAATTAATAGCCTTAACATTAATCATGATGTTAGCGGGTATCATTTTTACTGCTTGCGGTAGCGATACTGCCTCCGAAGAAGATACACCAACTGAAGCTTACGCCGAAGCTACACCTGCCTATTCGCAGGACATGACAGCCACAACAGACACCGTAATCACTGCCTATCATGTATTAGATTCCGAGTTTCATGCATTGGAAGAAGTGCGGGAACTTACCATGACAGCGGAGACAAGATTTGACTTGATTGCTGTAGACGGTGCAGTGCTATATGTAACGACCTCGCATATTAGGACGGATGGGTTAGACGAAGTTGCAGAAAGCCATTTGTCTCGAGACAGGAATGGTGCATGGGTTTCAGAAATTGAAATGATTTTGACCGGCGGCATGGCTTATATGGATATAAACTCGGCCTTGTACCTTGTCATGGTAGAAATGCTTAGCGATTTGGCGTCCCTTGGACTTTCTATGGAGGACGTTCCGTTTGTTGACATCGTCGGCCCATATACACATATGCAATACTGGAACGAAATGACGGGAGCAGCCATAAACGAGGAGCGGCTCGGTATCTATGGTGCTTTTACAGATGAGGTATTGGAACATTACCTAAGTCAAAATAGTGAAGGTGTTTTCCGCATTGACATTGCAGGCGAATCTGTTGGCAATTATATTAAACCAGTATTGGAAGCTATGAGCCTAGACGACGTTAGTCTTACGCTTCTATCTTTGCAAGCTGTTGCTGATATTGATGATAGTTTATGGGTAGCATTGGAAGACGATTTTGCCGGCTGGTTACGTGGCGGCAATTTAAGCAGTGCGCGGCTTGTTATCGAGCGTGCATGGACTGATGGCAACACAGCTCATCAGAATATCGAGCTGTATATTCCTGGGCGAATATCTTTAAGGCAAGATGGTACCGTTGTTGTGGGTAGAAGCACACCTATTACAGCTCCAAGCCAGTTTCTGACGGGCGAAGAATTGGGTATGCGTATTATGGAATGGATAATGAGCCTTATGGAAGAGCCTGGATCAGAAATGCCATCATCATCAGAAAGCGATATAAGAGATGTGGCAAGTTTTTGGGTGGAGTTGGATAATGTTCGTTTCGCGGTAGGTCAAACGGTTGCGGATTTTGAAGAAACTAAGTTTGAAGTTGCGCCTCATCAACAAGAAGTCGTGGCAGGTAATATTGCCGCAAACACAATTACATCAATCACATTCCAATACCAGACATCAGCGGGCCGCATTGCCACCTTTACGGCTGGACTTATAAATCCATTTAGTGTAGAAATTCCAATGCGTGACGCTATTATAAGAACAATCGTTATTGATAGTTTTACTACACGACTGATGGACAGCAATTTGTTTATAGAAGGCATTATAATTGGAGAAACAACCCAAGAAGAAGTTATTGCCCTGTTTGGAGAGCCTGATGACAGTCAGGGCACAACCATTATGTATCGGTCACCTAATTGGGCAGGGTTTACTGGGTCAAGTGCCGAGTTTACATTTTCTGATGCTATTTTATCCGGTGTGAGGTTTATGTCATATGATGTATAATAAAACCTTGGGACTCCGTCCCAAGCCCTGCAAACTTTTGAAAAAGTTTGATCAAAATTTTAACTTAAAATCGCGCATACGCGCGATTTTGATTTTTGATAAAGTTTTTGGTTAGGCTTGCTGCAAAAAGCAACCCAGGGTGTGGGGGATACTCTAGCGAAGCTTGCGGGAGGGTGGAGTCCAGTGGTTTCGCATTTCGTAAATCTATATGTTCCGATACTTTTGAAAAAAGCGTTCGCTTTTATTTTGGTGAAGGGTTAGTTCACTAATTTAAAAGCGATATGGGCCGCGCCAAGTTCTGCACTTTCACTCATGGGGATTATTTGCATGTTTGGAAAAGACTTGTAGATTGCCGCTTCGAACATGGTACGGATATTTTTATTGTGCAAAATAATACCGCCGCTTAATACAATATTGTGCGAAAACAACTGCGTCTTATGAATTAGAGATTGTGTAATCGCTATTAAATCCCTCGCAGCTTGAGCCTCGATGGCAATTGCTGTGCTGTCGCCTTGGTTTGCGGCCTCTTCAACCAACACGGCAATCTTAGCAATTTTGGATTTGTGAAATGAGTTGCCATAGATATAACTCAGGATTTGCGCAGGCTCGGTTTGTTTAAAAAATCCGGTCACCATGCTGGTTAAGATAGTTTTTGCGCCGCGGCCATCCAACTCCATCAAGGTAGCCTTTATTGCATCCATGCCAATACGATAGCCAGAGCCACCGTCGTCAATAAGATGCCCCCATCCTCCCGCGCGGTGCGTTGTACCTTCCTTATCTATCGCGTATCCCACAGAACCTGTACCGGCAATTATAATAATGCCAGGCTCCTCCTGGGTTGCTGCCAAAAGGGCCAGTTCCGCGTCGTTAGTGACTTTTATCTTACCACCTACGCCGATATCTCTAAAGATATTTTCCAATAATTTTGCGTTTTCGCCAGTAGATGCACCTGCACTGCCAATATATAAGGATTTACAATTATCTAAGGATGCTGCCGCAGCAGTGCAGAATTCACCCAGTAAATTTTTTATGTTGCCAAAAACACCACTATAAGTTTCGGCGGCTATATTGGTTGTGTCGCCTTCACAGCGGGCTATGACGTTCTTATTTTTATCTATTGCAACAAGGCGCGAGCGGCTTCCGCCGCCGTCTATTCCTATAAAATATTGCATTACTGATTCCCCTTAAAAAAACGTGATAAATACTCTTTGTGAGGTTCTAATGAATCATCAAAGGTCTTCAATTTTTTCATTTAATACCGATCCTGAAATTTTTTTTCTTTATTTTATCATGAGATATTAGTATGAGCTATATTTTCTTTCATTAAAAAAGCGGTGCCCCCTCAGTCTGGAGCACCGCTTTTTGTGTTTTATCGTCTTACATTATTCCGCCAGTCTAAATCTCCATGATCCAGAGCTAGAAGAAGCGCTTCTGCCGTGGCTAGGTTGCTTGCTAAGGGGATATTATGCACATCGCAAAGCCTTAGCACGGACATGATATCCGGTTCATACTGCTTTTGATGTAGCGGGTCTCTTAGGAAGATTACCAGATCTATATCGTTAAGGGCGATTTGCGCCCCCATTTGCTGGCCGCCTCCAAGGTGCCCTGCCAGGTACTTACTTACGTTTAGCCCTGTTGCGTCTTCTACCAGCTGCCCGGTAGTACCAGTGGCATAAATCCGGTGTTTGCTCAGGATATGGCGATAAGCCACGCATAAGTTCTCCATCAACTTCTTTTTATTATCATGTGCTACAAGAGCAATGTTCATAGCATACCGCCTCTCTTATAATAAGTCCTCATCTAACTCATCAACTTCTCGTTTTAAACCGATATTAAGCACCATTCCCATTGCAATCATATGCACCCAAATCATTGATCCGCCATAGGACATAAATGGGAAGGGCATACCTGTGGCAGGAAGCAGCCCCGTTACTACTCCTACATGTACAAAGGTCTCAAAGATTAGCATACCTGCAACCCCTGCTGCAATAAGCTTGCCCTGCATATCAATTGCTCTTAGTGCTATAAGGATGCATTTTACCACCATTATCAAGATTGCGCCAAGTAAAATTCCACTGCCTACAAAACCAAACTGCTCAGCAACTACAGAAAAGATTAAGTCGTTATGGGCAAAGATTAAATATATCTGATTATCCATAAATCCGCGGCCCGTCAGGCCTCCGGCAGCTATAGCTCTGCGGGATTCTTCTATTTGTCGCCATTCATCAGAGCCTGGGATCGGGTATAGGTTGGTTCGTATGCGAGTGACTTGGTATTCCGCAAAAATTCTATATAAAAGTATAGGCTCTTCCCGCTGTAAATCCAGCCAGAAAAACACCAAAATAGGTACAACTATAGCTACTCCAATAATGATATACCGCCATTTTAGACCAGCAGTAAACAGCACAACCAAAGATGCAAAAGTAATAACCAATGCCGCCGAAAGGCTAGGCTGGGTAGCAACAAAAAATACAGGCACAGCAATGGAAAATAGAACTAATCCTAGCCACAATATCTTATTATAGCTATCCTTTTTTACTTCAAGAAATTTTGCCAAAAAAATAATCATAAATATCTTAGCAAACTCTGAAGGCTGCAAGCTAAGAACCCCAAGGCCTGGTATAGGAATGGGAAGCCATCTAGCAGTATTGGTAGCAGGGTCAGGCCCCATAATAAACAGTGCCAAAAGCAGTGCCATCAAAACCCCATAAATTATTAAATACAGACGCCCTATAAGCCTATAGTCAATACACGCAAAGATAAGCATCAACACAGTGCCGGAGATTACATGTACCTGTTGTAAGCGCCACAGTCCCCCAAAGGCAAGTTGCTGTGCTACCGGCATACCGCTATGATTGGCTGAGGTATAAATCATAACAATGCCAAATACACTTACGGCAATTACCGTAAGTGCCAGAAGATAGTCAAAGGACTTTAGCCCCTGCAAAATGGCATCTTTTCTTGTCATTATTATCTGCGCCTTCTTACATTTTTAATTGGAATATCTGCCTTTATCCTGGAGTCGGGACTATCGTTGCCCCCTGATGGCGGACAAATCTGAATATCGAAGTCGTTTTCATCTATTTCTACATATTTACGTATTACTTCCAGCATATCTTTTTTCATCATTTCCAGCATTTGAGATGCACCATCTACCCTGTCGGCGGGTAGTACCATTTTAAGCCTGCCTACTGCCATATCTCTGGAAGAGGGGCTTTGGTTTTTTTTGCCAAACCCTAACATATGCCCTCCTTCTATCTTGAAAAGAAATTCTTTATTTTATTTAGAAAACCATCGGATTTGTATAAATCCATAAGTGGAACAGACTCCCCCAATATCCGCCTGGTGATGTCTCTATAGGCTTGCCCTGCAAGGGATTTTGAGTCTAATACACAAGGTTCACCTTTATTGGATGATATTATTATGCTTTCATCATCGGGTACTATGCCTAGTACGTCTATTGCCAATATTTCTGATACATCTTCCAGGGTCATCATGTCGCCTCGCAATACCATTTCTGGCTTTATGCGGTTAAGTATCATTAGTGGCGGTGGGAGTTCACTGGCTTCTATCATTCCTATAATTCTATCCGCGTCTCTTACGGCGCTTATTTCTGGGGTGGTAACTACTATGGCCTTATCGGCCCCTGCTATGGCGTTTTTAAAGCCCTGTTCTATCCCCGCGGGGCAGTCTATAAGTATATAGTCGAAATCCTCTCTTAGCTGGGCACATAGCTTGCGCATTTGCTCTGGGCTTACTGCTGATTTATCTTTGGTTTGAGCTGTGGGCAGTAAAAATAGATTTGAAAAAGTCTTATCCCTTATTAGGGCTTGTTTTAGCCTGCAATTGCCTTCTACTACGTCTACAAGGTCGAAGACTATGCGGTTTTCTAGGCCCATTACTACGTCAAGGTTTCTTAGACCTATATCCGCGTCTACCATTACTACTTTTTTGCTGTGACTTGCCAGACCTGTTCCGATATTGGCTGTGGTGGTGGTTTTCCCCACGCCCCCCTTACCGGAGGTAATTACAAAAACTTCGCTCATTTTTTCCCCTCTTTACTCTTATTATCTCTTTTATATATAACCGCAAGGGTGCTCCTCACCCCGCATTATTAAGGTTATAGCGGTGCTATAAAAACCTGTCCTTCGTTGATGTATGCCCAGGAACCATTTGTGTGCTGCTGATCTTTTGGGATGTAAGTAACAACTCTGCCTATTCTTATCTGGGTGGGTTTAAACTCGGTGGCGGAAATAAATGCTTCTGTGCTTCCGGTGCAGTCGTCGTCAATTGGGGCGCCTGCCCAGGCCATGCCGCGTAGAGCGCCTAATACTACTATGCTGCCTGTAACTTTTATTACGGCACCTGGGTTAATATCCCCGATTATTACTACGGACCCGTTTTGACGTATGGTTTGACCGGAACGTATACCCCCTTTGTAGTAGAATGTTTCGCTTATTAAAGGCTGTACACCAGGAGGCGAAGCGGGTACCAGCTTGGCAATCTCCTCTTTGGGGGTGTCTGCGGTGCCTACATCCAGGTTGGTCTCGAATTGTATGATTTCTAATAGAATCAGTTCTTCACCTGGAGATAGCTTTCGGCCTTTGAATGTGACTGTAGACTTAGCTCCGTCAAAAAAGTTACGGGAACCTGCTACTCTTTTGCGTAGTACATCTTTAATTAGGTCGAAATCGGCCTTATCGTCCAGCAAGATGCTGATGCCGTCTCTGCGGCCTTTTAGTATTACGCATTGCTTTGCTTCAAGTACTTCTTTTCTGGTTTGAGGCATGTCGTACCTCCTTTATGGCTGTAATGTATTTATAGGGGTTGGATGCTCAGCTTCCAGCCCTAGCCCTAGTGCCACACCTATCATATCTCTGGCAATCCGGGCAGAAATTTGGGTATATGCCAGTGTCGCGCCGAAAGGAACGTTTACATAAATAGAGATTTGCGGGTTTTCCACTGGCGCGAAGGCTCCAAAGGCTGAGTGATTAAAGCGGGTGGGGATTTGCTGGGTGGTACTGGTTTTTCCTGCAACATCTATAGGAAAGCCCCTAAATAGGTTTACAGCTGTACCACCGGCCCCTGGTTGGGTTACCAGGCGCATACCTTCTGTTACCGCATCCCATGTGGATTCTTGGAACTCAAGGCCCATGCATACTGGCTCTGGCACAGTACGCATTACCGTTATACCATGGCTGTTTTCTATATGGCCTACTAGGTGCAGGGGATAATTGGTGCCGCGGTTGGCGAATACATTCATGGCTCTGGCCATTTGGGCTGTGGTGTAGTCGTTAAAGCCTTGGCCTATGGCCGTGCGCACGGTGTCTCCGTCAAACCAGTTAGTGTCATGAGGGGGGGCATTTTCGTTGGCCTGAAGGGCTCGGAAGCGTTTAAACTCTGGGGAAGCTATTCTTATACCATCAAAGCCTATATCTTGACCGTGAAGTTCTAGTATTTCTACCCCGCTAGGCTCGTGAAGGCCGAAATGCATCATATATTGATTCATGATTCTTATGCCTTCCAGCGTGCGATTTTCAGTACCTCGCCCCAGATTAAAGGAGGCTTCTGCAAAGAAATAGTTGCAGCTAACGGCTATGGCCTGAGTTACATTAATACTTCCATGGCCTCCTCTTGACCAGCAGTGGAACGGTGGGTTGCCTGCGCGAGTAAAAGCTACTCGGTCTGTAATGCGTTGTGTGGGTGTTATTGATCCGCCTTCCAGTGCGGCTACGGCGGTTATCATTTTGAAATTGGAGCCAGGTGCGCGAGGTTCCCTAAAGGCTCTGGGGATTGCTGGGTATGTGGGGCATAGGAAGTTGATATGGTTAAAGTAGGCGACATCCATATTGTTGACTAAGCGGTTATTGTCATAGGATGGATAGGATACTGCCGCAAGTACGGCTCCGGTTTCTACATCTACTATTACCATGGAGGCGGTGTATGGGTCTTGACGGGCTTGTTGTGGGGTGATTTCCCATGTTTCTATTTTTTGTATTAGTACATCCCTAGCAGTGTTGGGGCGGGCTATTAGTTGCTCGCTTATGGCTCCGTCCGGGTCTGATATTTGTTCTGTTCCTATCAGGGTCAGCAGCATCATGGCTGGGGTGATACGGTTTGAGCGGATTCCTTCTACTATTATGCCGTGGATATGCTCCATTTCTTCTCGCGTTCTGGCATCACTAGCATCGGGGGCGCGTTGTAGGATATAACGCTGCATAGCCATTGCATGGCCTTCTTCTGCGGTTAGTACGGCTCGTATATCTAGATTATGGCCGGTTACATAATTAATAAAAATATCCTGTGGGGTAACAGTTCGTTCTCGGGCATCTCTTCGGTTCATTCTATTGATTAATACTTGGGTTAGGTAGGATTTTAGCATATAGTAAGCTTCCATTTGTAACTCGAGGTCAATGGTTAGGAAAATACGATCTCCTGGCTGGGATTCTTGGATTATTGTGGGTTCCCCGATTCTGGTGCCTCGGCGGTCTACTTCTATTGATTGTAAACCTGGGGTGCCTCTTAGGAATTGCTCCATGCTACGCTCTAGGCCTGCACGGCCGAATAAATCATTGTGACTGTAGCCTAGATGTTCGTTGGCGGCTAGGTCTTCTGCGGTTATTTGGCGGATATATCCGATTATATGGCTCATATAAATACCTGCCGGGTACTCCCGCTGGGCTTGAATATCTATAAATACCCCGGTAAAAAGGGTGTTATTTTCTGCTATCGCGGCTATGGTTTCTTGGGAGACATCTACGGCAAATAGTATGGGAACGGGAGTATAGTGCTCGATATGGATTAGGCGCTCGCGGAATATCATCGTGCGGAAATTGAGGATGCGGACAGCGTCTTCGTCGCTCATATCCGGGTCGATGTTAAAGCGGTCGCGTAGATTGATGAAGCTTTCTTCCGCCGTGGCATAGCGTGGGTTGGGTATTGCCATGTCATCCTTCCAGCGGAATTGCTGGTGGGTGCTTGAGGCTATGGCTTCGTTGAACTCAAATGGTGCTATGTTTATTGGAAAACTACTTACATAGTCTTCACCGTTTCTTTCAAAAAGAAGGGATAGTTGGAATAGGGCTTCGTTGGTAATTGGGACACTTGGATCCATTTTTACAACAAAGACCAGGTTATTAATGGCTAAGGGACGACCATGCCTGTCATAAATGGTGCCACGGAGAGCCTGGGTAGGGACTACAACCTCATGGACAACAGGAGGAGGTGGGAGGAATGTATGAGCCAGCACGATTTGCAGCTCGAAAATCTGGACTAGCATACTGCCAAAGAGAGCTATTGTTAGTATAAACAGCCATAATATCCTATGGGTTAGAAACCGAAATATAGTTAGGAAGATGTCTTTTATGAGTTCTTTCATTCTCGATCTCCTTCGAATAAGTTTCGCCTGTTAGATTCCCAATTCTCTATTCGCCCGTTGATGAAGTGGAGGAGGCTATACAGTGGTATGGATAGGCTGACAGTATAAATAGTTGTGGGTAGAATAATACTTAGTGCGTAGTGTGTGAAATCTAAATAACCCAAAAATAAGAAAGATGTTACATAAATCACAAACTGCTGGAGGATTATTGCCACAAGTACGATGATAAAGGGAAGGAAATAATTATCCTTGAAAAAATCTCTAAAAGGTTTGCCTGAGATATAGCCAATGAGGAAGCCCATAAGGGCAAACATCCCAATTGGCCCGCCGGAAAAAACATCTTGAAGTAATCCAGCTAAAAAACCGAAGATGGCTCCTTCAATATCTCCACGTAGTATGCCATAGCCGATTATAAAAATAAGAGCTGTATCTGGAATTACCCCTAGTATTGCCACATGAGGCAGTACGGAAGTCTGTAATACATAGTTAATTAAAATTAGAGCACTCATTACCGCTATTCTCATTGCCCATCCTCGCCAAAAATAGCCAAATCCAGGCCTTCTCCAAACAGCTGGTCGACTATAAGTACGACATCAATCCGATCTAGGCTTACAGCGGGCTGGATTATTGCGTATTGGGTAAGGCCGCCGGGGCTTGCGTGGACGCTTACAACTGTGCCAATTAGAATCCCTGGTGGGAAAAAGGCTCCATGATCGGAAGTATATATGCGATCCCCTGGCATAAAGCGAGCTGAGGCTACTATATGATCCATGCGCATAAGGCCATCTAGCCCTAGTTCCATGTTGCCGTGAACTGTTCCAACGTCTTCTGTGCGGGCGTTTCTGGCAGCGGCGGCAAAGCGTGTGTCTAAAATGGATACGACACGTGAATAACCAGGCCAGGCATGTTCTATACGGCCAAGCACTCCTCCAAAGCCGAGGACTATCATGTTGGGATATATTCCGTGGTTTGTGCCTTTATCTATAATGAAATTTGCTTCCCAGTTGTTAGGGTTTTGGCCTATCAATCTTGCTCCTACCATGGATAGCTCAGGATAGCGCTGTTCCATGTCAAACATTTCGTGGAAAAGGCGATTTTCCTCTTCCAGATGCGGCATACTTGCTATGATATTACTTAGTCGCATATTTTCTTCGCGAAGTGCAGCATTTTCTGTGAGTATTTGCTCGCTTCGGGCTAGTACATCAATGCGGCCGCTTATCCATGAAGTGGCGGAGGATGCGCCTCGCTGCATGGGGGTGACAATATAACCAAAGCCCCGGCCCAAAAAGCTGGTGGGGGCTATTCCGGTAATTGTAATGATTATTGCTAGTAAAGATATGGTTATGCCTAGGGCAAGAAACAGTCTTTTATGTTTGTGTAAGAATTCCATAGTACACCCCTACGCCTTATAGTTTTATTTTGTTTGGGGTTATTAGTACATTGGATAGGAGTTTTAGATTTTCTAGTACTAGGCCTGTGCCTTCTACTACGCACTTTAGTGGCTCTCCGGCCGCTTGTACTGGGATGCCTGTTTCGTTGGTGATTAGTTCGTCTAGGCGCTTTAGCAGGGCACCGCCGCCTGCCAGTACTATGCCTGCTTCCATTACGTCGCTGGCTAGTTCCGGTGGTGTTTTTTCTAGGGTGAATCTTATTGCGTCTATGATTTTTTCCAGTGACTCGGAAAGAGCTTGGCGGACCTCTACCTCTGTCATTACTATGGTTCTGGGTAGACCTGATACTAGGTCGCGGCCTCTTACTGGTTGGTATACGGATTCTGATGGCTCGTATGCGCAGCCTAGATTGATTTTTATGTCTTCCGCTGTACGGTCACCTATGGCTAGGCCGTGTTCTCGGCGTACATACTGAATTATGGCATTGTCGAACTCGTCACCACCTGTGCGTAGCGAGCGACTGGCCACTATTCCACTAAGTGAAAGTACTGCAACTTCGCTGGTTCCGCCGCCTATATCTACTATCATGCTGCCTATAGGCTCGGAAACGGGAAGGCCGGCACCTATAGCTGCTGCCATTGGCTCCTCTATTAGTGTTACAGAATTTTTGGGTACGCCTGTGGAGAATGTGGCTTCGAATACTGCCCGCATTTCTACATCTGTGACGCCGCTAGGTACACAGATTACGATTTTAGGTTTGCGGCTAAAGAAACGAGTTGCGCGCGCTTTTTGGATAAAGTATCTGAGCATTTCCCGCGTGGTTTCAAAGTCGGCAATTACTCCGTCTTTTAGGGGGCGGATTGCTACAATATTGCCGGGGGTACGGCCTATCATCTGCTTGGCTTCTTCGCCAACGGCCATTACTTTTTTAGTGGTGGTGTTGATAGCTACTACCGAGGGCTCGTCTATTATTATGCCTTGGCCCTTTGCGTAAACTAGAGTATTGGCTGTGCCTAAGTCTATTCCTAAGTTTTGTGTGAACATTAGTGCCTGCTTTCATACGTATTCTTTTATTAGATTATACCCTCATATGCCAATAATAACCAAATGGCTTGGGATGTGCTGCAACAATTATCCCATAATAATGCAGTATTTACAAACATAAAAATAGGCCGTCACATCGTCAGATGTGGCGGCCGTTTTTGTTATAAAAAGGCTAACTACGATTTTTAAACACCATTCTGCTTTCGCGGAGGTATCTGGCCATGGCTAGACGGTATTTAACAGTGGCGGCTGTGCGTTTTTTTGTGATTTCTAGTATTCCATATGCCGCTAACGCCAGACATGCGATTGCAATAAAAATGGCGATGCTTATTGCTATGGGGTTTGTTTGAGGGTTAGGCCTTGATTCTGCTAAGGGACTAGGGGGCACACTTGCTAAAGCCCCTTCCGATGTATCCCAAACAGCGGTTAGCATAATGTCCTCTCTGACGAGGATGTTTCCTTCGAGAATTTCGCCGCTAGGAAGCCGCCATCCTACAAACGCTGCCCCGCTTCGGGTTGGAGGGTCTGGAATATATTGTATTCTAGTTGAATTTCGGACAAATCTTAGGCCTGTTTCACCTCTGCTAAAGGTTCCCGGAAAAGGATTGAAGGCAGCAACGGAGTGAAAGGCCGGAATATGCCTCGGGTAGACAGGGGTATGTACATGCTCTGTTTCACGAGCTGTGACCCATGTCGCTTCTATTACCATATCACTTCTTATGATATATGGAGCGGTTATAATTTCTTCGTTCCATAGCCAACCCCCAAAGGTATAGTTTTCTCTGGTGGGGGTAGGTAGGTTTAGTAATGGGCTTCCATATGTATGTGCCTGGATAAATTGTACCCCTTGGGGGAGCAGGCCTTCACCTGGGTCAAAGACTATCGCAAAGCTGTCTGTGGCATAGGGATCTGGGATAGGAGCATAGGCGGCCAGAATGGTTGTATTGCGTATGGCGGCTATTGGGGGGTGGATTTGGATGCCGTTTGAAAACCATCCTATAAAAATATATCCCGCAGGTGGCCGTGGTTCTGGGAAGCTGCTTATTCTAAAACCGAATTGCCCTGTGTGCACTGCTTGGGTATTGTCATCTTCCAAAAAGCTGCCTGGACTTGGGGCAAACCTTATGGTTACTTCTGGAGGACTCCCAGGCTCACTGGCAGATACATATATGGGTATTGATATTATTAGGGCAATAAAAATAACGATAATAGAAAGAAGCCTTATGCCTGCCTGTTTGACTAGGTTTTCCATCTTTCATTCTCCTAAGTTGCATATGTAAGGGAGAGGAAAAGCCTCTCCGTAGTACTCTTATTATTCTTGGGTATCCGATGTTGACTCTTCCACTTCTAATGTTTCCTCTTGTGGTGTCACAGGTTCGCCCCAGATATTTTCGTGAACGGTTTCTACTGTTGGTTCGGCTTCGGTGGTAGTGGTGTCACTTTCGGTTCTTGCTTCTTGTTTAGCTGCAACGGGATAGTGTTTTGCTTGCAGGCCTGCATCTAGTGCGTCAATCTTTTGTGCCCCTAACCTTACGGTCATTACATGGCGGCCTTTGGATAGCGCACCGTCTTTGTCCCAGTGAGCTTTGTATATGCCTATAAAATCAGTGGCTTCATTTTTGTGGTAGCACACCGCTACTGCACTCATAGGGCCGTTGCGGGATTCTAGGGGTTTGTCTATTATTGCGTCGATATCGCCAGACGCTATACGGTCAAGCTCGTAATCATCGAATTGAGTAAAGCCGTAGTTCATTAGGCGTTCTTCTGCCCACGCGTTTATCTCGGCTATAAATAACCCAGCAGAAGAATAAGCGGCAAGCATAGGAAGGGTTGCGATAATTGCGACTTCCCCTATCCATACAACCGACAGCATGGGGCCGGTCCATACATTGTCATTGATATGCCAGGTGCCGTGTTCGTTGAAATGACGTAAAAATCGTATAAATTCTGGGCTGTCGAAAATCATAGAACGGGTTTCCGAGAAAACAAGGCCCATGTCCCCGATGCCGTACATTTCTCCAATACCGTAAAACCATTCAAACATTAGTACAAACCACATACTCCACATAACATATAGGATTATAACAGTACCAATGAGGATTACTACAATAGAGGCTCCATTGCTGGTGATTTTCATAATCCGTTTTATAATCCATGCAACAACTGCAAGTGCGCCACCGATTACAAATGCGGCAATGATGTTTACCCATGTGTCATGGACGCTGGTTTGGAATACTACATAAAAAAAGCTTAGTAGTATGCCCAGTGGTGTGTACACAAAAAACAGGATAATCAGACCTAAAAGGTCACTGCGCTTTTCTGCTTCGTTCATAAGTACAACTCCTTTTTCTACAACATTCGGCTGTGATTTTACATTATTGTCGTGAGGTTTTCAAGACGCTGACGTGTCGCAAACTTGAGTGTATAATGGATTTTAGGCATTGTAATGTAAATGTAATGTGGATAACCCACTAGAAAGGAAATAAAATGCGCTATATCGAAAATCTACAGGAGAACGAACATGTAATTGAGCACTACTTATGTAAGCAAAAGCAAAATCTAAAAACAAGGTCAGGAAAGACCTATCTCTCTCTTAGGCTTATGGACAAAACAGGTACCATAGACGCAAAAGTATGGGAAATGAATAAAGACATCCAAAGTTTTGAAGAGGGGGATATGATAAAAATAGATGGCAATATCGCCACTTTTCAAAACGAGCTACAACTGAAAGTGAATAAGCTGCGCCGCAGTCGCGAAGGAGAATATATAGCAGGAAACTATATCCCCATGACAGACAAAGATATAGATGTACTATATGGCGAAATCCAGGGGATTATTAAATCCATATCCCATACCCAAGTAAGGCAACTACTTACCAATATCTTTGGGAATAAGGATCGAGAGGATGCCTTTAAATCTCGTTCAGCCGCTAAGAATATGCACCATGCATACATGGGAGGGCTACTAGAGCATACATTGGCTGTGGCTCAAATATGTGATTTTATGAGTAGCCGCTATAAGCATATTAACCGAGACATTCTAATGGCTAGTGCCCTATTGCATGATATAGGAAAGATATATGAATTATCGGAAATGCCTCATAATGACTATACAGACGACGGGCAGCTCTTAGGTCATATAGTGATGGGCTGTGAGCTTATAACCCTTGAAGCATCAAAGATATCTGACTTCCCTCACGAGCTGGCAAGCCTGATTAAGCACTCTATTGTGTCTCATCATGGGGAATATGAGTACGGCTCGCCAAAGCTACCATGCACTGCCGAGGCTGTTTTGCTGCACTATGCAGACAATATGGATGCGAAGCTAAAGGCTTATGAAGAGACTCTTGATGCAGACAAGACCCCAGGGCCATGGACAGGATACAACAGGGCACTCAATCGATATTTAAGACGTTCAGATTTTGTGTGAAGTACAAATTGCGGTTTTGATGATAATGACGAAAGCGTTCCACGCCTTTAATAATAAGAGATGAGATGAAAAATGATAAAGAAAAATGACAAATTGACAGTAGAAATAGAAAACGTAACAGCTAAGGGATTTGGTATAGCTCGGGTTAATGATTTTGTTCTTTTTACCGAAGGTGCCATAACCGGAGATAAGCTCTTGGTGCGGGTGCTAAAAGTAAAGCCTCGTTATGGTTATGGGAAGATTGAAAAAATAATCCGCTCTTCCCCACATCGTATAGAAAGTCCTTGCCTGGTTTCCGAAAAATGCGGTGGGTGTCAGTGGCAAAATTGTGATTACAATGCCCAACTAGGCTTCAAAAAGGATATTGTAAAAGATGCCCTTGCCAGGATCGGAGGCGTAACCGATGCCCCGGTTGCGGATTGTATTGGCATGGATGTGCCGCAGCCATATCGCAATAAGGCTGTTTTTCCGGTGGTGCCAGATGGGGATGGTTTCGCTATTGGCATGTACGCCCCCAGAAGCCATAGGATTATCCCTTTAGAACAGTGTATGATTCAGCACCCGGCTCATGTACCGGTGCTTAAAGCTATAAGTGCCCATATGAAAAAGTACAAGATACGCCCTTATGATGAAACCCTTCATAAAGGTGTTGTGCGCTATATCGTAGTAAGAACAAGTCTCGCCACCGGGGAGGTAATGGTGGTGCTGGTGGTAAACGGTAATGGTATACCTCAGGAAGAAGAGCTAACTACTGCCTTGACTGAGGCCGGAGCCACCACCATTATCATCAACCGCCATAGAGAAAAGAACAATGTGGTAATGGGAAGCGGATTTCGAGTTGTTTCTGGGGAAGGTTTTATCCGGGAGCGTATTGGGGGGATATGGTATCAGCTATCGGCCCCTAGCTTTTTTCAGATTAACCCTGTGCAGACTGAGGTTCTTTATAAGATTGCAGTGGAGATGGCAGGACTTGATGGTAGCCAAGCGGTAATGGATGCCCATGTAGGGGTAGGGGGCGTGGCTTTGCAGGCCGCATCCCTGGCTAAAGAAGTTATTGGTGTTGATATTGTGGCGGATGCTATCAGTGATGCGGAAAAAAACGCCGAGATAAATGGTATTACAAATGCCAGATTTATCTGCGGGGCCTGTGAGGATGTTATTCCTAAGATGCTAGTTGAAGGTGAAGTTATACCAGATGTTGTGTTTTTGGATCCTCCTCGTAAGGGGTGTGAGAATGCTTTATTGGATGCTCTTATTACTGCCAATGTGAAGACTATTGTGTATATTTCCTGCGACCCGGCTACTTTGGCTAGGGATATAAAACGGCTTGGTGATGGTGGATATAAGCTTACGGCTGCACAGCCTGTGGATATGTTTCCTATGACTGGTAAGGTGGAGGTTTGTTGTAGGCTTGTCAGGGAATAAATGCTTGTGTTTCGCTGAATTATCCATTACAATGGTTAGGCCATCGGGGACGACACCCATTAATAAAAACAGCATGGCTTATGCTTCGCCAAACTATGATAAGGGGGAGACACCCATCACAAAAAACATACGTGTCGTTGACGCGGCGGGGAATGAATATGAAGCTACCTACCCAAAACGGGCCAAAGGCCTTGTTAAAAATGGCCGGGCAATCTTCATAGATGAGTTTACCCTGTGTTTAGATTGTCCGCCAAGTGATTATTTGGAGGATAAATCAATGGATAATAGTATTAACAGCAACATCAATCAAACTGAGCAAAACGTAAACAGTGTTACCGCACCAGAAATGACCTTGGAATGGGTCGCAGCCAAAATAGATGCGATCATCAATGACAATGCTTATATTGCTGATGCAATCAGCTCTTTGAATCTTATGGATTCTGATGGGCATAATTCAAAGGCTGAGGCGCTCCATCAGGTTGTAAATGCGCGTGAAGCCACAAATCGCGAAACACTTAAGTTTCTTGAAAAGATCTATGACGGATTAAATCCAGCTCCTGCGGCAAATCCCAGCCAGATAATGCAGCATATTGATCTAGCTGAACTTGCAGAGCATATGAACTCTACTGATCTTGTCGAGCTAATGAAAGCGATTGTTCGTCCTTAGTAACTGCATGTAACGCTAGGATGTAAAAGACTAGGATATAGAAAACTCCTGACCATTAAAAATGGTCGGGAGTTTTTTTATTGCCTTGCGCAACTATAGTTTATTTTTGGGGTTATGATATGTATAAGCAAATTAATTCAGAATCACTTATAGCAATTCCCCCTTTAAACAGTTCCGCCCGAGCCGAAAATAGCGGACGCATCAACGCTTTTTCGGCGACAGGCGGGGCTGATTTAAAGGTGAATTGCTATATTTAAATTTCCCTGGGGGTGGTTTCCATCGAAGATAGTAATATTCTTGAGTTATTTTGGACCAAGGATGAATCGGCTATTGAAATTTCTCGTAGAAGATATGGGAGGAGCTTGCATAAGGTGGCCTATAATATTTTAGCGGATAATCAGGATGCGGAGGAAGTTGTTAGTGATACATTGCATCGGGCTTGGGAGGCCATCCCTCCTAAGAAGCCGGAGTTTTTTGGGGCCTATCTTTTTAAGATTGCCCGGAACTTGTCACTAAAGCGCTGGCGGGCTGCTGGGGCGGCTAAGCGCGGCGGCTCTCAGGCTGACTTATTGCTTAGCGAACTTGGGGATGCGATACCTCTTAATGAGACTGTGGAGGATAGATTTGAATATTCGGAGACGGTTAAGGCTATCAATGATTGTCTTCGAGGGATGGGCGCCACTAACCGAGTGGTATTTGTCCGGCGGTACTTCTTTGGGGATAGTATCTCGGATTTGTGCAATCAATTTTATTTTAGTGAAAGTAAGATTAAGTCTATTTTGTACCGGGCGAGGCTAAATCTTCGTGGGCATCTTGAGAAAGAAGGGGTGATTATATGAGTAATTCTGGATTAGAAAAAAGAGAAAAATTGCTTGCCTGTTTTGAGGGTATTGATGATGATATTGTAGCGGAAGCGGCTGAGGCTATTGGTGCTACGAAAAAATCCCGCCCTTATTGGTTATCATGGGGCAATGTTGCTGCTGTGCTTATTGGTGCAGTGGCGGTGAGCTGTGTTGTAATATTGGCATTCTTGCTTGGTAGCTCTGGGATAGGGGAAGTGCCGGCAGATAATGGAGATGGTTACTATGAAGGCTCCCAGGTAGAGGAAACTCCAGCCCAGGAGACCCCAGTACCCATAGACTTGATAGAAAACGGTGATTTGCTGCCACTGCCTCGTGTCCATGAATCACAGTTTCTTGCGATTCTTGAAGATGGACGCAGTCATATGACTGTAAATAATCCATGGCTTTATCATGAAAATGCTAGGCAGATAGATAATTTGCCCGTATTCCGCCATCATACAGCAGTGATTAACGGGGAACTGACAGAAGATGATTCTGATGCAATCCGGAGAAATATTAATTATTTTAAGAATAGATTAATGGCTATTGCCTCCGGCTTTCCTGTCTTGGACTTGGATGATGTTGACCCGCAAGAGTTTATGGATCTCTGGCCGGAGGGACTTACTGCATTTTTGCATTGGTCTGAGCCAAGCTTATTTGTACGTCTTACCCTCCCTGAAAGTATTATGGTGTTACCAATCGGGGCAGGCCTTGGTCACGGGGTAACAGATGAAGAGATCCAGGTAGCTATTGAGTATCTGGCCGAATTTTTTACTGTAGCCAACTCGATGGAAGTCCCTACTCTTGCCCAGGCAGAGCACTCACTTGATATGGGTGGCCCTAGGATATACACGCGCCATAGATATTTTGATTCGGGGGGGAGTATCCTTGATGCTATCCTTGCTTTCAATTTTGAATGGGTAGAGGTTTTTACCTTTGAGCCGGAGCATACGCAGTGGGTGTGGATGTATATGTCTACATTCCCTCAAGGCAGATTCGAGTCGCTTCAATTGGGAAATTTCCCAATAATTACGTCAGAAGAAGCTCGCGAGATGCTTCTGCAAGGATATTTTATTTCCGAGCGCACAGATGCCGAATGGCCGGGCCGGGAGGCTGCTTTAGCATCTTCTGTGGAACTTGTATACCGAAATGCTATGGACTCTGAAATAGTAATGCCATTTTATCGTTTTCTTATAGAAACTGACTTGCCTATATGGGCCGCGGATCAGCCTGGTGAATGGCGAGCCTATGCGCGGTATTATGTACCTGCCGTCCATCGGGATTATCTTGAACCTATCGCGCGGCGGGCAATGCCTGAACCGGATGCGCCGCCAACGGGTTCACGAGCTTTGCCTCCTCATATTTTTAGAGCAATCCAGGGGGAATGGTGGGCGCCGCTGCGTGTACCTCGTCATCAAGTGGAAGAGTTATGGCAGGAGGTTATGGATGATATTGGGGAGCTTGGGGTAGATGAAGCTTATCAATTTCGTACTGCATGCGGTAATTATGCTCTTATTACCGGTGCGCGTACCCTCATTGGCATAGAAGAGCTTAGGCGATACTACCCTCATTTGGATTTGCCTGAAAATGTGGGGGATTTTACGCTTCGTGAAGTCTTTGTAAATGACCGATCTGGCAATATGATAATCTCGTATCGCCCTATGTCCCCTCTGGAGCAAATTTTTCATGGATTAGGGCTTTCGGAAGAAAATCCGCCTCCTGTGGGTGAGATTTTTACTCGTGACTTATCTATAGAAGATACCAGTATTGCATCTGCTTTTTATGCTGTGTATGAAAATAGCGAAGGTGTGCAGGTGAGTTTAGGTGTGTCGGCTTTGTTTTTTGATTTGTCGTCAGGGCTTCCTGATGGGTCTGGATTCTTGGATATGGGGGAATATGGGGAGATTCACTTCCCAGGGGATTCTGAGATTTATTATGCAGCTATGTACCAACCCACAGACCCGTGGATGGGATTTGCTGTTGAACTTTGGTTTTTGGGCGGTTCTGTCAGCGATAGGATTAATTATTTAGATTTACGGTATAGCTATGATAGGATTAGTCACTTGTTTATCCCTGTACCTCGTGAGGATTTAGAGGAGCTGGTGCGGCTGTTTAATCCGGCGGCGCTTGCACTGGAGTATCAGTGGGATTTGATGCCTTGGCAGTAGTATGTAAATAGAAAGCCGAACCTAGCCGACAAATGTTATCGGTGAGGCTCGGCTTTTTTTGTGATATAATGGTTGTATGAGATATATGGAAAAGTTATTTTGTCCCCATAGAGCAAAGCCATTTACAATAAGTAAGCGTAAAGTCAAACTTGACAGCAATATAAAGCGGTGGAGATTTGAGTTTGATACAGGCAACGGACAACTTACTGGAAGGCAATTGGCACAGCTATATAGTGCAGTTAGCACATTTTTGGATAAGTACAACTCAGGCATGTATATATTTGCTTTGAATATGAGAACTTTTGACTTTCAGGACAAAAATGTCTATATTTTTTTGGAACTGTTGGCATACTATATTTTAAAGCATGGGAAGTTTACTTTTGAAGTCTTTTTTGATCAACCTGCGTTTTACATGTTGGAGTCTGTGGGATTTCAAAATACAGCGTTGTATAGGTTTATGATGAATCAGGGGATATTAAAATATATTGAAAATAAAACGGATTTCATAAGCTTTTACGAAAATCCTCAACATTTGACCGATAAATGGTACCGGAGAGTCTTGAACAGTGATGCCATTGCAGTGGGAAATATATCAGGTCAGATTGCAGAAGAAGTCGAATCCTTTCTAAAAAGGTATGATATTCCTCACTCTACGACGGTAAACACATATAGTGTAGTACTTGAGCTGATATCGAACGCAAAACATAATGATGGAGACTGTATATTAGATATTGACATCTGTAATAATGTTATTAATATGTCATTTATCAACCTTTTTGATGGTAGGATGTTTGATAAGCTGGGTTTCATGTATAGAGATGATAAGCTTTTTCAGAATGTTCAAGAAAAGATACACATGGCTATTGGGTACCATAGTTTACATTTTGGAGATATGTATACAGAGGATGATTTTTACTTTATATCTACCTTCCAGGAGGGAATCACAACTCGTCTCGAGCCAAGTGGAGGCACAGGACTTACAACAGTTGTTAATGCAATTGCGGAAGAAGATGAGAATGCCTACTCCTATGTATTAAGTGGCAATAACCTATTGTTTTTGCGCAAAAGCTTCTTAGGCGATGGTGGAAGTATTGTAGGATTTAATAAAACAAACGATTATTTTAGAGATATACCCGAAAGGAGTATAATTGATAGGTGTCAGCTATACATACCCGGAGTGGTATTTCAACTAGTATTTAGTTTTGGGGTGAGTGATAATGGAAAAAGAAAAAATTATGCTGGAGTTTGAAAACAAGTATTCAAAGATTGGTGACTTCGACTACGGAAAAGATATATACGAGCAACAAGCAAAAGACCGTGTTGTTTTCGATGGCGAAAATATTATCGCGTTTCCTGACTACGTAGACTTCGTATCTCCATCTTTTATTCAAGGATTTATAGCTGTACCTATTGGCAATGTAGGAAAAGAGAATGTCTTAGAGTACATTAGCTTTGAATCCCCGCGAAGTGAAGTAGTTAAGCAGATTTACAACGGCTTACGCAGAGCTATGTGAGGATATCGTTATGGAGTATGGGGAGCTTGTAGGGGTAGTTATAAATGCATCAGAGGGTACGTCTTTAATGTCATATATCCATATGATAGGCTCGCTAATGTGGATGGGGCTTTCTGCTATAGCAATGATTATTTTCTCTGTGAAAAATTATAAGATGAGCGAGTCTTATAATAAAAAGACATTGAAGAATCGTGTTTTTGATAGGGTCTTTCAAAAGGTGATTGAGGATAGTCTAATTAAGCTGGCTGATATAATTCCTGCAATCTCAGATTTTAATTTTGACGAATTTAAAGATGTTCTGGAGTCTTTTACTGTGGGTATAGAGGTATATAAGTATCATGATAAGCCTTTTTATGAAGAAATTTGGGATTTAGTTTATAAGATAACAGACGATATTATCAAAATTGAAAACGCTACAAGTTCGTCTAGTAAATCAAAATGGTTTGCATCTTTGGAAAGTCATATTCAAAAAATATTTGACGTTATTGAAAGGTATTGTACAGACTTAGATGCGAATTAGATAACACTATTTTTGCACAAAGTAAGCCCCCGTGAGGTTCGTCTCGCAGGGGCTTTTATATTGTATGATAGAGATCAATTAATGATTAACGGCATTAATATCCCGCTTATTATAGAAGTAAAACCCGGCAGCGGTAAGGGCAATTGCAATCATGACCTTAACTGCCATAGTAATCCAGTTAATCTCTTCAAGTGGCAGAAGCGGCACCCATCCAAAGGGTGTTGTACGGGCTACCCAGCTTGGAAAGATATCTATCCGGCCAAACATATCCATAAAGAAGGAGTAGCCAAGGTATCCCCAGATGAAGCCGGTTGCTTTGGGAAGTAAGCCTACTAGAAGGACGGTTATGCCCACCATAATCCACAGGGCGGGTACAAATACTAAAGCTGACCTTAGTACGAAGCTGATGGACAAGTCACCTGGGTTTACTAACGTTGTTGTGGCTACAGCGTACATTCCAAGGGCTACAGCGGCTTGTAATAGTATTGCCGATATCATGGCAATGGCTACAAACCCGGCTAGGTACTTAGTGCGGCTTACGGAGGCGGCTAGTACCAGCTCTGTACGGATGTCTTTTTCCTCTGATTTGGCCTTTGTGGTGAACACAATAAGGGCGGCTAGGCCCATTACTGCCATCATTCCGTTGATAAAGCCTGAGAACATTTCTGCTACGGTGACGCCTGCCGCACTTAGTGCTTGGTTCATAATGGCAATGGCTTCATCTACAGGCAAGCCTTCTAATACGCTAATGTCCATAAAAGGGCCTAGTATCAGGGTCTGGTACATTTCATTGCTGGCGACAAAGGATTCTATATCTGCAAGTACTGCGCCATATGTGCCGCCTAGGATAAACATGCCTACGACTATCATGATTATTGTAAAGCGCTGGAGCCGGAAGGTTAAACCGGGGGCAGATTTTAGTAAGAAACCGCCATCTGCTTTGCCTGGTTTTGCTGGGATCATGCCCTGATCTATGTCTCTGATGGAGGTCAGGTAGAAGGCTGCTGCCGCTACAACAGCAGTTGTGCCAAGCATTATCCAAATGGGCCACCAGTTGTTTTGAATATATACTTGAGTGCGCAATATAAGCCCGAGTGGGCTGATTAGTGCAACCCATTCTAAATCTGTATTCATGTCGCCTATAGCCCGCACTAAGTACAGAACTATCAGTGTGACGAAGGAATAGGCCATAACGCTGCGAGTGATTGCGGATAGCTGGCAAAGCAGTGCTGTAAGTGCCGCAAATACAAGACCGGTAACGCCCAGGCCAACACCCCATAACATTGAGCCTGCAAGGCACATGTATGTGTCTCCCACCATTCCGCCTAGGTACATAGCAAGTCCCATGGTAATGGCTAAGATGCCGTTGATAATCAAGGCTGTAATCATGGCGGCATTAATATTGGCAAGCCTTCCTAGAGGAAGAGAGCGCACAACTTCGTAGCGCCCCTTTTCCTCGTCTGCCCTGGTGTGGCGTACTATTAAGAAGATGTTCATAATGCCTACCGTTAGCGCAACGAATACAAACATTAGGTTGGCATATACTGCCCCAAATGTAGGATTTTCTGCGGCAAAGACCGGGCCGGCCATAGCTACCATTGCAGGGTTTTCAAATACGCTTATAAGTTCTAATCTGGCGTAATAATCCAGAGCTGTGTACATGCCCGGTACCAGCCCGGCAACAATTATTAACAGCAGCACAATCCATACGGCGGAGGTGATGCGTTCCCGCCTTAGCATAAAGCGGGTTAGCTGCAAACTATTTTCGAATAATCCTTTCATGTTGGCCCCCTTTAGCTAGTTGCCCCGTAGTGGCGCATGAATAACTCTTCCAGTGACGGTGGTGTGCTTTCTAGTTTTGTGATGCCGAAGGGCTGGAGATGATTGATTACTATGCCCATTTTGTCTGTGTTTACTTGGAATTTTACGCTATAGCCTTCTTTGGCTATGTCGTATACTCCCTCTATGTTTTCTAGGCCTTCGATAGGGCGCTCTGTGGATACTGTCATTGTGTAGCTGGTTAGGTGCCTAAGGTCGTCTAGTGTGCCTACTTCTACTAGCTGGCCTTCGCGGATTATGCCCACTCTGTCACATAAGCGCTCTACTTCCGACATTATATGGCTGGAGAGAAATACACCTTTGCCTTTGTTTTTTTGCTCCATTACGCAGTCTTGGAAGACTTGCTCCATTAGTGGGTCTAGGCCGGATGTTGGCTCGTCTAGGATGTATAGGTCTACGTCTGAGGCGAAGGCGGCTACTAGGGCTACTTTTTGTCGGTTGCCTTTGGAATAGGTGCGGCATTTTTTTGTTGGGTCTAGGTTGAAATCGCGGATTAGGCGCTCGCGCAGGGCTTTGTCGTGGGAGCCGCGTAGACGTACGAATAGGTCTATTACTTCGCCTCCGGTTAGGTTTGGCCATAGGTTTACATCGCCGGGGACGTAAGCTATGCGCTTGTGGATTTCTACTGCGTCTTTCCATGCGTCTTTACCGAAGACTTTTACTTGGCCTGAAGAGGCTTGTAGGATGCCTAGTAGGGTGCGTATGGTGGTGGATTTGCCGGCTCCGTTGGGGCCGATGTAGGCGAAGACTTCCCCTTCTTTTATTTCCAGGTTTATGTCTTTGAGTGCTTGGAACTTACCGAAGTACTTGTTTAGGTTTTTGATTTCTACGCTTAAACTCATTTTTATTCCTCCTAATCAATGAGCAAAAATCGCGATGCTTTAACGCGTTTTTGCGAATGGTTTTTGCCGAAGGCAAAAAGATTACATTTTATCGAGCAAAAATCGCGATGATTTAACGCGTTTTTGCGAATGGTTTTTGCCGAAGGCAAAAGGTTACATTTTATAGAAGCATTTTCTCAAAATGCTTAGATGTTCTTTGAATTCTTCTAGGAAAGCATCATAGTTTTTTATTACTGAGCTTATATTGTCGTGGCCTGCCTGGTCTACTTTGCTGTGAGAAAAGCCGTTTACTGCCCACATTATTATTTCTATGGCTTTTTCAGGTGGGATATCTTCTCTGAAGAGGGTTTTATCGCAGTGGGCGTATACGTCAGCTATTATTTTGCCTTGTATTTGGTGGAATTTCTTTAAATGCTCTTTGGCGGGGCAGTCTTTATCGTCTACATATACTCGGGTTAGAAATTCGAATATTGTGGGGTAACGTTGGGATAGCTCTAGTTTTAGAAGGCTTAGTTGCCAGATGCTATCTAGGATATCTGGCTGATGGGTGTTGATTAGGTCTATAAATTCTGTTTGGACGATGTTTACGGCGTTGTCTACCAGGAAGTTGTATAAGTTCTCTTTGGTTCCGAAGTAGTGGAATAGTAGACCTTTGGATATGCCTGCCTCCCGGACTATATTATCTGTGGAGGCTTTTTTGAAGCCGTTTAGGAACTCCGTCATTGCGGCGTTTAGGATACGCTCACGTTTTTCTTCTTCTATTGAATGGAATTTATCGTATTGAGGGGCACTCATTAAACCACTCTCCTTTCATTGACTGACTCGATGGGTCAATTATAATTGTATTGACTGCATAAGTCAATAGCAAAATAAAAAAATTTTAAAAGCCCAGAATCGAATGATATTCTGGGCTTTTTGTAGGCGTTTATCATGGACTAACGTAATATTATACATTAACTTTCGGAAAGCCCCTGGTTGCAAAAAAAGAAGCAAAACTGGACAATTTTGCCGATTTATCATACATTATGTAAAAGTTATTTATTGGAGACGGATAAAGATGATTAGAATAGTCAGTACCAATGGCACGAATTATACGACCGTGCTGCGTGAAGTCCAGCTTCTTGGCTATAAGCCCAAAATGCTTAAAAGCGTCAAGGATGTGCCTAAAACTACCCATATTATTTTATCAGGCAATGATGAGCCTACTTTTATGCTTAAAGGCCTGAAAAGTCAGAATCTGCTGCCTAAATTGGAAAAAGTGGTTAAGCATCGCAATGTGCTTATTTTGGTAATGGGGCGGTGTATGCAACTGCTTTATGAAGGTATAGATGGCCCCAAGGGGTGGATACCTGGGACGGGTTGGCTATCTGGGCATGTTGTGCCTTTTGCGTATGGATGTGAGCCTGCTAAGGGGGCGCATGCTGTTGAGTTTGTGAAGGATGTTTGTGGTGCTAGTGATGGTATGTATCGTTTTGATATGCCCTTTCAGGTGAAGGATGGATATGAAGGGGATTTGTGGGGTGAGGCTAGGCTTTCTGTGCCTGATCCTTTTCCTGCGGCTGTGCATCATAGGAATATTTATGGTGTTCAGTTTAATTTGCTTAGGAGTGGGGTGCAGGGGCGGGAGTTGCTTCGAGGGTTTTTGAATCGGGTGCCGGATAGTGGGGATTGATGGGGTGGGTGGTGGATTTAGCGGTTTTGATGATAATGACGAAAGCGGTCGCGTACTGTGTTTATGGGCTTTTATAGATAGGAAGGGGCGGAAGCTGTGAGTGAAAAAAGGGATTTTTTCATCAGCTACAACAAAAATGATAAGCAGTGGGCAAAATGGATTGCGGCTGTTCTTGAGCAAAGTGGTGGATATACTTGTTATATCCAAGCATGGGATTTTCGAAAAGGTGGAAATTTTGTGTTGGATATGCAAAAGGCCCTAGTTAATTCGGAACGGGCTATAGCCGTGTTGTCTCCAAGTTTTATGGATTCTGAATATTGCCAGGCAGAGTGGGCGGTGGAATTTACGAAAGACCCTGCCAGTAAAAATCGGTTGCTCATACCTGTAAGGGTGTATGATTTTAAGCCTGAAGGCCTGTTTGCAAGCATAACTTATATTGACCTTGTTGGTGTAGAAGAAAAAGAGGCAGAAAAACAGCTTTTAAACGGTGTTGATACCAATGATATTCCCAGGCCTCGCCCTATCTTCCCGGGAACTAGCTCTGCTTCCCTCCCTGCGTTTCCTGGAGCCATGCCAGGGTGGACTCCTAGCGGCATGTCATCTCTTCCGTTTATGCAAAATCAATACTTTACCGGAAGGGATAAAGTATTTGAAGATATTTGCGTCGGATTTGAAAGCGGGAAGACTATAGCATTAACCCAAACACTTGCGGGAATGGGTGGATTGGGCAAGACCCAAACAGCGTTAGAGTATGTCTATAGATATGCATATAAATATAAGTGTGTGTGGTGGGTTATGGCTGAAACAGAGTCAACCGTATTGGCATCATATAAGAATTTTGCGACTAAAATGGGGCTAATACCCAAAGAGCAGCAGGATGATGAGTTAATACTCCAAGCTGTTTTAGATTGGATGGACTCTGAAAGTAAATGGTTGTTTATCTATGATAATGTGAATGGTATCTCTGCGAGCACTCCATGGTTGCCGAGAAATAATAGAGGCAATATATTAATTACTACTAGAAGTAATCATGTACCTTTTGGCAAAAGGGTTGATATTGATGTTTTTACAGAGGAAGAAGCCATTCACTTTTTAGAAAGCCGTACCGGGCTGGACAAAGGCCTCGAAAACGCGGCGGTTCTTGCCAAGCGCTTAGGGTATCTTCCGCTGGCTTTGGAGCAAGCGGCGGCATATATACAAACCAATGGGGATACATATGTAGATTATATCTACTTGCTTGAAAGCCATGGGTTGAAAGTATTGGATGATATGTATGGTGTAAACCACTATGATAAGCCTCTTGCAGTAACTATGGAAATCTCCATTGAAAAGATAAACAAGGATGAAGCACGGGATTTACTGTATTTGTGTGCTTATATGGCGCCAGAAGATATTGATGATGCATTGTTTCGCGAAAACGCGGAGCTGTTGCCTATGCCTTTGAGTGAAGCGTTGAAAAACCGCTTAATCGGCAATGAAGCCTGGAGGCAATTGACTCAGTATTCTCTTTTGAAAAGGCAAGACGATGGTAATGGGTATTCCATGCATCGTCTGCTTCAGGAAGTGGTGCGGAATAAAATAGGACTTGATAAGCAATGGGCGTTGTCCTGCTTATCCCTTTTCAGAAAAATATATTATTTTGAGTATGGAGATATTGTCTCTCGCGACTCATTTATAAGTCTAACTCCACATGTGGAAGCATTTTTAAATAACGCTATAATTTTAACTGATGATGAGGACAAAAAAGGCATAGCTAATTTATACCATAAGGGTGGCTTTGGATTTTCTTATCAAGGACACTATAAACGAGCGCAGGAGTGGTATAAGAAGGCTTTAGATATCATTGAAAATGTGTTAGGCATAGACCACCCATCCACCGCCACAACCTACAATAACATAGCGAGTGTATATAATAGTCAGGGAGAATACGCAAAGGCGCTGGAGTGGTATAAGAAGGCTTTAGATATCATTGAAAATGTGTTAGGCAAAGACCACCCATACACCGCAACAACTTACAATAACATAGCGTTAGCTTATTCTAGTCAGGGAGAATACGCAAAGGCGCTGGAGTGGAATAATAAGGCTTTAGATATCAGAGAAAAGGTGTTAGGCGAAGACCATCCAGACACCGCAACAACCTACAATAACATAGGGGTAGTTTATTCTAGTCAGAGAGAATACGTAAAGGCGCTGGAGTGGAATAATAAGGCTTTATATATCAGAGAAAAGGTGTTAGGCAAAGACCATCCAGACACCGCAACAACCTACAATAACATAGCACTAGTTTATTCTAGGCAGGGAGAATACGCAAAGGCACTGGAGTGGAATAATAAGGCTTTATATATCAGAGAAAAGGTGTTAGGCAAAGACCATCCAGACACTGCAACAACCTATAATAACATAGCGGGTGTATATGAAAGTCAGAGAGACTACGCAAAGGCACAGGAGTGGCATAAGAAGGCTTTAGATATCAGAGAAAAGGTGTTAGGCAAAGACCATCCAGACACCGCAACAATCTACAGTAACATTGCTTTTGTTTATTATTATCAGGGAGAGTACACAAAGGCGCAGGAGGAGTTTGAGAAAGCTTTAGCTATTAAGGAAAAGATGCTGGGGCCTGAGCATCCGAGCACTATTATAACCAAAGAGGGTATTGAAGCTGTTTATTATGCATTGAATACACAGCGATAGCACTATTGTAAGCCCTAAACTGATTACAGCATATGTACCACAAAATAAACAGGGGATTGAAATCAGCATTTGTGTAGATATTTCCACCGTCAACGAGACTATGCTTATAGAGCATATGCTTAGCACAGCCGACGATAAATTCGATATAGGATGGGCGTGAATCTCCCATTTTTACCGTGCTTTCTATGTATACCAATACGCAACCGGATATACCGCTAATGTAGATATTATTGCGTGATGATATGGTGATTAAATTTAAAAGGGGCTGTTCATTCTCATGACAGCCCCTTTTATTATGCAGTTACTTCTATTTGGGAAGTTACGCAGCTTAAATTTTCTGGGGATACCAGCCTTATTACCATGGATTTATCCTCTTTTGACTGTGAAGTTGCGTAAGTTAGACTGCGAATAATTTCAACTGTTTCATCGGTGTTTTTGTGGGTTATTCCTTCCCGCCGTACTATCTTATTGCCTTCATAGAATTCTATGTCTAGTAGTATCGGGCAGCGCTTATTATTAACTGCGTTTAGTGTGAGGGCTATATCTATGTCTTTTCCGGCTGGCAGGGTTATGATACATTCTCCGTTTTGGCGGCTTAGATTTATGTCGGGGCATGTTTCTTTTTCAATTAAGAATAAAGCTCGGCTTTTCTGCCATTTGTATGGGGGCTGGGTTATGAATACGGCAGTGCAGGGTTCGGGTTTAGGGGGGCCTAGGTGTTCAGTTGCTATGGCTAGTTTTTTTATTAGCATTAGCTGTAGTTCTTTTATTGTGTTCATTACTTGGGCTATGCTTGTGTTTATTGCCAGCAGGTGGGCCAGATCTTTTGGGTCTAGGCCTTTGGCTTTCATTAGTTCTAGCACGTGAGTTATTTTTTCGCTTTCGGCGGTTATAAGCCGGGCTAGGGCTTCTTCTTCCATTGCTACTGAGGCTATTATTGCGCTTAGGGCCTGCTCTTTGGTTGGGAGGTCTTGGGGATTTGGGGGCTTAGGCATGGACATATTGTGTTCTCCTTTTTGTTTTATACTATTCCTCAACTAAAGAACCGTGTGGGGCGCGCTACGTGCGCCTCCGCTCCCCTTAACCAATACAAGAATGTGTGCATAAAATGGGCATATTATTATTAAGGGGTGGAAAATGCCGACAATCAGCTTATGTATGATAGTAAAAAACGAAGAGAAGGTACTGGGGCGATGCCTTAGAAGTGTACAAGACGCGGTGGATGAAATAATTATTATAGATACAGGCTCTACCGATAAGACCAAGCTAATTGCCAGTGGATATACAAATAAGGTATATGATTTTATGTGGATACAGGATTTTGCGGCGGCTCGCAACGAGGCCTTTAGTAAGGCTACGATGGATTACCAGATGTGGCTGGATGCGGATGATGTGTTGCCACCTGAGTCACAAAAGAAGCTGAAGGAGCTTAGAGCTTCCCTCGACCCGGCTGTTGATATAGTGATGATGAAGTATCTTACTCATTTTGACGAACAAGGACTTCCTATCCTTTCTGTGTCCCGGGAGCGGCTTTTGAAGCGAGAGAAAGGGTATAAATGGCAAGACCCAGTTCATGAGTTTATACCCCTTGAAGGCAATATTTTACATAGTGATATAGAAGTGCATCATAAGAAAGAAAAATCGGCGGAGGCATCCACTCGCAACTTGGATATCTACGCTAATCTCAAGAGTTTTACGCCTCGGCAGACGTATTATTATGCCCGAGAGCTGAAGGATCATCAGATGTGGGTTAATGCGGTTTATTATTTTGAAAAGTTCCTGGCTACTAAGGAGGGATGGGTAGAGGATAATATTGCTGCGTGTTACAACCTTTCTATTTGTTATGCCGCTTTGGGGGACAGAATTAATATTTTGCCTATCTTGTTAAAAAGTATGGAATACGATACTCCGCGGGCTGAAATATGTAGTGAAATCGGGTATTACTTTAAAAATGCTAAGCAGTATGCTGTGGCTCTTAGGTGGTTTGAGTTGGGCGCGGGGCTTACTAAACCAGAAACTATAGGGTTTGTACTCGAAGATTATTGGGGGTATATCCCCTGTATTGAAGCCTGTGTATGTAGCTGCTATCTGGGGGAATATGAGAAGGCGCGTATGTACAATGAAAAAGCGGCGACATTTAAGCCAAATGCCGCCGCTGTGGATATTAATAGAAAATATTTGGATTCACGATTATAAAAAGTAGTTGGCTAAGTTTGCATTATCGTCAATAAATGGCTCTATTACTGGGATTTTTGCAGACATAAGAGTACATACACCAGGGCCATGGCCAGAGATTGCGCTGTCACCATGAACAATTACGCCTATTGATACAGCGCCGCTGCGGTAACTGTAACCGTGGCGGTTGTCTGCATCTACTAGGGCTACTATGTCGCCGAAGCGTAGTTGGTCTAAGCCGTATTCTTTTACCATGCCTTCGTCGAAGGCGGTGATGTCATAATCTCCAGTTACTGAGGAGGATGAGCCTAGGCCTGAACCCATGATTGCAGCTGGTGCCATTTTGGCTACCCCTACTTTTAGCTTGCCATTTTCTTCTTTGATGTTCATTTTAGAAAGTAGAGTTGGGGACATGTTTCTTAGGATTATGTCTGGGTAGTCTAGTAATGCAAAGCCTTGGCCTGTGGCTTTCACGCCTATGTTATCGTCTATGTTTAGTTTTTCTAGGGTTTCTTCCGGGAAGTAGATTATTACATGGTCGCAGCCGCCGTGTTTTCCTGTTACGAAGCCCTTTTCACCTTTGGCGTCACCGGATTTTACTATGGCTTCGTTGCCTACGCAGCTTAGCATTAGATAGGATTCGTTGTGAGAGTTGTCTTTATGGCGGGTGGATACACCTGGTTCTAGGTGGTCGGCTGCCCAGCCCATGCAGTTGTCACCTATTTTTGCGTTGTAGGTTACGCCTGCTACGCTAGGTACCCAAAAGGCTTGACCGTCTACAGAAATGCGGGCTTTGGCACCTCCCCGGGGGTGCCATACCACTCCTCCTACGGAGATAATGGGTAGCTTGTCAACGTTGGTTCTTAGGGTCATTGGATCAGCTCCTTTATAGTTTGAGGCATACCGCTTGCTATGGCCTTATTGGCGCATATGCCTGTCATTATGGACATGATTCCGTCTTTTACTCCGGCTGCTCTTTTGAATCTGTCATTGCCTGGTGTGCCAAAGATATCTTCTAGCATTACCGCGTCGCCTCCGCCGTGGCTGCCTTTTGCTTCTTCTACTTCAACGTCGTATGGCGCCGCGAAAAGTGGGAATACCATGATATCTTTTTTCTTTAGCGCGCCTTCGTCGTCTCTGTTGCCTCCGGCGTTTACATATGATTTTTCCATTACTTTGTACTCTATACGGCCTTTGGAGCCGTTGAAGTTTACAGAAAAACCTTCCCAGGGCATGTAGCTGTTAAGGGAATAAGTCAGGATAGCGTTGGTGTTGTATTTTACTATTACTCCCATCGTGTCTTCTATGCTGATATCGTCTGTAAATACACTTCTGTCCCGGATATAGCCGCTATCTTCTTCCGCATCTAGGTACATGGCTTTCATGGCTTCGTTGGATGCCATATCAATCGCAAATGGGTCGTCTTTTATCTTGCTGCCGTGGGAACGGTAGGTGAACTCGGTCATTCCCCGTTTTTCTGCGTTGTGGCGACCGTAGAAGTTAAGGTCACCAAATGCGAATACATGCTGTGGCTCGGCTCCCAGCCAGAAGTTTACTAAGTCAAAGTGGTGAGTGGATTTATGGACTAATAGCCCGCCGCTATTATGTTTATTCCTATGCCAGCGCCTGAAATAGTCTGCGCCGTGAGAGGTATCCAGTAGCCACTCGAAATGCACACTAAATACATCCCCGATTACACCGTCCATTATTAGCTCTCTAATTTTGGTGTTGTTGGGGGCGTAGCGGTAGTTAAATGTTACGCGAAGATCGCGGCCTGTGCGGGCTATTGCATCTGTTATTTCTTTGGCTTTTTTTTCGTCTATAGTCATGGGTTTTTCTGTTATTACATCGCAGCCCATTTCCATTGCCCTAACGATGTAGTCGTGATGGGTGCGGTCTGTGGAGGTTACTATTACTACATCTGGTTTGGTTTCGGTTATCATTTTTTCGAAGCTTATGTGGTTATAGGTCGGGACTTCTTTGTGACCTAGGGCAGCCAATTTTTTGTTGGCGTAGTTCATGCGGGTTTGGCTTTGGTCGCACAGGCCAACCATTACGCAGGTGGACTTGTAAGTTTTTGCTATGGCTTCGTAAAACATTCCGGCGCGGGAGCCGGTTCCTACTAGGGCGTATTTTTTCATTTGGACTCTCCTTAAAGTTTTTTACGCCCTGAGTATATCATAGGAGCGATGTTTTTTGTGAACTTTGCGGCGGCGAGATGCACGTGTGCCCCAGTCATCGTCTTGGATTGTAACGGCAGCGTATATCCTTGTGGTTATTAGGGATAATCCGTAAGCAAGGAAATATATCGGTGCAAACAAAAATCGTATCGGATAGCACAGAGCGTAAAAGATATTCTGCTTATACATAACGATAATAAAATAGATAATGAAATCCATTTTATCCAAATAAAGCCCTCGAACCATTATGGATAATATAAACAGAATGATGGCAATAAGCCAAAAATAAGCCTCACCAAAGACCCAAAACTGGTATATAAAATGCCTGGGGAATGTATCCTTTATAGATTTTAGGCTGCCTATATAGGCAGAACGTTGCCAGCGGCGCCGCTGGGCTATGAACTTCTTCCACTTATTGGGGGCTTCTGTTTCGCAGTAGGCGGTGCTTTGATAGCGGGTTTTGCCGCCATACATCTTTGAGTAAGAGGTAAGAGTTCTATCATCCCCTGCGGAAACATGTATGCCAAATAGGGAATAATCCACAAATTCTTCCTGCTTATGCGTGATTGCATCTTTTTTGTGAAGGCTAAACGCACCGCTGCATATGGAAACATCCCCGGTTACAGACTGAGCTGCACGCCCCAGTTGGAATGAACCAAAGTAGGATATAGATTGGAGCCTTGTGAGAAAATTTTCTTTTTTATTAAGGATGCCGATATTGCCTACACAGGAAGTGGTTTTACCGTCTTCGAATGGGCGTAGAAGCTCGGTTAGGGCTGATTTTGCTATTATGCTGTCAGAGTCTAATAAGAAGACATAATCACCTTTGGCGCGGTGGAGGCCATCATTTAAGACTTTTCGCTTGCCTCGGTTTTCTTCGAAGCGGATTATGTTAAATCTGGTATCGCTGCTTTCGTAATCTGAGGCAAAGGATTTGGCTACATCATAGGCCAAAGATGATGCGCTGCCATCGTCAAGGAATAGTATTTCGTGTACAGGATAATCTAGTTCCATTATATTTTTTAGTATGGATACAATGGATTCTGGTTTTTCGTTGTAGCAGGTAATTATTGCGGTTACTTTGTAATCTTTGGTAAGAGCTTTTTTACACGGTGTGTAAACAAGGGCGAAAATTTCTTTTATTACAAGGAATGCCAACATCATACCGCCTAGTAGGTACCACTGCTGGGCACGGGTGGTGAATAGCCATATTGCTTTTAGGCACATCAACATAAGAAAGGCAGATATGACTTTCCCCTGTGGTGTGAATGGACGGTTTAGTTTTTTTATTATGGATTCATCTATTGTGGCGGAGTCTATTGTGTACTGCTCGTGTAATTTGGTATTTGATTGCATAAAAAATCCCCCCGATTTGATGTTTATAGCTTTCATCAAACGAGGGGTAATTATGAGATGTATTTTTTTCAAATCTACTTTTTCTTCCTTAGTTTATACACAAGCCATAAAATTATCGTAGCGCCAAAACGCATAAAGCCTACTATAAACATGGCATTGCGGTTACCAATCCATGCAAATAGTGTGTGGGCAAAAAACGGCGCGATAAATAGGCTGATATTGGTGGCAGTATTGTAAAACGCCAGATATATCATACGGTTTTCATCTGGTGTGGCCTCCAGCACGCCATTAAGGATGGCGGCATTGATACCAACAGAAGAAAACCCGGTAAAGAAGCTTAATATTGCCATTAGCTGTACGTTGGGGGTAATAGGAAAGAAAAACATATTAACCGCTAGAAGAAACGCAGCAACAACAAAAACCGAATTGTTGCCTCGCTTACGAAGCAAGCGCTGCCACATACCACCGGATGCAAATGCCGCAACTCCAGAAGCTAGGGCAAAAATAGCAAACCATAGTTCTGTGGCCTGGATAACCATAACCTGATGGATAGCCACCAATGGCCACCCGGCTTGCCATGTAAAAATGAAAATCAGAGCCGGTATAAAAAAGGCCAGGAACTTTTTATCCTTAATAATCACAGGAATAAGCGCCCAATCTGATGTGGTTGCGGCTGTATCAGGCGGGGCCTGGGCAACCTTGAACCGCCTAAAGACCATTACCTCCAATAACCCGAATAAAAATGCCATTACAAAAAATATTTGATATAGAATCATGCGCTGAGCGTCTGAACGGGGGATAAAAGTGATTATAAGCCCGGTAGCAATTGTAACCACCGGGACGACGGCTTGCCCAAATTTGGCGCGCAGCGCAATGGCCTGGCCGCGGGTATTTCCGCTAAAAACCGTGCCAAGGAAGCTTTGTAATGAAGTCTGAGAAAGTGCGTCCGGGCAGTTCATGATAGCCACCAGGATAACAAATAGCAAAGGCCGTATAACAGGCGGTAACATAGGAACCAGCGCAATACCAAGAAGTAATGCTCTGCTTATAAGAATAAATGTAGCTGTAGCCCGCTTTCGGTCTGAAAATCTCCTAAACAGCATTGCCCCAGGCAAAAGTACCAGAGCGCCCACAGCGCCAGGCAATGAGCTTAAAAGGGCAATCTCCAGCTCTCCGCCGCCAAGCCGCTGCAAGAATACAGCAGAAAAAGGCCGCCATAGGTTATTAACCGTATCGAACAGCAGCCCATACATAATAAATATCCAGACATTGGTGCCCTTTAGCTGGCTAATCTCCCGACCTGCATAGGAAAACCCGCCTCGTATAAAGGCGGGGATTTCCCTAATGCTGATATTTGGTTTTCTAAAGCGAGTTTTCACATTGTCACCCTGTTAAGCCTTTGTCATTATCATCAAAACCAGAAATCGCTTTCGTCATTATCATCAAAACCCGAAAAATGTCGAAGCCTTTGTCCCAATCATCAAAACCCACTTAGATTTTATTTACCCACAGCGTAATGTTTTCGCCATTGATATTCCAGGTCTTGGTATAGGCGTCTTCGGGAGGTGAAGCTTCTTCTAGTTTATCTGCAAGGATTTCCGCGGCAATTAGGTCACTGTTATTTTTAATTACCTCACCCAATCCAGGGGCGTAATCTGAGTATCCGGCACAGATGCGGTCTACTACTTCAAATCCAGCGTCTTTGCGCATGTTTTGCAGTTTACTCATTAGCTCTCGCAGAGTGCCCTCTTCTATTAGTTCTGGAGTGAGTTGGGTGTTAAGGACTACGGTTATGCCTTTATCTTGGGATGTTGCATAGCCTTCTTTTTGAGCGGTTTCTGTTAGTACATCTTCCATTGTAAGCTCTATGCATGTGTCATCAATAGTGGTTTGCCAGGTGCCGCTTTGTAGTGCAGTCATTACTTCGGCTGGGTTAGTGTTGAGAGCCTCGGTGATTTTTGGCACCAGCTTTCCATAACGAGGGCCTAGCGTGCGAAGCTGGGGCTTGAAGCGGTATTCGATATAATTTTCTGCGCTATCTATAAAGTCTATGGCTTTGACATTAAGCTCTTCTTTTACTACGTCCAGCAAATCTTGTGCGGGCTCAGTTGTGCCTTGGCGCAAATTTACCAGCATTTCTGGCAATGGTTGGCGGTTTTTAATGGCGGCGGCGTTACGGGCGGCGCGGCCTATGGCTGTTATATCCATAATGGCGGCCATGTCAGCTTCTAGGGTCGGATTGATTTGGGTTTCGTCGTAGGATGGATATTCGCATAAGTGTATGCTTTCCGGGCTCGATTTATCCAGGCCGCGGACAAGATTTTGGTATATTTGCTCGGTTATAAATGGCACAAAGGGTGCAGCTAGTTTTGCCATGGTTACTAAGGCGTGGTGTAGTACTTTGTATGCGTTGATTTTATCCTGCTTCATGCCGTCAGCCCAGAAGCGTTCTCGGCTGCGGCGTAGATACCAGTTGGATAAGTCGTCTGTAAATTGGTCTAGAGCGCGGGCAGGGTCGGTTATTTCGAAATTGCTTAGGGATGCATCCACCTTTTTCGCCAATGTGTTAAGGCGTGACATTAGCCATTTATCCATTACAGAAAGGTCTTTGGCTTCGTATTTATAGGGGTTGAAGCCGTCTATGTCGGCGTATAACACATAGAAGGCATAAGTGTTCCAAAGTGTGCCCATAAACCTGCGAGCGCCTTCGGTTACTGCTTCGTCGGAGTAGCGGTTATTAAGCCACGGGGCAGAGTTTATAAAGAAATACCAGCGAAGTGCATCGGCTCCGTGCTTGGCAAGAGCTTCTTCTGGATTAACCACATTGCCTTTGGACTTACTCATTTTTGAGCCTTCGTTATCCAGTACTAGGCCTGACACTAATACGTTTTTGTATGGTGCCTTGCCGAAGATCATAGTGGATATGCTCATAAGTGAATAGAACCAGCCACGGGTCTGGTCAACACCTTCTGATATAAAGTCCGCAGGGAACTGATTGTCAAACAGCTCTTTATTTTCGAATGGATAGTGCCACTGAGCAAAGGGCATTGAACCTGAATCGAACCAGCAGTCTATTACCTCTGGAGTGCGGGTCATGATGCCGCTGCATTTGGGGCAGTTTATTTTTACTTCATCTATATAGGGCTTGTGCAGTTCTATATTATCCGGAACATCCTGTCCCATTGTTTTTAACTCTTCAATGCTTCCTACGCAGTGTTTATGACCGCAGTCGCATAGCCATATGGGAAGAGGGGTGCCCCAGTAACGCTCACGGCTTACGCTCCAGTCTTGGATATTCTCAATAAAGTCTCCAAAACGGCCTTTTTTTATGTGATCCGGCATCCAGTTTACGGTTTCGTTGCTGGCGATTAGCTGGTCTTTTAGGGCGCTTACCTGAATAAACCAGGCATCTCTTGCGTAGTACAGCAGTGGAGTGTCACAGCGCCAGCAGAAGGGATAGCTATGTGTGTAAGCTTTTTTCTTAAAAAGTAGGCCACAGGAAGCCAGTTCTTTTATGATTAACGGGTCGGCGTCTTTTACAAATTTCCCTGCCCATAGATCTACTTCTGGAATAAAGCAGCCCTGCGGGTCAACCAGTTGTAATAGGGGAAGGCCGTAGGCTTTAGAGATTCTGGAGTCGTCTTCGCCAAAGGCTGGGGCAATATGAACAATCCCGGTGCCGGCTGTTAGGGTTACATATCCGTCGCAAACTACTTTGCAGTAGTTGTCTGTATCAGGCTTTTGGAAGTTGAATAATGGGTCGTATTTTAGCCCTTCAAGCTGTGCCCCTGGGAATGTTTCAAGTATTTCATATGGGCCTTCTAATACATCCTCTATTAGAGCTTTGGCCATGATGTATGTTTTGCCATCCATCAAAACCCTTGCGTATTCTTCTTTTGCATTAACACAAAGCCCCACATTGGATGGCAGTGTCCATGGGGTTGTGGTCCAGGCAAGCAGATATTCATTTTCCTTCCCGGCTATTGGGAAGCGTACATATATTGAAGGTTCTGTTATGTCTTTATATCCTTGAGATACCTCGTGGCTGGAAAGTGGGGTGCCGCAGCGGGGACAGTAGGGGACTACGCGATAACCTTTATAGATTAGGCCTTTGTTATAAATCTGTGAAAGCGCCCACCATACAGATTCTATATAGGTATTATGGTAGGTTACATAAGGGTTTTCCATATCCGCCCAGAAGCCTACCCGTTCGCTCATGTCCTTCCACATGGATTCATAAGTCCAGACGCTTTCTTTGCATTTTTGTATAAAGGGCTCTACACCGTAATGTTCTATTTCCGGCTTGCCGCTTATGCCTAGCTGCTTTTCCACCTCAAGCTCTACCGGAAGGCCGTGGGTATCCCAGCCTGCTTTACGCAGTACTTGGTGACCTTTCATGGTTTTGTAGCGAGGGAATAGGTCTTTTATTGCTCGTCCTATTACATGGCCCATATGGGGTACGCCGTTGGCTGTTGGGGGGCCGTCGAAGAATACGAAAAGAGGGCAACCTTCCCGCTCGCGCATACTCTTTTCAAAGATTTGTGAGTCTTTCCATAGTGAGAGGACTTCCTCTTCACGCTGTGCAAACTGTAAAGATGTGGGGACTTTTTTATAATTAGCAGACATTGACTTCCTTCCTTTCTAGGCTTCAAGTATAGTATTGCCCCAAATGGTTGTAAAGGAAATATATTTTGGTATGCTGTAGATAGTAAAAGGCGGTGATTATATGAAAACGATTTTAGTTGCTGAAGACGATACATTTATAAATGAAATGCTGTGCGAGCTTTTGACCCAAAATGGCTACACCCCAACGTCTGCGTTTTCTGGCACGGAGGCATTGCTTCATCTGCGCCAGGGCGGATTTGATATGATGATTTTGGATTTAATGCTTCCAGGGAAAACAGGTGAAGAGGTTTTGCAAGAAGTACGAGCAACGTCCGATATGCCGATTATAGTTTTGACTGCTATGGCAGATAAGGAAACCACTGTAAAGTTGCTGCGCCTTGGAGCAGATGATTACTTGGTAAAACCCTTTGACAATGATGAGTTGCTGGCACGGACTTCCGTACAGCTACGCCGAACGGCTTTAGCTGCTGATAATAGTACTCTGAAATTTAAGGATATAATCTTGGATTTAGAAGGCTATGATGCCTGTATCGGATGTGTAAAAGTCGGGCTTTCTAAGCGGGAGTTTGAAATTTTAAAACATATGATGTCATACCCCAATAAAGTGTTTTCCAAGAATAATCTATATGAAAGCGTATGGGGCGATGAATTTATGGGGGATGATAATATTATCAATGTGCATATCAGTAAGCTTAGGGCAAAGCTGGCAGCACTTGCCCCAGGGGTGGAATATATTAAAACGGTTTGGGGGATTGGGTTTAAAATGGGGGGGTAGGTGGTTTACATCTATGTATAAACTGAGTATAATGACTACAAAATAAAAGAGAGGCCGCACGGGCGTGTGCGAACCTCTCAGTTACAAGCAACTACTCCAGCGTATCGGCTGGACTCCTAGCTTAATAACTTAGGGCAAAAAATAGACCGTTTTTAACAAGGGGGTCTATTTTTTTATGCCTATAAATATTTAAGACTTTTTTAAGACTTCAATAAAACTTATTTAATACCCATCCATTATCATACACCCATAAAACAAATTCGAAGGAGAGTTCATCACATGAGCATACTTAAAACCCAAAACCTAACAAAGCGCTACGGCGGAAGACCCGCTGTGGACAATGTAAGCCTGACAGTAGAAAAAGGCGATATTTTCGGCCTTATCGGTCAAAATGGCGCCGGTAAAACCACATTTATGCGCCTTATCACATCCTTATCTCGCCCAGATAGCGGCGAAATATCACTTTTTGGAGAAACAGAACCGGCACGATTAACCGCTGCCAGGACCCGCATGGGGTCGGTAATAGAAGCACCAGCACTTTTCGAAAACCTTACCGCAGTGCAAAATCTAGAGTACTATCGTATTCAGCGAGGCATAGCGGATAAAAGCCGCGTAGATGAAGCACTTAAAACCGTAAGCCTTACTGATACCGGCAAAAAGAAGTTTAAAAATTTCTCACTGGGAATGAGACAGCGCTTGGGTCTTGCTGTGGCCATTCTGTCTAACCCAGATTTCCTAATATTAGACGAACCGACAAATGGCCTGGACCCAACAGGGATAATTGAAATGCGTGACCTAATAAGGCGTCTTAGTGAGGAAGGTATCACATTACTAGTCTCAAGCCACCTGTTATCAGAGCTTGCACAGGTAGCTAATAAATATGCCATTATCCACAATGGCCGTTTGCTGAAGTCCTTAACCCAAGAAGAACTGCAAGAAGAATGTAAGCAGGCTCTATCCATAACCGTAGATGATGTTGACCGTGCCGCTGTAATATTAGAAACCGTTTTGGGTGTAAGTAACTACAAACAAGTTTCCGGAAGCGAGCTACGTGTCTACGACAAAATATCAGACCCATCAGAAGTCACCTTCCGCCTAAGCCAAGAAGGTATTCGCGTAGCTGCTATAAAGGAAGTCGGTGACAGTCTAGAGGACTACTACACCAAAACCATTGGAGGGGCCGAATAATGATGAACATGATTCGTGCAGATATGTACAGGATAATCAGGGGTAAGGGCATGTATATCACCTTTGCTGTGCTGATTGTTCTAAATATTTTGGTAATAGGTCAGGGGCTGCATGTAGGTATTAATTATGGCTATATGCAAGATAGTGTCGGCGTTGAGGCGCCAAACTTATACAATAGTTGGCATAGCGCCGCAACGGTTTTGTATAATAATATGAATAGTATCATATTCTTTCTGCTTCCGATTGTTATTATGTCCGCAGGGGCTATGTTTGCCAATAGAACCGTAAAAAATGATATTGCGTGGGGGATGAGCCGTACACGATTATATCTGTCCAAGCTACTGCTTGCGGTAGGGCTAAGCGTTATACTTGTAGTATTTTATATGCTATCGGGTATGATTATAGCTATAATTTTACGAGGGTTTGACGGCTCTGTCCCTTCTGGGTATTGGCAAAATCTTTTTCAAACCGTTGGATCTCAGTTGCTTGTTATGTTGGGTGCTACGAGCTTAGGCATTTTTATGGTATTTACTTTCAAGCGCAGCAGTGCTGTAATAGCCGCCTATATAGCTTTATGTTTGATTCCTTCAATGATTATTATGATGCTTTCTGAAACAGTTGCCCCTGGGATCATTAGGCTCATGGATTTTGATTTAATGTTTTCAATTGTTCGACTTGGTTCTTTTAGCCAGCTGGACACCCATGTAATTCTATCTGCACTTGGAGTAGGTGCTGCCTATATTGCAGTGTGTACAATCGGTGGAATCGCCCTTTTTAAGCGGGCGGAAATAAAATAATAGGAGGCTTTTCATCATGCTAAAATTAATTTGTGCAGATATTTATAGAATACTTAGGGGCAAGGGCATATATATCACCTTTGCGGTACTTCTTGCTATGGGAGCATTGGTTGTTTTCGCTTCGCAAGCGGGAGGGGGTGTTGGTGGTGTAAGTTTTACACCTGAATCGGCGGCAGAAGCAGTAGACGCTTTTAGGGAAGCTATAGAGCCAGGGATAAATGCAGCCACCATTCCAGGGATTTTGGCTATATCTATGGAGAACTTCTCTTTCTTCTTATTACCGATAATTATTATCGTAGCTGGAACCATATTTTCTAATGGAACAGTTAAAAATGATATATCCTGGGGTACATCTCGTACAAAGCTATACTTCTCTAAGTTGATTTTAGGGGTTTTGTTAAGTATCGTGATGCTGATTTTCTATGTGGGGTCTAGTATGATAATGGCTGCAATCGTTGGTGGATTCGGCAGTCCTGTGCCTGATGGGCATTGGATTGGGCTTTTGCAGATTTATTCCGCTCAATTGGTGTTGCTTATTGCGTTAGTATCTATTGGCGTGTTTCTGGCCTTTACTACTAAGCGCACTGCCGCGGTCAATGGAGCGTACATCGCTTTTTGTCTGGTTCCTCCTCTGCTTATTTCCCTTTTGGCCATAGCCAACGAGAATATAGTTAGGCTATTTGAATATGATTTGCTTTCAAATATCATGGGGCTTGCAAACCTCCCTAGTATGGGAACGGCTGAAATACTAAGAGCTTTAAGCGTTGGCGTTTTTTGGTTAGTGGTTAGCACTGTAGCTGGGGTGGCCTTGTTTAAGCGGGCTGAACTAAAGTGACAGCTTTGTGGATTATATGTGGGATATTGGCGGTAATTTTAGTCTTTGGGTTAGTTAGATTTTTGGGGGTTAAAAAGGATATAAGGCAGCTGGGGAAGCGGCTGGATGAGATTATCCGAACAGATACTAATGCCCAGCTAACCACCCAAACCTTTGATAAAGATATTGTCAGTTTAGCCAAAAGCGCTAATGACTTACTTGCAAAAAGCCGCCAGGATTTTTTTAAAGCCCAACGAACAGAAGCGGATTTAAAACGGGCTATATCCAACATATCCCACGATTTGCGGACACCCCTTACTTCAGCTAAGGGGTACCTGCAAATGCTTGCCGGTGCAGATGAGGAAGCCGTCTCTCGCTATTTAGGTATTATTAAAGGCCGTCTGGATACCTTGACGGCTTTAATGGATAATCTATTTACTTTCTCTCGCGCTATGGACGAAAATATTTTTGTAAAAAAGGTGAATGTAGGAAATGTTCTAAAGGATGCTATAACAGACAGTTATGTAGAGCTTACAAGAAAGGGTTTTACTGTAGAAAGCAATATCACATCTTCCCCAGTGTACTGGAATTGCGATGAAGACGCATTAAAACGGATATTTCAAAACCTAGTAAAAAACGCTTATATTCATGGAAATAGCTATATAAGAGTAACCCTTAAAGACAATAAAATAGAAATAGCCAATAAAGCCGCGGGGCTAAATGAAATTGACATAGCCCGAATATTTGACCGTTTCTACACAGCAGACGCAGCCAGAACCCACAAGCGCACTGGGCTAGGGCTTGCAATAGCAAAGGAATTAACCCAGCGAATGGGTGGACAGATATCCGCAAACAAGGAGGGGGATATGCTGGTTGTAGTAATCACTCTGCCCGAGTAAAATAAAGCCTGTGTTCTTCTTTAGAAGGGCACAGGCTTTATTATATGATTTTTATACAAAGGAGAATAATCATGGCATCCAAGTTTATTATGGCCTTAGATCAAGGCACTACTAGTTCACGCTGCATTATTTTTAATAAGAATGGGCAGATTGTAAGCGCCGCTCAAAAGGAGTTTACACAAATATACCCCCAGGCTGGCTGGGTAGAACATGACGCAGAAGAAATCTACCAATCCCAGGCTCTGGTTGGACACGAAGCTATAATCTCTGCCAGTCTTGCCCCAGCGGACATAGCTGCAATAGGCATAACCAACCAGAGGGAAACCACGGTTATATGGGACCGTGCAACAGGGAAGCCCATAGCAAATGCCATAGTGTGGCAATGCCGCCGTACAGCCTCAATATGTGACCAATTGCGTGAAGAGGGATTTGAAGAGGTTGTTCAAAAGAAAACCGGTCTAAAGCTAGACGCGTATTTTTCTGGCACTAAGGTAAAATGGCTGCTGGACAATATCCCAGGGGCAAGGGAAAAAGCCCATCAGGGCCAGCTTCTTTTTGGCACAATAGATACATGGCTTATATGGAAACTGACAAAAGGCACTATCCACGCCACAGATCATACCAACGCCTCCAGGACTATGCTTTACAATATACATACACGTCAGTGGGATAAGGAAATACTTTCAAAGCTAAATATCCCTGAGTGTATACTTCCCGAAGTCGTATGTTCTTCCGGGCATGTTGGCGATACGGATGTATTTGGAGGTAGTATCCCCATTGCAGGGATAGCGGGAGACCAGCAGGCGGCGCTTTATGGCCAGGCCTGCTTTAAACCCGGTCAGGCAAAAAATACTTATGGCACAGGATGCTTTTTACTCATGAACACAGGCCATACACCAGTAGAAAGTAAGCAAGGGCTTATAACCACAATGGCTGCTTCATGCCCCGGAAAAATACAGTACGCCTTAGAAGGCAGTGTATTTATCGGAGGTGCGGTAATACAGTGGCTGCGGGATGAGCTAGGACTCATTTCTAATGCGGCGGAATCTGAAGGCTTTGCCCAGTCTGTGGCAGACAGTAATGGGGTATACCTAGTGCCGGCCTTTGTAGGGCTGGGAGCTCCATACTGGGATGCCTATGCAAGAGGCACGATGGTAGGGCTGACTCGTGGAGCTAATAAAGCCCATATCATAAGGGCAGCTTTGGAATCTATGGCCTATCAAACCTTAGAAATAATGGAAGCCATGGCACAAGACGCCCATACTCCTCTTGATGCGCTACAAGTAGATGGAGGTGCCAGTGCCAATAATTTTCTAATGCAGTTTCAGGCGGATGTATTGGGTGTGAAAACCGTTCGGCCCAAGGTCACGGAAACCACAGCATTGGGAGCGGCTTATCTTGCAGGGCTTGCCACAGGGTATTGGCAAAGCACCGACGATATATTATGTAACCGGGCGGTTGACCGGGAGTTTGTACCCCAGATGGATTGGGATGTGCGTAAGGGGTTAGTTGATGGATGGAAGAGGGCTGTAGGTAGAGCCCTTGTTTGGGAAAGCTAAAAACCTTTGTCGGTATCATCAAAACCGAAAATCTCTTTGTACTGCCTTTTCTGAATTATCAAATGTCTTTTGATAACAAGAGAGGGTTATTAGTGAGTAATTTAGAGTCGCTGAAAATTTTTATTGACAAACCTATAACCCCTATGCTATCCTCTCCTCCGTTGCAAGACTAATATGTATCTGGGTGTGGCGTAGCTTGGTAGCGCGCTAGACTGGGGGTCTAGAGGTCGCAAGTTCAAATCTTGTCACCCAGAGCAGGTCCTTGGTTTTAGCCCAAGGACATTTTGGGAGCATAGCTCAGTTGGGAGAGCGCCTGCCTTACAAGCAGGATGTCATAGGTTCAAGTCCTGTTGTTCCCATTAAACAGTGCCCCTTATGGGGCATTGTTATTAGTAAGAAAGCCTTCGGCGGAATAGCTCAGTTGGCTAGAGCATACGGTTCATACCCGTAGGGTCGCCAGTTCAAATCTGGCTTCCGCTATTTATGTTTTTGAATGATCGACAGTGCATATTAATTGCCTGTCGATTTTTTTATGCAAAAAGCCTGTAGCCGATTATACAGTTACAGGCTTTCTTTGTTAGGTATGATACAATAAGAATAATAGACATATTTCGCAAATTTATGAGGTGTCTTATATGAGTAATGTTAAAATAGTTTTAGGCAAACATGTACTAAGCGCTATCATTTTCCTGCTGCTGGTTACTGCGCTTTTTGCGTCTGTCGTGGTTTTAACAACCACAGAAACACGGCGCATAACCAATCATGACCAGCTAATTGATTTTGATTTTTCTACGGACATTGCCAGAATCTCACCGGCTTTATTTGACTGGCATCCAAACATGCTTTATAACCCAGATGATTTTGAAAACGGCAATACCACCGAGGCTATAATCTCGCAGCCCCGTCAATCTTCATTTGCTACTTATCGCCTTGTGCTAAACCTAACCGAAGGCACGGTCTATGGTATAGCAGGCTACAGTGCGCGTTACGCAATGACCCTGTGGGTGGATGGGGCAATCCTGGAGTTGGTTGGGGTGGTGGGGGAAAGCCGAGAAAGCATGATGGCTGACAGGCAATATTTTACCGCGTTTTTCACAGCTGGTGCCCAGCCTACAGAAATAATCATACAGCGTTCCGGCTTTGTCCGGGCGGAAGGTGGTGGGCTTTCATCTATTTTAATTAGCGAGCGCCCTCTTATTACGGCTATGAATACTCTTAACCATATCCGTATCAGTATCTCTATCGGTGTTTCGCTAATGGCGGCACTGCTCTTTTTTGGTGTATTTTTATTTTTCAGGGGCCGGATTTATTTTCTATGGTTTTCGCTAGTATGCCTTATGATTACCTTGCGGAGTATAGAGTTTGATTACCGTTTAATAAATACACTATTTCCTAATATCAGCTTTTTTCATACTGCTGTAGTAGAAACAGCCAGCACAGTTGGGTTTTTGTTTTTTATTATTCTCTATGTAGATGCTATATTTAGAGACGGTATAAATAAAATAATTAAAGTAGGTAGCCTTGGTTTTCTTGTAACGTATATAACATATTCATTTATCATGCCATATATCTCCGCTGATTTTCATTTTAACGCGTTGGTTGTAATCCGTGATTTTTCCAATGGATTTATTGTGCTTAGCATGACAGCGATTTTGATAAACATGGCTGCGATTATTTTCAAGAACCCGGAAATGCGGCATATAGAATATGTGCTTGTATTAGTCGGCAGTGTCGCAAATCTATTGCTTGGTGCCGCTGATGCCTTTCTTCGGATTCCGGGGCATGTGAACATAAATTTAAACTTAGTGCAGGTGGGGGCGCTGGTATTTGTATTTATAAATATCGTAGCCCTTGCCATAAACTTTAGACGCACAGAGTCAGAGCTTATATTGTCACAGGATGCGGAACAGCGCCTTACCGCGGAGAATATAGCACTTGATAGTCTATCTCGTATGAAAACAGAATACCTTGCCAACATGAGCCATGAGACAAAAGCCCCTCTGACCCTCATATCCGTGCATGTCCAACGGGCCGCGGAGCTCTTTGAAGAGCTTAGGATAGGGGAAAACAGTGGCGGGGAGCTAACAAGCAAAAGCGAAAAAATCGGCGATTCCCTCAAGCGTGCCCAAGAAGAAGTAAAGCGTGCGGCACAGCTGGCTGAAAAGGCATTGCGCCTTGCATCGCTACAAGAAAGCTTGGAGCAAATGAAGCCGCTGGATATATCCGGTCTCCTGACAGATATTGCAGAAGGCTACCACCCGATATTAGAGCAGCGCGGCAATCATATTATTTTAGACATTAGCGCAGATATGCAGCGTGTAGTCGGAAACATAGGCCAACTAGTTCAGGTAATGGCAAACCTCTTAACCAACGCCAATACTCATACGGAAAAAGGCGTTATTACTATTTCCGCTGAACATAAAGGTGACAATATCATAGTGGTGGTTAAGGACACCGGCAGCGGAGTAAATCCGGAACTGATGCCTCGTATTTTTGAACGGGGTGTTACAGGCGGCACAGGTACGGGGGTTGGGCTGGCAATAGCCAAGGATATAATAGAAGCCCACGGCGGAACGATTGAAATTGGCACAGATGAAAAAGGTTCCGATGAAACAGGTACAACGGTCAGCTTCACCCTTCCGGTATTTTATAAGACAGGGGGATAAGGAATGTATGATATTCTGCTTGTAGAAGATGAACCCGAAATATTGCAGCTGAATATGGAAATGCTTATGAGGCGGGGCGGTTACAATGTTCGCACTGCCACGAATTTGGCCGAAGCAGCTAAGGCGGTTATGGAGTCAGAGCCGGACATCATCGTGCTGGATATTATGCTGCCTGACGGTAGTGGCATAGACTTCCTTATAGGGTTAAAGAAGGAAAGAGATATCCCTGTTTTGTTTTTATCCGGGCTTGGGAGCCTGCAAGATAAGCTGGAGGGCTTTAAAGCCGGAGGGGACGATTATCTTCCTAAGCCATACGATAATAGCGAGTTACAGATGCGGATAGAAGCCATTTTGCACCGCTCAAACAGAGTGCTAAAAAAACTGACAAGAGGCCCCCTTATGTTGGATATGATATCTAACAGCGTATTGTTTAACGGAAATGACTTGGGTATAAGAAAAAGGGAGTTTGATGTCTTGTATTTTCTTATGCAGCATGAAGGCAAAGTATTGAGCGCGGAAGAAATCTATGAACAGGTATGGAAGAAAAAAATGCTGGGAGATAATAGAACCGTTAAAACGGCTGTGTATAATCTGCGTAATAGCCTTGAAGGTACGGGGTATACGATAAACTCCGTATACGGAAAGGGATATATTTTTGAGCAGGAGTTGTAAGTAAAAAGTCATATTTTCGGCACTTTTCGCATTGCCCCCCTTTGATTTGTTATAAATCAGGGGGGCATTTTTCGTTCCTTGTATGAAGGAGGCGTAAGCAAGTGAGACACAGTTACATACCCGGTGATGTGTTTATTTTTAGGATAGTAGAAGGCGAAATACTTGGCGAGTTGATAGGTTACTTCACCGGTTCTGACGTAAGCCATGCCGCGATGGTTTATGACGAGGAACATGTAGTGGAAATGGGGCCGGAGGGTATAAAAGTGACCCCTATATGTAAATCCGCTAAAGTTCCGTTTTATCATCTGCGCCATAGCACCCAAACCGATATGACCAAGGTAGTGGGAGCCGCAAAAAAGTATTACAACGCTCATATACCCTACGATTATCCGTCCTTAGTGATACTTGCGGGGATGATTATTTATCACAAGCATAGATACACACCCAAGTACAAGGAACTCGTTGACTTGATATTGACCATTGCCTGCTGGTCTTTGGATGAGCTGCTCAAGAAAATTACCAAAAGAAACGGAGCAATGATGTGCTCACAGCTTGTATATCAATGTTTCCGTGATGCGGGTTGCAGGTCCCGCCTAAAACTAAAAAGCAGTGGTGCGGTCTTTGAAAACGAAAAGGCTGATAACGCTATACGGCTGGTTGATTTGGTTGGCAAAAATAAAGGAATGAAGAGGCTAGAGACTTTTAAAATTCCGCCCTCTATAAATGAAGAAGAAATAATACGCAATTTATACGAAACTCATATAGGCGAAACCGAGCTGGAAAGGGGCGGCTATCTAACAGGCCAAGACCTGACGGATACCGCGTCTGCTGTCAACAGGTTTATGACTTTGCTAAATAAAGTATTTAAGAAAATCGGCCCTCACATACCAAGGCCATCATTGTTTATCACGCCTGTAGACCTTATCAATACAAAAAATCTCAGTTATGTAAGAGGCCCTGAGCAGTACAAAAAAGGAGAGTGATTCCAGTGGTTTAACGAGAAGACATCAATTGTTGCTGTTTAAAATGATAATTTTGATAATTTCAAAGGAGGAACAAACATGTCAGAACAACAAATGAATGAATTTTTATCCAACACCGCCGGAGAAGTAGGGAAGGTGTCTTTAAGAAACCAGGGTGGTTTTGTTGTGAAGCTTGACTTCGTATACAAGACCAGCGACGGCAAATCAAAGCGCGTACACGGTGACCAGAAGGATATTACCCTGGGCAAAACCAGAACCTTAGACCCGGGTGAATACGGCGTTCCGGAAGGTGCAACCTTTACCGTTCACGCAGACGTATTTTGGGGCAAGGATAATGTAGGCCAAACATGGCTTAATTACAGAAAAACAAACGCCGTTACCGGGGCCTATGTAATCACCGGAACAACGTTAAGCAACCAACTTGGCTTTATGGGGCTTGAAGTATAGCTCGTACGCTGGCATACCACCAGCTATAGCGAATTAAATGAGAAACCGTCTAGCCCGAGCCGAAAATCGCGAACGCTTCAACGCGTTTTTTGCGACAGGCTGGACGGATTTCGAATTAATTCGCTATAATAGTATAGAATATGGGGCAGAGGGCTTTTTTTAGTCTTTGCCCCAGTACTTATTTAAGGAGAGGTATCTATGAAAAAAAGCAAAAAGCATGGCAATATCAAAAAGCTGATTGCAATGTTGCTGGTGGTGGTAATAGTTATTGCAATCGTGCCTACTCAGGCGACCCAGGTAAGGGGTGCGGAGTTATCGTTGATTTTTGCCCCTGGTGACCCGGTAGAGTTTGAGCGTGGGCATTTCCCCGCGAGTTATGAAGCCGCCGTAGGTGACACAGGCCTTATTTTCTACATAAATGTCACGGTCGCGTCACCGAGTGGGCTTACAGTGGGAAGCGGTATCGGTATCAGCAGCAACCCAATAAGTGGGATGGCCTTGGGTGTAGCTTCGTCAGCGGTAGTAGCCTCGGCACCCACAAGCTTTACCCTGTGGTGGTATCAAGATGGTGTGCGGCGTGCTGATATGGGAAACATTGCTGTAGGTGCAGGGTTGGGTTCCACCCGTGGGGAACTGCGCTTTGATACGGTATGGGCTACTGATAACGGTGTGTGGACTTTGCGGGCGTATGATGGGCTTGATTTTGTGGAAAGCCTATATAGTCTTGACTTGATAATTTCACCCTTGGGTATAATGCCTCTAACCCCTCCTGTATTTGACATCGGCACAGGCACATGGTCGGATGGTGCACCACCCGCAAACTCTCATAATACAACATGGGACGGCACTATCCTTTTTGTACAAGACAGTGCCAATATTGGAGTCACAGGTACCAGCAACGCGGCGAGGCATATTATTGTAGGTGCTAATGCAACTGCAAATATAACAATTAATGATTTAACTATAACTCTTTTTGCTTCATCGCCACTTCAACTAAACAGTGGCTCAAACTTGACCTTAAACATTGAAGGGGTCAACACACTTGCAGCAATGGGCGGACAAAATGCTGGCATACGTGTTAACCACGACGCAACATTGATAGTTGAGGGTACTACAGGCAGCCTGACCGCTACAGGCAATATAACTGGCGCCGGTATTGGCGGCAACGGTCTCATAGGTGGTGCCGGTGGTAATAATGGCACAGTCATTATTAACGGCGGTACCATAAATGCCACAGGTGGGGACTCTAGCGGCGCAGGTATCGGCGGTGGTCGCGGTGATTACCCCAATGGTGGTTCAGGCGGTACAATCACTATTAATGGCGGTACAGTAAACGCCACAGGCGGTGCCGGGTCAGGCCCGACCGCCGGCGGCGCAGGCCTTGGCGGCGGCGGCAATGGCGGCGCCGGCGGCAATATCACCATTAATGCACCTGCCATTGTAAACGCCATAGGAACCTGGAACGCCGCGGGCATCGGCGGTGGGGGTGGCGGCGATAGCGGTACCATCAACATCAGCGGCGGTACCGTTACCGCAGGAAGCCAGTACGGGCCAAGTATCGGTGCCGGGATTGATGGCGGTGGTGGCAGCGGTGGGACGATAAACACAATCACTGTTACAGGCGGCGACTTCGTTGTCATGGATTCTAACCAACTTACAGATACCCTCATCGCCATAGGCGCAGGCACCGCCACCATACAGGCTGGTGCGGATTTTGACATCACTTCACCAGTGGTGATACCCAATGGTGCAAACATCACACTAACAAGTAGCAGCAGCGGGCCGCACACCCTTACACGCGATGTTATAGGCCCACTCTTTGACGTGGATGGCAGTACAACTTCCCTAACACTAAGCAATATCACCATAGATGGCGCAAGCGGTAATTTTCCTGATGCTGCCGGTGCGCTTGTAAATGTATGGGGGGGCAATCTAACAATGAACAGCGGCACAACGCTGCAAAACAATTCACGTGCTTTAGGTTCAGGCGGCGGTGTATTTGTAGGCAATGGTGGCACATTCACCATGCATGGCGGTGAAATTAGCAATAATTCCACTGGCGCAAACGGCGGCGGCGTAGCATTAGGTGTAAGTGGGAGTAATGGTGGGACTTTCCATATGAATGGCGGCACAATCAGCGGCAATACGGCTAATAGTGGCGGTGGTGTGTGGATAGTACACACTAGCTCATCATTCACATTAAATAATGGCGTAATACACAGCAATACCGCTGTTGCCGGCGGCGGCATAACGATACTAGACGGGATAGGCACCATGAGTGATGGGGCAGTCAGTGGCAATACAACTACCAGTGCTACCCCTTCCGACAATGTCACTATTGACGTAGGCCCTGGCGGCATATTCCATCTAAACGGTGGTGTTGTACAATGTATAGGGGTATCAATTGTCAATGTAATACGCGGCACATTTAACCACAACCTAGGCGGCTCGGATAATGGTATTGTTATTGCATGGAATGGCACAACCTCTGCAACCCACGTTACAGGTAGCGCCACAGACCTTGTAGTTTCGCCTACAGGCTCGGCATCATGGGGTTTGTCTGGCAGCACAAGCGGCATTTCTTATAACTATAACGGCAATACAGGGTTTATCCCGGTTAGTGGGGTTACAGTGACTGGAGCAACCTCTATCACTAGCGGCGCAATTACCGTCACAACCCCAGCACGCAATGCTTCTGTAGCAAGTACCGCGGCTACTCTTGCCAACACAACGGCAAGCGCAATCACATGGACTCATGGCAGCGGAACGGCGGCAGGCGCAAACTTTGGGCCGAGCAGAGTATATACAGCCGAGTTTACATTGACGACATCCACTGGGTTCGACTTCAACGGCCTTGCGGCAGACACCTTAACCGTTATCGGTGCTACATCGGTCATACATTCTGCCGTTACTACAGGCACCACCGTCACCGTGACAGCGGTTTTTCCGGCAACAGCGGCAGCTCCGCCTCCATCCGGTGGCACAACAACGCCGCCAACTGGCGATACCCATGATACAACCGAAAACCAAACCCCAAGGCCCAGCCCCAGTCCTAGCCCAACCTCAAGACCGACTCCAACCCCGGGCCCGGCCCTTCCAAACGTGCGGGTAGAACTATCACAAGGCCTAACATCAGAATTACAGACGCTTCTGGGCGATAGCTTCAACGATCTCAACATCAATATCGAAACTTCTGCCTCAGCCTCCACTAGCAGCTTTGTAATAGCGGATATCTCCTTCTCGGTTGCCAATCATAGCCTAAACAACACCCTCACCAGCCAACTACCCAGCATACTACAGGCGCCGGACGCATACTACACCATCCACGCGGACCTATTGGGCTTTGTAGATGGCGGAGTCAACCACCACCGGATAGTAGCCTTTCACGATGACACAATCATAGGCGGCGGTATCAGCAGCCGCAATATGGTTTTCTCGGTCAACACTCGTAATCTGGGCGAGTTTACTGTTTCCTATGTAGCCAATCTAAGGCGGCTGGTGCTATCTCTGGATTCCTTCACAATAACAGACCTGGCAGGCAACGTCCCAGATCATACAATGGACATTCGCCCGATAATCCTAAACAACCGCGCCCTAGTCCCACTTCGCTTTATAGCCGAAGTACTGGGCGCAGAAGTAGACTGGACAAACGCCACATCCGGCAGGCCATTAACCGTCCACCTAAATCTAAACGGCCAAACCCTAAACATACCCATAGGTGAAATAACACCACAGCTTTCATCTTTGGGTATGGATGTACCCGCTCAGATAATAGATGGACGCACAATGGTCCCGCTGCGGTTTATAAGTGAGTTTTTTGGCGCAGTGGTTACATGGGATGGGGATACACGAGGTATTGAGATAATTAGTTAAATATAAAAGCCGCCATTGTTGGATGATGAAATTCCCACAATGGCGGCTTTTGAAATATCACTCCAATGTGCAAGCTCCAATATTGTTGTAATACTGCATAAATTATGCTATTTTAACTACGATATTGTCGTTTGCTGTTTAAACAAAAGAGAACTGAAAAGGGAGTGTTACATATGAAGCGAATAAAGCAGCTAAAGAAAATGAAACAACTGAAGAAAATAAAACAACTATGTACGGTTTTTGTAGTAATCATGAGTATAGCAGCCGCTATTATAAGCCCCTCGCGCACTATGGCGGTTACTCCTATCAGGCTTGTAATCAATGGGCAAGCTGTCACTGACATGCCAATGCCCCCGATAATCCAGCAAGACAGGACCCTGGTACCGGCTCGGGCAGTTTTCCAAACGGGACTTGGTGCGGAGGTAGAATGGCAGGGGGCCACGCGAACTGTCAATATTACGTATGGCGAAACACATATATCTCTCACGATTGGAAGCAGGATTATCACTGTAAATGGACATCATTCAGAAATGCCCATTCCGGCGCAGATTATAAATGACAACACAATGATTCCGCTTAGAGCCGTGGCCGAAAATTTGGGATTTGAAGTTGATTTTAGAGATCGTATCGTTTTTATCAACTCTCCAGCAGATTCCACAGAGCCTATAGCTCCAGAGCCTACTCCTACCCCCACGCCCCCACAGGGAAGCGGTTCCCGTGTTGTGGTGATAGACCCTGGGCATGGCGGGCGCCCTGGTGCGGTTTATGACGATGTACGGGCGGCAGATCTTAACCTGGCAATAGCGGAAAAGCTGATTCAGTTAATACAAGAATGTGGTTATATGACTGCCTATACTACGCGTACCGCTGATTACATTGTAAGTTTGTACGACCGTGCCCAGTTTGCCAATGAATATGGAAATATAATGGTTACCATTCATCATAATGCATGGCATACTCCATATATAAACGGAGTAGAGACATTCTACCTTCCGAACGAATTTGACGATTTGCGTCCATTAACAAGTCAAAATTTGGCCAGAATTATACAAAGACAGGTGATTGACCACACAGGCCGCAATTGCAGAGGCTCAAGAACCGCCGAGTTTGCAATTCTTAGGTATTCTGAAATCCCAACGGTTTTAATTGAAGTAGGTTTTATGAGTAATCCCCAGGAATTTGCCACTTTGACTACAGCCGAGTACCAATTATGGGTTGCTCAGGCTATCTTTGAAGGTTTGCTGGAAGCATTTTTATTGTACGCACCATAAACTTATTAGTTGAAAATGTATAACCCTACAATTCTTCTTCTATCCTTATTATGCCTTTGCGCTCTATGGCAGCTATAAGCAAATCGAACCCAACAAAGTGCTCTTCGGCCTCCAAGAGTGTTTCTGTTTCTGTATAAAGTATTAAAATTAAGTTTCCCATTCTTCTACTAAACCTGGCACGAGTGATGTCCCTAAAGGTAAATGTGAACTCAGGATAAAACAGTTCTTTATGCCTAAGTTCGTCGTTGTGTATATTTGTTTTGAAGGACATGTAATAGATAGCTCCATATATGAGATATATAGTTAGTGCGATTGAAACGAAAAAAAGCGCCCATAGCAACCACAATACCCATGAAAAGATAGTAACCCTATGGGCAATGAATAAGATTAAAGATGCAAATGAACCGGATATAAATATTAGAATGGCTAACGCCGCCAAAGATAAGCCTGGCGTGAAAACAATAAAATTATCTTCATTTATGATTCTTCCTTCATTAGGATTACCATGTGACGCGGAAATGAAGACCAGTATAATACTGACAATAGCAGTGATGACAAAAACCAATTGTGATATATTTGATAGTTGCAAAAGACCTCACGCTCCTTTATTTATTGCCCTTGATACTGCTTACCAGTACTTCCTATCCAGGCCGCGGTATGATATGGCTTCGGTTATATGCATTACGTTGATGTTTTCTTCCCCTGCTAAGTCGGCAATTGTGCGGGATATCTTTAGTATTTTGTGGTAGGCTCTAGCGCTTAGGTTCATTCTGTCGAAGGCTTGTTGTAATAGCGTTTTTTCATTTGCACCCAGCATGCAATACTTGTCTATCAGGGGCGCGGTCATGTGGGCATTTACCTTTACTGGTTCGTTTTTGAAGCGGATTTCCTGACACTTACGGGCTTGTAAGACTCGTTTTCTTATTTCTTGTGAAGTTTCTGCCGGTGCGCCGCTTAGGGCATCGTAGTCTACAGATACTACCTCGCATTGTATGTCAAGGCGGTCTAGCAGTGGGCCGCTTACTCGGCTTAGATAACGGTCAACTTCGTGCTGGCTGCAGCGGCATTTTGCGGTGCCGTAGTAACCACAAGAGCAGGGGTTCATAGATGCTAATAATAAAAAGGCGCTGGGATATGTGCATACGCCAGAAGCCCTTGAGACGGTTATTTTACCGTCTTCTAAGGGTTGACGCAGTATTTCCAGTGCCTTTTTTTGAAATTCTGTAAGTTCGTCTAGGAATAAAACTCCGTTGTGGGCTAGGCTTATCTCCCCAGGCTTTGGGACGCGTCCACCGCCGGCTAGGGACATGAAGGAGGCTGTGTGATGTGGTGCCCGGAAGGGTCTATTGGTTATTAGCTGACATTTGTTGCCTAAAAGCCCTGCTATGCTGTAGATTTTGGTTATTTCCAGGCTTTCCTCAAAATCCAAATCGGGCATAATTGTGGGCATACGGGTTGCCAGCATGGTCTTACCTGCCCCCGGCGGGCCTACCATTAGTAGATTGTGATAACCTGCGGCTGCTACTTCCAGTGCGCGTTTTACCCCCATTTGGCCTTTTACATCTGCAAAGTCGGCTAGGTGGGTTGCGGCATTTTCACGGAAAATGGCCTGGATATCTACGGATACGGGGGTGATAGGCTCGCCTCCAAAGTGGTTTACCAGTTGGATAATATTTGTTACCGGATATACCGTTACTCCATCTACCAATGCGGCTTCCTCAGCATTGGCTTCGGGGACGAAGCAGGAGGTGAGTCCTGCATCTCGTGCCGCCAATATCATAGGAAGTACCCCGGCTACAGGCCTAACAGCTCCGTCTAGAGACAGCTCTCCGGTAAAAAATGATTCTTGGGAAGCAGTATCGGGTATCATTTTTGTTCCTATTAAAATGCCAATAGCTATAGGTAGGTCAAAAGCCGGGCCAGATTTGCGGATATCAGCCGGGGCAAGGTTTACGGTTATACGATTCACCGGGAACTTAAAGCCGGTATTGCGTATGGCGGTACGTACCCGGTCGCGGGATTCCTTTACCGCTGAGTCCGGTAGCCCAACTATATCAAAGGCGGGTATGCCGTGGGCTAGGTCTACTTCTACGTCTACTAGATATCCGTCAATTCCTATTACTGCGCCGCTTATTGCTTTTGATAACATGATGTTCCCCCTTATACCGATTCCAATTAAAATCCTAATATAATATATAAACAAAAAACGCCCAATGCACAAGGTGCAAAGAGCGCTTTTTGATACTGCCCCATGGGGTATAAATAATACGCGTCCATAAGCTATAAGCCGTGAGGATTTGTATCTATGTCGTGGTGAGTTGCTTGCGATTTCGTATGGCTTATTCTACATGGGATTTGGGTTTTGCGGGTTACGGTATAATTACAATACCGACAAAAGGGGTTTACAAGATGGTTACATATAGGTTACAAGCTTTCTTCTTCAACTGTGGTTAGAGTGAAGGCGAAGGTGCTTCCCTTTTTTGGGATGCTTTCTAAAGTAATAGCTTCTCCGTGGGCGCGAATAAATTCTTTTACTATAGAAAGGCCAAGGCCGCTGCCTTTATCTTCATTCCGAGACTGATCTCCTTTAAAGAAGCGGTCAAAGACGTTGAGCTGTTCTTCTTTTGTCATGCCGCAGCCGTTGTCTTTTATTGAAACTTGTATTTTTTTACCTTTGTTAGTGGTTTCTATGGTTATTTCTCCTACTATTGGAGTAAATTTTATCGCATTGTCCAGTAGGTTATATAGGCAGCGCTGGATTATATCTTTATCTGCATAGACCATATCGGCTTGATTGGCAAAGCGGCTGGTTACGGTTATTTGCTTTTGGATGACTCGTTCTTCGAAGCCCATTATCGTGGTTCTTATTAGCTCGTTGATATTAAAATGAGTTAGCTCTAGTTTAAATTCTTTATCTTGTATACGATGAATATCTAGCAGGTCATTGGATAGTTTTATCAGGCGCTTGGTTTCTGTTAATGCAATGTCTAGGTAGTACTCATGTTTTTCGCGGGGGGCAGTTCCATCTTTTATCGCCTTCATGAAGCCCAGCATGGAGGTTAGAGGGGTACGGATGTCGTGAGATATGTTGGATATAAAAGCGCGACGGATTTGTTCCTGATTGTATAGGCTTTCTGCCATCGTGTTAAACTGTGTGGCTAGTTGGCCTATTTCGTCCTTTGTTTTGACGGGTATACGGTTTTCGAATACGCCTCCTGCTATGACTTTGGCGGCTTTATTCATCTGTCTTATGGGGCGTATTACGGTTTCGCTTGAAAAATAGATAAGGATAGATGCCAGTAGAGCGGCTAGGATTAGGCTTATTATTGTTATCTGATACATGCTGGAGATTGCTGCTTCTAGCTCTGCCATGGAGACGCTTACCAGTACTGCCCCAATAACTCTATTGGCGAAGACAATAGGATGGCCGGCTATAAGCAGTGATTCTCCCCCTTCGGCTTGAAAGCTTCCCTGGGGGATGATGATGGATTCTCCTTCCATTATAGGCTCCAGACATTCTATTGGTGGTATGCTTCCTCCTGGCAGCCCGGAAAACAAAACCCTAAAGTCTGAATAGATAATCACTACAGATGCGCCGAGTAAATCGCTTAGGTTTTCGATTTGGGTTACCAAGGGGTCTAGATTAATATCTCCGTGGAGATATACATTAATGAACACTGTCTCTACAGAACGGGCTACACGCTGGGCTGAGTCTGTGAGAGAATCTTTGCGTTGGTTAGTCATATAGCCGCTTATGGCTTGAGTTAGTACAATTGCCAGGAATGTAATGCTGATTACCAATATCCCCAACGACAGTAGAAGCTGTTTTGCAAATAGTCGCATAAAATCACCTGTTTCTTATAATCTGTAGTCTGAATCTCAATTTCAAACGAAATCGTTATCGGAAGCGTGCTGCGGCTTTATCTAGCTTTGACAGCAGGTTGGATCTTTTGGTTTTGGTTACGTCTACGTATAATTTTCTTGCACGTATTTCTCCTGTTGCGGCTGTAGTGTATATTTTTGCTTGTTCTTCATTGTTTGGGATCTCTCCTGTTATTGTGTTAATGAAATAATCGCGATTTTTCGGCCAGTCTTCATTGCTGCTGTAGATTGAATGTCTTAATTGGCCGTTTTTATAGTATAGGAGTAGGAATCCAGGCTCATTATATCCTCTGATAAATATACATAAACGTCTACCTGCAAAGGGTACTCGGTAGGAGAAGCGGCGATGTAAATATGCTAGGTTATTTAGGGTATCTTTAAGCTTTGCAGCCTTTTCGAAGTTTAAGTCATTGGCGGCTTGCTTCATTTCTTGTTCTAGGGCTGTTATGGCTTGTTTGTTTTTTCCTTGCATAAATGACGCGGCTTTTGTTAGATTTTCATTGTAGTTTGTGGGTTTTGGGGTTTGGCATGGGCCCATGCATTGGCCTATATGGAGGTTAAGGCAGCCGCGGCCTGGGGTGCTTATGGCAAAAAAAACAACACCACATGTAGGGGTAGCCCAGGCACGATTTATGATGGTCAGGGCTTCTTTGGCATCGTAAGGGGAGGAGAAGCTACCGTATCTTGTAACTTGAGGATCGGGCTTGTCGGATATGTATAGCCCCGGTGTTTCGTAATTCCAGTTGATGCAGATATGGTGGGGGTGGAAATCTTTATTCATTTGGACATTAAAAGGTGGGCGGTAGGTTTTTATTAGGCTATGCTCTAGGTATAGGGCATCTATTTCTGTTGCGGCGGGGCGGTATTCAATTTTGGCTATTAGCTTGGATAGTTTTTGGACTTTGGGCGGGGTGTTTTTGTTGAAATATGATGCGACACGGTTTTTTACGTTTTTGGATTTGCCTACGTATAAATAGTCTCCTGCGCTGTCTTTAAAGATGTAGCAGCCTGGGGAATGAGGCAGATGAGATATATCCATGTTTTATTCTTCCTTTGCAGATGCTATACTTATATTGATTATATTACTTGGAGGACACTATGCCTAGGAAGAAAGCAAAATTAGTAAATAATAATGATGTTGTCCCGCTTAGTGATTGGATATATGGTTCACTTTTGCTGTTGGTTGTAGCGATTATGCCCATAGTTGTACGTTTTGCAATAACCCCAACTCCTCCGGAGCTTCAAGCGCTTTATGGCATTGCTCATCGGCCGGATTTTTTTTCTTATTATAAGGGCTGGGTATTGGGGATATCGGCTAGTTTTATTTTGATTTTTTGTATTGTGGAATATTTTATGGATAGTATTGAATATATCAATTTTAAGGCATTGTTTAAATCTCCGGTTGTTATTGCTATAGCTGTGTTTTTGTTTATGGCCTTATTATCTACATTATTTACTGCGTACCGCTATACCTCTTGGAGGGGTGCGGCAGAGCGTGGTGAGGGTATGTGGATTTTAGTGGCTTATTTTATTGTGTTTTTTGCTGCTATGTTCTATGTAAAGAAAGCCAGACATGCTAAGGTTTTGATGTATGGATTGGCCTTTTCCTCTATTATTATGGGGCTTATTGGCCTTAGCCAGTTTCTTGAGCGGGATTTCTTTATGACGGCTTTTGGGCAGTGGTTCCTTCGTCTGGGTATGAATGAGGCAACAATTGAGCTGATGACAGAAGGTGGTGAAGGTGTTACCTCGCCTTTTGTGATTGCCTATGGGACATTGTATAACCCCAATACCTTTGGCAAGTATACGGCTATGGCTGCGCCGATTTTATTGGCTTGTGGGCTTAGCTTTGATGCGAAAGGCTTAAAAGGTATAGCGGTGCGTCTTGCGTTTCTTATGGGGGGCGGCCTTATGCTGGTTGGGGTGTTTGGCAGCCGGTCGCTTGGTGGATTTGTTGGTATTGCTGTGGCTATTGGGGTTGTTGCGGTTACAGTTGTATGTAGGTTTTTTTATCAGATACACACGCGTAAAAAGAGCCAGGACTCTTCCCCAAAAAGGAGTGATAAGCGTATTTGGGGCTATGCTCTTGGAGGCGTAGTTGTGGTTGGGCTTATTGCTGTGGTAATGTTTGTGCCTGTAGTCAATTACCGCTTTGAGACGGCTCTTTCTAGATTTGATGAGGCGCTTAGTAGAGAGCCTCGGCCTATTAATAATATTGAGTTTAACCAAGATAGATTTACACTGATAACGAATGGGCAAGAGCGGTTTACTATGGTATTGATAGAAGGCGGCGAGAGGCCTGAAGGTAGTCTGCAGCCGATAGAAGAGATTCGGGTATATGATGCTACTGGTCAGGTTGTTGCCCTCTCCGGTGTAACCCCTCATTCGGAACCCGGTGGGCCTGAGACTTATAGATTTGATGTGCCGGGTTATAGGAATATTAATATCATGCGCTTTCCTGATGCTATTATATACAGGGATATAATAATGATTGTAGATGGCGGGCGGATATACAGCATGGCCCTTAACGATGATATTATTGATGTGCACGAACCTGTACCGGCAATAGGGTTTTATGGCCGGGAGGATTGGGGCTCTAATCGTGGATATATTTGGTCGCGTACATTTCCGCTATTGCCTTCTCGTGTGATTATCGGAAGCGGCCCGGATACTTTTACTCAGGTGTTTCCTCAAAATGAAGTAGTGGCTAAGATGTTTTTATTTGATAATCCTTATATTCCGGTTGATAAGGCACACAATGTGTTTCTTCAGGCCTGGGTTGGTACCGGTGGGATTTCAGCTTTGGCGCTTATGTTCTTGTTTGGATATTATCTTGTTATGAGCTTTATATCTGTTGTGCGGTCTGATAAGAGGGAAGGGATTTTTCTCTTTGGGTTACAGTTTGGGCTTATTAGCGGGATTTCAGCCTTTATCGTGGGGGCTATGTCTACTGATAGTACAATAGGCTCTAGCGGAGTGTTTTATTTGCTGCTGGGGCTTGGGTTTGGGGTTAATTATTTGGTTAAGCGGATGCATAAAGAGGCTGTGTAAAAAAGGTTTGTCGGTATCATCAAAACTGCTTTTGTCAAAAGTATCGGGACATATTGTGCTTTGCACGTCAGTAACAGCAGTCTTCATTCAAAGTTTTAGGTTGCGTTTGTACACACGTTTGGATATACTTTGGAGGAGGTGAGAATAATGACTAAGTCAGCAAATATTCATATACGCATTGACCCTGAAACTAAAACTCGAACAGAAGAACTGTTTTCGAGTTTTGGAATAACTACGTCTGATGCAATTATAATGTTCCTGCGCAAATCACTTATGGTTGGCGGGCTGCCTTTTGATGTGGTCCATCCCCGATATAATGCCGAAACTGAAGCGGCTGTTTTGGAAACAAAAAAAATATTGGCAGAGCAACTGCCTACAAAAATGTTCGCAAGCCTTGACGAGTTCTATGCCGACTTGGAGGCTGAA
>Ga0131853_10000205_pt1 | contig 104301 bp, 113 predicted proteins | sample TergutLab28metaG_FD_92764 | JGI IMG/M metagenome (GOLD analysis project Ga0131853, IMG submission 92764) | Labiotermes labralis P1 segment gut microbial communities from Petit-Saut dam, French Guiana - Lab288 P1 (version 2) (version 2) | ecosystem: Host-associated > Arthropoda: Insects >...
CGCGACCATCCCGGCGAGGAGCCCGGGCCCACCATCCGCCAGACCTGGGACCGCCACGCCTGGGCCGACGCCCGGCCCGACAAGGTCGTCCCGGTCTCCGGCGCCGACCTCCGCATCCGCTGGATCGAGGAGCTGCTCGAGCTCGGCTTCCGAACTCCCACCCGGCGCACCAGGTCCGCTCGGACACCGATCGGTTCACTGGATCGTGACGCCATCGCCAAGCGAGCCGTCGACCGGCTCGGCGCTTACCGGTCCGCCTGGAACGCCGCCGACATCCGCGGCGAGGTGGAGAAGCTGATCGCCGCCTCCGACGTGGTCGCCAGGAGCGGCGTACGTCGAGAGCTGGCTGAGGACATCACCGCACGCGCCGTCTCCGCCTGCGTTCCGTTGGTGGGCAGCGACGACGTACCCGAGCACGTCCGTGCCCTCTCCTCACCGCAGGTGATCGCGGTCGAGCAGGACCTCATCGCCCAGATCCTCCGCGGCGACCAGCGCGAGAAGATCACCGTCGTCGAGGGTGCCGCGGGCGCCGGCAAGACCCGCCGGCTCGCCGCCACCCGCGAACAGGTCGAGGCACGCGGCGGACGAATGATCGTGGTGACGCCGACCCGCAAGGCGGCACAGGTCGCGGCGGGCGAGGTCGGCGCCGAGACCAGCTCCGTCGCCAAGCTGCTGCACGAGCACGGCTTCCGCTGGGACGACGAGGGCCACTGGACTCACAGCCCGGCCGCGGCGACCGCACCTCCGTTGAATCGCCGGTCGCTGCTCGTCGTCGACGAGGCGGGCATGATCGACCAGGACAGCGCCCGCGCCCTGTTGGCGCTCGCGAACGCGGGAGGCGCGTCGGTCGCGCTCGTGGGCGATCGGCACCAGCTGCCCGCGGTCGGTCGCGGCGGCGTACTCGATCTCGCCGCGCGCTACGCCCCCGAACGCTGCATCGAGTACGGCGGCGTCCGCCGGTTCACCGACCCCACCTACGCCGAGCTGTCGCTGAAGATGCGCTCCGGAGCGCGGCCGGGCGAGGTCTTCGAAGCACTGGTGGAGCGGGGCGAGATCGTCGTGCATGCCAGCGACGTCGAGCGCCACAACGCCCTGTCGGTCAAGGCATCGCTCGGTGACCTGGTCGTGGCCGACACCCGCGACGAAGTGTCCCGCATCAACCTGCTCGCCCATCGTGTACGGGTCGAGACCCGACAGGCGACCGACGCCGTCGTCACCCACGCCGGTGAGCGCATCGGCGTCGGCGACACGATCGCCACCCGGCAGAACGACCGCGAGATCGACGTCGCCAACCGAGAGATCTGGACGGTGATGTCCGCGGGCCCAGACGGGCTCGCCGTGTCCGGCGAGACCGGGCAGCGGATGCTGCCTCCTTCCTATGTGCGCGAGCACGTCGAACTCGCCTACGCCACCACCGCGTACGGCGCCCAAGGCTCCACCGTCGAGGTCAGCCACGTCCTGATCGGCGACCACACCGGCGCCGCCTCGGCGTACGTCGGGATGACACGCGGCCGAGAACGCAACGTCGCCCACCTGGTCGCGGAGTCGGTCGAGGACGCGCGCCGTCAGTGGATCGAGGTCTTCGGCCGCGACCGCGCCGACCTCGGGCCCGCGCATGCGCGCATCCTGGCCGGCGAGGCGATCGAGCGGTACGGGCCCAAAGCGCCACGGCGTCGGCCGGCGCCGCCTGTCGTGCGGCAGCCCTTCCCCGAACCGGTGTATCGCCCGCCATCACGCAGCGGCCCCGGTCTGGGCCTGTGACCCATGGCGTCCGACTCGGGCTCGCCGGGATCAATCCGGCCCGTGTCGGACGTCTGCGGCATGATGGAGTGGTCCACTTCCCCGACGAGAGGAGATTGTCGTGACCGCTCTCGCCCCGGAGAAGTCGGCCGTCGACCGGTTCGCCGATCCGCTCTATTCTCTCGCGGAAGCATCTCGATTCCTCGGGCTCCCGGAGTCGACCTTCCGCTCGTGGGCTCGCGGCTACGACGTCCACGTCAAGGGACGCCATGTGACGGGCAACCCCGTGATCACCGCTCTTGGAGCATCAGGACAGCGCGGCGCATCCATCCCGTTCGTTGGCCTGGCCGAGGGTTATGCGCTCGCGGCCATGCGACGTGCGGGTGTTCCGCTCCAACGAATTCGCCCCGCACTGGAGCAGCTCAGCACGCAGATGGGGATCGGCAATGCGCTCGCGTCACAACGTCTCTACACAGACGGTGCCGAGGTGCTCTACGACTACGCACAGCGTCACGACGATCAGCAGGCAGCCGCCGTACGCGACCTCGTCGTGGTCAGGAACAACCAGCGGGTCTTCGCCGAAGTCGTCCAGGACTACCTCAAGCGGATCACCTTCGGCTCAGATGGCTACGCGGTGGCAATTCCACTCCCGGGGTTCGAGCAGGCCGACGTCGTCGCGGACGTGCGCCGGGGCTTCGGACAGCCGACCTTCGCCCGCGGAGGCGCGCGACTGGAAGACGTTCTCGGACTGTTTGATGCCGGCGAGTCCGTCGCGACGGTGGCGCTGGAGTTCGGGCTCACTGGACTCGAGGTCGAGGATGCGATCCGCAACCGCGACAAGAAGAGCTGACGGAGCCATGCGTGGAGTCGCCGCACTTCTTCGTTGACCGGAGCCTCGGAGCCGTTCAGGTTCCGCAGCTCCTGCGGGATGCTGGGTGGCTCCTCACGACGCTGGTCGAGCACTACGGCAAGCCTGCCGACGAGTCCGTCGCCGACGTCGACTGGCTGAGGCTGTGTGGCGAACGGCGCTGGCCGGTGTTGATGAAGGACGAGAAGATCCGTTACCGCAGCGCCGAGCGTGAGGCACTGACCACCGCTGGCGTGACCGCCTTCTGCCTCGCCGGCGGCAATCTGAGGTCGGCCGAGATGGCCGAGGTGTTCATCCAGCACCAGGGTGTCGTCTGGGAGAAGGCGGCAGCAGGCGGCGCGGCGATCTGGGTGTTGTCCCGGCACCAAGCCCGACTCACCGAGCTCTGACGAAACGGTCGGCGGAGTGCTAGTCCGGCTCCGGAGGCCGCGGATCGAAGCGGGTACGACGCTGCTTCGGTGGGGGCGGCTTCGGCAGGTGCTCGCGCCGCCGGATCCACGCCGATCCGGTCAGCGTCGCTTCTCCGCCGCGCTCGTAGATATCGGCCCTGACTGGCTCCCGCGCGACGCGGATCGTCCATTTCCACGCTTCGCGGACCAGGTCGGGCAGGTCGAGCTCGTCCCAGAGATCCAGCAGCAGCGCGCCATCCATCCAACGGAGCATCTGTTCGGGCCCGCCGCGGCGGATCAGCAACGCGTAGGCGCCCTTGCGCTGCTCACGGTCGCGCATGTCCCACTCGGTCTTGTCGGTCTTGCCGATGTCGTCGTACATCCCGAGGGTCGCGAAGCAGTCGGGCGTCTCGACACTCCACAGGATGTTCGGCACCCAGAACGCGACGATCCCGGGCGGATGATGCTCCTTCCAGTCGACGTGCACCCGCAGGTTGAGGTCGAAACCCAGCGCCTGAAGGATCCGGGCCGCGACCTTCAACGACGGCGACTTCAACCCACGTTCGTACGCCGACAGGGTCGCCTGCGACGTACCCGAGATCTCGGCGAGCTGGACCTGCGTCAGGCCCCTTGCCCGGCGCGCTCTCCCGAGCAGGTACGAGCGGTCCACCTACCCACGATATGTCTGATCGAACGTATTTGACCCTCCGATTGGCACCGCTCGCGCACCTGATGGTTGTCCGCGACTCTCGCGGGCCTTCGCCTTCCAGGAGGAACCATGCACAGCAACACGAACGACGTCCCGTTCCACGCCCGTCACGAGGACGAGCTGCTGACCCTCGACGACGTCGCCGAGATCCTGATGACCTCACCGAACACCGTCCGCTGGTGGCGGCAGAAGGGCACCGGGCCGGAGTTCTTCACGATCGGCCGGCGGCTCTACACGACCGTCGGGGACCTGCGCGCCTGGATCCGCCAGCAGCGGCTCGCGTCCAAGCCGAACCTCCGCCGGCCGAAGGCGATGTGACCGTCATGGACGACCCGCGCAACGTCTTCCTGTCGGCGGGCCAAGTGCTCGCCCGCTACGGCTGGGGCAAGACGAAGGGCTATCAGAACCTCAAGGACCGCGAGCTAGTCCCGCCGCCGGTGATGACACATCCGGACCGGTGGCGGCTCGACCAACTGCTGGCGTGGGAGGAGAAGCGGATGGCGCTGGCTGAGGCTGCGTTGGAGGCGCTCGTCGCGCCGAGGCGGGAGGAGACGAGGCTCATCGACCTGCTTCCCGAGCCGAAGCGCCGATACCGCGCGGGATGAACATCCCCACTGCAACGTACTGGAAAAATGTTACAGTAGATTCGTGCATCCGGGAGACGTCGATCGAGTGCTCGCATCGCCGCCCGACGAGGCGGTCGAGCAACTCGTTGGCCTGCCCGAGGACCAGTGGTTCGAGCGGAAGGCCGGCCGTATCAGTGCGCGGGACCTCGCCGTCCCGCTGGTTGCAATGGCCAACGCCGAAGGCGGCTATATCGCCGTCGGCATCCACGGCGGCATGGTCGACGGAGTGGGTGAGTCGCAACTCAATGCCCTCCGACAGACAGCGCAGGACTTCACCTCGCCAGTGGTGCGGTGCACTGCGACGGAGCTCGCGACCAGCGGTGGCAAGACAGTGCTCATCCTCCGGGTCGACCCGGGCGACCACGTTCACGAGACCACCAAGGGAGACGTCTACCTCCGCGTCGGCGACGAGTCGCGCAAACTCGGCTATGCCCAGCGGAGGGAGCTCGAGTACGACCGAGGCAGCGCCCCGTTCGACGGGACCGCCGTCGAGGCGGGCGTTGCAGACCTCGACAAGAAACAAGTCGCGGCGTACCAAAAGTCGATCGGCTCGCAGAGTCCCGAGGGCATGCTCGCAGCTCGCGATCTTATGACCCGCGACGGCCATTTGACCGTTGCCGCATGGCTGCTGTTCGCCGAACGACCCCAACCGCTCTTCCCCAGCGCGCTGGTGCGAGTGCTGAGATACGCCGACACGAACCGCGGAACCGGCGCCGCGATGACTCTCTACGAAGGTGGAGACATCCGTTGCGAGGGCTCGATCCCCGAGCAGATCAGCAAGGCTGCTTCCTTGATCGAGAAGTGGGTGCCGAAGGTTCAGGCCCTAGCACCGAGCGGCAGGTTCGAGGCGCGCCCGATCATTCCGCGTGATGTCTGGCTCGAAGGAGTCGTCAACGCAGTCCTCCACCGGTCGTACTCCATGTCCGGCGACCATGTTCGCATCGAGATCTTCCCGAATCGGATCGAGATCGAGAACCCCGGCCGCTTCCCAGGCCTGGCCGATCCTTCTAAGCCGCTGTCCATCAGCCGCTACGCGCGGAATCCGCGCATCGTGCGCGTCTGCTCGGATCTCGGTATCGCCCGCGAGCTCGGCGAAGGCATCAAGCGGATCTTCACCGAGATGCGATCCCTCGGCCTGACCGACCCGATCTACTCCCAAGGCAGCGGCTCGGTGCGGCTTGTCCTGTCTTCGGCCGACGCACTCGACGAGGACCTGCGTGCAAGTCTGACGAAGTCCGCGCGGCAGATTCTCGACGTTCTCCGATTGGAAGCCCGCCCACTGAGCACCGGTCAGGTTGCCGAGCTGGCCAACGTGACGCGACCGACGGCAGCTCGCCACTTACAGACGCTTCGGAGTTACGGACTCGTCGAGTGGGATGGCCAAGGCCCCAAGGACCCACGCGCCTCATGGACGCTGCGTTGATCTACTGGAAAGCGGATTTTCCAGTAGATCTTTCCAGTAGATCGACCCGGCAGACTTGACCCAGTGAGCGACCTGCAAAGCGAGTTGGAGAGCCTGCGCGCCGAGAACGCGCGCTTGCGCAAGCTTCTCAAGTTGACCGACGCCGAGGCGGCGCCCGCACTCGGCACGCAGATGGCATGGTTCGACAAGGCGCCCGGCCAGGTCGACGCACGCTCGTCATCGCAGGCGAAGGTCGAGTTCTACGCCGCACTGTTTGGTGCCCGTCGTGACGTCTACGCCGTTCGCTGGGAGAACGCACGCACCGGCAAGTCCGGGTGGATGCCCGCCGTCGAGGGAGGCTGGCGCAAGGGCCGGGCAGCCTCCGAGATCCGGCACCTGCCGCTGACCCCGGAGGTGCTCGCAGCGCACCTGACCGGAGACATCCACATCGGCCTCTACCCGATGCTCCGCGGCGACCAGACCTGCTGGCTCGCCGCCGACTTCGACGGGCAAGCGGCGATGCTCGACGCCCTTGCCTACCTCAAGGCCGCACGAGCCGTTGGCGCTCCGGCCGCCTTGGAAGTCTCCCGGTCCGGTATCGGCGCGCACGTATGGATCTTCTTCACCGATGCGGTGCCAGCTCCCACGGCTCGTCAACTCGGGACGGCGCTGGTCCGGGAAGCGATTGCGATACGGGGCCGGATGGACCTGCGCTGCTATGACCGACTGTTCCCGTCTCAGGACGTTCTCCCCGGACAGGGTCCGGGCAACCTGATTGCCGCTCCACTCCACGGAAAGTCTCGCAAGCTCGGCACCACCCTCTTCCTCGATCTGGCAACCCTTGAGCCGTTCGATGACCAGTGGGACTACCTCTCGACCTTGGAGCGGATGACGCCGAAGCAGGTCACGAAACTCGCCTCGGCGCTCCGGGAACCCAACGTCGGGGCTCGGGTCAGTCGCGCTCAGCCCGCACGATCGACCAAGACGCAGCCGAACCCGGCACCCGTCGTCCATCTGCTCCTCGACGGCACCGTCGCGATCCCAGGCTCCGAGCTGACACCTTCGCTCTACGCGACACTGAAGCACGCCGCCTCGACGTACAACCCCGAGTTCTACGACCGCCAGCGACGCCGCCAGTCGACTTGGAACGTCCCGCGCATCATCACCTCCTACGACGAAACCCTCGATGATCACCTCGTCCTCCCCCGCGGACTGCACGACACCGTCACACGGCTCATCAATGAGGCAGGCAGCAAGATCGAAGTCGACGACCAGCGAATCACAGGGGATGCGCTGACCCTCTCGCCTACGTTCGAGCTCAGGCCACAACAGGTGGAAGCGGTCGAGGCTGTGCTTCCGCACGACCTCGGACTCCTGGTTGCCCCACCGGGTTCAGGCAAGACCGTGATGGCATGCGCCGTCATCGGCCAACGGCCGGTGCCGACCCTGGTGCTGGTGGACCGCAAGACCCTCGCCGACCAATGGCGCCGCCAGATTGCCGACCTGCTCGGCATCAAGCCGGGGCAACTTGGTGGCGGGCGCTCCAAGCTCACCGGAGTCGTCGACATCGCCACCTTGCAAACCCTCGCGCGCCGAACCGATCTCACCGACACGCTGAGCACCTATGGCCAGGTGATCGTCGACGAGTGCCACCACGTTCCGGCGGCGGCGTTCGAGACGGCGGTCCGCGCGATCCCCGCCCGCTACTGGGTCGGGCTCACCGCTACGCCGTACCGACGCGACGGGCTCGACGACCTCATCGGCTTCCAACTCGGCCCAGTGCGCCACACCTTCACCCATGCGGATCCCGAAACGTTGGAAGGCGCCAGCGCAGATCGACCTCGCCCCGTGCTCGTCGTTCACCCCACGTCGTTCCATTTGGAGGGATCCATCGACTTCTCGGTCCCAGGCGCCATAGCCGGCGTCCATTCGGCACTTGCCGACGACGAACCACGCAATGAGCAGATCCTGACCGACGTGGCCGCCGCTCTTGAGCGAGGCCGACACTGTTTGGTGTTGGCCCAACGCACCGGACACGTCGACCACCTCGCCGCGACGCTCACCGCTCGCGGGTTCGACCCAATCGTCCTCAAGGGCGGCATGGGTGCAAAGCAACGCACCGCTGCCAACGAGAGGCTGGAGCCGACCAGCGACGGTCCACCGCTGCTCGTCGTCGCCACAGGGCACTTCGTCGGCGAAGGCTTTGACTGCCCTGCGCTCGACACGCTCTTCCTGGCAGGCCCGGTCTCGTTCAAGGGTCGACTCGTCCAGTACGCCGGGCGAGTGCTTCGGCCCTACCCCGGCAAGCAGACCGCCGAGGTCCACGACTACCACGACATCGAAGTGCCAGTCCTCGCCGCAGCACTTACCAAGCGAGCTCCCGGCTACACCAGCCTCGGCTTCCCCGACCCTCGCAGGAGCAGATGAGACTCAGCCCAGCTGGGCGGCATGGCTCGGCACCAAAGTTGTGGGTCGTGCCGCATCCACCCTCGCGCTGGACTCATCAATGTCGGGAACTTGCGCCCGCACCCGAGGCGGCCGCCGGTCGTCAAGAAGACGGAGTCTCGCTAGCCTCAAACGGTGTCCACCAAGGCGGAGCGTCGAGCGGCACGAGAGAAGGTCGCCACCTACCACGAAGAGCAGCTCGGCCGACTCGTCGGACGTCTGGCCGACGCGCTCGACCGGCACCGTGCCGCCGAGCTCGACGCCTTCGACGTCGACGAGGTGGCGTTCCAGTACTCCCGCGCCGCCAAGGAGCTGTGGAAGTTCTGCAACCTCGGCAACGTCGAGTTCACCGCTCGCATCATTGACGACGATCCACCCACGGACTGGTGGGAGCGCGGAGCACGTCGTCAGCGCTGAGACAGTGCCCGCGGCCCGTCGAGGGCGGTGTCACGTCCGTACCGAAATTGGTACGGTTGTGACAGTTGGCCTGGGCCCGACTAGCACGCCGGAGAGGGCCCGAGTGATACACGAGAGTGATGCATTAAGCCCCGGACACGGCGTCAAACGGCGGTACGAGCCGAAACGGCGCGGCGCACAAAAACGCCTCTGACCTGCGGTTTCGTAGATTTCCGTCGAAAGTCGTTGAAGGTTAAACCTCGTGGCACCAGTGGCAGGCGGCGTACCCGACGGACAGGAGGACGGGGACGTTGCGCCGCCGCGCCGCCGCGAACGCCTCAGGCCCCCACTCCCACCAGTCGACGGGGTTGTCCTTGTGCTGGAGGAGGTACGGCGAGGTCGCCGAAGCCAGTCGGTTGGGCACGGTCCCACGCTAGCGGCGCGGTCGTGAGCCGCGATCGGACGTGGCATGGTTGATCGGCGTGAGGATGGGTATGCCGATCGCGAGTCCCGATTCCCCACCCGAGGTGTGACCGTGAGCGTGATCGACATCAAGATGAGCGCCATCTACCAGGCGTCCCACGACGAGCTGCCGTCCGAGGCGGGCATCTTCAGCGCCGAGGCGAGCGGGATCTCCGATGCGATCGACCCGCTGGTGAGGCAGGTCGCACTGGCCGGCAACCACCCGATCGGGCCGGACCTCGCGGATCTCGCGGTCGAGCTGTTCCTCCACCTGAGGTCCATGGTGCGGACGTTCAACGACAGCGCCACTGGGCTCGACCTGATCGCGGACGACTTCGTGAGGCAGGACGAGCAGGCGAAGGCCTGGCTCGACCAGAACCGCCGCTATCTCGGCGACCCGCAGACCGCCACGCTCCCGACCGCACCGACCGTCTGAGGGCCGGGCGATGCTCGTCAACGACGGCGGCGGCACGTCGACCTCGATCCTGGACCAGCTCAACCCGCTCTACACCGCCATCGCCCAAGGGCTCGGCGAGCTCGCGGGCAACGAGGCGTACATGGACACCCTCGAGGCGAACTTCCCCACCACGATCAGCACCCCGGACCCGATGAAGATCCCACAGCCGGACAACACCCGCATGTTCATCGCGGACTTCAAGGTCCCCGGCACCTACGGCTTCACGGTGCAGCACGGCTACTGGGGCACGGCGGTGCCGACGTCGGAGAGCTCGCCGTCCCCGATGGACACCCAGAACGAGCTGACCAAGACCGCCACCCAGGCCTGGCACCAGGCGTACGACGCCTACGCCAACGCCGGGTACGGCGGCAGCGCGGCCGCGTTCCGCTCGTGGGGCCAGAACGTCTGGGAGCCGGACACAGAGGCGATGTCGCTCGGCGTCTACGGCCTCGCCGGCCTGATGACCTGGCTGCAGGACCAGCTCGCGCCGTCGGCCGGCTGGGTCAGCCCCGACAACGCCGCCGCGCCGACCTGGCTGGCGAACCTGAAGAGGAACTGGCCGGCGACCTCCCACTCGTCGGACTCGTTCTACGACTTCTGGGACGACGTCAACGACAAGTGCGCTCTCTACCTCGACGCCGCCGAGCGCCTCGCGTCGACCAGCGCGCAGACCACCGCGACCATCTCCGACTTCCAGACAAACCTGCTCGAGGTCACCACGAAGACCAAGGAGCACGTCGAGCTCGCCCTGAAGCAGTGGCAGACGTGGAAGGCGCCGAGCGGCTACTGGGGCACCGGCAAGTACGACGACAACTCGACCGCCAAGACCATCCTGGGCGACGTCAGCTACGGCACGGGCGTCATCGCGATGTTCCCTCCGGCCGCGCTGATCTCCGGATCGATCAGCGTCGTCACGGGCGGCCTCACCTACCTGATCCCGGACAAGACCGAGATCATGAAGGCGACCACGGCATCCACCGCCGGCGACATCTGGGACGGCTACTACGACGACGTCGACTCGGTCTGCACCCGCATGCAGAAGGCGCTCGACGTGGTGCGGACCCAGCCGCCGAAGAACTCCGACCTGGCGAGCGGGTCGATGGGCTTCGAGTCCTTCGTGAGGATGGTGCAGGCCGACCGGAGCGACTGGACGCCGCACCCGGTCCACCTCTGAGGGTCCCCGGGGGAACCTCGCGGGATCGCTATCGTGGAGGCATGTCCAGGTCCGAGCGCACGCCCGAACAGTCCGGCAGCCCCGAGCAGCGGCCCGGCGCCACCGCCGAGCAGGACCACGACGGCGTACAGGACCCGCTGCGCGGCTCCTGGACGAGCCGCACTTGGACCGCGGTCGTCGGCCTCGCCGCGCTGCTGATCCTGCTCATCGTGTTCATCGCGCAGAACACCAAGGAGGTGCCGATCCGGCTCTTCGGCTGGAGCTGGCACCCGCCGCTCGCGGTCGCGATCCTGGCCGCCGTCGCGGCCGGTCTGCTGATCGCGGTCTGCGCGGGCACCCTTAGGATCCTGCAGCTGAGGCGCCGCGTCCGGCGGACCAAGCGCGTGCAGAAGCAGGCGTCCCAGGACTGATCAGCGGTCACACCCCGGCCCACCTGTCGTCCACAGACATGGGCCGGAGACGCGCTCTCCACAGGCGACCTGACGAGGACGGCTCGGCGTCGGCGGCGATTCCTAGCGTGCGAGGTGCCGGAACGTCCGGCCGCTGATGCATCGGGAGGCGCCCGTGTCCATACCTACCCTGGTCCGTCTCGTCCGCGCCGTCGTCGGAGCGCTGGCGATCCTTACCGCCGGCGTCACGCTCGGCGTCGGCCTGTCCCCGTCGGTCGGCGCCCCGAGCGACACGCTCGCGCCGTCGACGATCGTGAGTGTCACCGGAGGCGCCCGCTACGGCTTCACCATCCACCACCTCGGCGGCCGGACCGATCGCCCGGAGACCAAGTCCGAGGCGATGGCCGAGTGCGGTGGCTACCGCATCCGCCACGACCGCGCCCGCTGCTACGGCGAGGTCTCGACCTGGTACGCCGACCTCGCCGACCTCGAGCGCACCGCGCGCTACTACCGCGGGCTGACGCGATGAGGCCGACGACGGACGCCGCCCTCAGACCGGCTCGCTCACCACCTGACGTGCCATCGCCGCCTTGACGAGCCTGATGGCGCTGCGCGGCGCGACCTTGATGGCGATGCTCATCAGCTTCGCGTCGAGGCCGACGTGGATGTGCAGCCTGTTGCGCTCGATGCCGCGGATCATGATCTGGGCCGCCTTCGCCGGCGAGGTCATCGGGACCTTGCTGTCCTCGGCCGACGCCACCGGCGTCGCGACTCCGGAGTTGGCCGTGATGTCGGTCTGCACCGCGCCGGGGAAGATCACCGAGACGTGCACCGGGGTACCGAGGAGCTCGGCGTACAGGCCCTCGGTGAACAGCTTGACCCCCGCCTTGCTGGCGCCGTAGATCGTCTGGCCCGGAAACGGGAAGAACCCGCCCATGCTCGAGACGTTCGCGAGGTGCGCCTCCGGGCGCAGAAGGAGGTGAGGCAGGAAGGCACGCGACATCGCGATGGTGCCGCCGAGGTTCACCGACAGCACGCGCTGGACTGCGGCGTCGGTCAGGTCCGCGACCGGATCGAACGGCTGGATGATCCCGGCGTTGTTCAGCAGGCCGTCGACCGCGCCGTGGTCGGCCACCACCCGCTCCGGCAGCGCCTCGACCGCGGCCGAGTCGGTGATGTCGACGACGTACGACGTCAGCCGGCCGCCGGTCTTCGCGAGATCCGCCGTGGCGGACAGCGCGTCAGGGTCACGGTCGACCGCGGCGACCCGGGCACCCTTGTCGAGGAGCGCGAGCACCAGCTCTCGCCCCATGCCGTTGCCCGCCCCGGTGACGACCCATACCTTCCCATCGACTCGCATGAGCCGACGCTATCGGGAGTCCGAGCTCAGCTCACCCACGCCTTCGGCACCGTCGAGGAAGTAGCTGTCCAGGATCTCCTGGGCGCGACGCTCGCCCCACGACTCCAGTCGGCGGCGACCCCAGCCGGTCGCCCCCAGCACGCGATAGCGCAGCACGTTGAGCGGCACGATGTAGGCGAAGGCCCAGGGCAGCCGTGTCGGCAGGCCGAGCTCGTGCATGCTCATGGGCCCCATGAAGACGGTGAGCATCGAGAGCAGGCGCTCTCGCTCGTAGCGGGCCCGCAGGGGCTGCAGCGCGGCCGGCCACCCGGCGTACCGGCGCGAGGCCTGGGCCTCGACGACGGCCTGGCTCAACCGGGGGCCGGCATCGGTGAGGCCGCCCTGCGCCAACAGCACGTGGTAGTTGATGCGGTGGCGTGCCCGCTCGTCGTCGACCAGGAACTCCGGCGCTACGCCCATCAGGAAGCCGACGTACTTCCACAGGTGCATCAGCGCCTTGGACTCGCGCCGGCCGACCGGCACGCCGAGGCCGCGCGCACCGAGCAGGAGCACCCCGTCGAACAGGCCGAGCGTGGATGCCTGGTCGGCCATGTTGATGGGGAGTCCCCACTGCTCGCTGTCCCAGCGGGCCTCGAACGCGTGGTTGACCATGGCGTGCATGAGCCGGACGTGCACCGAGAGCCGCCATCCCTCCCCACCGGGGCGACCGTCGCGAGGCGGCAGCAGGGATCCGGGGTCGGACAGGCTGCTCCCCCACTTCTGGGTCTCGGCGAGGCGACGCAGGGTCTGGTCGCCGGTGAGCCCGCCCGTCTCGACCAGCAGGTCGGTCGGCCCACCGAAGCGGTAGCCGCCGATCAGCGAGAGCTGGAGGAGCACGTCGGAGGCGTTCTGGCCGAGGCGGCGGAAGAACCGGCCGCCCTGCTCCACGAGATCGCGGTCGAGCCACGCGGGCTCCGCCTCGGCCTCGGCGAAGAAGTCCGAGAGCGCCGGCGGCGGGTCGTCCACCGCCGCGATGCCGCGGTCGAGGGCACGCCTGAACTGATCCATCGTGACCCGGCCGGGGTCGCCGGCTCGCGATCGCATCGCCTCCGCGAGCCGCGCGCCCACCTCGTCGCGCTCGTACATGGCCCGCCCGATGCGGTCCACCAGCTCCTCGTCGACGGTCCCGACCCGGCCGAGAAGGCGCAGTGGACGCCCGAGCCGCTCGTTGCGAGAGCCGCCGGCACGGAACCGGCGCGGGTAGTCGGCGGGCGGCGCGCCGTCGTTCGCCGTACGGGGCTGTGGTGTGGTCACCCGTCGAGCATGACGCGAGCAATCGCTCGCATTCAAGTCGCGTTCCGGCTACGGTCGGCGCATGCGCAAGCAGCCCCGACAGGCACGCTCGAAGGCGATGGTCGAGCGGATCATCGAGGCCGGACGCCGGGTCCTCACCGAGGAGGGGTACGACGCCCTCACCACCAACAGGGTGGCCGTCGTGGCGGAGGTCAGCCCGGGCTCGCTCTACCAGTACTTCCCCGACAAGACCTCGATCCTCGACGAGGTGATCGAGCGCTACTGGGACGAGGTCTCCGAGCGGGTCACCGCGTCGCTGGCCGACCGCATCGCGCCCACGGACGACGGTGACGACCTGGCCGCGGCCCGCGCGATCACCGACGCCCTGCTCGCAGCGCTCGAGACCGATCCCAACCTGCTCCGTGTGCTCAGCGAGGAGCTCCCCGCCGCCCGCAACCGCCGGCGCCGGGCGACGCTCGAGCGGCGGGTCCGCGACCTGCTCTCGACCTACCTCACGCTCCGGCCGGAGATCAGCAGCCGGCCCGACCCCTCGCTCACCGCGTGGGTGATGGTGATCGCGCTGGAGAACCTGGCGCTCCGTTGGGTCCTCGACGCGCCGGGCTTCGACCGCGACCGGCTGCTGGACGAGATCGTCGCGCTGGTGGGCGGCTACCTGGCCTCGTGACCCCGCGCTCCGGCGTGCTCCACTGCGCGGCCCGGCGGGGCGCCACGAGCCGCGGGCCAGCCCACGCCGCGGGCACGACAGTCGTCAGTCGCCGCGGCCGGTCAGCGCGAGCCCGATGCCGAGCCCGATCATCGACGTCCCGCCGATGGCGCCGAGCCGCTGCACGCGCTGGGGCGAGCTCGCGAACCAGTCACGGGCGCGGCCGGCGACGAACGCCCAGATCGAGTCGCTGACGACGCCGATCACGACCGCGATCCAGCCCAGCATCAGCATCTGCTCGGTGGCCGGCGGCGCCCCCGCGGACCGGTCGACGAACGGCGGCAGCAGCGCCGCGAAGATCATGAACCCCTTCGGGTTGGTCAGCCCGACCACGAATCCCTGGCCCACGGCCCGACGTACGGTCATCGGCGCCCGCGGCTCGACCGTGGTCAGCTGCAGCTCCTTGCGGTGGCGCCACGACTGGACCCCGAGGTAGACGAGGTAGGCGGCGCCGGCCAGCTTGATCGCCACGAAGACCGCGTCGGACCTGGCCACGATCGCGCCCAAGCCGGCGATCACCAGGCACATGATGACCGCGAGGCCGGTGCTGTTGCCGATCACGGTCGCGAGCGCGACGCGCGGGCCGTAGCTGATCGCCCGGCCGACGGCGAACAGCACGCTCGGGCCGGGGATGACGATGACGACGAAGGCGGCCAGGCCGAAGCCGAGCAGCTGGCCCAGCCCGACCATGGCTCAGGCGTCGGCGTCGTGGGTCTCGGCGGCCCGCTCGCGCTCGGCCGCCTCGGCGGCCATCTGGTCGGCGACGTCCTGACCGAAGACGCCCTCGGCCTTGTTCTTCTCCACCTTCTTCAGCTGACGGGTGAAGCTCCAGCACAGCAGGGCGACCAAGATGATCAGCCCGATGAAGACGGCGAAGCCGATCGGTCCCGCGACGACGGAGTTGTCGTTGGGGACCGGGTCGGTGGCAAGGACGAACATGGGCTCATTCTCCCACTTCGATGGTGATCCCGGCGAACAGGTCGTCCTCCGGGGTCTCGGTGGGGACGTGGCTCACCACCAGCTCGTAGTCCTCGGTCGGCCAGGTCTGCTGCTCCAGCTCGCGCGGAGTGGCGAACCACCAGCTGTCCGGGTCGATCTGGGTGGCGTGCGCCAGCAGCGCCTGGTCGCGCACCCCGAAGTAGTCGGCGCAGTGCACCTTGGTCGTGACACGCTCGTCCCAGGACTCGTCGCGGGTCCATCGCTCGAGCCGCTCGCCGTAGTGCGACTCGAGGCCGTGCTCGAGCATCGCCTGGTGCAGCGCCAGCGCCTTCGGCCGGTTGAACCCGTGGTGGTAGTAGAGCTTGCTGACCTGCCAGGCCTCCCCCAGCTCCGGTTCGTACGACGGGTCCCCGGCCTTCTCGAACGCGTACACCGACACCTTGTGGCACATGATGTGGTCGGGGTGCGGGTAGCCGCCGTTCTCGTCGTACGTCGTCATGACGTGGGGCCGGAGCGAGCGGATCAGCCGGATCAGCGGCCGGGCGCCCTCCTCGACGGAGACCAAGCCGAAGCAGCCGTCGGGCAGCGGCGGCCGGTTGCCCTCCTCGTCCGCCTCGGGCCAGCCGGAGTCGACGAAGCCCAGCCAGTCCTGGGTGACGCCCAGGATGTCGCGGGCACGGTCCATCTCCTGGCGGCGGATCTCGTGGATGTTCTCCAAGATGCCCGGACGGTCCATCTTCGGGTTCAGGATCGACCCGCGCTCACCGCCGGTGCAGGTGACGACGTGGACGTCGCCCCCCTCGGCGACGTACCGGGCGGTCGAGGCGGCTCCCTTGCTCGACTCGTCGTCGGGGTGCGCGTGGACGTGCATGAGGCGCAGGCCGGCGCGTGGTCCGGGCGACGTGGCGCCGGCCACTGCACGGTCATCGGAGGACATGGGCACCATGGTAGGAATCGCCGCCATGGGAACATGAACCGGTGAGCACGACCAACGATTCCCACCCCGGCGACCGCCTCCAGCAGCGGTACGGCGGTCCGTCACGCACCAGTCGCCTGTTCGCGGTCGTCGTCGGTGGCCTGATCGTGATCGCGCTCCTCGCCTGGGTCGTCTGGGCGATCGCCGGCAGCGCCAACCCCGCCGTGTCCTCGCAGGAGGTCTCCAAGGACGAGCACGGCCCGCACCAGGCCTGGATCACCTACCAGATCAAGTACGGCGACACCCCTGTCCACGCGACGTGCACGGTGCGCGCCGTGGCCGCGGACGGCGAGGAGGTCGGGCGGACCAGCTTCCATCCGTCGCTGTCCGCGAAGCCCCAGGACACCTTCAAGGTCACCTTCCGCACCACCCGCCTGGCCGACTCGATCGAGTGGCTCGGCTGCACCGCGCCCGGCCAGGTCCACCCCCACTGATCCCCGAGGGCCCGGTCCCGCGAGATCGCCCTCGCCCCTCGCCGGGATGTAGACTCGGGTGATCTGCCGCCCGTGGGTGACCCACGGGCGGTGATCATTTAGTTGGCACCGTCGAGTTAGTTGCAGGGAGGCCCCGATGACGCAGACCGACCAGGGCAAGGTCTGGCTGACCCAGGATGCCTACGAGAAGCTGAAGTCCGAGCTGGAGCACCTCAAGGGCCCCCGTCGGGCGGAGATCGTCGCCGAGATCAGCGCCGCCCGCGACGAGGGCGACCTGAAGGAGAACGGCGGATACCACGCCGCACGCGAGGAGCAGGGCAAGAACGAGGCCCGCATCACCCAGCTCGAGCAGATGCTGGAGAAGGCCGAGATCGGCGAGACGCCGGCCGACGACGGCGTCGTCGAGCCCGGCATGGTCGTCACCTACAAGTTCGAGGGCGACGACGACGAGGACGCCGAGAGCTTCCTGCTGCTCGGCTCGCGCGAGGGCGCGCCGTCCGATGTCACCGTCTACACGCCCGAGGCCCCGCTCGGCGCGGCCATCAACGGCCGCAACAAGGGCGAGACGGTCAGCTTCACCGGCCCGACCGGCAAGGACCTCTCGGTCGTCATCCTGGACGCCAAGCCCTACAAGGCCTGACCGCCGCGGCGGTGTCAGCCGCTGACCACGAAGCCGTGCTCGCGCACCCGCGCGAGCACGGCTTCTGCGTGCTCGGCCCCGCGGGTCTCCAGCTGCAGGTGGACGACGACCTCGTCGACGTGGAGCGCGGGCAGCACCCGCTCGTGAGCGACCTCCACGACGTTCGCACCGGCGTCGGCGATCTCGGTCAGCAACGACACCAGGCCACCCGGCACGTCACGGATGTGTACGTCGAGGCGGAGGTAGCGGCCCGCGGCGGCCATGCCGTGCTGGATGACCTTCCCGAGCAGCAGCGGGTCGATGTTGCCGCCGGACAGCACCACGACGACCGGCCCGGCGACCTCGGTGCCCTCGCGGGCGAGGTCCATGAGGGCGGCCACGGCCGCGGCGCCGGCGGGCTCGACGACCAGCTTCTCGCGCTCGACCAGCGCCAGCAGGCTGCGCGAGAGCGACTCCTCGGAGACCGTGACCACGTCGTCGACGTACTTCTGGACCAGCGGGAGGGTCAGCTCGCCGGGGCGGCCGACCGCGATGCCGTCGGCCATCGTCGTCGTCCGATCGAGCCGGACCGGGTGACCCGCGGCGAGCGAGGGCGGGATGGCCGCGGCGCCGGCGGCCTGCACCCCCACCACACGTACGCCGGGCATCCGCGACCGCACCGCGAGCGCGACCCCGCCGAGCAGGCCGCCACCACCCGCCGGAACCATCACCGTCGCTGCGTCGGGGCACTGCTCGGCGACCTCGAGGCCGAGCGTGCCCTGGCCCGCCACGATGTCCTCGTGGTCGAACGGGTGGATCAGCGTCGCGCCCGTCTCGGCGGCGCGCTCCTCGGCCAGCGCCAGGCAGTCCTCGAGTGTCGGCCCGCCGAAGACCACCTCGGCGCCGTACCCACGCGTCGCACGCTCCTTCGGCAGCGGCGCGCCGTCGGGCATGAAGACGGTCGCGGGGATGCCGTGCTGCTGGGCCGCGAGCGCGACGCCCTGGGCGTGGTTGCCGGCCGATGCCGCGACGACCCCGCGGGCACGCACCTCCGGTGAGAGCCGGGCGATGCGGACGGCAGCGCCGCGGACCTTGAACGAGCCCGTGCGCTGGAGGTTCTCGCACTTGAGCCACACCGGCGTGCCGACGAGGGCGCTGAGCCAGCGCGACTCGTGCATGGGTGTGCGCACCGCGACGCCGTCGACCAACGGCCGCGCGGCCTCGATGTCCGTGACGTCCAACTCAGCCACCAGCACTCGCCTCGCCCTTCTCCTTCTCGGCATCGACGCTCGCGAGGTCCGCGAGGTGGAGGACCACGGCGTTGCCCGCCGCAGCCAGAGGTACGGCGACGAGCGCCCCCGCCACGCCCGCGACGAGCACGCCCGACGCGATCGCCACGATCACGCCGAGCGGGTGCAGCGAGACCCACCGGCCCATCAGGAACGGCTGCAGCACGTGGCCCTCGACCTGCTGCACGACGATGACCACCGCGAGCATGAGCGCCGCGGTGACCGGACCGTGGTCGACGAGCGCGACCAGGACCGCGACGGTGCCGGCGATGGTCGCGCCGATCATCGGGACGAACGCGCCGAGGAAGACCAGCACGCCGATCGCCAGCACGAACGGCACCTTCAAGATCGCGGCGCCGAGCGCGACACCGACCGCGTCGACCAGGGCGACGATCACGGTCGCGCGCACGAACTGCACGAGGGACAGCCACGCCACCCGGCCCGAGCTGTCCACGCGCTCGCGGGCGCCACGAGGCGCGATCCGGACCAGCCACGCCCAGATCCGCCTCCCGTCGGCGAGGAAGAAGTAGGTGGAGAAGAGCGTGATGAAGAAGCCCGCGAGCACATGGCCGAGCGCGGAGCCGACCTCTGTCACACGGCCGACGATCTTGCCGCCCTCGGACTGGGTGCGCAGGGAGTCCTGGGCCCGCTGGATCCAGTGGTTGATCTGGCTGTTGCTCGCGTGGAGCGGCCCGTCCTTCAGCCACCCGCGGATCTCGCCGAGGCCCTTGACCGTCGAGTCGGTCAGGTCCTGCGCGCCGTTGGCGACCTGCTGGCCGGCGAAGGTCAGCAGCGCCACCACGACCGCGAGTCCGAACACCACGACCAGCAGTGCCGCGAGGCCGCGCGGGATGCGCAGCCGCTCGAGCCGGCCGACCGACGGGGCGGCCAGCGCGCTGAAGAGCATCGCGATCGCCAGCGGGACGGTGACGACGGCGAAGTAGCCGGCCAGCCGCAGCAGGACGTAGCCGCCGAAGCCGATGATCAGCAGCCGCCACGACCAGGCCGCCGCGAGGTCGAGGCCGTAGGGCACCGCGGCCGGGCGGAGGTCGGACGGTCCGGTACCGAGGTCGACGGGCTGGTCGCGCTCCCGCATGTGCCAGAGCTGGGCGAACCGGCCGATCAGGTACCGCTCTCGCCGGTCGGCCTCGGCGACCTCCTTGCGGACCGCCTCCTCGCGCTCGGGATCCTCGACCGGGTCCGCCGCCTCGTCGGGCTGCAGATCGGGCTCTGTGTCGGGCTGTACGTCGGGCTGTGGGTCGGCCGGGTGCTCGCCGGTGTCGTCGCTCATCCGAGGGCCCGTGCAAGGTCGGCGACCAGGTCGTCGGGCGTCTCGATGCCCACGCTGAGCCTGACCAGGTCCGACGGCACCTCCAGCTCGGTGCCGGCGACGCTGGCGTGGGTCATCCGGCCGGGGTGCTCGATCAGCGACTCGACGCCACCGAGCGACTCGCCGAGCGTGAACACCTCCGTCGCCGCGCAGACGGCCAGCGCCTGCTCCTCGCCGCCGGTGACACGGAAGCTGACCATCCCGCCGAACCGGCGCATCTGCCGCTGCGCGACCTCGTGTCCGGGGTGGGTCTCGAGCCCCGGGTAGATCACGTCGCCGACGGCCGGGTGCGAGGTCAGGAAGTCGACGACGCGCTCGGCGTTGTCGCAGTGACGCTCCATCCGCAGCGCCAGGGTCTTCAGGCCCCGCAGCGTCAGCCACGCGTCGAACGGGCCGGCCACAGCACCGATGGCGTTCTGGTGGAAGCCGATCCGCTCGGCGAGGTCGGCATCGCGCACGACGATCGCTCCCCCGACGACGTCGGAGTGGCCGCCGGCGTACTTGGTGGTGGAGTGGACGACGACGTCGGCACCGAGGGCCAACGGCTGCTGGAGGTACGACGACGCGAACGTGTTGTCGACGACCAGCAGCGCGCCGGCGTCGTGGGCCACCTCGGCGATGGCCGCGATGTCGCCGATCGTGAGCAGCGGGTTGGTGGGCGTCTCGAGCCAGACCATCCGCGTCTCGCCCGGGCGGATCGCGGCGGCGACGGCGTCGACGTCGGACACGTCGGCGGGGCTGTGTGGCAGCCCCCACCCCTGCTCGACCTTGTCGAAGAGGCGGAAGGTGCCGCCGTACGCGTCGTCGGGGAGGACGACGTGGTCGCCGGGCTTGCACAGCGCGCGGGTGAGGGTGTCCTCGGCGGCCAGCCCGGAGGCGAAGGCGAAGCCGCGCGCGCCGCCCTCGAGGGCGGCCAGCGTCGACTCGAGCGCGGTGCGGGTGGGGTTTGCGGAGCGGCTGTACTCGTAGCCGCCGCGCAGCCCACCGACGCCGTCCTGGGCGTAGGTGGACGTCGCGTAGATGGGCGGGATCACCGCCCCCGTGGTCGGGTCGGGCTCGTAGCCGGAGTGGATCGCGCGGGTCTCGAACCCGGCCTGGCTGAGGTCGCGGTCGCTCACCCCCGCGAGCCTACTCAGGGATGACGACAGCCCGCTCGACCCGGCGGCGCCAGCGGCCCGCGAGGCCGGCGCCCACGAGACCGACGGCGATCAGCGGGAACTCGTACGGCGCCGCGCCGAACCACAGCTGGGTCGAGGGCAGGCTGCGCGAGAAGCTCGCGAAGCCGGCCGTGTCGATCTGGTACCAGAGGAACGGGATCACGCCGAACAGCAGGCCGCCGACCAGCGGGCCGACCGCTGAGATCCGTGCGCTGACCGCGACGAGGAGGAGCAGGACCGCCGCCACCGCCATGATCAGGAGGTCCCTGGGCGTGTGGATGCCACGGAGGTAGATCTGCTTCCCGGCGGCGTAGTCGCGGGCACCGTAGTCGAAGAGGAACAGGCCGATCGGCGTCACGACGATCGCGACGACCAGGCCGATGACGTGCCGCAGCACCATCGGCAGACCGCGCTTGCGCGCGGGCAGGACGGTGGCGGGCGGCACGGGCACGGCCGGGGCGGGGCTCTGCGGCTGGTCGGTCATAGGACCACCTTGCCGCAGAACGGCCGGGTTGGACATGACCCCGTCAGCTAGCCGCCCGAGGCGGCGAGCACCCGCACGATGCCGTCGAGATCGACCGAGCCGTCAGCGACGGCCATCACCAGCTCGAACGCCGCGTCGTCGGACATCTCGACCGTGACGCCGTTGATGCGCAGGAAGACGTCGGCCGCGAGCCACGCGAGGCGCTTGTCGCCGTCGACCAGTGCATGGTTCTTGCAGATCGAGTGCAGGAGCGCGGCCGTCTTCTCCAGCAGGGACGGATACGCGTCGTCGCCGAAGACCGTCGTCCGTGGTCGTGCGACGGCGGCCTCGAGCAGCCCGGGGTCGCGCACGGGACCTGCCCCGAGATCGGCGGTGAGGCTCAGCAGATCGTCGAGGTCGAGGTACTCGACCATCAGACGCTGCCGAGGCGATCGAGCACGTCGCCCCATCGGGCGCGCGATTCCTGCGATGCCTCGGCGACGCGGCTCCGGTGCCGGTTGCGCGCGTGGAAGTCGAGGATCGCCTTGCGTGCGACCTCCTGCTTGGACAGGCCCTGCTGGGAAGCGAGCTCCGCGAGAGCAGCGTCGAGCTCGGCATCGGTGCGCAGGGTGAACGCCATGGTGGTCATGCTACCTCCGAGTGGTATCGATCCGATACCACCAGTCTGGGCGCCGCCACCGACATCGCAACGGACTTTCCACAGCCTTGCGCGGCGACGGAGGATGGAGGCGTGTTCGCCTCGCGCAAGACCCAGATGATCGAGCCGTCCGACGCGCTGCCCGGGCGGGCGTCGTACCCATTCCCGCTCGCGGCGGAGCACGAGGTCCTCCGCACGCCCGTCGTCACCGACGACGTGCCGGACGGGCTCGCGGTCGCGGAGTTCGGGCTCGGCTGCTTCTGGGGCGCCGAGGAGATCTTCTGGCAGGTGCCGGGCGTCTGGTCGACGTCGGTCGGGTACGCCGGCGGCTTCACCCCCCACCCGACGTACGAGGAGGTCTGCACGGGCCGCACCGGCCACACCGAGGCCGTGCGCGTCGTCTTCGACCCCACGGTCGTCTCCTACACGGATCTGGTGAGGCAGTTCTTCGAGGTCCACGACCCCACCCAGGGCATGCGCCAGGGCAACGACGTCGGCACCCAGTACCGCTCCGCCATCTACTTCCACTCACCCGAGCAGGAGCGGACCGCCCGTGAGCTCACCAAGGTGTACGCCGAGGAGATCGCCCGTCGCGGCTACGGCGAGGTCACCACCGAGATCACTCCCGCCGGCGACTACTTCTACGCCGAGCCGGTCCACCAGCAGTACCTCCACAAGAACCCGTTCGGCTACCGCTGCCACGCCAACACCGGCATCCCGTTCCCCACTCCGTGATCACGTCGGTCATCGCGTGTCTCGGGATCGCCGTATGCGCGTTCAGCTCATTGCTGACCTTCGGAGCAGCCGTCTCGGAGCACCGTCGCGGCCAGCCGCGCGGCCTGGTCAGCCGCATCACCCTCGGTGCGCTGCTGCTCTTGGGGACCGCGGTCTGCTTCGTCCTCCTGCTGGTCCGCTCGGACGAACGCGACGGGCTCTGGGCGACGATCTGCGTGCTGCTCGGCCTGCGCGTTGCTGTCACGTGGATCCGAATCCCGGGCGAGCGACCGGAGTGACCCTGGGGATCATCGGGGAGGTCTCGATCGACCTGGTTGATCGAAGCCTTCCCGATCACGCTCGCGGACGACCCGCCCGCGAGCGATTGCCACAGCGACCCGCGGGGCATCTGATGTCGCACATGCCTGAGGAGTCGTTGGTCGAGCCTGAGCAGCTGCGTGACATGGCACGCGGGTTCGCGCCCGGCCCGGACTCGCCTCCAGAGACCGACGTCCGTGAACCTCGCGCCGCCTCGCCGAACAACGACGGTGTTGGCGCGCTGCCGGTCAGGTGAGGTGGAAGTACACCGTGAGGACACCGGCCGTGACCGCGAGCTCGAGGGCGAGGCGGATCATCACGAGCACCCCGAGCGCGGTCGCGCCGCCGCCGGGCAGCGGGTTGCGGAGCGCCAAGAGCCGCAGGACGCCGTCGCAGAGCAGGAAGGCGCCGACGAGGCCTTCCAGCACGGGATGGCGTGGACTACCCACCAGGGCCATCACGAGGCTCGCAGCGCCCGCCGCCGCGAGGACCGTGGGCAGCACCAGCCATGTCGGCCGCCGTTCCGACGTACTCACGCAGGTGAGGCTAGGCGGAGGATCCCCGGCACTGGGTGCCGGGGATCCTCCGCCTAGCGGGAGCGCGGGTGGCCGCTCGACGCGACAGCGGACGCTCCAGGTCGCTCCGACCTGCGTCCCGGCCCGCGGGCCCGCGCTCAGCCGTCCGTGGACCCCACGGGGGCGCAGTCGTGGCCGCAGCCGCCCGGGGGCCGCGAGCCGGTGGCGTGGGAGGCGGGGCGGTGGAGGACGGCGGTCTGCGGCGTGACGACCACGTCGTCGCCGTCGACGACGCCGGTGCCGTCGACGAGAAGGGTGTAGCCGTGGTGGTCGGGCGGCGGGAAGACCAGCGTGAGAGCGGGGTTGTCGGCGAGGTTGCGCGTCGTACCGCCGCCGGGCGAGGCGATCCGCAGGACAGCGTCCTCGAGGACCGGGTCCACGGTGACGACCTTGACCTGTGGCGAGGCGGTTGTGAGGAGGTAGCCGCTGCCGCGGGCGGCCAGCTCGGGGCCGAGGTCGGCGACGTCCACCTTGATGCTCACGCCTCCACGGTAGACCGCACAGAGCTGTCGAACCGCGCTTCCACCGATCGTGGTGAGGGTGGAGGGTGGTCGTGGGCACCGCCCGAAGGAGGAGGAGCAATGGCCGAGTACCTCATCTACTTCAACCAGCAGTGGGTGGGCGAGCACACCGAGGAGTGGTTCCGCGGCCGCGTGCCGCTCGCCCTGGCCGTCATCGACGACATGCGGGCCGCGGGCGCCTTCGTCTTCGGCGGCGGCCTCGAGGAGCAGGCGCCGGTCTACGCTGCCGATGCGACCAGCGGCTCCGTCGTGATCACCGACGGCCCGTTCGTCGAGACCAAGGAGGTCCTCGGCGGCTTCGTCGTGGTGGACGTGCCCGACGACGAGACGGCCAAGCGGTGGGCCGGAGCCGTCGCCGAGGCGTGCGGCTGGCCCCAGGAGGTACGACGCATCCAGCCGCCGCCCGACCCGGCCTGATCGCCGGGGGCAGTCACCACAGGCCCGCCACGCCGCCACCGATACGTACGACGAAGGCGCCGACCACCACGACGAAGAAGATCCGGACGAAGCGGGTGCCGCGCGAGACGGCGGTGCGGGCGCCGACGTACCCGCCGATCAGGTTGCCGGCGCCCATCACCAGGCCGGTCCGCCACACCACGTCGCCGGCGGGGACGAACAGCAGCAGCGCGCCGACGTTCGTGGCCCAGTTGGCCAGCCGCGCCTTGGCCGACGCCTCCAGGAAGTCGTAGCCGAGCAGGCCGACCAGGGCGATGACGAAGAAGCTGCCGGTGCCGGGACCGAGGGCGCCGTCGTACACACCGATGACGAGGCCGACGCCCATGGCTGCGGCGAGGTGGCGGTGGCCGGAGAAGCGCAGGGCGGTGGCGACGCCGAGGTCCGGCTTGAGGAGGACGTACCCGCCGACGGCGAGCAGCACGACCAGCACGATCGGCTGGAAGGCGTCGGCCGGGATGTGCGAGGCGATGACCGCGCCGACCACCGCACCGGCCAGGGCGCAGGCCATCATCGGCCCGAAGGTGCGGGGATCCGGGCGCACCCGGCGGTAGTACGTCGCCGACGCGACCGAGGTGCCGCACACCGAGGCGAGCTTGTTCGTGGCCAGCACGTGCACCGGCGCCATGCCGGGCATCCCGAGCAGGAGCGCGGGCAGCTGGACCAGCCCTCCCCCGCCGACGACCGCGTCGACGAAGCCCGCGGACAGCGCCGCGAGGCCGAGCAGCGCGAGGGTGGTCACGCAGGAGGCTGGAGCGGCCCGGGCGTCGGCGGCGCCGGCGGGGCGGCCGGGGTCGCCGGAGCGGTGGGTGCCTGGCCCGAGGCGTGGGCGACCATGCTCTCGGCGTCGTCCTTCGTCACCGCCGTCCGCACCCCGCAGAAGGTGCAGTCCATGACGTGCTTCCGGCTCACCGGGAACAGCGGGATGAAGAAGAGCGTGAACTTCCGGGTGATCCGGTAGAGCCGATGGGCCGCGGGGTTCTGGCAGCTCCGGCACACCATCGTGAAGGTCGCCAGCACGGCGACGTACGACTTGAAGCCCCAGATCAGGATCATGCGCGCAGCCTATTCCTTCCCGCCGCCGGGGTGCGGCCCGTAAGAATGGGGGCATGGCCGATCTCCCTCGCAAGGCCGCAGCACGTACGGCGCGCCTCGCCGCCCTGCCGCTCGCGCACGCCGGGCGCACCGCGATCGGCTTCGGCAAGCGCATCGGGGGCGCGCCCGCCGAGGCCGTGATGAGCGAGATCCAGCAGCGCACCGCCGAGCAGCTGTTCCGCACGCTCGGCGAGCTCAAGGGCGGGGCGATGAAGTTCGGCCAGGCCCTGTCGGTGCTCGAGTCGGCGCTCCCGGAGGAGATGGCGGCGCCGTACCGCGAGCAGCTGACGCGCCTGCAGGACTCCGCGCCGCCCATGCCCACCCAGACCGTGCGCGACATCCTGGCAGAGGACCTCGGCGAGGACTGGAAGCAGCGGCTGACGTGGCTCGACGGCGCACCCACCGCCGCCGCCAGCATCGGCCAGGTCCACGAGGGCACCTGGTACGACGGACGCCGCGTGGCCGTGAAGGTGCAGTACCCCAACGCCGGCGAGGCCCTGCTCTCCGACCTCCGCACGCTTGCCCGCGCGGCCCGCGCGATCGGTCCGCTCATCCCCGGGGTCGACATGAAGCCGCTGGTCGAGGAGGTGCAGGCCCGCGCCCGCGAGGAGCTCGACTACGAGCTCGAGGCGGAGGCGCAGCGGGTGTTCGCCGCGGCGTTCACCGACGACCCGGACATCGTGGTGCCCGGCGTGGTGGCCGTCGGCCCGCGCGTGCTGATCACCGAGTGGATGGACTCCGCCGGCTCGCTGGCCTCGATCATCGCCGGCGGGACGCCCGAGGAGCGCGACCACTACGGCCAGATCTTCACCCGCTTCCTCTTCTCCGGACCGGCCCGCACCGGCCTGCTGCACGCCGACCCGCATCCCGGCAACTTCCGCGTGATCCCGCGCGAGGACGGCAGCCCCGGCCGGATCGGCGTGCTCGACTACGGCGCCGTCGCGCGGCTCCCCCAGCGCGGGCTGCCCGCTCCGCTGGGCCGGCTGATCTCGCTCTGCGCGGCCGGTGACGGCGACGCGCTGATCGCCGGGCTGCGCGAGGAGGGCTTCCTCAAGGAGCGCATCCGGATCGAGCCGCACCTGATGATGGCCTACCTCGCGCCGTTCGTGGACCCGACGCTGGTCGAGAGGTTCCGGTTCAGCCGCGAGTGGATGCGCGAGCAGTTCCAGCGGCTCAACAACCCCAAGGATCCGGCGTACACGGTCACGATCAAGCTCAACCTGCCCCCGTCGTACATGCTGATCCACCGCACCTGGCTCGGCGGCGTGGGCGTGCTGAGCCAGCTCGAGGCCGAGGCGCCGTTCCGCGCCTACATGCAGGAGTTCCTGCCGGGCTTCCAGCCGCCGCCGCTGTCATGACGTTCGTCCCGCAGGGCTCCAGCTGGTCGCGACCACTGGTCCGCGCGATCGAGGACTTCGCCGGCATCCTCACCACCGGCGACCTGACCGCGCCCGTGCCGAGCTGCCCCGGTTGGACGCTCGCCGACCTCGGCAACCACCTGCGCGGCGTACATCTCTGGGCGGCCCACGCGGTCGCGGAGGGCAACCCCCAGGGCACCTCCGAGCCGGTCACGACCGAGCAGCTCGCCGACGCCTACCTCGACGCCGGCCGCCACCTCCTCGACGTCATGGAGGCCGCCGGGGCCGACCTCCCCTGCTGGACGTTCGGGGCTGACAGGACGGTCGCGTTCTGGTGGCGCCGCCAGACCCACGAGGTCACGCTGCACCTGTACGACGCACTGCTGTCCCAGGGGCGCCAGGCCGCCTGGTCGATCGACCCCCGCCTCGCCTGGGACGGCGTCGACGAGGTGGCGACGATGTTCTACCCGCGGCAGGTCCGCGCCGGGCGGGTCCAGCCTCTTGCGGGCACGCTGCGGCTGCGGTCGACGGACGCGGACGGCAGCGCCCCGGTCGTCACGATCGGGGCGGCCGAGCCCGTCGTCGAGCTGACCGGCACCGCGGCCGAGCTGCTCCTCACGCTCTGGAAGCGCCGTCCGGCCGCCGATCCCGCCGCTGCCGCCCTGCTCGGCTCCGCGATCACACCCTGACGCTCGGTTGCCTGCCGGCAAGCAAGCGCCGGTCAGGACCTCAGTCGGCGTACCTCCAGCACGCGGAAGCCCTTGGCGGACGCGAGGCGAGTGGTGGGCCAGCCCCGGTCGTCGAGCCAGCGCTGGAGCGAGTCGGCCCCGAGGTTCTTGCCGACCACCATCACCGCGCGGCCGTCCGGATCGAGGCGCGGGAGCCAGGTGAGCAGGAGGTCGTGGAGGGCGTCCTTGCCGATCCGGATCGGCGGGTTCGACCAGATCTCGTCGAAGACGGCGTCGGCCGCCACCTCGCCCGGCTCGTACGCCGAGAAGCGGTCGGCCACCCCGAGCGACTCGGCGTTCTCGCGCGCCAGCAGCAGCGCGCGGCGGTTGACGTCGACGGCGGTGATCGAGGCGGACGGCGCGGCGACGGCGCAGGCGAGGCCGATGACGCCGTACCCGCAGCCCAGGTCGAGGATCCTCCCGCCCGTGGGCGGGTCCGTCTCGCGGAACAGCACCGAGGTCCCGATGTCGAGCCGACCGGACGCGAAGACGCCGGAGCCGCTGACCAGCGACAGCTCGTGGCCCCACACGCTCGCGGTGACGGGCATCTGTTGGAAGGGCGCCGACGGGTCGGCGGAGAAGTAGTGCTCGTCGCTCATCCGTCGACCTCCTCGGCCCGACGTCGCGCGGACGTCTGCTCCACCCGCTCCGCCAGCGAGGCGTCGTCGGGGTAGCCGACCTCCTCCAGTGTCAGCCCGTGCGCATGCATCACCACGACACCGGGGTCGCGCCGCCGACCGGCCAGGATGTCGGCGGCCCACTCGGCGTCCTTGCGGCCCTCACCGACAGCGACCAGGCAGCCGACCAGCGCGCGCACCATCGAGTGGCAGAACGCATCGGCCCGGACGTGCCCGACCAGCACCCCGCTCGTCGCGCGCGTCCAGGAGAGCTCCTGCAGCGTCCGGATCGTCGTCGCTCCCTCGCGCTGCTTGCAGAAGGCCGCGAAGTCGTGCAGCCCGACGAGGCGGGCGGCGGCCGCGTTCATGGCGTCGACGTCGAGCGGACGCGGCCACGCGACGACGTACGCCCGGTCCAGCGGGTCGACCGCCTCCGCCGTGTCCGCGATCCGATAGGCGTAGCGCCGCCACAGCGCCGCGAACCGGGCGTCGAAGCCCTCCGACGCCGGGGCGAGCCGGTGGATGCGCAGGTCTCCGGGAAGTACGCCGTTGAGCCGGCGCGCCAGGCGACCGACCACCTCGGCGGGGACCTCCGGCGGCAGGTCGCAGTGCGCCACCTGGCCGCGCGCGTGGACCCCGGAGTCGGTGCGGCCCGCGCAGGTCACCCGCAGGGTGTCGTCGGGCAGGCGCAGCACGGTGTGCAGCGCCGCGGTCAGCTCGCCCTGGACGGTACGCAGCAGCGGTTGCGTGGCCCAGCCCTTGAAGTCGGTGCCGTCGTACGCGAGATCGATGCGGACCCGCACGCCTACCGCTCCCAGCCCGCGGGACGATGTTTCTTGGGCAGGCCCTCGACGACGAGCCGGTACGACTGGTCGACCGCCTCCTGGAGCTCGCCGTCGGGGATGGCGCCGCCGAAGGCGAGGTCGTTCCACCCGTTGCGGCCGATGTAGGCCATCACCGAGGCGTCGTCGGGGTAGCGCGAGAGCCACTCGTCGGCCTCCTCACGGCCCCGTCCGCACTTGACCCCGACGCCGTTCGCGCCGAGGAAGGCGAAGATCTTGCCGCGCTCCCCCTCACCGACCTTGATCACCGGGTGCTCGTGCTCCCACGGGTCGTCCGGCCACGCACCCGGCAGAGCCAGGCAGTGCTCCTGCATCCGCGCGACATCCACGACGCGCAGCCTACGGGCCCAGCGGTCCGGGGGTGGTGCCCTCTAGTGTCAGGGCCGTGACCATGGAGACCTCGGCGGAGCAGCCGGCGCCGGTGCGGCAGGTCGCGAACGCGATCTCCGGCTGGATCGACCGGCTCGGGGTCGTGTGGGTCGAGGGCCAGGTCGCGCAGGTGAGCCGTCGGCCGGGGCTGCAGACGGTGTTCATGACACTGCGCGACTCGATCGCCGACATCTCCGTCCCGGTGACCTGCTCGCGGGTGCTCTTCGACGGCCTGGACACCCCGGTCACCGAGGGTGCCAGCGTGGTGATCCAGGCGAAGCCGTCGTACTACGCCAACCGCGGCAGCCTCTCGCTGCAGGCCCGCTCCATCCGGATGGTCGGTCTCGGCGAGCTGCTGGCGCGGCTGGAGCGACGCCGTCAGCTGCTGGCGGCCGAAGGCCTGTTCGCGCAGGAGCGCAAGCGGGCGCTGCCGTTCCTGCCGCAGCGCATCGGCCTGATAACCGCCGCCAGCTCGGCCGCCGAGCGCGATGTCCTCGAGAACGCCGCGCGGCGCTGGCCCGGCGTGGTCTTCGAGATCGCCTACGCCTCGATGCAGGGCTCGCGCGCAGCCGCCGAGGTCATCGAGGCGCTCGGCCGGCTGGACGCCCACCCCGACGTCGACGTCGTCGTCATCGCACGCGGCGGCGGCTCGGTCGAGGACCTCCTGCCCTTCTCCGACGAGGGCCTCGTGCGCGCGGTTTTCGCCGCGCGCACGCCTGTCGTGTCCGCGATCGGCCACGAGCCGGACAGCCCGCTGCTCGACCTGGTCGCCGACGTACGTGCCTCGACGCCGACCGATGCCGCCAAGCTGATCGTCCCCGACGTCGGTCACGAGTCGCTCGGGCTGGCCCAGGCCCGCGAGCGCCTGCGCCGCTGCCTGTCGGCCACGCTCGACCGGGAGCAGGCGCGCATCGACGCGATCCGGTCGCGCCCGGCCATGGCCGACCCGCGCAACCTGCTGGTCAGCCGGGTCGAGGAGCTCGACGGCTGTCGCGACCGGATGCGTCGCACCCTCGGCCACCGGCTCGACCGGGCGGCCGACGAGATCGGCCACCAGCGTGCCCGTGCTCGGGCGCTGTCGCCGCTGGCCACGCTGCAGCGCGGGTACGCCGTCCTGCAGGACGCCGACGGTCGCGTCGTCACCAGCGTCGCGGGCGCGGTCGAGGGCGCGGCGATGACCGTGCGCGTCGCCGACGGCCGCATCCACGTCACCACCACCGGCACCGAAGAGATGGACGGGGAGATCGATGAGCAAGGCTGACAAGGACGAGCGGCCGTCGTACGAGGACGCGCGGGCCGAGCTCGTCGAGGTGGTGCAGCAGCTCGAGGCCGGCGGCACCACTTTGGAGGAGTCGCTGGCGCTCTGGGAGCGCGGCGAGAAGCTGGCGACGATCTGCCAGGACTGGCTGGACGGCGCCCGCGCCAAGCTCGACGCTGTCCTCGCCGACGGCGAGGACAGCCCGGACCAGTAGGGCCTACCTGCCCGACTTGCTGCCGTGGCCCGGCGTCCTGGCCGCCTTGGCAGCCTTGGTCGGCGTGGCGCGGTGGGGCTGCGGCAGCTGCTTGAAGGTCAGCGCGTCGACGACCTGCTGAAGATCGCCGACCGGCGCCGAGCCGAACACGAGCACCTTGTCCTTGCCGATCGTCGCGGCGTAGCCGGTGTCGCCGCGGTCGTCGCGGTAGCCGGCCCACCGCGGCGCGAGGGGGTGATCCACACCCGTCGGCACGTACGCCGGAGCGGAGGTCGCGCTCTTGTCGACGTTGTCGTCGACCAGCTCGGAGACGGTGGCCTTGCGGGCGGTCCGGATGCCGATGAAGTCCTTCTGCCCTCGGAGCAGGTCGACCACGAATCCGTCGTAGTCATCGGGGACCTGCGCCTGGGTGGCGAAGTAGCCGACGGGGAGCCGCGTCGGGTAGGCCGGCTGGATGTGGCCCTCCTGCGCGGCCAGCACGGCCGCCATGTAGTTCACGTGCGCGGGCTTGATGTCCGTCTTGCGCTGGAACAGGCCCATGAACCCCATGACCCCCACGACCACCGCGACGGTGACCACCAGCGCCACGATCAGGCCGAACGGCGACCGCTGGTACCTACCGGCTCCGCCGGCCTGTTGCGTCGTACTCATCGCCGGACATTCTCCCCCGGGGCGGAAATCTCCCGCGCACCGCCCAGGACCGACGCCGCACATGCGGCAGCGATCGGCGTTTCACATCGGGTTTGCCGGTCCGGTATGGCTATTTCGGTCGCACATGCGTCACAGTTGCCTCGTGACCGACTACCGCATCGCGGAGGCCGCCGAGCTGCTCGGCGTCTCGACCGACACGGTGCGCCGCTGGGTCGACTCGGGTCGGCTGACCGGCCACTCGACCGACGGTCGTACGACGATCGCCGGCGCCGACCTCGCCCGGTTCGCCGCCTCGGCCATCGACGACGCCGAGCGCGAGCGCACCGGCGCCGGGGCCGTCAGCGCCCGCAACCGGATGCGCGGCCTGGTCACGAAGGTCACCAAGGACACCGTGATGGCGCAGATCGAGATGGTCTGCGGTCCCTACCGGGTCGTGTCCCTGATGAGCACCGAGGCGGCGGACGAGCTCGGCCTGGAGCCGGGCGTGCTCGCCGTCGCGTCGATCAAGTCCACCAACGTGGTGGTCGAGCGCCCACCCGATCCGAGGAGCAACAGATGATCCGCAAGCTCGCCGTCGCCGCCTCCGCGACGATGCTGGCCGTCACCCTCGCCGCCTGCGGCAGCAACGGGGGCAGCGGCTCCGGCAAGCAGGTCTTCCGCGTGCTGGCGGCGTCCTCGCTCACCGACGTCTTCGCCCAGCTCGAGAAGACCTTCGAGGCGCAGCACCCGGGCGTCGACGTACAGATCAGCTACGGGTCCAGCACCGACCTGGCCAACCAGGCGTCCGACGGCGCGCCCGGCGACGTGATCGCGACCGCCGACGCCGACTCGATGGGCCTGGCTGTCAAGTCCGGCGCCGCACTGACCGGAAAGAACGAGTTCGCCACCAACGTCCTGGTGATCGCCACGAAGCCGGGCAACCCCGACCACCTCCGGTCGCTGTCGGACCTCGGCGGAGTCACGTGGGTCGAGTGCGATCCCTCGGCGCCCTGCGGCAAGGTCTCCGCGCAGCTGCTGCAGGCCCAGCACGTCACCGCCAAGCCGGCGAGCCTCGAGCCCGACGTGCGGTCCACCCTCAGCAAGCTCACCGGCGGCGACGCCGATGCCGCCCTCGTCTACGCCTCGGACGCCAAGTCGGTCGGCAAGCAGGTCACCGCCGTTCCGATCCCCGGCGCCGACAAGGCGAAGGCGGACTACTACGTCAGCCCGCTCAAGCAGACCACAGACATGAGCCTCGCGAACGCCTGGGTCAAGCTCGTCATGGGCGCTCAGGGCCAGGCCGTGTTCAAGAAGGCCGGCTTCGGCGCCAAGTGAGGGCCGGATGAAGCACGCGCTGGGGCGTCCCCCGGTGGCACTCCTGCTGGTGGCGACGCTGGCCGTCGCGGTCGTGGCGCTGCCCCTGGTCGCGCTCGTCGCTCAGGCCCACCCCAAGGCGATCAGCGAGGCGCTCCGGTCGCAGGCGCTGCGGCAGGCGATGTGGCTCTCGCTGATCACCTCGGTCGCCTCGACCACGATCTGCGCGGTGCTCGGGCTGCCGCTGGCATGGGTGCTGGCGCGCCTGACGTTCCCGGGTCGCAAGCTGCTCCGGGCGCTCGTCGCCGTACCGATGCTGATGCCGCCGGTGGTCGGCGGCGTCGCGCTGGAGGCGGCCTTCGGGCGGACCGGGCTGTTCGGCGCGCCGCTGCTCGCCCACACCGGCTTCTCCTTCCCCTACACGACCTGGGGCGTGGTGCTGGCCCACGTCTTCGTGTGCCTGCCGTTCGTGGTGATCAGCCTCGAGGGCAGCCTGCGCGCCCTCGGCCAGGAGTACGACGTCGCCGCCGCGACCCTCGGCGCCTCCCGCTGGCACGCCTTCCGGCGGGTGACGCTGCCCCTCGCCCTGCCCGGGATCGGCGCCTCCCTGCTGCTCGGCTGGGCCCGCTCGCTCGGCGAGTTCGGCGCGACGATCACCTTCAACGGCAACTACCCCGGCACCACCCAGACGATGCCGACGCTGATCTACGTCGCCCACGAGTCCGACGAGCAGGCCGTGGTCGCGCTCAGCCTCATCATGCTGGCCGTCTCGATCGGGATCCTGGTCGCGCTGCGCGACCGATGGCTGGTGGCGGCGTGACCGGCCTGGTCGTCGACCTGTCGGTGCGCGGGCGACTGGACGCGGCGTTCGCCGTCCCGGCAGGGGCCGTCGTCGCGGTCGTCGGCCCGAACGGTGCCGGCAAGTCCACCCTGCTCGGCGCGCTGGCGGGCGCGCTCGCCGCCCGGGGGACGGCGCGGCTCGGCGACGTGGACCTGATGCGGCTGCCGGCGTACCGCCGCGAGGTGGGGCTGGTCTTCCAGGACCGCCGCCTCTTCCCGCACCTCAGCGCGCTGGACAACGTCGCGTTCGGCCTGCGCAGCCGACGCCGTCCGCGCAAGGCCGCGCGGGCCACGGCGATGGAGTGGCTCGAGCGGCTCGGCGTCGCCGAGCTCGCCGGGCGGAGGGCGACCGATCTGTCCGGCGGGCAGGCCCAGCGGGTGGCGATCGCGCGGGCCCTGGTCACCCAGCCGCGACTGCTGCTCCTCGACGAGCCTTTCACCGGGCTGGCCACCGACACCGCCGAGGCGCTCCGCTCGACGCTGGCCACCCACCTGTCGTCGTACGACGGGACGACGCTGGTCGTCACGCACGACGACCGCGACGTCGCGGCGCTCGCGGAGCGGACCCTCACCATCGAGGACGGGCGGATCGTCGGCGACGGCGGGCGCGAGCCGAGCCGATAGGGTGCACCCCATGGAAGCCCTCGCCGTGGAGCCGTCCGCCCCCGACCGCAACCTGGCACTCGAGCTGGTGCGCGTGACCGAGGCCGCCGCGATGGCGGCCGGCCGCTGGGTCGGGCGGGGCGACAAGAACGGTGCCGACGGCGTCGCCGTGCAGGCGATGCGGGTGATGATCTCGTCGGTGTCGATGAACGGCACCGTGGTCATCGGCGAGGGCGAGAAGGACGACGCCCCGATGCTCTTCAACGGCGAGCAGGTCGGCGACGGCACCGGCCCCGAGTGCGACATCGCGGTCGACCCGATCGACGGCACCACGCTGACCGCGAAGGGCCAGAACAACGCCGTCGCGGTGCTCGCGGCGTCCGCCCGCGGCACGATGTACGACCCCTCCGCGGTCTTCTACATGGAGAAGCTCGTCACCGGCCCCGAGGCCGCCGACGTCGTCGACATCCGCCTGCCCGCCGCCGAGAACATCCACCTGGTCGCCAAGGCCAAGGGCTCCAACCCCTCCGACGTGACCGTCGTGCTGCTCGACCGGCCCCGTCACGACCAGCTCGTCGAGGAGATCCGCGGCACCGGCGCGCGGATCAAGTTCATCTCCGACGGCGACGTCGCCGGCGCGATCATGGCCGCGCGCGCCGACACCGGCATCGACCTGCTCATGGGCATCGGCGGCACCCCCGAGGGCATCATCACCGCCTGCGCGATGAAGTCGATGGGCGGCACCATCCAGGGACGCCTCTGGCCCAAGGACGACGAGGAGCGGCAGAAGGCCCTCGACGCCGGCCACAACCTCGACCCCGACTTCGTGCTCCGCACCGACGACCTCGTCACCGGCGACGACTGCTTCTTCGTCGCCACCGGCATCACCGACGGGGAGCTCCTCCGCGGCGTCCGCTACAGCGGCGGCGGCGCGATGACCCAGTCGCTGGTCATGCGGTCCCGATCCGGCACCGTCCGCACCATCACCTCCGAGCACAAGCTGCAGAAGCTGCGGTCGTTCTCCGCGATCGACTTCGACTGAGAGGGGCGCCGGTATTTCACTGGGTTCCCAGTGAAATACCGGGCTTTGGAGGGAAATTTCGCGGTAGAGCCGGGTAATTCACTGGGAACCCAGTGAATTCCTCACGCGGTCTGTCCCAGCCCAGTCGACATCGCAGCCTCGACCTGCGCCCGGTTGCCGAGCAGCCCGGCGACGACGCGGTCGCCCACCCGGGGGTCGAAGGCCATGCCGATGTGGGACGCGCGGACCTCGACCGCGGTGCCTTGCCGGTCGATGCAGGCACGCCAGTCGACGATGCCGTCGCGGCGGGAGTAGATGTTGGTCATCGCGACGCCGGGACGCAGCAGCTCCCTGCTCTCGTAGAAGCTGAGGTGCGCGCACCGTCCGCTCACGCAGTCGGTCGACATCATGCCGGGCAGGCCGGCGTCACTGAGCCGGGTGAGCAGCCGCACTCCCCCGGTCAGCAGCGGGTGGTGCGCGGCGGGAGCCTTCATCGGGCTGCCCATCGTCACCACGCCGGAGACCAGGTCGGGGCGTCGTACGACGAGGCCGCGGGCGATCATCCCGCCCAGCGAGTGTCCGACGATCTGCACCCGCCCGCCGCGGCGCTCGACGATCGACTCCAGCCGCGCCTCGACGATGGCGGCGGCGTTGAGGGTGCAGCCGACGTTGGCGTGGATCGTCGACCGGTACGTGCGGAAGCCCTCCCGGCGCAGGCGGTCGGCCAGGCCGACGAGGCTCCAGTCGCCGGCCAGGAAGCCAGGGACCAGCAGGACCGGTTCGCCGGCGCCCTCACCGCGTGAGCGGCGGACGACCCCCGCTCCTCGACGTACGACGGCCCGACCCGCCTCCTCGACCAGGCTCCGCTCGTTGAGCAGGGCCGTCAGGCGCGGGGGCGCGTAGCCGTCCGGCATCAGGAAGGGCGCCAGCGTGTGACTCACGCCACCGATGCTAACTGGTTGACCCACCAACAATCGGTAGATCCCCCGATCGGGGCCACACTGGTCGCATGCCTGTCGACGCCTCACCCGAGCTGTTCGCCCCCGTGTCGCCGGAGCTCGAGCTCTGCTACCAGACCTTCGGCGACCCGGCGGACGAGCCGCTGCTGCTGGTGATGGGGCTCGGCGGGCCGATGACGTGGTGGGACGCCCGGCTGTGCGAGCAGCTGGCCGAGCGGGGGTTCTACGTCGTCCGCTACGACAACCGCGACACCGGCCGGTCCAGCGAGGGGCGCGGGCGGGTCCGGCCCGACACGCTGGCGAGGGCGTTCCTGGGCGGCCGGCCCCGGGCGCCGTACTCCATCTCGGACCTGGCCGCCGACGCGTTCGGCCTGCTCGACCACCTCGGCATCGAGGCCGCCCACGTCGCCGGCGTGTCGATGGGCGGCATGATCGCCCAGACGATGGCGCTCGAGTCGCCCCGGCGCGTGCTCAGCCTGACCAGCATCATGTCGACCACCGGACGACGCTCGGTGGGCTGGCAGCACCCGTCGCTGCTCCCGACCCTGTTCGTCTCACGCGGCCCGACCCGCGAGTCCTACATCAAGGGCGCCGTCACGGTGTGGCGCATCATCGGCTCGCCGGGCTACCCGCAGACCGACGAGCAGCTGCGCAGCCGCGCCGGGGACACCCACGATCGCGGGGTCTCCCGCGACGGCGTGGTCCGGCAGATGCTGGCCGTGCTGACCCAGCCCGACCGCACCGAGCCGCTCGGCAGCCTGCCGATGCCGGTCTCGGTCATCCACGGTCTGAGCGACAAGATGGTCCACGTCTCCGGAGGCCGCGCGACCGCCGCGGCCGTGCCCGGAGCGGAGATCCTGCTCATCGCCGGGATGGGCCACGATCTCCCGCCGGAGCTGTACGGCAGCTTCGTCGCCGCGATCCGGCGTACGGCGGACCGCGCGACCGCCCGCACCGCCGGATGATGGACGCTTCATGTCCTCCTCATCCGACGCGCAATAGCGTCGGATGGTGAGCGACACCGAGCAGGTCTCCACCACCGCGGACACGACGCCGGTCGCGCGCGGCCTCAAGCGACAGGTCATCGGCCTGTGGGTCGTCGTGCTGTGCTTCATCGCCGTCGGCATCGCCCGGTCGATCCAGGTCGGGATCCCCTTCCGCGACCCGGGTGGCGACTACCTGCGTGGCCGGATCGCCGAGACCGTCGGCTTCTTCATCGCCCTCGTCCTCGTCGACGGCCTCCTGCGCACGCGGGGCCGCCGGGCTCCGCGCGCGGTCCTCACGACGATCCGCCAGCGCTGGACCCCGAAGCGGATCGGGCTGGCCTGGGTCGCGCTGATCGCCTACCACCTGACGTACTTCACCTACCACAACCTCAAGAGCTGGGACGTCTTCCTCACCAACCGCGACAAGATGCTCCTGAGCTGGGACAAGGCGCTCTTCTTCGGCCACAGCCCGGCCGTCCTGCTCCACGACCTGTTCGGCGAGCACCTCGCGGCGCACGTGTTCATGGTCTGGTACGAGACCTTCCCGGTGATCGTCCTGGTCGCCTTCCCTGCCGCCATCGTGCTGCCGAGGCGCCTGCGCGACGGCTACGCCGACATCGCGTCCTTCGCCTGGATCTGGATCCTCGGCACCATCACCTACTACGCGATCCCCTCGCTCGGCCCGTTCGAGGTCGCGCCGAAGGAGTTCGCCGGGCTCCCGCACTCGATGATCCAGACGACCCAGGCGGCGTACCTCGCTCAGCGCAACTTCCTGCTGGCGCATCCGCACTCGCCCCACGGGTGGGCGCAGATCTCGGCGTTCGCCAGCCTGCACGTGGGCGTCACCACCGTGATCTTCGGGCTGGCCGTGCGCCACCGGCTGCGCATCCCCAGCATCCTGCTCGGCGTCTTCCTCGTCGGCACGATGCTGGCGACGGTCTACCTGGGCTGGCACTTCGCCGTGGACATCCCCGCCGGTCTCGTCATCGGCGCGCTCTCGCTGTGGCTCGGGCCGCGCACCGTCGGCGTACGCCGGAGGATCACCGGGGAGCGCGCCACCGATCGGCGAGGTCGGCTCGAGTCGCCGCCCGCCTCGACGTAGAGGCTCGCACCGAGCTCCACGAGGTCGCACGGCGTCAGCGACTGAGCGACGTCTCGGTGTCGATGCGGTCGAGCTTGTGCGGGTTGCGCATCGCATAGAGACGGGCGATCCGGCCGCCCTCGACGACGATGCTGATCGCGGAGGTGCCGACCGGCTCGGGGCCGTCCATCCGCAGCGCGAGCGCGCCGTTGATCCACACCGGCGTGAGCGACGTGCCCTCCGAGTACCGCGGGAAGTTGCGCAGGAACGCGGCGATCTTCGACGCCCCCACGATCGGCACCCGCGCCGCCGCCGCGATGCCGCCACCGTCGGCGACGAGCACCACGTCCGGCGCCAGCACGTCCATCAGCGCCTGCACGTCGCCGCCCTGCATCGCCGCGACGAACCGCTCCATCACCTCCCGCTGCTCGGTGCTGTCGACCGTGACGCGGGGCCGGCGGGCATCGACATGCGAGCGCGCGCGGTGTGCGATCTGGCGTACGGCGGCCGGCGACTTGTCCACGGCGCCGGCGATCTCGTCGTACGGCACGTCGAAGACCTCGCGCAGCACGAAGACGGCGCGCTCGGTCGGCGTCAGTGTCTCGAGCACGGTCATCATCGCGATCGAGACGCACTCGGCGAGCTCGATGTCGTCGGCCACGTCCGGGGCGGTCAGCAGCGGCGACGGCAGCCACTCACCGACGTAGTCCTCCTTGCGCCGCGCCAGCGTCCGCAGCCGGTTGAGCGACTGCCGCGTGGTGGCCCGCACCAGGTAGGCCCGCGCATCACGCACCCCGGCCCGCTCCGCCTCGCCGAGCCCGTCCCACCGCAGCCACGTCTCCTGTACGACGTCCTCCGCGTCGGCCGCGGAGCCGAGCATCTCGTAGGCGACGGTGAAGAGCAGGCTGCGGTGGGCGACGAACGGGTCGTCCCCGGCCGCCGCGGCTCTGCTCATGACGCCGACGCTACGCCGCTGCGCTCGGCCATCGGCTTCAGGCCGCAGGCAGCCGCGAAGCCCTCGGACTCGATGCCCAGCGCGACGTTGCCGCGGGTCGTGAGGTTCGCGAAGCCGATGATGTTGGTCAGCTCGACGAGCGCCGCCGGCCCGAGCTGGCGCGAGAGGCTCGCGACCATCTCGTCGGTGACGGCGATCGGCGTCGTGGTCATCGCCTCGGCGTACTCCAGGACCTCGCGCTCGAGCGGGCTGAAGACCCTCGACGAGCGCCACCTCGGGATCTCGCGGGCCTTGTCGAGGTCGAGGCCCTGGTCCCTGGCCATGAAGTAGTTGAAGTCGAGGCACCAGGTGCAGCCGACGTACGACGCGACCGCCATGTGCGCGAACGACTTCAAGCTCTCGTCGCAGCGGTCCCACTTCTGCGTCTTCTGCCCGAAGCCCATGGTCGCCTTCAGGACCGGGACGTTGTGCCACATGACGCCGAGCGACTCGGGCACGCTGCCGAACATCCTGGCCGCGAACCTCTTCACGATCGCGCCGTAGAGGCCGGTGATCTCGGTCGGTTCGATGCGGGTGGTCATGACTCCTCCTGAGATGTCTGGTTGGTTCCACCCATCCAGACACCGGCCACCGCCCCGGTGTGACAACCGTGTGACCGATGCCGCCTGGGCTCGGAGGGGGCGTTTCGGCAGCACGGTGGTAATCTGCGCATGCGCCCATATCTCGGTGGCTCCCAAGTACTCCCGAGATTGGTCCGCTCGGGGGATCTGATCACGTCTGGGAAATGGGGACCCATGAAGACTCGTCTTCTGCTTTGCGCCGCGACCATCGGTTTGGCGACCACTGCTTTCGTGAGTGCCGTGTCGCCGGCACACGCGGCCAACGTCGCCTGGGCCTACTCGGCCTCCACGGGCGGCACCTACGTCCACCTCGCCGACGGCACGGTCACCTCTGACCTGACGGCGAGCTCGAACATCAGCGGCAGCACCAACTCGACCAAGTCGGTCAACAGCACCGCCGCGGGCAAGGTCGGCACGCTCGGCACCGCCGGCGCCGTGCAGACCAAGACGACCGCTGCCGCGACCGCCTCGAAGACGACGATCAACGGGTGGGCTCGTACCGCCGGCGTCAACCTGCTCGGCGGCCTGATCCGTGCCAACGCGATCACCACCGACGTGACGTCGTGGGCCAAGAGCGACGGCACCAGCGGCATCTCCAGCGCCTCGTCGCAGATCGCGGGCCTGAAGATCTCCGGCATCAAGGTGCCGGTGAACATCCCGAAGAACTGGCACGTCCGGATCCCGGGCATCGCGACGATCTCGGCCAACTTCAGCAAGCACGCCACCAACGGCGGCACCGCCGCCACCCTCGGCTGGGCGCTCAACGTCACGCTGCTGCAGAAGAAGGACGGCATGCCGGCCGGCGCGGTGATCGTGGTCAACCCGGTCAACCAGTACTTCATGCAGGGTGTCCCGGGTGCGGGCACGATGCTCCAGGGCGCCGCGATGGCCACGCAGGTCAAGGCGAACGTCGGCGGCCAGCTCAAGCTCGCCAGCGACCCGGTCGCCTACATCGCGACGCCGTTCGGCTCCAGCCACGGCACGACGCTGGTCAACGACACCGCCAAGGCGCACGTCGGGAGCGGGCTCAACACCCTCCTGAACGCGGCTGCGGTCCGCTCCACCAGCTGGTCCACGGCCGACCCGAAGGGCAACGCGGAGATCCGCAACATCTCCACCATCGCCGGCCTGAACCTGCTCGGTGGCCTGATCAAGGCCGACGCGATCAAGGTGGTCGCCCACTCCAAGCTGCAGAACGGCAAGTGGACCCACAACCAGAGCATGACGCTGGCCAACCTGGTGATCGCCGGCAAGAAGATCCCGCTCACGGTCAAGCCGAACACGACGCTCAACATCGCCAACCTCGGCAAGGTCGTGCTCAACAAGCAGGTCGCGAACGCCAAGACCCGCACCAACGGCATCTTCGCCGTGCAGATCACGCTCAACACCGCCCGTGCCGGCCTGCAGGCCGGCTCGGAGATCGACCTGGCCGCCGCGGCGACCGAGATCGACTGACGAGCGAACCATCTCGACGAGGGCCCGGCCGCGGACGCGGCCGGGCCCTCGTGCGTGCGGGGAGATATCCTCAGGAGCCGTGGCTGACGCAGAGTTCCGTTACTCCGACCTCCTCCCGACCTCGCACGACGACACCCCCTACCGGCTGATCACCTCCGAGGGCGTCGAGACGGTCGAGGGCCCCGACGGAGAGGCCTTCCTGCGGGTGAGCCCGGAGGCGATCCAGCGGCTCACCGCCGAGGCGATGCACGACATCAGCCACTACCTGCGGCCCGCGCACCTGGCGCAGCTGCGCAAGATCATCGACGACCCGGAGGCGTCGGGCAACGACCGCTTCGTGGCGCTCGACCTGCTCAAGAACGTCAACATCTCCGCCGGCGGCGTGCTGCCGATGTGCCAGGACACCGGCACCGCCATCGTCATGGGCAAGAAGTCCGAGGGTGTGCTCACCGGCGCCGACGACGCCGAGTGGATCTCGCGCGGTGTGTACGACGCCTACACGAAGCTCAACCTGCGCTACAGCCAGCTCGCGCCCCTGACGACGTACGACGAGAAGAACACCGGCTCCAACCTGCCCGCCCAGATCGAGCTCTACACGACCCCCGGCGGCGAGGGGAGGTCGCCGGAGTACAAGTTCCTCTTCATGGCCAAGGGCGGCGGCTCTGCCAACAAGTCGTTTCTCTTCCAGGAGACGAAGGCGATCCTCAACCCCAAGCGGCTGCTGGAGTTCCTCGACGAGAAGATCCGCTCGCTCGGCACGGCCGCCTGCCCGCCGTACCACCTCGCCGTGGTGATCGGCGGCACGAGCGCGGAGTTCGCCCTCAAGACCGCGAAGTACGCCTCGGCGCACTACCTCGACAACCTCCCGACCTCCGGCTCGATGGACGCCCACGGCTTCCGCGACACCGATCTCGAGGAGGAGGTCTTCAAGCTGACCCAGAGCTTCGGGATCGGCGCGCAGTTCGGCGGCAAGTACTTCTGCCACGACGTCCGCGTCGTACGCCTCCCCCGCCACGGCGCGTCCTGCCCCGTCGCGATCGCCGTCTCCTGTTCCGCCGACCGGCAGGCGCTCGGCAAGATCACCGCCGACGGGGTCTTCCTGGAGCAGCTGGAGACCGACCCGGCGCAGTACATGCCGGACGCGGGCGTCGCCGAGGACATCTCCGGTGGCGAGGTCGTCGCCGTCGACCTCAACCGCCCGATGAGCGAGATCCTCGCCCAGCTCTCGCAGCACCCCGTCAAGACTCGACTCTCGCTCACCGGGCCGCTGGTGGTCGCCCGCGACATCGCCCACGCCAAGATCCAGGAGCGGCTCGACGCGGGCGAGGAGATGCCGTCGTACCTCAAGGACCACCCCGTCTACTACGCCGGACCGGCCAAGACCCCGGAGGGCATGGCGTCCGGCTCCTTCGGTCCGACCACGGCCGGTCGGATGGACTCCTACGTCGAGTCGTTCCAGGCGGCCGGCGGCTCCATGGTGATGCTCGCCAAGGGCAACCGCTCCAAGAAGGTCACCGACGCCTGCGCCGAGCACGGCGGCTTCTACCTCGGCTCGATCGGCGGTCCCGCCGCTCGCCTCGCCCAGGACTGCATCAAGAGCCAGGAGGTGCTCGAGTACCCCGAGCTCGGCATGGAGGCCGTGTGGAAGATCGAGGTCGAGGACTTCCCCGCCTTCATCGTCGTCGACGACAAGGGCGACGACTTCTTCACCGACCCGAGCGGCACCACCACCATCCCGCTGTCCGGCATCCGCGTCCGCTCGGCCGAGTAGCGGTCCCGTTCCTGCGGCACCAGTCGCCGACACGCCGCGCCGTACGGCGTGTCGGTCACGCGCGACGCAGGGACCGTCACGCAGCGAGCTCTGAGCGCATCGACCGCAGGCACCGGCGGACCTGATCGGGACGGTGGACGACGTTCCTCCAGGTGAAGCGCAGCACCCGCCAGCCCTCCACGACCAGCGCCGTGTAGCGCTCGCAGTCACGCTCGAAGGCACCGCGATCCTTGGCGTGGAACTCCCAGGAGTCCGCCTCGAACACCACGCCGGTCAGCGGATCGACCAGGTCGGGGTGGAGGACAAGGCCACCCGCCCGCACCTCGAGCTGCGGCACGACCGGCCGATCCTCCTCGCTGAGGATCGCCCGGCGGAGACGGCGTCGGGATGTCAGCGCGAGCAGCTCTGCGGTGGGCGCGGTGCCACCGAGCCGGATGAGCGCTTCCACGGGGTCCACGGGAGGCAGGATGCCGGAATCGCGGCCCGCTCGCTTGCGCTCTCCACAGACCCGTTCCTGCGGCTTGCGACGGCGACACGCCGTGGCGTACGGCGTGTTGGAGGCGTACGCCGCAGGAACGGTCACGGGGTCGGTGCCATGGCCGCCGAACTAGGCTCGAAGCATGACTGAGTTCCGCACCGAGCACGACTCCATGGGCGAGGTCCAGGTCCCGGCCGACGCGCTGTGGCGGGCGCAGACGCAGCGGGCCGTCGAGAACTTCCCGATCAGCGGTACGCCGATCGAGCCGGCGCTCATCCACGCGCTGGGCGAGGTGAAGGCGGCCGCCGCCGTGGCGAACGGCGAGCTCGGTGTGCTGACCGGTGAGCAGGCAGCGGCGATCGAGGAGGCGGCCCGGACCGTCGCCTCAGGCGAGCACGACGACCAGTTCCCGATCGACTGCTTCCAGACCGGCTCGGGAACGAGCTCGAACATGAACGCCAACGAGGTGATCGCCTCCCTCGTCGGCAAGGAGGGCGTCGAGGCCCATCCCAACGACCACGTCAACGCCAGCCAGTCCAGCAACGACACGTTCCCGACCGCGATCCACGTCGCCGCGACGCTCTCGATCGTGCGCGACCTGCTGCCCGGGATCGACGCGCTCGCCGGATCGCTGGAGGCGAAGGCACAGGAGTTCGCGGGCCTGGTGAAGTCGGGGCGCACCCACCTGATGGACGCGACGCCCGTGATGCTCGGCCAGGAGCTCGGCGGGCACGCCGCGACGGTCCGCTATGCGGCGGAGCGGCTGGACGGCGTACTCCCCCGGGTGCGGGAGCTGCCGCTGGGCGGCACCGCGGTCGGCACCGGCATCAACACCCCCGACGGCTTCGCGCAGGCCGCGATCACGGCGCTCAACACGGCCACGGACGAGGAGTTCACCGAGGCGCGGAACCACTTCGAGGCGCAGGGCACCCGCGACTCGCTGGTCGAGCTGTCCGGGGTCCTCAAGACGTACGCCGTCGGCCTCACCAAGATCTGCAACGACCTGCGCTGGATGGGCTCCGGCCCCACCGCCGGCCTCGCCGAGATCCATCTGCCCGACCTCCAGCCCGGATCCAGCATCATGCCCGGCAAGGTCAACCCGGTGCTCCCCGAGGCGACACTGATGGTCTGCATGCAGGTGATCGGCAACGACGCGGCCGTCACGGCCGCCGGCGCCAGCGGCGTGTTCGAGCTGAACGTGGCGATGCCGGTCCTGGCGCGCAACCTGCTCGAGTCGATCCGGCTGCTCGCGGCCGTCAGCCGCACCCTCGCGACCCGCTGCATCGACGGCATCGAGGCCGAGGCCGACCGGATGCGGACGTACGCCGAGAGCTCGCCCTCGGTCGTCACCCCGCTCAACCGCTTCCTCGGCTACGAGGCGGCCGCGAAGATCGCGAAGAAGGCGCTGGCCGACGGCCGCACCATCCGCGAGACCGTGCTGGAGATGGGCTACGTCGACCGCGGCGAGATCAGCCAGGAGGACCTCGACGCCGCGCTCGACGTCGACTCGATGACCGGGCGCTGACCGCTGCTGCGATCAGGACGGCGTCACGGCCTCTTGTCGCGACCGGTGATGAACGACGCGGCCATCACGACCAGCGCCGCGACGACGACCTGCCAGACGTGGCGCCACCAGTCGAAGCCCCTGCTGGTGTTGTTCCAGCCGTAGCCCGGCCGACCCTGGACGTTGCCGGCCACCCCGAAGATCGAGTAGTAGATCCAGCTGCCCACCAGCATCCCGACGATCCCGCACAGGACGGTGAGCCACAGCGGAATGTTGTCGCGGCGACCGGGCGCGAGGAGCTTGCCGAGAAGCCCGATGACCAGGCCGCCCACGAGCGTCACGATCAGCGTCTCCATGGCCCGACCCTAGCGGCGTACGACCACGCAGCGACAGCGTCAGCCGCAGGTCAGCCACCCCGGGTCGGTGAGCCGCCGGCGGCGAACGACCCGCCACCACCCCGACCGCGAGCGCGGCAGCGCGGCGCCGAGCCGGACGCCACGTCTTGCCGCCAGCGGCGAACGACCCGGCACCACCTCGACCGCGAGCGGGGCAGCGCGGCGCCGCAGCGACCGAGGCCGGACGCGCGGGCGAGCCGAGGCAGGGAGCAAGGAAGGAGCGACCCGGAGGAGCAGGTCAGCCACCCGGCGTCGGTGAGCCGCCGGCGGCGAACGACCCGGCACCACCCCGACCGCGAGCGCGGCAGCGCGGCGCCGCCGACGCCGGTTGCAGAGCGCGGGCGACGAGGCGACGCAGAGCGCGAGACCCGCGGGGCCAGCCACCGGCGAAGGGTGAGCCGCCAGCGGCGAACGAGCCGCCACCACCTCGACCGCGAGCGCGGCAGCGCGTCGCCGCAGCGACCGAGGCCGGACGCGCGGGCGAGGCGACGCAGGGAGCGAGGAACGAGCGACCGGAGGAGCCGAGACCCGCAAGTCCGGCGAGGGCGCGACCGCGGCGACGCGCTCGCGCCGATCGACTCAGTACCAGCCGTTGCTCTCGGAGTGGGCCCACGCGCCGCAGGGGCTGCCGTAGCGCTCCTGGATGTAGCCGAGGCCCCACTTGATCTGGGTCTCGGCGTTGTTCTGCCAGTCGGGGCCGGCGGAGGCCATCTTCGAGCCGGGCAGCGACTGCGGGATGCCGTAGGCGCCCGAGGGGTTGTACGCGTGGAGGTTCCAACCGCTCTCACGCGTCCAGAGGGAGTCCAGGCAGCCGAACTGGTCGCTGCTCCAGCCGAACTGCCCGAGCAGCGCCTGGGCGATGCTCTTCGGGTCGGACTGCGCGAGGCTGCGCGTCTGGGTGATGGCCGCGGGCCGGTCGTCGGAGAAGCCGGCGACCTTGGCCGGGTCGGCCGCGGGGCGCTGGTAGCCCCGGGTCAGTTCCGGCGTGCGGTGGGTGTCGACCGACGCCGACGCCGCGGCGCTGGGCTGGGTGCTGCTGCTGGTGCTGCTGCCGGCGGTGCCGCCGGAGATGGCGCCACCGATGTCGGCGGCCGCGGGCGCTCCGGTGATGGAGCCCGCGTCCTTGCCGAGCATGCCGGCACCGACGGAGATGCCGGTGACGGCCAGGGCGACGGAGGACAGGACGATGGTGTTGCGGGCCGCACGCTTCGGGGCCTCGGCCAAATGGGCATGCCGAGAGGCTCCGCGGTGCTTGGGCGCAGGGCGGTGTTCGTTCGACAATGCAGAGATCCTGGGTGGACAACAGGGGGATGTCGCCGGTCCGAGAGGCGTCGGCCGGAAGGCCGGGCCGTTGGCGATCGCTCCACCCTGCCTGACGGTCAGGGGTGAGGCAAGTTGACGCGACGGGTTGCCACCGAGTCCTTCGCCACATTGGCCACGGCTGTCACATGCACCCCCTCAGGGGCCGTACGACGCCCTCAGACGACCACGTTCTCGAGCATCTCGGTGACCAACGCCGCAATCGGGGACCGCTCGGACCGAGTCAGCGTGACGTGCGCGAACAGCGGGTGGCCCTTGAGCTTCTCGACGACCGCGACGATGCCGTCGTGCCGTCCGACACGCAGGTTGTCGCGCTGGGCCACGTCGTGGGTCAGGACCACCTTGGAGTTGGCCCCGATGCGCGACAGCACGGTCAGCAGCACGTTGCGCTCCAGCGACTGCGCCTCGTCGACGATCACGAACGCGTCGTGCAGCGAACGGCCGCGGATGTGGGTCAGCGGCAGGACCTCGAGCATGCCGCGATCCATGATCTCGTCGACGACGTCGGGCGACGTCAGGGCGCCCAGGGTGTCGAACACCGCCTGGCCCCACGGCGACATCTTCTCCGACTCCGAGCCGGGCAGGTAGCCGAGCTCCTGGCCACCGACCGCGAACAGGGGCCGGAACACCACGACCTTCTTGTGCTGCCGTCGCTCCATCACCGCCTCCAGGCCGGCGCACAGCGCCATCGCGGACTTGCCGGTGCCGGCGCGGCCGCCGAGCGAGACGATGCCGACCTCGGGATCGAGCAGCATCTCGAGAGCGATCTTCTGCTCCGAGGAGCGGCCGTGGATGCCGAACGCCTCGCGGTCGCCGCGCACCAGGTGGACCTGCTTGTCGGGTCCGACCCGGCCGAGCGCGGTGCCGCGCTCGGAGAGCAGCACCAGGCCCGTGTGGCACGGCAGGTCGCGGGCCGTGTCGTTGTCGAGGGTGCCGTCGGCGTACAGCTCGTCGACCTCCATCCCGGAGACCTCGAGCTCGACCATGCCGCTGTAGCCGGTGTCGGAGTCGGAGACGGCCTCGGCGCGGTACTCCTCGGCGGCCAGGCCGACCGCTGAGGCCTTGATCCGCAGCGGGAGGTCCTTGGAGACCAGGGTCACGTCGTGGCCCTCGTCGGCGAGGTTGCGCGCCACCGCGAGGATGCGGGTGTCGTTGTCGCCCAGGCGGAAGCCGGACGGCAGCGTGGTGGGGTCGGTGTGGTTGAGCTCGACGCGGACCGTGCCACCGTCCTCGCCCACCGGCACCGGCGCGTCGAGGCGACCGTGCTGGATCCGCAGCTCGTCGAGCATCCGCAGCGCGCTGCGCGCGAAGTAGCCCAGCTCGGGGTGGTGCCGCTTGCCCTCGAGCTCGGTGATCACCACCACCGGCAGCACGACCTCGTGCTCGGCGAACCGTCGTACGGCGCCGGGGTCGGCGAGCAGCACGCTGGTGTCGAGGACGTAGGTGCGCTGCTTCGGCTTGCGGCTGCGGGTGGTCCGCTTGGGGGCGGCGGTGCTGCGGGGCTTGCGTGCTGCGGTGGTTGCGGACTGCGCCTTCGTGGTTGCCACGACTTCACCTCACCGGCCGCACGCGCACCCGCGCCCGGCCCTATTCCTCGCAGATGGACCGGGAGACGGCCTCATGGCCGGGGCGGTGGCCCCGATCGAGCAGACCAGCCCGTACGCCGGGGTGCCGGCGCCCCATCGCCCTGTGAGCGATCGAGTCGTGCAACACGTTCGGGCCTCCAGATGAGGCGGGCTTCCCCACCCGCCATTGATCCCGAAGGTACGCCGGGGGCGATGGCGCCGAACGCGACACGCCCGAGCGGAGGGTGGACGTCATCTGCTGGTCATCCGGTGTGCGGCAAGGAGTCACACGCGCCGGTAGGCCAGGTCCGCGATGTCCCGTCCGACCGCGATGCCCTTGCGCTCGAACTTGGTCAGCGGCCGCTCGTCCCACCGCTCGGTGCGGCCGCCCTCGAGCAGCGGCTCGGCGTCGAGCACCTCCGCCATCTGCTCGGCGTACTCCGCCCAGTCGGTGGCGAGCCGCCAGGTGCCGCCCTCGACGAGGCGGGAGGCCAGCAGGTGTGCGTGCGGGGGCGTCACGAGCCGGCGCTTGTGATGGCGCTTCTTGTGCCACGGGTCGGGGAAGAACGTCCACAGCTCGCGCACCGACGCCTCGGCGATCCGGTTCTCGAAGAGCCAGACCGCGTCGACGCTGCAGAACCGCACGTTGTCCAGGCCGGCCTCGCCGACCCGCGCCAGCCCGTCGGCCACCCCCGGCAGCCACACCTCCAGCGCCAAGAAGTTGGACGACGGCCGCCGGGCCGCGAGTGCAGCGGTGGCCTCGCCGACGCCCCCGCCGATCTCGACCACCATCGGAGCCTCGCGGCCGAACCAGTCCGACCACGCGAAGTCCGAGGCGTCCACGGCCTCGTCGGGCACGACCCACCTGTCGGCGTACGCATCCCATGCCGTCTGCTGCTTCGGGGTGAACCGGCTGCCCCGGCGCGAGTAGGTCAGGACCTCCCGCACGGGCCGGCCGTCGTCGGTGAGCTTGTGGTGCGGCCGGGCCGGTGTCACGCCCTCGCGTCGCTCCGGCGTCACGAGGAGCCGCTCGTGACGGCCAGCACCACCAGCACGACGGCGTACAGCAGGGCCAGACCGAGCTCGACGGTGCCGACGATCCCGAGGACCCAGCCGACGGTGACCATCGTGCTGCCGCCGAGCCTGCCCTGCGACGCGGCGATCTCCCGGCGGGCACGGGCGCCCATGACCAGCGCGAACGGCGAGGTCAGGCCGCAGACGAAGTGTCCGACGATCCCGAGGACCAGGATCGTGGTGGCCTTGGGATGGTCCGGCGGGGGTGGCGGGGGCATGCCCGGGATCGGGTACGGCTGCTGCGACATGGCTGCATCCTCCCAACACCGGGCCGCTGCGCAAACGTCGCCACGGTCTTCGGCCGGAGGACGGCAGCACGCCTCGTCCCAGCGCGCGCCGAGACGGCGAGAAGCCCCGCCCAGCCTGAGGCTGAGCGGGGCTTCTCGGTTGGCCAGTGGCCGGTCAGGTCACTTGCTGATCTTGGTGACCCGGCCGGCGCCGACGGTGCGGCCACCCTCACGGATGGCGAACCGCAGGCCCTCGTCCATCGCGATGGGCTGGATGAGCTCGACCGACATCTCGGTGTTGTCACCCGGCATGACCATCTCGGTGCCCTCGGGAAGGGTCACGACACCGGTCACGTCAGTCGTACGGAAGTAGAACTGCGGACGGTAGTTGTTGAAGAACGGCGTGTGACGGCCGCCCTCCTCCTTCGAGAGGATGTAGACCGAGGCGTCGAAGTTGGTGTGCGGGGTGGTCGTGCCCGGCTTGATCACGACCATGCCGCGCTCGACGTCCTCGCGCTTGGTGCCGCGGAGGAGCAGACCGACGTTCTCGCCCGCCTGGCCCTCGTCGAGCAGCTTGCGGAACATCTCGACACCGGTGACGGTGGTCTTCTGCGAGGTCTCGCGGATGCCGACGATCTCGACCTCCTCGTTGACCTTGACGATGCCGCGCTCGATACGACCGGTGATGACGGTTCCACGACCGGTGATCGTGAAGACGTCCTCGACGGGCATGAGGAACGGCTTGTCGGTGTCGCGCTCGGGCTGCGGGATGTACTCGTCGACCGCGGTCATGAGCTCCGCGATCGAGTCGCCCCACTTCTCGTCACCCTGCAGCGCCGGGAAGGCGGCAACGCGCACGACCGGGATGTCGTCACCCGGGAACTCGTACTCGGAGAGGAGCTCGCGCACCTCCATCTCGACGAGCTCGATGAGCTCCTCGTCGTCGACCATGTCGCACTTGTTCAGGGCGACGACGATCGCCGGCACGCCCACCTGACGCGCGAGCAGGACGTGCTCACGGGTCTGCGGCATCGGGCCGTCGGTCGCGGCGACCACCAGGATCGCGCCGTCCATCTGGGCGGCACCGGTGATCATGTTCTTGATGTAGTCGGCGTGACCGGGGCAGTCGACGTGCGCGTAGTGGCGCGCCTCGGTCTGGTACTCGATGTGCGCGATCGAGATGGTGATGCCGCGCTGACGCTCCTCGGGAGCCTTGTCGATCTGGTCGAACGGCGAGGCCTCGTTGAGGTCCGGGTACTTGTCGTGCAGGACCTTCGAGATCGCCGCGGTCAGCGTGGTCTTGCCGTGGTCGATGTGACCGATCGTGCCGATGTTGACGTGCGGCTTGGTCCGCTCGAACTTCGCCTTAGCCACTGTGGGCTCCTCCTGTGGTTGTTACTTGACTCGTACTTAAAGGGTGTTGCGCCGAGGGCACCTGATGAGCGACCCGGAGGTCACTCGCCGCGCGCCTTCTTGATGATCTCGTCGGCGATGTTCGTGGGAACCTCGGCGTACGAGTCGAACTCCATCGAGTACGACGCCTGACCAGAGGTCTTCGACCTCAAGTCGCCAACGTACCCGAACATCTCGGACAGCGGCACAAGGGCGTCGACGACGATGTCGCCGTGACGCTCCTCCTGCGCGCGGATCTGGCCGCGACGGCTGTTGATGTCGCCGATGACCGTGCCGAGGAAGCTCTCCGGCGTGGTCACCTCCACGGCGAACATCGGCTCGAGGAGGACCGGCTTCGCCTGGCGAGCGGCCTCCTTGAACGCCTGCAGACCAGCGATCTTGAACGCGAGCTCGGAGGAGTCGACGTCGTGGTAGGCGCCGTCCTCGAGCGAGAACTTCACGTCGGTCATGGGGTAGCCGGCGAGGATGCCGAACTCCATGGCCTCCTGGCCACCCTGGTCGACCGAGGGGATGTACTCCTTCGGCACACGACCGCCGGTGACGTTGTTGGCGAACTCGTAGCCCGCGCCGGTGCCGGTCTCCGGGTCGATGTTCGGCTCCAGGGAGACGACGACCTTCGCGAACTGACCCGAGCCACCGGTCTGCTTCTTGTGCGTGTAGCTGTGGTTCGAGACCGAGCCGCGGATGGTCTCGCGGTAGGCGACCTGCGGCTTGCCGACGGTCGCCTCGACCTTGAACTCGCGCTTCATGCGGTCGACGAGGATCTCCAGGTGGAGCTCGCCCATGCCCGCGATGATGGTCTGGCCGGTCTCCTCGTCGGTCTTGACGACGAAGGTGGGGTCCTCCTCGGCGAGACGCTGGATCGCGACGCCGAGCTTCTCCTGGTCGGACTTGGTCTTCGGCTCGATGGCGACCTCGATCACCGGAGCCGGGAAGGTCATCGACTCGAGGACGACCGGGTTCTGCTGGTCGCACAGGGTGTGACCGGTCTTGGTGTCCTTGAGGCCCATGACGGCCACGATCTGGCCGGCGCCGACCGACGCGATCTCCTCACGCTTGTTGGCGTGCATCTGGTAGACCTTGCCGATCCGCTCCTTGCGCCCGTTGGAGGCGTTCAGGACGGTCGCGCCGGCCTCGAGCTTGCCCGAGTAGACGCGGACGTAGATCAGCTTGCCGAGGTGCGGGTCGGAGGCGATCTTGAAGGCCAGGCCGGAGAACGGCTCGGAGTCGGACGGCTTGCGCTCGATCACGGCCTCCTCCGACTCGTCGCCCGGCTTGTGGCCGACGATCGCCTCGACGTCCATCGGGGACGGCAGGTAGTCGATGACCGCGTCGAGCAGGGGCTGCACGCCCTTGTTCTTGAACGCGGTGCCGCACAGGATCGGGTTGAGCTTGTCGGCGAGGGTCGCGCGACGGATGGCGGCCTTGAGGGTCGGCACGTCGAACGAGTCGCCGTCCTCGAGGTAGGCCTCCATGACCTCGTCGTCGGCGTCCGCGAGGGTCTCGACGAGCTTCTCGCGGTACTCGGCGGCCTGGTCGGCCAGGTCGGCCGGGATGTCCTCGACCGTGTAGTCCTCGCCGATCGCGGTCTCGCCGCGCCAGACCTTGGCCTTCATCTCGACCAGGTCGACGACACCGATGAAGTCGGACTCGGCACCGATCGGGATCTGCAGGACCAGCGGGGTGGAGTTGAGGCGCTCGACGATGGAGTCGACGACGCGGAAGAAGTCCGCACCGGTGCGGTCGAGCTTGTTGACGAAGCACATCCGCGGGACGGCGTACTTGTTGGCCTGGCGCCAGACCGTCTGCGACTGGGGCTCCACACCGGCGACACCGTCGAACACCGCGACGGCGCCGTCGAGGACGCGCAGCGCGCGCTCCACCTCGACGGTGAAGTCGACGTGCCCGGGGGTGTCGATGATGTTGATCTGGTGCTTCTTCCACCAGCAGGTCGTCGCGGCGGACGTGATCGTGATGCCGCGCTCCTGCTCCTGCTCCATCCAGTCCATCGTGGCTGCGCCCTCGTGGACCTCACCGATCTTGTAGGTGATGCCGGTGTAGAACAGGATGCGCTCGGTGGTGGTGGTCTTGCCGGCGTCGATGTGCGCCATGATGCCGATGTTGCGGACGGCGTTCAGGTCCGTCGTGATGTCGACTGCCACGTGAGTCAGCGTTCCTTAGGTATTGGGATGAGCAGGTTGGGGGCGTACGGCGGAGCCTCGGTGGACCCCGCCGTACGACGTCACCAGCGGTAGTGCGCGAAGGCCTTGTTGGACTCGGCCATCTTGTGGGTGTCCTCGCGCTTCTTCACAGCGGCACCGAGGCCGTTGCTCGCGTCGAGGATCTCGTTCATCAGGCGCTCGGACATCGTCTTCTCACGACGGTCCGCGGCGTAGCCGACCAGCCAGCGCAGCGCGAGCGTGGTGCCGCGCGTGCCCTTGACCTCGATCGGGACCTGGTAGGTCGCGCCACCGACGCGACGGGACTTGACCTCGATCGCCGGGCGGACGTTGTCCAGCGCACGCTTGAGGGTGATGACCGGGTCGGTGCCGGTCTTGTCGCGGGTGCCCTCGAGGGCGGAGTAGACGATGCGCTGGGCGGTCTGCTTCTTGCCGTCCTTCAGGACCTTCGACACGAGCTGGGTGACCAGCTGCGAGCCGTAGACCGGGTCGACGTCGAGGGGGCGCTTAGGAGCGGGGCCCTTACGAGGCATGCTTACTTCTCCTTCTTGGCGCCGTAGCGGCTGCGAGCCTGCTTGCGGTTCTTGACGGCCTGGGTGTCGAGGGCGCCACGGATGACCTTGTAGCGGACACCGGGCAGGTCCTTCACACGACCGCCGCGCACGAGCACGATCGAGTGCTCCTGGAGGTTGTGACCCTCACCCGGGATGTAAGCAGTGACCTCGACGCCGGAGGAGAGGCGCACACGGGCGACCTTCCGGAGGGCGGAGTTCGGCTTCTTCGGGGTGGTGGTGTAGACGCGGGTGCAGACGCCACGGCGCTGCGGAGACCCCTTCAGGGCAGGCGTCTTGTTCTTGGACACCTTGTCCTGGCGGCCCTTGCGGACCAACTGCTGAATGGTGGGCACCTGGTGGTTCCCTTTCTGGTCTTCTCTTCACGGCCGGGCGCTCTGTCCGGCTCGGAGGTGATGCGTTCGAGCTCGTGCCGCACGCGCCTCGCTCCGCATCCCAGAGGGGCCCGAAGGAGGGCAGGCGCAACGTGTCCGGGTGGCCAGACACGAAGTACGAGGTTAGTCGGCGGCCAGATCAAGTACCAAATCGTCCGTGGCGGGCTCGGAGGGGGGCGCCGAGGCCTCGATCCGGAGTCGTTCGGCGCGGACGACCCGGGCCTCGGCGTACCTCCGGACGAGCAGGGCGAGGCCGACTCCCAGGATGGTCATCGCGCCCCCGACGAGCAGGGTCCAGCGGGGTCCGAAGTGGGCGCCGATCCAGCCGATCACGGGCGATCCGATGGGGGTGCCGCCGGCCAGGACGGTGAAGTAGAGAGCCATCACCCGGCCGCGTACGGCGGGGGCGGCCTCGAGCTGCATCGTGGCGTTCGCCGAGTTGAGCATGGTGATGGTGCTCAGGCCGATCAGCGGGCACCAGATCGCGAACACCACGTAGCTCGGGAGCGTGCCGGCGACCATCTCCGCGACGCCGAACGCGACGGCGGCGCCGATGATCAGCCGCAGGCGGATGCGCTTGCGGCCGGCGGCCAGCAGCGCGCCGGACAGCGAGCCGACGGCCATGACCGAGCCGAGCAGGCCGTACTCCCCCGCGCCCTTGCCGAAGACCCGCGTCGCCATCAGGGCGGAGGTCATCTGGAAGTTCATCCCGAAGGTGCCGGCGAAGAAGACGATGACGAGCACCATCAGCAGCTTGGGCTGCCCGCGGAGGTAGGTGATGCCCTCGCGGAGCATCCCCTTCGCGCGGCGGGCCGGCTTCGGCGTGTGCAGCGCGGACTGGTCCATGCGCTGGAGCTGCACGATGACGGCGAGGAACGAGACCGCGTTCATCAGGATCACCCAGCCGGTCGCACGCCCACCGCCTCCGAAGGCGCCGATCAGCAGGCCGGCGAGGGCCGGGCCGATGATGCGGGCGGTGTTGAACGAGGCCGAGTTGAGGCCCACGGCGTTGGTGACGTCCTCGGGGCCGACCATCTCCGAGACGAACGACTGACGCGCGGGCGAGTCGAACGCCGCGCCCAGGCCGAGCGCGAACGCGAGCAGGTAGACGAGCCAGGTCTGCGCCACCCCGCAGACCGCGGTCGTGCCGAGGACCAGGGCCGCGAGGCCCATCGTCGCCTGGGTCAGCTGGAGGAGGCGGCGCTTCGGGAAGCGGTCGGCGACCACGCCGGCGTACGGTGAGAACAGCAGGATGGGCAGGAACTGGAGGCCGGTGGTGATGCCGAGCTCGGTGCCGCCGTTGCCGGGGATGGACAGGACCAGCCAGTCCTGGGCGACGCGCTGCATCCAGGTGCCGGTGTTGGAGACGACGCTGCCGGCGAGGTAGAGGCGGTAGTTGGGGTGGGCCAGGGAGCGGAAGGTCGGGCTCGTGGTGTGCTCCTTCGGGATGCGTCGGGGTCGGTGGGACCGGCGGTCAGTCGGACTGGGCGAGGCGCTGCAGGATCGGCGCCGCGCGGCGCAGGGCCTCGCGGTCGTCGGCGCTCAGGGCCGCCAGCCGCACGGCCAGCCACTCGTCGCGGCGGGCCCGGTCGGCGAGCACGGCGGCGCGCCCCTGCTCGGTGAGCCGTACGACGACCTGCCGGCCGTCGGTGGGATGAGGGGTGCGCTCGACGTACCCGTCGGTGACGAGGCAGTTGACCGTGCGGGTCATGCTCGGCGGCTGGACCCGCTCGCGGGCGGCCAGCGCACCGAGGGTCATCTCCCCCTCGCGGAACAGCCCGCCCATCACGGCCATCGCGCCGATGCTCAGGTCGTTGCGCGGATCGCGCTCGGCGATCAGGCGGCGACGGAGCCGCATGACGCCGAGGCGCAGCTCGCCGGCGAGACCGGCCGACGCACGGGTGCTTCCTGAAGACATGTCCTTAGCATAACTCATTAGTTCTGCTAACTATTCCTGACGAAGGAGACCACCTGCCCGGATCGGGGCGGGGTGGCCTCAGCGGTGCGTACGACGGATCAGGTGAGCCAGCCGGTGATCGGGTGGATCGCGAAGTAGACGACGAACAGCGCGGCCACCACCCAGAGCAGCGGGTGCACCTCGCGGGTCTTGCCCTTGACCAGCTTGATCAGCGCGTAGGACACGAACCCGGCGCCGATGCCGACGGTGATCGAGTAGGTGAACGGCATCAGCACGATGGTCAGGAACGCCGGGATCGCGATCTCCAGGTCGTCCCAGGCGATGCCCTTGACCTGCTGCATCATCAAGAAGCCGACCAGGACGAGCGCGGGCACGGCCGCCTCGCTCGGGATGACGTCGACCAGGGCGGTCAGCGGCATGGCGAGCAGGAACAGCAGGCCGGTGACGATCGAGGCCAGGCCCGTGCGGGCACCCTCGCCCACGCCCGAGGCGGACTCGATGAACGCGGTGTTCGAGGAGACGCCGCCGACACCGCCGGCCGACGCGGCCAGCGCGTCGACGACCAGGATCCGGCCGCCGCGCGGCGGCATCCCGCTCTCGTCGAGCAGGCCGGCCTCGGCGCCGATCGCGGTCATGGTGCCGAGCAGGTCGAAGAAGTCGGCCAGCACGAGGGTGAACAGCAGCAGGATCGCGGTGACGACGCCGGCGTGCTGGAAGGAGCCGAGCAGGTTGAAGTGGCCGAACGTGGAGAGATCGGGGGTGCCGGCGATCTTGTGCGGCACCTTCGGGACGTTCTGGCCCCAGCCGCCAGGGTTGTTCTCCGACTTCGTGCCGAGGTGGCCGATCGACTCGACGATGATCGCGAGGACCGTCGTGGCGACGATCGAGATCAGGATCGCGCCCTTGACCCGCCGCACCCACAGCACGACGACGAGCGCGAGGCCGATCAGGAAGGTGAAGACCGGCCAGCCGGTCAGCGTGCCGGTCGCGCCGAGCTGGACCGGCTGGCCGACCCCGCCCCCGACGAAGCCGGCGTCGACGAAGCCGATGAGCGCGATGAACAGGCCGATGCCGACCGAGATCGCGACCTTGATCTCCGGCGGGACCGCGCGGAACACGGCCTTCCGGAAGCCGGTGAGGACCAGCACCAGGATGATCAGGCCCTCGATGACCACCAGGCCCATCGCGTCGGCCCAGGTCATCTGGCTGGCGACCGAGAACGCGATGAAGGCGTTCAGGCCCAGGCCGGTGGCGATGGCGAGCGGGAAGTTCGCGACCAGGCCCATCACGATCGACATCACGCCCGCGACCAGGGCGGTGCCGGCAGCGACCGCCGCGAGGTTGGCGCCGTGCGGGCCCGACCCGCCGCCGAGGTAGTGGCCGGTCGCGTCCTCGACCCCGCCGATGATGAACGGGTTCAGCGCGATGATGTAGGACATCGTGAAGAACGTGACGATGCCGCCACGGATCTCCCGGCCCACGGTCGAGCCGCGCTGGTGGATGTGGAAGAAGCGCTCGAGCCGCCCTGCGTCGTGCGGCACTGCGGTGTTGGTGGAGCTCACGAGGCAGCAGCATGTCAGCCCCGACGTACGACGGCGACCCGTTCGGGTTGCGGGCTGGTAACGTTCTGGTCGTGGACCTCCGTGACGACCAGGCGACGCAGCACGAGATCGGGAGCCGGACCTACGTGATCGCGCCGGTCGAGCCGCTCGACGTCGACGGCGTACGGACCGTCCAGGTCGGGACGGCCGTCTTCGCGCTGGCGTTCCTCGCGCTGCTGCCGTTCTACGGACGGCTCCAGTCCGGCGGCGACACGTGGCTGCTGTGGACGTGCCTCGCCGGCGTGGGCCTCGGCCTGCTCGGCCTGGAGTACTGCAAGCGGCGGCGGATCACCCGCGCCCGGCGCGACGGCCGGGATGCCTGAGACGCCCCTGCCGGCCACCCGTTGGGCCGCCGCCGGCGGTGGCGCCGACAGCGGCTACGCGACGCGCTTCGCCCAGCTCGTCGCCGACGGCGACGACGTGTACGGCGAGGGGCGGCTGGCCGACGTGCTGGTCGGCCGCGGCGCGCGAATCCTCGACGTCGGGTCGGGCATGGGCCGGATCGCGGCCTACCTCCGAGGCTGCGGGCACGACGTCGTCGCGGCCGAGCCGGACCCGGCACTCGTGGAGCAGTCGCAGGCGACGTACCCGGAGCTGGAGGTCCTCCCCCACCAGATCCTGGAGCTGACGCCCGAGCTCGTGGGCGCTCCCGTCGACCTGGTGGTGTGCGTCGGCAACGTGATGCCCTACGTCGCCGCCGGGACCGAGGTCGCCTGCCTCGCCAGGCTGCGGTCGCTGCTCGCCCCCGCCGGCCGGATCCTGGTCGGCTTCCACCTCCGCCAGGGCCCCTCGACCGCGCGGGTCTACACGCCCGAGGAGTTCGTCGAGGAGGTCGAGACAGCCGGTCTCGCCGTCCAGCACCGGTTCGGCGGGTATGCGCTGGAGCCGGCGAACGACGAGTACGCCGTCTGGGTGCTGGGCGAGCAACGCCCCGGGTGAGATTCACTGGGTTCCCAGTGAAATACCGACTTTTGCCGGGAAGTTTTCGTCCACAGGTCGGTAATTCACTGGGTTCCCAGTGAATTACCGACCCTCAGAAGAGGTCGAGCTCGTCGGTCGCGATGGTGTCGAGCACCGGCGGCGCCGGCGGGACGGGCTGCTGACGCTTGCTGAGACGGACCTCGGAGTGGGCGCCGCAGCCGTGACCGAAGGCGACGACACGGCCGTCGTCGTTGGCGTCGCCGTTGGCGCAGACACCGAACTCACGTGACAGCGGGCCGGCGAGGCGGACCAGGAAGCCGCAGGTGAAGCACTGCTCGGGCGCCGACTTGGCCAGCGCCGAGTCGGGACCGGCCTCGCCGTCGTACCAGCGCTCGGCGGCGGCGTCGCGGCCCTCGACGGACAGCGTGCGGGAGCGGCCGAGGCCGAGGTCCTTGGCGACCTCGCGGATCTGGGCCTTGTCGTCGGCGTCGAGCGGGTCGTCGCCGAAGGAGTACGTCGGGACGAGCCGCGGGTCCTCGTCGGAGACCGGCAGGAGGTCGCCCGGCGAGAGGTCGCCGGAGCGGATGCGCTCGCGGTAGGGCACCCAGGCGGGCGCGGTGATCGCGTTGTCGCCGGGCAGCAGCACCGTCTCGACGACGGTGACCTTGCGCTGCCGGCTGGCGCGGGTGAGCGTGACGGCCCAGTGCCAGCCGACGTACCCCTTGCGGGTGCAGGCGAACTGGTGGGTCGTCATCCGCGGGCCGTCGACCGAGTGGCCGAGGTGCTCGCCCACGTCGCTCGCCGGGACGTCCGCCAGCAGGGCGTCGCGCGCGACGTCGACCGCGGCGACCGTGGCCGCGTCCGGCTTCTCTGCCTTGCGCTCGAGGATCGACACGCGCACAGCATCCCCCATCGGACCGGCCCGCGTCACGTCGGGGTCTGCGGGCAAGATAGGAGCGTGCAACCCGCCGACCCGAACCTGCCCCCCGCGCCAGGAGCGCAGGACGGGGCGGGCTCGCAGCGCGCGGCGGACGCCGCCGGCGGGGCCGAGCACGGACGGCACGGCGCGGCCGTCGGGCACAGCATCGGCACCGGCGCCCGCGCCACCGGACGCGGGATCCGGCGCGCGGCCTCCGCGACCGGTCGCTTCGGTCGCTACACCGCGCACCAGGCGCGCAAGGCGGCCGACGCCCAGGGCGCCGACCAGTCCGGCCTCAACCGGCTGATCGAGGTCGCCGCGGCGAACGCCGCCGGCGACGCGGCCGTGGCGATCGCGCTGGCCGGCACCGTCTTCTTCAGCGGCGCGACCAGCGGCGCACGCGGCCCGGTCGCACTCTTCCTCTTCCTGACGATGCTGCCGTTCGCGATCGTCGCGCCGCTGATCGGGCCGTTCCTCGACCGCTTCAGCAACGGCCGCCGCTGGGCCATCGGCACGACCTTCGCGCTCCGCGCATTCCTGTGCTGGGTGCTCGCCGGCGCGATCGCGAACAACTCCGCCTGGCTCTACCCGGCCGCCCTCGGCGTGCTCGTCTCCTCGAAGGCGTACGGCGCAGCGAAGGCCGCCGCCGTGCCCCGCCTGCTGCCGACCGAGATCACCCTCGTCAAGGCGAACAGCCGGGTCGCGCTCGCGGGTCTCGTCGGCGTCGCGATCTCGGCGCCGCTCGCGGGTCTGGCGTCGCTGGCCGGGCCGGAGTGGGACCTCCGCTACGCGTTCCTGGTCTTCGTCGTGGGCACCGTGCTGGCGATCCGCCTGCCGGCGCGTGTCGACTCCAACGCCGGCGAGACGAAGGTGACCCACACCAAGCAGGGCAAGGGGACCAAGCGGCGCCGCGGGGTGCCGCAGGCGGTGGCGTTCGCGCTGCGGGTCAACTGCGGGCCGCGCTGGCTCTCGGGCTTCTTGACGATGTACCTCGCTTTCCTGCTGCGCGCCGAGCCGATCCCGGGCTGGGAGCACCGGACCACGATGCTGATCGGTGTCGTCATCGGCGCCGCCGGCCTGGGCAACGCGCTCGGCATCGTGCTCGCCTCGCTCGCGCGCAAGATCAAGCCCGCGGTGACGGTCGTCGGCGCACTGGCCGCCGACGTCGCGGTCGCGGTGGTGGCCGCGCTCTTCTACAGCCTGCCGGCGCTCGTCCTGCTCGGCGTGGCCGCCGGCCTGACGCAGTACCTCGCGCGGGTCTCGCTGGACTCGACGATCCAGACCGACGTACCCGCCCACGCCCACGCCAGCGCGTTCGCGCGTGCGGACACGACGCTGCAGTTCGCCTGGGTGCTCGGCGGCTTCGTCGGCATCGCGATGCCGTGGTGGCCACGGTTCGGCCTCGGCGCGGCGGCGGCCGTGCTCCTCGCGTGGGCGGTGTTCACGGTCGTGCTGCCGCGGGTCACCCGGGGGCGCGAGGCGACGCCCGGGGTGCCGGTCTGACGAAGGGCCGTCGGCCCCGCGTCAGCTCTCGAGCTCGTCGGCGAGCGCGCGCAGGAGCTTGGCCACCGGCGCCGCCGTACGACGGTCGGGCTGGCGGCCGTGGCGATAGGCCTCGCCCACGCCGTCGAGCAGGCGGATCAGGTCCTCGACGATCGGGACCATCTCCTCGGGCTTCTTGCGCTTGGCCTGGGCACGGTTGCGACTGACCGAGGCGGGCGCGTCGAGCACCTTCACCTGCAGCGCCTGGTCGCCGCGGCGCCCCTGGGCGATGCCGAACTCGACGCGGGTGCCGGCCTTGAGGGTCGAGACGCCCTCGGGCAGCGCGTCGGAGTGGACGTAGACGTCCGGTCCGTCGGGCTGGGACAGGAAGCCGAAGCCCTTCTCGGCGTCGTACCACTTCACCTTGCCAGTCGGCACGGCTCGACCTTCCTGCTCGGAGCGGGCGGCGGCGAGGACCACCGCGCCCGCAAAGCCTAGGACATCGCCGCGAGCAGGCTCAGGACTCCCTGGTCACCTGCATGGTGCGGTCGCCGAAGCGCACGAGGTCGCCGTCGATCAGCGTGCTCGGCCGGCCCGGGTTGAGCGGACGCGAGTGGCCGCGGCGTACGACGAAGGAGCCGTTGGTCGAGCCACGGTCCATCACCACCAGGGCACCGTCGGGCGCGACCTGGAACTGGGCGTGCGTCTTGGACAGGGACATGTCGGAGGAGCGGAGGGCGACGACGTGGCGGACCGGCTCGCCCGGCCGCGGCTCGGGTCGCCGGCCCACGATGGCCAGGCCCTCCACCGGGAACGTCTCGCCGGTGTCGAAGGTGACCCGCCAGGTCTGGGCCGGAGGCGCCGCGTGCCGTGCGGGAGGAGCGGAGGGTGCCGGCGGTGTCGGCGGCGTCGGGACAGGAGCCGGAGGAGCCGGTGGAGCCGGGGCGGGTGGCTGCGGCGCAGGAGGCACCGGAGCCACCGGGACGGCCGGGGCGGACGCGGGGATCGGGGTCGGGGTGACGAGCGCGGCCGGAGGAACGGGGTCGGGGTCCGGCAGCAGGCGCAGCGCGGTCAGGTTGACGACCGGACGGGGTCCGGCCTCCTGCGCGACGTCGGCCGCCACCGGACGAGGACGGACGTCGACGACCATCGCGTCGCCGATCCGGTCGTGGACCGACCGGCGCCGACCCTCGGGATCGGCGAGGGCGGTCCACGCGAGCGTCGCGCCGCCGAGGCCCAGCGTGGGCAGGCCGCCGACGCCGAGGGCTGCGGTGCGCAGCAGCGCGGGGCCGACGCCGATGGGTCGCGCGTCGGACCGGCGTACGACGCGCAGGCCGAAGACCGCCTTGCCGGGCGTGATCCCGGCGGTGCCGACGGCGATCGCGGTCGCCACCCCGAGAACCAGCACGACCGCGACGAAGGTGGCGATCGCCGCCCAGAGGTGCGGCACGAGCAGCCACCACACCAGCGCCGCGACGGCGGCCGCGGTCCCCCAGCAGATGGCTCGGTCGAGGAGGTAGGCCAGGAACCGTGGCTCCATCTCCGCCACGGCCAGGTCGGCCGGAGCGGACGACTCGGCCGCGTGGGACATGGGACGACTTCCCGAGACGTCGCCGGCTACGGCCGGGTGACCTGGATGGTGATCCCGTCACCGAGGTTGATGATCGCCCCGGGGACGAGCGGCACGGCGATGCCGGGCTTGAGGTCCTCCGGGCCGATGCCGGGCTGGACAAGCACGGTGCCGTTGGTCGAGCCCATGTCGGTCACGACGGCCGTGCCCTGGTCGGCGCCGGTGCCGGGGCGCACCTCCACGTGGGTCGAGGAGATCTCGTGCAGCCGGCTCGGCACCGTCACGAGCACGGGCTGCTCGGTCGAGGTGAACCGGCGCGCCTCGGGCGCGCGGCCGACCAGGACGACCTTGTCCACGAGGACGGTCTGGCCGTCGGAGACCAGCAGCTTGGCGACCGGGCCGGCACCGGACGGGACCGGCGGCGCGACGGCGGCCGCGTCGCCCTGGTCCCACGAGCCGACGGGCAGCGGAGGCGGGGGCGGGTCTGCGACCGAGCCACCGCTCGGCGGCGGGAAGCCGGGCGCGAAGCCCGCGGACGGGGCCGGCGGCTGGGTGTCGCCGTCGACAGCGGAGGGTACGACGGGCGACTGGTCCCACGGCGTCACCCAGCCCGCCGGGGCCGGGTCGGCCGGCGCCGGATCCGGCTGGTCGCCGGTCTGGTCGCCGGTCTGATCGCCGGTCTGGTCGCCGGTCTGATCGCCGCCGGCGGGCTGCTCGGGCGGCTGCGGGGCCGACTGGGCCGGCAGCGGGTCGGTCAGCGGGTCGTTCGCGAACGTCGGCTCGGTCCAGCCGTCGTTGTCCAGCGGCGAGTCCTCCTGGGGCGGCTGGTCGACGCTGTCGGGCGCGTCAGCCGGGCCCTGGGCACCGGGCAGGTCGATCAGCTCGGTCTGCTGGTCCGCGGGCACCTCCTCGGCGTCCGCCGGCTCCTCGCTCCCCTCGGCCGGTACGTCGTCCTCGGCCGGTTCGTCCGCCGCGACGGCGGCCGCACCGATCCCGGCGGCGCCGATCCCGGCCGCACCCACGGCGACCGGCGCGACGAGGGGCACGTCGGCGGCGCCTCCCGCGACGTCGGCGGGCTCGGCGGCCGGCTCCGCCGCGTGCTGGGCCACCGGCTCGGCGGCGGGGGCCGCCGGTGCCGCGGTCACGGCGGGGCGGTCGATGCGGGCGACGCGGACCAGGCCCGTCGGGATGGCGAAGTCGTCGCCGCCCGTCTCGTCCTCGACGTGGACGGTGAGGGCGGTGACGCCCTCGATCGTCTGGTCGGACCAGATGGTGCCGCCGGTGGCGCCGTCGAGGCTGACCTCGCCCTCCGTCGCGGTCGCCGTCGCGGACACACCGGAGCCGCGGAGCAGCAGCCGGGTCGGGCCGCTGCCGGTGCTGACCAGCACGAAGCCGGGCAGGCGGCTCAGGCCGGAGGCCAGCAGCGCGTCCAGCACCTCGTCGAACGCGCCGCCACCGTCGACCAGCGACCAGAGCGCACCGACGTGCTCCTTCTGGGCGGCCGGGAGGAGCACCGCGACCTCGGGGCCGAAGACGGCGTACCAGGAGCCGCTTCGGTAGGACCACAGCTGCGGGCCGGACCCCTGGGCCTGCTGGTCGACTGCGTCGGTCGTGCTCATCTCACTCATGGGAGTGCTCCCAGCTTCTCCTCCAGACTCAGGCGCTGCGCGTCCGAGTCGTACGTCGTCTCGTGGGCCAATCCCACCACATCGACGACCACTGCCGTCGCGTTGTCACGTCCACCGGCCGTCACCGCGGCCGCGACGAGCTGCTCAGCGGCATCTCGCGGGTCGCCCGTGCGGCCGAGGATCTGCTCGATCAGGGCGTCGTCGACCATGCCCGAGACGCCGTCGGAGCAGAGCAGCACCCGCTCGGCGCTGGACAGCGGGATGGAGAAGTAGTCGGCCTCCCCGTTGGTCGTGACGCCCAGCGCCCGCGTGATGACGTTGCGGCTGGGATGACCGTCGGCCTGCTGGCGGGTGATCCGCCCCGAGTCGATCAGCTCCTGGACCACCGAGTGGTCCACGCTGACCTGCTCCAGCCGGCCTTCGTTGAACTTGTAGATGCGCGAGTCGCCGACGTTCGCGAGCAGCCACCGCGCCACGGGCGCGTGCTCGAGCATCATCGCGACCACCGCCGTGGTTCCGGCGGCGGAGCTCGCGTTGCCGGCGGCCCGCTCCTGGGCGTCGTACGACGCGATCCGGGCCTGGACCCTGCGGAACGTCGCGGCGACCGCGGTCACGCAGGCCTCGTCGTCGAGACCGTCGATGCCGTCCTCGGCGAGCCGGGCGAACTCCTCGACCACGAACCGGCTGGCGACGTCGCCGTGGTCGTGGCCGCCCATGCCGTCGGCGACGACGAAGACGGGCGGCGCGGCGAGGTAGGAGTCCTCGTTCGCGGAGCGCACGAGGCCCACGTCGGTGGCGGCGCCGTGGTGGAGCTCGACCCGGCTCATCGGCGGCGCCATCCGGAGGTCGGTAGATTCGACCGGGTGGGGACGGAGCCCGAACGGCATCGATCGCTGGCCGACCAGCTGAGGTCGTGGTCCGAGGAGGACCTCGTCCGCCTGCTGACGGACCGTCCCGATCTGGCCACACCAGCTCCTTCCGACTTCGGCCACCTGGCTTCGAGGGCGACCGCCCAGAGCTCGATCGCGCGAGCTCTCGACATCCTGACCTGTGGCGAGCTCTTCGTGCTAGATGCCCTCGTCGTCGCTGGACAAACCACCGACGAGGAGCTCCGGTCCCTCGTCACCGCAGATCCGGCGTACGTCGACGCGACGGTCGCGCGGCTGCGCGGGCTCGCGCTGGCCTGGGACTCGCCGGAGGGACTGCGCCCGCTGAGCGGCATCGCCGACGTGCTGGCGGCCGGTCCGCCCGGGTACGTCAGCGGGCTGCGATCCCGGTCCTCGCGGCCGCTCGACGCCGACGAGGTGCGCGAGCGGCTCGACGCGCTCGGCCCCGGCGCCCGCCGGCTGCTGGACCACGTCGTCGACGAGGGCGGCCAGGCGAAGGCCGGCTCGACCCGCATCGGCATCGACCCCGACGCGGCCGAGACCCCAGCCGAGGAGCTCGTCGCGCGGCGCCTGCTGGTGCCGGCGGGCTCGACCCAGCCCGGCCTGCTCGTCGTGCCCGGAGAGGTCGGTCTCGTCGTGCGCGGTGGGCGCACGACCGCCGCACCCGTCGACCGGCCGCCCGAGCTCGCGACCGAGCCCGCCATGCCCCGGCTGGTCACCAACGCCGCGCTCGGCAGCGCCACCGACGCCGTACGACGCGTGGAGCTGCTGCTCGACCGGTGGGGCCACCAGCCCGCCGGCGCGCTGCGCTCGACCGGCCTGCCCGCGCGCGAGCTCAAGGCGGCGGCCGGGCACCTCGGCGTCGGCGAGGCCGCGGCGTCGCTGCTGATCGAGGTCGCCGCCGCCGCGGGCCTGCTGGCGACCCGTGCCGACGCGGGTGGGAGCTCGGTCTGGGTCCCCACCGACGCGTACGACGAGTGGCGGGTCGGCAGCCTCGCCCAGCGCTGGACGGCCCTGGCGCGTGCCTGGCTCGCCAGCCCGCGGCTGCCGTCGCTGGTCGGCGAGCGCGGGCCCGACGGCAAGGCCTGGAACGCGCTGACGCCCGAGCTGGCCGCGAGCGGCATGCCCGAGGCCAAGGCGATGGCGCTGGCCGAGCTCGCCGACCTGCCCGACGGGCAGGCGCTGGCGAGCGGGACCGGCCTGCCGTCGCTGGTCGGCCGAGTGACCTGGATGCGACCCCGGCGACCGCGCACGCGCCCCGATCTCGTCGCGTGGGCGCTCACCGAGGCGGCCGCGCTCGGGGTGAGCGGCGGAGGCGCGCTGCCGTCGTACGCACGGCTGCTGGTGGCCGGCGGCGACCCGACGCCCGCGCTCGACGAGCTGCTGCCGCCACCGGTCGACCACGTCCTGATCCAGGCCGACCTGACCGCCGTCGCGCCCGGACCGCTGGAGTCCGCGCTCGAGCGGCGGCTCCAGCAGCTCGCCGACCTCGAGTCGCACGGCTCCGCGACGGTCTACCGGTTCACCCGCGACTCCCTCCGAGGTGCGCTCGACATCGGCTGGAGCGGTGCGGAGATCCACGCGTTCCTGGCCTCGGCCTCGCGCACCGAGGTGCCACAGCCGCTGAGCTACCTCGTCGACGACACGGTGCGGTCCTTCGGGCGGCTGAGGGTCGGCTTCGCGGCCGCGTTCATCCGCTCCGAGGACGAGGCGGCGCTGGTGGAGCTCCTGCGTCACCCCAAGTCCGAGTCGCTCGGGCTGCAGCGGATCGCGCCGACGGTGGTGGTGGCGAGCACCCCTGTCGACGTGCTGCTCCCCCGGCTCCGCGAGCTCGGTCTGGCGCCGGTGATCGAGGGCGTCGACGGGGTCGTCCGGGTCGGCGCGACCGAGGAGCTGCGCGCCCGCACCCCACGCCCGCACGGCTCCACCCGCGGCGCCGGCGACGCCCGCCGGGCCGCCCAGGTCTCGGTCGCGGTGCGGGCGCTGCGCGAGGGCGACGCCGTCGCGACCTCGCGGCCGGCATCGGCCTCCTCGCCCGCGTCCGCGCTGTCGGCGCTGCGCGAGGCGATCGAGCTCGGGGTCGTCGTACGGATCGCCTTCACCGACAACCACGGCGTGATCACCGAGCGCGACGTGCGGCCGGCGTCGGTCGAGGGCGGCCAGCTCTCGGCGTACGACGCCGACGACCCGGACGTCGACCGGCGCTACCCCATCCACCGGATCAGCCGGGTCTCCCCCGCCTGACCGGTCAGTCGACCTTGACGTGGCCACCGGGTGCCTGCGATCGGCGCGCGCGGCGTCGGGCGGCCCACCGATCCGAGCGGAGCAGGCGCCAGAGCCCGTAGCCGACGGCGAACCCGACCGGCACGAAGATCGCGGCCACCCACCAGCTCGCGCCCAAGTAGTACGGGATGCCGAAGAGGGCTGCCGCGCCCATGGCGATCCCGGACGCCTTCGCCGCCCGGACCTCGCTCGGCCGGAGCTTGCGGGCGTCCTTGCGCTTGGTGCGCAGCGTCGGTCCCGACGAGACGAACAGCGCGACGAGGGCGACCACGAACACCGACAGCGCCGCGCTGCCGACGATGCTGCGCGCCGTACCGACCGTCGTACGCAGGACCCGGCCGTCGGCGAACCTCAGCCGCACCACCTGACCGTCGCGGACCGTCGCCACCGAGCTCTGTCCGACGCGGGCGTCGAGGTCGCGGACATCGCCGCCGCTGCCGCCGCCCCAGGCCGGCATGTCGATCTCGTACTGCGACCCGCTCGCCGTCTTCAGGTCGTACGTCGTGGTCGAGCTCCGATATCCGCTCGTCACGTACCTGACCACGGTGCCACTCACGGTCGCGGTCGCGTCGCCGCGCTGGAGATAGCTCTGGACCGACAGGCCGAGCATCGTCAGAGGCAGTGCGACGACGACCACGGCGGCCAGCCAGCCGAAGAACGGGCCGATGCGCTTCACGGCAGAAGCATGGCCCAGGCGAGCCGGCGCCGTCATCTCGCTGCCCGTAAACTCTCGGGGTGACCGACGGCCCACTGATCGTGCAGAGCGACAAGTCCCTGCTCCTCGAGGTGGACCACCCGCAGGCCGCGGACTGCCGCAAGGCCATCGCGCCGTTCGCCGAGCTGGAGCGCAGCCCCGAGCACATCCACACCTACCGGCTGACGCCGCTGGGCCTGTGGAACGCCCGGGCCGCGGGGCACGACGCCGAGCAGGTCGTCGACACGCTGCTGACCTTCAGCCGCTATCCCGTGCCGCACGCCCTGCTCGTGGACGTCGCCGAGACGATGGCGCGCTACGGCCGGCTGCGCCTGGAGAAGCACCCGAACCACGGGCTGGTGCTCGCGAGCACCGACCGGCCGGTGCTCGAGGAGGTGCTGCGGGCCAAGCGGGTCCAGGGCATGCTCGGGGCGCGGCTCGACGACGACACCGTCGCGGTGCACCCCTCCGAGCGCGGCAACCTCAAGCAGGCGCTGCTCAAGCTCGGGTGGCCCGCCGAGGACTTCGCCGGGTACGTCGACGGCGAGGCCCACGCGATCGACCTGGTCCAGGACGACTGGGAGCTGCGCGGCTACCAGGCCGAGGCCGCCGAGTCGTTCTGGCACGGCGGCTCCGGGGTGGTCGTGCTCCCCTGCGGCGCCGGCAAGACGCTGGTCGGCGCGGCGGCGATGGCGCACGCGCAGGCCACCACGCTGATCCTGGTCACCAACACCGTCAGCGCGCGGCAGTGGAAGGACGAGCTGGTCAAGCGCACCTCGCTGACGGCCGACGAGATCGGCGAGTACTCCGGCTCGGTCAAGGAGATCCGGCCGGTCACCATCGCGACGTACCAGGTCGTCACGACCAAGCGGAAGGGCGTCTACCCGCACCTCGAGCTCTTCGACGCCCGCGACTGGGGCCTCATCGTGTACGACGAGGTGCACCTGCTGCCGGCGCCGATCTTCCGGATGACCGCCGACCTCCAGGCCCGCCGCCGGATCGGCCTCACCGCCACGCTGGTGCGCGAGGACGGCCGCGAGGGCGACGTCTTCTCCCTCATCGGCCCCAAGCGGTACGACGCCCCGTGGAAGGACATCGAGGCACAGGGCTGGATCGCCCCCGCCGACTGCGTCGAGGTCCGTGTGACGCTGCCGGAGAGCGCCCGCCTGGTCTACGCGACCGCCGAGGCCGAGGAGCGCTACCGGCTGGCCGCGTGCACGCCGGAGAAACTCGGCGTCGTACGCCGGATCATCGACCGCCACGCGGGCCAGCCGACGCTGGTGATCGGCCAGTACATCGAGCAGCTGCACGAGCTGGCCGACCGGCTGGACGCTCCGGTCATCACCGGCGAGACGACCGTGAAGGAGCGGCAGCGTCTCTTCGACGGGTTCCGGTCCGGCGAGATCGGCCTGCTGGTCGTCTCGAAGGTCGCGAACTTCTCCATCGACCTGCCGTCCGCGGAGGTCGCCATCCAGGTCTCCGGGTCGTTCGGGTCACGCCAGGAGGAGGCCCAGCGACTCGGACGGCTGCTGCGTCCCGGCGCACCCGGGCCCGACGGCGAGCGCAAGGTGGCGCACTTCTACACCGTCGTCTCGCGCGACACCGTCGACGCCGACTTCGCCCAGAACCGCCAGCGTTTCCTGGCCGAGCAGGGCTATGCCTACCGGATCGTCGACGCGGAGGACATCCACTCCTGAGCCGTCGGCTCAGCGGGCCAGCCGTGCCGGGACGACCGTCACCTCGAACGGCAGCGCGGCGCTCCACTCCTCGTCGCCGGCCACAGCCGCCACTGCCTCGTAGCGGCCGTCGCGCAGCTCCCAGGCTGTCAGCGAGACCTGGTCGTCGGCGGTGTCGACCACCCAGTACGACGGCACGCCCGTGCGCTCGTAGAGCGCCTTCTTGCGCAGCAGGTCCCGGCTGCGGGTGCTCGGCGAGAGCACCTCGACCGCCAGCAGCGGCGAGCCGTAGAGCCCGCGATCGTCACACTTCTCCGGATCGACCACCACGATGTCGGGCTCCACCACCGAGCGATCCGGCTCCAGCTCGACGTCGAACGGTGCGACCAGAACCTCCCACTCCGGTGGACAGACGTTCCCGAGCAGGATGCTCAGACGCGTCACCGCGACCTGGTGCCCGAACCTCGGCGCGGGCGCCATCACGATCTCACCCTCGATCAGCTCGTAGCGGTTGCCGTCGTCGGGCATCGCATCGAGGTCGGCCCGCGTCTTCGGCGCAGCTGGTGCCGTCATGGTCTCCATCGTGCCTCACTTCCTGGTGGGTGCCCACTGTCGTCACGTGGCCCAGGCTGCGCCGCGGCGCCGACAATCAGGGGGGTGCGTACCTATCGCCTGTGGACGACGGCGACGTGGGGCACGATGCGTCCATGAGCAGCTACCCGCCACCGCCGCCGCAGACCGGACCGACCGGATGGATCGACCTCACCATCCAGGGCACGCGGTTCCTCAGCGGGTGGGTGACGCCCACCGCGCGGCTCAACGGCCACTTCATGCCGACGCGGTACGGCCGAAACGTCTACCCGGTGCCACCGGGCACGTGGCAGGTCGACATGGAGGCCCAGTGGACCAAGACCTACGGCCGCGCCAGCCTGACCTTCCAGGTGCAGGAGGGACAGACCGTGCCGGTCTTCTACTGCCAGCCGACGAACGTCTTCCAGGCCGGCAACATCGGCCACACGAAGCAGAGGAAGCCAGGTGCCTGGTTCTACTGGGTGCTCGCGGCGGTCCTGGTCCTGATCGTGCTCGTCACGGCGATCTCCGCCGTCGCCGGCTCCTGACCGGCACCGAGGTCACTCCGCGGCTTCGGCGAACTGCTCGTGGTTGCGGATGACCTCGGCGATGATCACGCCGAGGATCTGCTCGGCGAAGTGCGGGTCGAGGCCGGACGTCTCGGCCATCGCGCGCAGCCTGGCGATCTGCACGGCCTCGCGCGCCGGGTCGGCCGCCGGCATGCCGGAGCGCGCCTTGAGGCGCCCGACCTGCTCGGTGCACTTGAACCTCTCGGCCAGCAGGTGGACCAGCGCGGCGTCGAGGTTGTCGATGCTCGACCGGAGTCGCAGCAGCTCGGCCCGTGCTTCCTCAACAGTCGTCATGGACGCAATCCTGCCCCAACCCTCCCCAAGCGGGGAGCGGCTGGGTTTGAATAGCGGGATGGAGGACGACCGTCCCGACGCCCACTGGCCCCTGACCGGTGCCGAGACCCTGCGTGACGACCTGCTCGCGGCGTACGGCGAGGCGGGCCGCAGCTACCACGACCGACGTCACCTCAGCGGCGTCACGTCCCGGCTCGAGGAGCTCGACCGGGCCGGCGCGGTGTTCGACCGGCTCCCGACGCAGCTGGCCGCCTGGTTCCACGACGCGGTGTACGACGGAGAGCGCGACGCCGAGGAGCGGTCGGCCACGTGGGCCGAGCTCGCGCTGCCGCCGTACGTCGAGAGCGCCGTGGTCGCCGAGGTGGCCCGGCTGGTGCGGCTGACCGAGTCGCACCTCCCCGAGCCCGACGACCGCAACGGGGCCGCCCTGTGCGACGCCGACCTCGGCGTGCTGGCGCTGCCCGGGTCGACGTACGACTCGTATGCGGCGGCCATCCGCGAGGAGTACGACCACCTGCCCGACGACATCTTCCGCGAGGGGCGGGCGGCCAAGCTGGACGACCTGCTCGCCCGGCCCGTGCTCTTCCACACCGACGCCGGCAGTCGGCTGTGGGAGGCGGCGGCGCGCAGCAACATGGTCGAGGAGCTCGACCGGCTCCGCGCGACCGCCTCCTAGGCCAGCGCTCAGGCCTCGAGCTGCAGCGACAGGACGTGGGCGTCGCCGCGGTAGACCGTGCGGGACAGCTCGATCGCGCGGTCGTTCCAGAACGCGCGGCGGGTGTGCCGCAGGACCGCCTCGCCGGCTCCGATCTCGAGCAGCCTGGCCTGGTCGGTCGAGGCCGGCGCCGCCGTGACCGCGTCCTCGGCCCACGTCGGCCGCCGGTCCCTGGTCAGGAGCTCGCGGTAGAGGCTGATCGGGAGCTCGGCCTCGAGGAAGCCCGGCAGGAGGTCCGCGTCGAGGTAGGTCTCCGTCACGCAGAGCGGCCGTCCGTCGGCGAGGCGCAGTCTTCGCCACCGGATCACCGGGCTGCCGGGCACGACCTCGAGGCACTCCGCCACCCGGACCGGCGCTGCACACAGGTCGGCCGAGAGGCTGCGCGACTCGGCGACCTGTCCACGGCGCTCGAGGTCCTCGCTGATGCCGGTGAGCCGCGAACGTCCCCGCCGCGGTCGCGCCACGAACGTGCCCCGGCCCGCGAACCGCTCCAGGACGCCCTCGTTGACCAGCGTGTCCAGGGCGTGCCGGACGGTCATCCGGGCCACGCCGAACCGTTGCACGAGGTCCCGCTCCGACGGAGCGGGCGACCCGGGCACGCTCGTCGCCACCAGGTCACGTACGTACTCCCGGATGGCGATGTGCTTCAGCGCCGCAGCCATTCTGATCGGCCCCCCTGTCAGTCGACATCCGCAGATTAGGGAGGCACCACCGGGCACGTACGCCGAACGCCCGATTCTTTTCCAACGGCGAGCGTGCGAACATCTGTTCGACCTCGGTGCTAGCGTCGGAGGATGGACTTCCAGGCCACGCTCTTCACCCCGGCGGCCGCCCCCGACTGCGGCGGGCTCGAGCGCCGCGCGCTGAGCGACGGCGCCTGGGTCGACGTGGCGCGGGGCTGGCTGCCGGACGCCGACGAGGTCTTCGCCCGGCTCGTCGCCGACGTGCCGTGGCGGGCCGAGCGCCGTCAGATGTACGAGCGGGTGGTGGACGTGCCGCGCCTGGTCCACACCTACATGATCGGCGAGGAGCTCCCCCACCCCGCGCTGGCCGCCGCCCGCGAGGCGCTGAGCGATCACTACGCCGCCGAGCTGGGCGAGCCGTTCCGCACGGCCGGCTGCTGCTACTACCGCGACGGCCGCGACAGCGTGGCCTGGCACGGCGACACCATCGGCCGCGGTGCCACCCACGACACGGTGGTCGCGATCGTCTCGATCGGCGATCCGCGCCGGCTCTGCCTGCGGCCGCGGTCGGGTGGCGACACGGTCGCGGTCACGATGGGCCACGGCGACCTCGTCGTCATGGGCGGCACCTGCCAGCGGACCTGGGAGCACTCGGTGCCGAAGGTCGCCTCCGCCGGGCCGCGCATCTCGGTGCAGTTCCGGCCCCTCAACGTGTTCTGACCGGGTCGCGCGGGCGCCCGGTCACGGCGTCGCGGTGGAGCCCGCGGTGCCCGTCGGCGAGGGCTCCTCGCGGATCCCGGCATCGCCGCACGAGCAGGGTCAGACCTCGGCGCCGTTCTGCTCGATGAAGGCGAGGATGCGCTCGGACAGCTCGGGCCGGCAGACGATCAGGTCGGGCAGGTAGACGTCGTCCTGGTTGTAGACCAGCTCGCTCCCGTCGATGCGCGAGGTGAACAGCCCCGCGGTCCGGGCGACGGCCACCGGCGCGGCGGAGTCCCACTCGTACTGCCCGCCCGCGTGGACGTAGGCGTCGGCGACGTCGCGGACGACCGACATCATCTTCACGCCGGCGGAGCCCATCGGGACCAGCTCGGCACCGATCTCGGCGGCGAGCGCCTCCACGAAGGCCGGCGGGCGGCTCCGGGAGACAGCGATGCGTGGGCGCGGCGCGGTGCCGGCGGGCACGACCGGCGGGTTCCCGGTGTTGAAGGTCTCCCCCAGCACCGGCTGGGCGACGGCGCCCGCGACCAGCTCGCCGGACTGCCACAGCGCGACGTGGACCGCCCAGTCGTCGCGCGGAGGCTCGGAGAACTCCCGGGTGCCGTCGAGCGGGTCGACGATCCACACCCGCTCGGCCAGCAGGCGCGCCTTGTCGTCCTTGCCCTCCTCGGAGAGCACCGAGTCGTCGGGACGGTACGTCGCCAGCAGCTCCATCAGGAGCGTGTGGGCCGCCTGGTCGCCGGCGTCCTTGAGCTCCTTGCCGGTCAGCCCCTCCTCGCGGACCTCGAGCAGCCGGCGGCCGGCGGTCTCGGCCAGCCACGTCGCGAGGCGGTGGTCGTCGGAGACGACATCGGGGGACGGCGTACCAGCATCGAAAGTCACCACGCCAGCCTAGTGGGGCGGAACGGCGGTGTGGCGATCGCCGGTGGCGCTGGTTTCACATGGGATGCCGCTTCCCACGCGTTGGCGCTGCTTTCACATGGGATGTAGCGAAGTTGCCGCTTCCCACGCGTTGCAGCGCTTGGGAAGCGGCGGCTTCGCTACATCCCATGTGAAACCTGCCGCAGGTTGGCCACCTCGCTACGAGTTGAACCTGGACTGGGTGCGCTCCAGGCCGTCGGCGATGAGCGCCTCGACGGCGTCGGCTGCGGTGTCGATCTCGAGGTCGAGCGTCTTGCGCTCGGTCGAGGAGTAGCTGGAGAGCACGAAGTCCGCGACGTCCTGGCGGCCCGGGGGGCGGCCGATGCCCGAGCGCACGCGGAAGAAGTCGCCCGAGCCGAGCGAGGAGCGCATCGACTTCAGGCCGTTGTGGCCGTTGTCGCCGCCGCCGCGCTTGACCCGCAGCGTGCCGAAGTCGATGTCGAGCTCGTCGTGGATCGCGATGATCCGGTCGGGGGCGACCTTGTAGAACGTCGCCAGCGCCTTGACCGGTCCGCCGGACTCGTTCATGTAGCCACGCGACTTGGCCAGCACGACCCGGGGCGCGTCGGTGCCGGGCGCGCCGAGTCGTCCCTCGACGACGTCGGCCCGGCCGGACTTGTGGGCCCGGAACGGCGAGCCCATCCGCCTCGCGAGCTCGTCGACCACCATGTAGCCGATGTTGTGCCGGGTCCCGGCGTACGACGGACCGGGGTTGCCCAGACCGACGACGAGCCACACCTCGGTCCCAGCCGCCACCGCGTCCTCCTCGTCGTCGCCGTCCTCACGATCCTCCGGACCGGGCTCGGCCTGGGAGGCGGAGGTGCTCCCCGGCGCGACCGCGCGCACCGGGGAGATCAGCCGGCCCAGGAACCACCTGAGCCGGCCGAAGGAGATCACTCCGTGTCGCCGGCCTCGTCGGAGGCCTCGTCACCCTCGGCGTCACCCTCGCCCTCGGCGTCGGCGTCCTCGGTCTCGGGCTCCTCGCCCAGGTCGATGGCCTGCTGCTCGATCACGTTGACGACCAGCGCCTCGGGGTCGGTGAGCAGCTGCGAGCCGCTCGGCAGGGTGAGGTCGCCGGCGTGGAACTGGGTGCCGGCCTCGGCGCCCTCGACGTCCACCTCGACCGACTCGGGGATGTGGGTGGCCTCGGCCTCGACCTGGACGGTCGCCAGGTCCGTGACGACCAGGGTCTCCTTGGCGGCCTCGCCGACGACGACGACCGGGATCTCGACGGTGACCTTCTCGCCGCGCTTGACCGCGACGAAGTCGACGTGCTCGAGAAGGCGGCGGACCGGGTCGATCTGGACGGCCTTGGTCAGCGCCAGCTGCGCCTCGCCGTCGATCTCGAGGTCGAGCAGGGCGTTCGCGCCACCGTGGCGCAGCGCCATCATGGTCTCGTGGCCCGGGAGGGTCACGTGGATCGGGTCGTTGCCGTGGCCGTAGATGACGCCGGGGATCTTGTCCTCGCGGCGGATGCGGCGGGCGGCGCCCTTGCCGAACTCGGTGCGCAGCTCGGCCTTGATCTTCTCGGTGCTCATGCGATGTCTCCTGGGGAATCGAGTCTGGGTGAGGCCCCGGAGACGACGGACGCCGCGCTGGTCATCCGGTGATCGGCGGCACCGAAGGACACGCGCGGCGTGTTCGTTCGGCCCAGTCGATCACGGAGTCAGAGCAACTGCTCCCTCGCCGGGGCAACCGCAGAAGCGTAGACGGCACCGGTACGACGGCACAAAACCACGACCGCACGGGGCTCTGTCGGCGACGCCCGGCGACGTTGCGTGGTTGTGTCGGAGCATCCCGATACCTTCCTATACTTCTGCAAAGTATCCAGCCGTATCGGAGCGTCGACGATGACCGCCAACCCCTACACACCCGGGCAGGTGCCGCGGGTCCTGGCCGGTCGCAAGGTCGAGATGCGCCGGATCGAGGACCGGCTGGCCCGCGTCACGACGTACGGCGAGCTCGGCGGACCGCTCCTCGTCTTCCACTCACCGCGCGGGATCGGCAAGACCTCGCTGCTGCGCGAGGGGCAGCAGCGGGCCGACGGGCTCGGGTTCGTCACCGCGTGGGTGGCGTGCTCGCGCGAGCGACCGGTGCTGCCCGAGCTCGTGCACAGCCTGGGCCGGGCCCTCGAGCGGTCCGACGCGGCGCCGACCGGGGCAGCCGGCGGCCGGTGGCGGGCCCGGCTGGAGAAGGTGACGGTCGAGGTCGGCGTACCCGGGGTGAAGGTGGCGGCCCAGGTCGGGCGCGCCGCCTCGGACCCACTGCCGCCCGCGCCGATCGGTGCGCTCGGCGCACTGCTCCACGACACCGCGGTCCTGGTCCGCGAGCGCGGCGGGGCCGGGCTGCTGCTGCTCGTCGACGAGCTGCACGCCGCGTCCGCCGACGACATGGCGGTCCTGCTCAACGCGGTGCAGAACCTCGACGGCGAGCGCGAGCCGACGCCGCTTGCGGTGGTCACCGCCGGGCTGCCGGTGACTCCGGAGGCGCTGACACGGGCGGCGACGTTCGGCGAGCGCAGCGCGTTCGTGCCGCTCGACGTGCTGTCCGGCGAGGACGCCCGCGCCGCGCTCGTCGCGCCGGCGGCGACCGAGGACGTGACCTGGACCGACGGGGCCCTCGACGCACTGGTCGCCGAGGCGCACGGCTACCCCTACCTGCTGCAGCTGCTCGGCAGCACCACCTGGGACGCCGCTTCGCCCACCCGCGGCGACCGCCTGACGCTCCCCCACGTACGCCGCGGCCTGCCCGCCGCCCGCGCCCAGCTCACCGCGATGCACCGAGCCCGTTGGGGCGCCGCCACTCCGGCCGAGCGGTCGTTCCTCGCCGCGATGTCAGCGACGGGGCTGGACAACGTGCCTCGCGCGGCCATCGCCGCCGGCATGGGCCGCGACTCGCGCGCCATCAGCGTGCCGCGCGAGCGGCTGATCGCGAAGGGGGTCATCGAGCCGGTCGGGCACGGGCTGGTCCGCTTCACGCTGCCCGGGTTCGGGGAGTTCGTCCGCAGCTTGGACGAGCAGTAGCCGCGGGCATCGACGTACCGCAGCGCGCTCGCGTCACGGACGCACGTCTTGCCGCCAGACGAGGTGTGGACCTACGGATGACGACCGTGGGCGCGGCAGCGTGTCGCCGCAGCGACCGAGGCCGGGCACGCGGAGCGAGGCGACGGAGGGAGCGCCAGCGACCGTAGGAGCCGAGATCCGCAAGTCCGGCGAGGGAAGCGACCGCGGCGACACGCTCGCGCAGATATCAGGCCTGCCCGTCGAACATGCTCGTGACCGACCCGTCCTCGAAGACCTCGCGGATGGCACGAGCGACCAGCGGGGCGATGGACAGCGTGGTGAGCTTGTCGAACTGCTTCTCCGGCGGGACCGGGAGCGTGTTCGTGATGACGATCTCGGTGGCCGTGCTGTTCTTCAGCCGGTCGACGGCGGGGTCGGACAGGATCGCGTGGGTCGCCGCGATGATCACGCCGGCCGCGCCGTCCTTCATCAGCGCCTCGGCGGCCTTCACGATGGTGCCGCCGGTGTCGATCATGTCGTCGGTCAGGACGCACATCTTGCCGGCGACCTCGCCGACGACGCGGTTGGCGACGACCTCGTTCGCCATGTCGGTGCGGCGGGTCTTGTGGATGAAGGCGAGCGGTACGCCGCCGAGCTTGGCCGCCCACTTCTCCGCGACCTTGATCCGGCCGGCGTCCGGGGAGACGACCGCGAGCTCGCCCATCTGGCCGTCGCCGTACTTCTCCTTGATGTAGTCGGTGAGCACCGGAAGGGCCATCAGGTGGTCGACGGGGCCGTCGAAGTAGCCCTGGAGCTGGTCGGCGTGGAGGTCGACGGAGATGATCCGGTCGGCGCCGGCGACCTTGAACATGTCGGCGACGAGGCGCGCGGAGATCGGCTCGCGGCCGCGGTGCTTCTTGTCCTGGCGGCTGTAGCCCCAGAACGGCATGACCACCGTGATGCGCTTGGCCGAGGCGCGCTTGAGCGCGTCGACCATGATCAGGTGCTCCATGATCCACTGGTTGATCGGCGTGGTGTGGCTCTGCAGGACGAAGGCGTCGCAGCCGCGCACCGACTCGGCGTACCGGATGTAGATCTCGCCGTTGGCGAAGTCACGGGCCTCGGTCGGCACCAGCTCGGTCTCGAGCAGCTCGGCGACCTCGTCGGCGAGGCCCGGGTGCGCCCGTCCGGAGAAGACCATCAGGTTCTTCTCGGTGGTCTTCTTCAATCCGCTCACGCGTGGCTCCCCAGGATCGCCGTGTGGATGAGTGCTGATCAGGATTCTGCACGGTCGCCGGGGTCACTCCCAAGCCCCGGACCGTTTTCGGAGAGTTCACCGTGATCGGCGCCACCCGCCTCGGCGGCCGCCCTGGCCTGGGCGGTGCCCGAGCGCCGTGCCTGCGCCCAGCCGGGCAGGTTGCGCTGCTGGCCCGCGCTGACCGCGAGCGCGCCCGCCGGCACGTCGTGGCGTACGACGGTCCCGCCGGCCGTGCTCGCGCCGTCGCCGATCTCGACGGGCGCGACGAAGGTGTTGTTGGAGCCGGTCCGGGCGTGCCGCCCGACCTTGGTCCGGTGCTTGTCGACGCCGTCGTAGTTGGCGAAGATCGTGCCGGCGCCGATGTTGGTTCCCTCGCCGATCTCCGCGTCTCCGACGTACGACAGGTGCGGGACCTTCGCGCCCTCGCCGATGACGGCGTTCTTGGTCTCGACGAACGCGCCGATCTTGCCGCTCGCGGCCAGCTGCGTGCCGGGGCGGAGGTAGGAGAATGGTCCGACGTTGGCGTCGGCGCCGATGACGGCGAGCTGCCCGTGCGTGCGTACGACGCGCGCCCCCGCGCCGATCTCGCAGTCCTGCAGGGTGCTGTCCGGCCCGATGACGGCGTCCTCGTCGACCTTGGTCGCGCCGAGCAGCTGGACGCCGGGCAGGATCGTGACGTCGGGGGCGAGCTCGACGTCGGCCTCGATCCACGTCGTGGCCGGGTCCATCACGGTCACGCCGTCGCGCATCCAGCGAGTGACGATGCGGCGGTTCATCTCCGCGCCGAGCGCGGCGAGCTGCGCGCGGTCGTTGGCGCCCTCGGTCTGCCAGACGTCGTCGATCGGCTGCGCGGCGACGGACAGCCCGGCCTCGCGGGCGAGGCCGATGGCGTCGGTCAGGTAGTACTCGCCCTTGGCGTTGGCGTTGTCGATCCGCGCCACCGCGTCGACCAGGAAGCCGGCGTCGAAGGCCAGGATCCCGGAGTTGATCTCGGTGATCGCGCGCTGCTCGTCGGTGGCGTCCTTCTCCTCGACGATCGCACGCACCGCACCGGCGGGGTCGCGCACGACCCGGCCGTAGCCGTGCGGGTCGTCGACGAGCCCGCTCAGGATGCTGACGGCGGCTCCCGCGCCGGTGTGGAAGTCCACGAAGCCGCGCAGCGTCTCGCCCTCGAGCAGCGGGGTGTCGCCGTACGCGATGAGGACGGTGCCCTGCGGCCCGGAGCCGAGCGCCTCCAGAGCCACCCGTACGGCGTGACCGGTGCCGAGCTGCTCCTCCTGGACCGCCAGCACCGCGGCGGGCATGGTCTCGGAGACGTGCGGGCCGACCAGCTCGCGCTGGTGACCCACGACCACGACGACACCGCGCGGCTCGAGTGCCGAGACCGCGCCGAGGACGTGGCCGACCATCGAGCGGCCCGCGACGCGGTGCAGCACCTTGGGGGTCTTGGACTTCATGCGGGTGCCGCCCCCCGCGGCGAGGACGATCACGGTCAGCTGGTCGGTCACGCCTCAACCCTAGTGTCGCGCCATAGATCGCCCGCCCCGGCGATGCCGGAGCGGGCGATCTGCTTCCGGGTAGGTGGGACCGACGTCAGAAGCCGCCGGTGCCGTTGGGGGTGCCGAGGCCGGTCGGACCGTCCCAGCCGCTGCGGGCGTTGCACCACTGGGTCGTGGGGCAGGAGCCGTTGGAGCCGGAGGTGACGTCGTTCAGGCTGGAGGCGTTGGCGTAGGGGATCGCGTTCGCGGCCCCCGCGGTGTTGCCCGAGAGGGCGTAGACGGACGCGATCAGCGGCGAGGACTCGCTGGTGCCACCGACCTGGGCCCAGGTCGAGGTGTTGGGGTTGGTCGGCCAGTAGACCGCCAGCCCGCCGTTGTTCGGGTCCGCCGCCGCCGAGACGTCGGCCATCGCGCGCTTCGCGCAGCCGGTTCCGAAGGACGACGCCGCGCTCAGCGCCGCGTTGTACGACGAGCAGCCCGACCCCGCGCCGCTCCACGCCGCCTCGCTCCAGCCGCGTGCGTTGCTCGCCTGGACCAGCGACGTGCCGCCGACCGCCGTCACGTACGACGAGGACGCCGGGTAGGAGGCGCCGGTGTAGCCGTTGTCGCCGGTCGACGCGGTCACCGCGATGCCCGGGTGGTCGTAGTAGGCGCCGTACGTCGAGTCGGCCGCGTCGCTGCCGCCGTAGCTGTTCGAGATGGCGACGACACCGGCCTGCTTCGCCGCGGTCTGGACCGCGGTGCCGAGGTCGGCGAAGCTGGTCGACCTCGCCTGGACGACGACGATCTTGCAGTCCGGGCAGGCCGCGGAGACGGCGTCGACGTCGAGCGCCTGCTCGCCGGCCCAGCCGGTGTTGAACCGGGGCAGGCTGCTGCCGCCGCTCTCGTCGATCACGCGCAGGCACCCGCTCGCGCTCGTGCAGGCCGGGAGCCCGAAGTAGGACCGGTACGTCGCCAGGTCGCGCTCGAGGTTGGGGTAGCCGTAGGCGTCGACGATCGCGACCGTCCGGCCGCCCGAGCTGGCGCTGGCGAGGTTGTAGGCGCTGCGGATGTCGGTCGGCGTACGGCCCGACGAGGGCGGCACCGACGACTTCGGGACGACGCCGGCCGAGTCGACCAGCACCTGCGCCTGGCAGGCGACCCGGCCCGCGGACGGGGACGCGCACGCCCGGTGGGCGTGCAGCTTCTGTGCATCAGGCTTGGCGTGCGCCGCGGCCGCTGTGGTGGCCATCCCACTAGCCACGAGGGCGCTCACACCGAGCGCAGCCAGGACTCTTCTCATCGTGGGTTCCTCCGAGCTCGAGAACCTGCCGAACAGCTCGACAGGAGTCCAGGCCTACAACCACGCGGAGCCGGCGTCTACGTTCAGAAACCTGCACTGCACGAGGTGGAGCCACGCAGCGATAATCGCCGCATGCGAGCAGTGGTGCAGCGGGTCTCCTCGGCCTCGGTGACCGTGGCAGGCGAGGTCACCGGCAGGATCGACACCACCGGCCTGCTGGTCTACCTCGGCATCACCCATCACGACGGCCCCGACGAGGTCGCGTGGATGGCGCGCAAGATCCGCGACGTACGCATGCTGCGCGACGAGCGCTCCGCCTCCGACGTCGGCGCCCCCGTCCTGGTCGTCAGCCAGTTCACCCTGTACGGCGACGCCCGCAAGGGCCGCCGGCCCACCTGGACCGCCGCCGCTCCCGGCCCCGTCAGCGAGCCCCTGTACGACGCCGTCTGCGCTGAGCTCGAGCGGCTCGGCACCCACGTCGAGCGAGGCGTCTTCGGCGCCGAGATGCAGGTCGCCTCGGTCAACGACGGCCCGTTCACGGTGCTGCTCGAGCATTGAGCCGGCGCCCGTTCGGGGGCATCCTGGTGACTACTGGGAAATCCCGAGCGAAGGGGGCGGGTCGATGAACAGCAAGCCCACCGTCGGAACCTCCGACGGCCACGCGGCCGAGGACGCCCTCGCCGACGAGTTCGGCGACGAGTCGTTCCCTGGGAGCGACCCACCAGCCACCTGGGCCGGCCCCGACACCCCGCACCACGAGTGAGCTCCCCGGGTAGGAGTCGAACCTACGTCGCTAGTCCTGATTCAAAGTCAGGCGGGCCCTGCCGGCAGACCAACCGGGGAACGCCTCCCGGCTCGGCCGGGACGCACCCCAAGAGTAGGGCCATCGGGGCGGTGCGACCCCGCCGGATCAGGCGAGCACGGCGGGAAGGCTCTCCCAGCCGCGCAGGATGCGGGTGGGGCGGCGGTGGGCGCCGGGCAGCAGGCGGAGGTCGGGGAAGCGGTCGAGCAGCGCGCGCAGCCCCACCTCGCCCTCCATCCGCGCCAGCGAGGCCCCGAGGCAGTAGTGGCGGCCCGAGGAGAAGGACAGGTGCTCGCCCGCGTTCGAGCGGGCGACGTCGAAGCGGTCGGGCTCCTCGAAGACCTGCGGGTCGCGGTTGGCGCCGGCGAGCACCGTGGTGATCAGCATCCCGGCGGGCACGGTCGTGCCGGCGATCTCGGTGGCGCGGGCGGCGAAGCGGCCCGTGAGCAGGACCGGCGGGTCGAAGCGGAGCACCTCGTCCACGGCGTTGGGCCAGAGCTCGGGGCGCTCACGCAGGAGCGCCAGCTGGTCGGGGTGCTCGGCGAGCAGCGCGATGCCGTTGCCGAGGAGGTTCACCGTGGTCTCGAAGCCGGCCGCGAGCACCAGGCCGGCGATCGACTTCAGCTCGATCTCGCTCAGGCCCTCGCCCTCGTCGCGGGCGGCGACAAGCTTGCTCATCAGGTCGTCGCCCGGGTTGCGGCGCAGACCCTCGAGGTGGTCGCCGAGCCAGTCGTCGAACTCCTCGAGCGCCGCCTCGACCTTGCGGAACCGGCTCCAGGTCAGGCCCAGGTCGAGGCTCGGCGCTGCGGCCTCGCCGAAGGCGAGGACCCGGGCCCGCTCGGAGCGGGGGACGCCCAGGATCTCGCTGATGACGGTCACGGGCAGCAGCGCGCAGTAGCGAGCGACGAGGTCGACGGGCTCGGTGCCCGCGGCGGCGAGGTCGTCGAGGAGCTCGGCGGCGATCTCCTCGGTGCGCTCACGCAGGGCGGCAACCGCCTTCACCGAGAACACCCGGGTCACCAGCTTGCGGTAGCGCGTGTGGTCGGGCGGGTCGGTGACCAGCAGCGACGGCGGCGTGACCGGGCTGACCACCTCGACCTGCGACCACTCGGCCACCCGTGCGAGCACGCCCGCGGCCGCGCTGGGCATCCCCGTGCGGAAGTCGGCGCTCCCCAGGACCTCCTTCACCGCGGCGTGGTCGACGGTCATCATGCTGAACTGGCCGTGGTAGATCGTGCCGTGGCCGCGGATCTCCTCGAGCAGCTCGTAGACGGCCTGCGGGTCGCCACCGCCCTGCGCCTCGCCGACGAGCCGACCCTGCAGCTCGCCGCGGGCACCCGCACGAGCCAGGACGGTGCGCATGAGTCCGTGGTTGACGGCCCACCGGACCGGCAGCTTCACGCGCCGCTCGATCCTCCCCGCCACGACACCGGCGGTATGCCGGGTCCTGCCCGGTACGTCGCTCGTCAGTCCCAGCACCTCGGCCACCTCTCCGGTACGACGTCGTACCAATGTTGTGGTACCCGACCGTACCAACATGGGCGTGGAGCCACAAGGCGCGGCCGACATGGCCTAGGGTCGGGGCCGTGACCGATCTGCTGACGCCCGCGCCGACAGGGTTCCGGGAGCGGCTGCTCCTCGGGATGACCGCGGCGCTCGACGCGCAGGAGTACCACGAGGTCACCATCTCCGACATCGTCGCGCAGGCGCGCACCTCCAAGCGGACCTTCTACGAGCACTTCGCGAGCAAGCAGGAGTGCTTCCTCGCCCTGGTCGAGGAGACCAACGAGCGCCGGCGGGCCGAGATGGCCGAGGCCGTCGACCCGTCGGCCGAGTGGCCGGTGCAGGTACGCCAGGCGATCCACGCGCTGTTCGCCTCCGTGCACGAGCACCCCACCGTCTTCCTGCACTCGCTGCGGGCGCTGCGCTCGCTCGGCGAGGACGGTCACGCGCTGGTCCGCGAGGACCTGACCGCGTTCGTGACGCTGATGCACACCCTCAGCGACACCCCCGAGCTGCGCGCCGCCGGCATCCCCGCGCCGACGCGGGAGGCGTCGATCGTGCTGGTCGGCGGCCTGCGCGAGCTGATCGCGCTCACCCTCGAGGAGGGGCGCGACCCCGCGACCATGGTCGACGCCGCGACCGAGATCGCGCTCGCCGTGCTGCAGCCCCGGTGACTCAGCGCAGCAGGTCGCGGCCGATGACCATCCGCTGAACCTGGTTGGTGCCCTCGAAGATCTGGGTGACCTTGGCATCGCGGAAGAGCCGCTCGACCGGGTACTCGCGCGTGTAGCCGTTGCCGCCCAGCACCTGGATCGCGTCGGTGGTCACCCGCATCGCGGCGTCGGTGGCGGTCAGCTTGGCGATCGAGGCCTGCCGCGAGAACGGCCGGCCGGCGTCCTTGAGCCGCGCCGCGTGGAGGTACGACGCCCGCGCCCGCTCGACCTCCGCCGCCATGTCGGCCAGCAGGAACTGCATGCCCTGGTTGGCACCGATCGGGCGGCCGAACTGCTCGCGCTCGGCGGCGTACCCGACGGCGTACGCGAGGGCGGCCTGGGCGATGCCGGTGGCGACCGCGGCGATGCCGAGCCGGCCGGCGTCGAGCGCCGACAGCGCGACCTGCATGCCGCGGCCCTCCTCACCGATCAGCTGCGCGGCGGGGATGCGCGCGTCGTCGAGGAGGACCTGCGTGGTGACGTCGCACGCGAGGCCCATCTTCTTCTCGGGCGCACCGAAGCTCATGCCGGACGTGCCGTCGGGCACGAGGAACGCGGACAGGCCGCGGGTGCGGTCCTCGCCGGTGCGCGCGAAGAGGATGTAGTAGTCGGCGCAGGAGCCGTTGGAGATCCACTGCTTGACGCCCTTGACGACGTAGTCGTCGCCGTCCGCGCGTGCGGCCGTGCGGATCCCGGACACGTCGGAGCCGGCCTGCGGCTCGGACAGGCAGTAGGCGCCCAGCCACTCCCCCGACAGCATGCGCGGCAGCCACTCCCCGCGCATCTCGTCGGTGGCGTTGGCGTCGACGACGGTCGCCGTCAGCGCGTGGACGGAGGTCCCGACGCCGACGCTCGGCCAGGCGGTCGCGATCTCCTCGACGACCTGGAGGTAGACCTCGTAGGGCTGACCGCCCCCGCCGTGCTCCTCGCGGAACGGCAGCGACAGGAGACCTGCACGGCCGAGCAGCCGGTAGGCGTCCGCGGGGAACTCCGCACGCTCCTCGGCCTCGGCGACCCTCGGCGCCAGCTCCTTGGTCGCGATCTCGCGCGCGAGCGCCAGCAGCTCGACGGCCTCGTCGGTGGGCAGCAGCCGGTCAACCGTGGTTCCCATGTCCCGAACCCTAGGGGTTGGCACAGGAGGCTCAAAGGCAAAGAAATCAGACAAAGGGGTCTGCGAATGCCTCGGGGCCGGTAGCGTCTCCAGACGCTACCGGCCCTTGAGGAGCTCCCCCCATGAAGCACAACCCCCGCGATGTAGCTGGTCGCGCCCTTTTGCTGGTCAACGGCCGGTTGCCCGACCGCCCGGTGCAGCGCAAGGTACGCGGCATCACCATGACCCTGCCCCGTCGGCACGGCCTCCCGTACTTCGCCAGGGCCGGCACGCCGTACGCCGAGAACCTGGTCGATCTCGCGAGATCGCTGGCCCGCCGGGAGGACTCGGTCAACCTGCTGGACGTCGGCGCCAACGTCGGCGACTCCACCATGATGGTGCTCGACCAGGTGCCCGGCACCGCGGTCTGCCTGGAGGCCAATCCTCGCTGGCAGACCTACCTCGACACCAACCTCGGCGACAACCCGGACGTCACCATCGTGCCGGCCGTCCTGGTGCGGCCCGGCACCGACACCTCGGTGCCGCTCGGGGTGCGCACCGCGGACGTCGGCAGCAGCATCGTGGTGCGCGAGGAGGGCGCCGACGTCGAGTCGCTGCCGTCGGTCACCACCGACGAGTTGCTCGAGCGGTGCCCGTCCCTGCGGCAGGTGCGGCTGATCAAGTCCGACACCGACGGCTACGACGTGATGCTGGTCCACGCCTACCTGGACAGCTTCCGCGCGTCGAAGCCGGTGATCTTCTTCGAGTACGACCCGCGGCCGACCCGGGTGACCACGCCCGAGTACGACCCGCGCGAGCTGTGGGCACGGCTCTTCGAGAGCGGCTACCGGGCGGCGGTCGTGTGGGACAACGTCGGGAACTTCCTGTTCCAGGCGAAGACCGACGAACTCGCCGACCGCAGTGTCGTCCTCGACCTCACCATCGAAGAGCGCGGCTACGGCTTCTGGGACGTCGCCGTCGCCCATGACGACGACCCCATCGGCCTGGCCGTGCTGGAGGACGTCGCCCACTGAGCCTGGCGACATCGGGTCGTCATGCTGAGCGCACCGCCCGCGGGGCTCTCAGCATGACGACTCGGTCAGGAGCGGGTGTCGGCGACGGCGTAGAGGACCACCGAGGCGGCCACGCCGGCGTTGAGCGACTCCAGCACGCCCGCCATCGGGATCGAGACCAGCCGGTCGCAGGTCTCGGCGACCAGCCGGGACAGGCCGTCGCCCTCGGAGCCGACCACGATCACCAGCGGGCCGGTGACCAGCTCGGCGTCGGCGATCATCTCGGGCAGGGTCAGGTCGCCGTCGGCGGCCAGGCCGACCACGAAGCAGCCGGCGTCCTGGTAGGCCTTCAGCTGCCGGGTCAGGTTCACCGTCTGGGCCACCGGCACCCGGGCGGCCGCGCCGGCCGAGGTCTTCCAGGCGGACGCCGTCATCGATGCCGCCCGGCGCTCGGGGATGACCACGCCGTGCGCGCCGAAGCCGGCGGCGGAGCGGACGATCGCGCCGAGGTTGCGCGGGTCGGTGACCTGGTCGAGCACCACGACCAGCGCCTGCTCGCCCGCGGCGGCGGCACGCTCGAGGAGGTCGTCCGGGTGGGCGTACTCGTACGCCGGCACCTTGGCCGCGAGGCCCTGGTGGACCGCCTCGGAGGTGATCCGGTCGAGCTCGCGACGGCTGGTCTCGAGCAGGCCGATGCCCTTCTCGGCGCACAGCCGGAAGGCCTCCCGGGTACGACCGTCCCGCTCGATGCCCTCGGCGACGTACACGGCGGTCACGGGGACGCCCTCGCGCAGCGCCTCGACGACCGGGTTGCGGCCGACGATCCACTCGGCGTCACCGGTGTTGCGCCGGCGCGGCCTCTTCGCCGGACCGCCGGCGCTCTTCGCGCTCGCCGCCTTGTGGGCCTTGTGGTAGGGCCGGTCGACCGCCTTCGGCGTCGGGCCCTTGCCCTCCAGACCGCGACGGACCTGGCCGCCGGACCCGCCGGCCTCCTTCTTGTTGCTCTTGCGCACGGCGCCGCGGCGAGAGGAATTACCGGCCATCAGTCAGGCTCCACTTCGGTCCTTCGGGGGTGTCCTCGATCTCGACGCCGGCAGACTTGATCCGGTCACGGATCGCGTCGGCGCGCGCCCAGTCCTTGCCGGCACGGGCCTCGGCCCGCTCCTCGAGGAGGCCGCGGACCAGGGCGTCCACGGCGTTGCTCAGGCCCTCGTCGGATCCCTTCGCCGGGCCCCAGGCGGGGTCGGCCGGGTCGAGGCCGAGCACGTCGAGCATCGCGACGACCGCGCCGTGCTCCGCGCCGACGTCCTCGCCGGACTGCAGCTTGCGGTTGCCCTCGCGCACGGTGTCGTGCAGGACGGCCATCGCCGCGGGCGTGCCGAGGTCGTCGTCCATCGCGTCGACGAAGGCGGGCGGGGCCTCGACAGGCTCGACCACCTCGTGGCTAGAGACCCGCTCGAGGAAGCTCTCGATGCGGCGGAAGCCGACGGCGGCCTCGTCGAGCGCCTCGAAGCTGAACTCGACGTGGGAGCGGTAGTGGGCGGAGACGAGGTAGTAGCGCAGCTCGATGCCGCGGTAGCGCTCCAGCACGGCCGGGATGGTCAGGCTGTTGCCGAGCGACTTGCTCATCTTCTCGCCGGCGGTGGTGATCCACGCGTTGTGCATCCAGTACGACGCGAACGGCCGGCCGGCCGCGCGCGACTGGGCCTGCTCGTTCTCGTGGTGCGGGAAGCGCAGGTCGAGCCCGCCGCCGTGGATGTCGAAGGCCGGGCCGAGGTACTTGCCGGCCATCGCCGAGCACTCGATGTGCCAGCCGGGCCGGCCGCGGCCCCACGGGCTCGGCCAGCTCGCCGTCTCGGGCTCGGAGTCCTTGCGGCCCTTCCAGAGAGCGAAGTCGCGCGGGTCGCGCTTGCCGCGCGGGTCGGCGTCCTCGGCGGCCTCCATGTCGTCGAGACCCTGGTGGGTGAGCTCGCCGTACTGCTTCCAGGAGCGGACGTCGAAGTAGACGTCGCCGGAGCCGTCGGGGGCCGGATAGGCGTGACCGCGCTCGATCAGCTCACCGATCAGCTCGACCATCTCCGGGACGTGGCCCGTCGCGGCGGGCTCGTAGGTCGGCGGCGCGACGTTGAGCGCGGCGTACGCGGCGGTCAGCTCACGGTGCATCGCGTAGGCGAGGTTGTACCAGGGGCGGCCCTGCTCGGCGCTCTTGGCGAGGATCTTGTCGTCGATGTCCGTCGTGTTGCGGATGAACGTGACGTCGTACCCGCAGTGGCGCAGCCACCGCTGCAGCACGTCGAAGTTGACGCCGGACCGCACGTGACCGACGTGCGGCTCGCTCTGGACCGTCAGCCCACAGACGTAGAGCGACGCCTTGCCGGGCTGCAAGGGCACGAAGTCGCGCACGCCGCGGGACGCGGTGTCGTAGAGCCGGAAGGTCACGCGGGCGAGTCTATTGACCACCGGCGACGCACCGACAATCCCGAGCTGTGACGGGTGTGACTGGAGTGACGTACCGTGGTGCAATGCGCCGCTTCCCCGGCTACGTCGCTGCCGCCGCACTCGTCCTCGCGACCACGACCGCCTGCGCCACGGCCCCGCACGAGGACACGCTCGTCCTCACCGCCGGCACGCCGCGGCAGATCGACCTCCACGACTGGGACTCCTCCGCCGCGCTGCGCCACGGCACCCTGTCCGGCACCCGCGTCTCGAACGGGCGGCTCGTCTTCTCCGCGTCCACAGGGACGCGCAGCCTCGGCGGCCGCACCTACGACGTCGCCGGCTGGACCTCGCCCTGGCGCAAGCCAGGCTTCGACTTCACCCAGCTGATCGCGTCGTGGTCCGCGCACACGCCGGCCGACTCGTGGCTCGACGTACAGGTCCGCGGCCGTACCGAGAGCATGCACACCACCAGCTGGGACACGCTCGCCCGCTGGGCGGGCGGCGACAAGCACATCAGCCGCACGTCCCTGGGCCCACAGGGCGACGACGGCACCAGCGTCGACGTCGACACCTGGAAGACCGCGGGCCTGCGCTCCTACCAGCTGCGCGTCCACCTCATGCGGCGGCACGGCAGCTCGACGCGCCCGAGCGTCGACCTCGTCGCGGCCATGACCTCGCGGATCCCCGCCACGGCCGGCGCCACGTCGAAGCCCGGCCCGGGCGACGGCAAGGTGCTCCCGGTCCCGCGCTACTCCCAGATGGTCCACCGCGGCGAGTTCCCCCAGTGGGGCGGCGGCGGCGAGGCCTGGTGCTCGCCGACCTCGACCAGCATGGTCCTCGGCTACTACAAGAAGCTGCCGCACCCGAGCTCCTACTCCTGGGTGCCCAAGAAGGTCACCGATCCCTGGGTCGACTTCGCCGCACGCTCGACGTACGACCACCGGTACGACGGCACCGGCAACTGGCCCTTCAACACCGCGTACGCCGCCCCACGGGCCGGCAAGGCGTTCGTGACCCGGCTCCGCTCGCTGCGCGAGGCCGGCCGGTTCATCGCCGCCGGCATCCCGGTGGTGGTCAGCGTCGCGTTCGGCCCCGGCCAGCTCAGCGGCGCGCCGATCAGTGCCTCGAACGGACACCTCATCGTCATCGTCGGCTTCACCAAGAAGGGGGACGTCGTCGTCAACGACCCGGCGTCCAGCACGACGGCCGGGGTTCGTCGTACCTACGACCGCGCGCAGTTCGAGCGCGTCTGGCTCGACGCCTCCGGCGGGATGGCCTACATCATCCACGACGCCGCCCACCCCCTCCCCCAGGGCAACGCCACCAACTGGTGAGCCGACGATCAGGAGTGCTCCGACCGCGTGCAACCCAGAGCGCGCAGTGCCCATGCGGTGCCGCAGGCGCTGATGTCCCAGGTGACCTTGAGGATCCCGGGTCGGCCGTCACTGGTGAAGTGGATGTCGAAGCCATGGACGGACCCACCCGCGGGCCCGACCCTCAAGGTGATGACCAGTTCGTGCACGATTGGGGCCTTCGGCACCCGTCGCTCTGTGACTGCCGCATCCGCGTTCATCCGCTGCTTGCACGTGGTGGTGATGCGCGTTCCGGACACCGCCTTCGACCACGTCCCGCGGGCATAGAAGGTGCGGCGCGGGTCCTTCCAGTCCGGAGGGGAGCCCTTGGAGTTGACGCCCTCGAAGTCCGTGCGGTCCTTCGGCGCCGTGCGTCGCACCTGGTCGCGGGTGATCGCGCGCATCCACGTCGTCTCCGCGAGCGGTGGCGCCGCCCGCAGGATGTGCGGCACCACCTTCGTGATCGTGACCTGAGTCCCCGGCTTGGGGACACACAGGAAGAACTGCCCGGCCGAGACCTCCCAGACCCCGTGTTCGGCATGAGGTCCTGTCGGATCCGCCGCGAACCCGCCGAGCCCGCTGTACGCCGACAGCGGGCTGTTCGTGTGCGGGCCGTCCAGGTAGGTGCGCGCCGCCGCCACTTGCGAGCCGTGCGATCCGCACCCGGCCAGCGCGGCCACCATCACGGCCGCGCCGGTCAGCTTGATGAGAAGGGGACGCGGGCTCACCTGCGGACCTTCTCCATGACCTGGCTCGCGTACGGCAACCCTGTTCGTTCGAGCGCGTGAGTTCACGTTTCTCATCGCTGCCCCTGTGTCGAATTGCGGTGCCCCGAGCGCGTCGCAACGACGAGCTGTTGGGGATCTATCCCACCGCGGTTGTGCTCAAACATGTCGCTGCAACCGTGGTGACGAGGAGCCCTCAGGTCAGGTGGACGAGGGCGGGGAGGGAGTTGGTGACGAGGGCGAGGAGGTCGGCGCGGGGCATCGCCGTGCGGTCCGAGCACCAGGTCAGCACCAGCTTCTCGACCATGGCCTGCCAGCCGCGGATGACCAGCCGGACGGCGGGGCTGTCGCCGAGGACGTCGGCCGCGCCCTCGTCGTAGAAACGCTCCCCCATCGCCTCGAACGTCGCGTCGTAGATGGACCGCATCGCCTCGTTGCCACCTGCGGCAGCTGCAACCAGGGAGCGGTAGCCGGCCTCGTTCGCGACGACGTAGTCGACGTACGCCGCCGTCGACGCCGCCAGCCGCTCCATCGGGCCGCCCTCGGCGGGGGGCGCGGTCTGCGCGAAGAGGTCCTCGGCGGCGTACCGCACGACCGCCTCGCGGTAGCCCTGCTTGCCATCGAAGTAGTGGTAGATCAGCCCGCGGGAGACGCCGGCCTCCTCCATCACCAGGTCGATCGAGATCTCCTCGATCGGGCGCGACCCGAACAGGCGCATGCCGAGCTCGAGCAGCTGCGCGCGCCGCTCGTCCGGGCTGAGCCGGGTGCGCGGGGTGTCCGTGGTCACGCGCCCCACTCTATTGACACTCGTTCAATAAGCGCAATACCGTCCTTCCCATGACCACAACGACCAAGGTCGACCACCTGATCATCGGCGCCGGCTTCGCCGGGCTCTGCACGGCGATCAAGCTGGACGAGGCGGGCGAGGGCGACTTCGTCGTGATCGAGAAGGACACCGAGGTCGGCGGCACCTGGCACGCCAACACCTACCCGGGCGCCGCCTGCGACGTCCCGAGCCACCTCTACTCGTTCTCGTTCGCGCTGAACCCGGACTGGACCTCGCACTACTCCCCCCAGCCCGAGATCAAGGCGTACGTCGACAAGGTGGCCGCCGAGTCCGGCGTCCTCGACCGCGTGGTGCTGGACACCGCCGTGCAGGACGCGACGTGGGACGAGGACCAGCAGCGCTGGATCGTCACGACAGTGTCCACCTCCGGCGAGACCACGACCTACGCCGCGCGCACGGTCGTCTCCGGCAGCGGCGGGCTCTCCGAGCCGCGGATGCCCGACATCGACGGCATCGACGGCTTCCGGGGCGAGATCTTCCACTCCGCCCGCTGGAACCACGACGTGGACCTGACCGGCAAGCGCGTCGCCGTGATCGGCACCGGCGCCTCCGCGATCCAGATCGTGCCCGAGCTGCAGAAGATCGTCGCCCACCTCGACGTCTACCAGCGCACGCCGAACTGGATCATCCCGCGCAACGAGCACAGGTACACCGAGGGCCAGAAGGCGCTCTTCCGCAAGGTCCCGCTCGCGCAGCGTGCCTACCGCGCCTTCATCTACGCCAGCCTCGAGGCCCGCGCGCCCGCGTTCACGCGCTTCCCGGCGCTGCAGGTCGCGACCGAGCGGATGGTCCGCGGCAACATCGCCAAGGGCATCGAGGACGACCCGGAGCTGGTCGCCAAGGTGACGCCGGACTACCGCGCCGGCTGCAAGCGCATCCTGATCTCGAACCGCTGGTACCCCGCGCTCGCCGCCGACCACGTCGACCTGCTGACCGGCGGCATCGCGTCCATCACCGAGACCGGCATCGTGGACAAGGAGGGCAACCATCGCGAGGTCGACGCGATCGTCGTCGCGACCGGCTTCTACGTCACCGAGCCGCCGATCGCCCAGCACGTCACCGGGCGCGACGGCCGCACCCTGGCCGACATCTGGGACGTGGCCGGCATGGCGGCGTACAAGGGGACGACGATCAACGGCTTCCCCAACCTCTTCCAGCTCGTCGGCCCGAACACGGCGCTGGGGCACAGCTCGATGATCTTCATCATCGAGTCCCAGGTGCGCTACGTCGTCGAGGCGCTCAAGGCGATGCGCCGCGACGGCCACGCCACCATCGAGCCGAGCGCACAGGCCCAGGCGAGCTGGACGGCCCGCATCCGCGAGCGGATGAAGCCGACCGTGTGGCAGACCGGCGGCTGCGCGTCGTGGTACCTCGACAGGTTCGGCCACAACACCACGCTCTGGCCCGGCCAGACCTTCACCTTCCGCCAGCACCTGGCACGCTTCGACGTCGACAGGTACGACGTCACGCCCACCACCGAACGAGAGGCAGTCTCCGCATGAAGTCCCTGAACGACAAGGGCGTCGTCATCACCGGCGCCGGCTCCGGCATCGGCCGCGCGCTCGCGCTCAACGTGGCCGGCAAGGGCGCCCGGCTGGCGCTCTCCGACGTCAACGAGGCGGGGCTCGCCGAGACCGCCGAGCTCGCGAGGAAGGCCGGCGCCCGCAAGGTCCGCACCGACCGGCTCGACGTGGCCGACCGGGCCGCCTTCGCGTCGTACGCCGCCGAGGTGGCGGCCGACTTCGGCCAGGTCAACGTCGTCGTGAACAACGCCGGCGTCGCGCTCTCCGGCGACGCGATCGACCTCAGCTACGAGGACATGGACTGGATCGTCGGCATCAACTTCTGGGGCGTCGTGCACGGCACCAAGGAGTTCCTGCCCCACCTGGTGGCCTCCGGGGACGGGCACATCGTCAACATGTCCTCGCTGTTCGGCCTGTTGGCGATGCCCGGGCAGAGCGCCTACAACGCCACCAAGTTCGCCGTGCGCGGCTTCTCCGAGGCCGTGCGCGAGGAGATGCTGATCGCCGGCCACAAGGTGGGCGTGACCGTGGTCCACCCCGGCGGCATCAAGACCGCGATCGCCCGCAACGCCCGCGTCTCCGACAAGGAGGACAAGGCGGAGACCGCCAGGTTCTTCGACGAGAAGCTGGCCAAGATGACGCCCGAGCGGGCGGCGGAGATCATCGTCAAGGCGGTGCTGAAGAACCAGGCGCGCGTGCTGGTCGGCATGGACGCCCACGCCCTGCACAACTTCCAGAAGTTCACCGGATCGCGCTACGAGGACATCGTCGCGAAGATCTCCAAGCGGGTCCTGCCCACCAAGCCCGTCTGAGGCCGCCCGGATCCCGACGCACGAACGACAGTGGCCCCCGCCGTACGACGGGGGCCACTGTCATGTCCGCGGTGCGGCTACTCCATCTGGCCGAGCTCGCAGAAGTCGGTCTTGCAGGGCGGTACGTCGCCCCACGCGGTCGACTTCTCGAAGCGCTTGCCGGTCGACTTGATGACCCGGAACCCGAAGAAGCGCGTCTGCCCGAAGTTCCTCGCGAGGTAGACGATGTCGGCCTTGCCGTCGCCGTCGACGTCGCTGAGGACGGCGTGCACGTCGTCGCGGTTGCCGAGCGCGGTCTCGTCCAGGGTCATCCCCGGCTCCGCGACCGGCGAGCCGGTCGACAGGTTGTACGCGACGACCTTCATGCCACCCCCGAGGCTGTCCGGCGACAGCGTCACGAGCGAGTCGCGACCGGTGCCGGTCACGTCGCCGGAGAGCACGTTGCTGACGTCGAAGTCGTAGCCCTCGAGCGGGATGACGTGCTGCGCGGGGAAGCCCGACCCGGTCGACTTGAACAGCGAGGTGCCCCAGTTGCCGAAGTACTCCGCCTCCTTGTAGTCCTTCGAGGTCAGCGGCTGCGTCGGGAACACGCCCCACAGGTCGGACTTGCCGTCGCCGTCGAAGTCGCCGACGGTCAGGTGGGCGGACGCGATGAGCGCGTTGGGGATCGTCAGCCACTTCTTCGGCTGGCCGAAGGCGCCGTCGCCCTTGCCGAGCATCGTGTAGACGTCGATCTGGCGGCCGTCCTGGCCGTAGATCAGCAGGTCGGCGTTTCCGTCGCCGTTGAAGTCGCCCGACTGGACGCCCACGTCGGGCTGGCCGTCGGTCTCGAGGGTGTGGAACCTCATCGGGATCGACGAGGTCAGCTGGAGGCCCGGCGACGAGGACTGGAAGGAGATGTCCTGGTCGTCGACGCTGTAGGCGTAGGTGACCGGGTCGGGCTTGCCGTCGTTGTTGAAGTCCATGTACACCGGCGTCGCCTGGCCGGGGTCGTTGACGGTCAGCGACTTGATCGTGAACTGCTTGCCGTCGCTCGTGCCGGTCAGCTGCCGGTAGGAGTTGTAGTCGTCGTTGAGGACCACCTGCACGTCGCCCAGCCCGTCGCCGTCGAGGTCGCCGGTGACCAGCTTGCTCTTCGTCGTCGCGTCGGTGCCGCTCTTCTTGTCCTTCGACCACGGGTGGATGGCCGCGAGCGTGCCACCGACGCCGATGATGAGCAGCAGCACGACCGCGAGCGCGACCAGCAGCGCGACCGGCCTCTTCTTGCGCGCGGGCTGCTGGCCGTAGCCGCCGCCGTACCCGAAGCCGGGAGCCTGGGCGCCCGGTCCCTGCGGGCCCTGGGGCGGCGGGAAGCCGCCCTGCGGGTAGCCGGCCGGCTGCTGCGGAGGCCGCGGTGCGGCGTACCCCTGCGGCGGTCCGTACGGCGCGCCCTGCGGGGGCGTGGCGGGCGGCGGACCCTGCGGCGTCCCGGACGGCTGGGCGCCGCCCGGATGGACCATGGTCGGCGCGGCGGTCGGCGGCGGCCCGCTGGGCGCCGGCGGTGCGTACGGCGGGGCTGCCGGGCCGGTGCGGCGACGCTCGTCGGTCCACGCAGAGCCGTCCCACCGCCGCTCCCAGCCGCTCCCGTCGGGATACCACCCCGGAGGGGTAGAGAAGTCACTCACGCCGCGGTCCTTTCTCTCGCCGAGCCAGACGCCCGGACCGGCACGGCCACATCCTTGCAACAGTCTCGGCGGTCCTGCGGGTGAGTCCACCCCGTCGGCCCACCGATCTGGACCCTCTTGCCCAGCCGGGGGCGGTCGCGAAACCCGGATGGCCCGTCCGGTCGCCGGTTCCCTTGTGACCGCAGCCACCACGCGGGAGGATCGACACCCCGTGACCGTCGAAAGGTGCTCCCCGTGGTCTCGTTGCCCTCCCTGCGTCCGATCGACCCGACGTCCGCCGCGTTCCTCCTCACCGAGACCCGCAGCCAGCCCATGCACGTCGGGGCGCTGCAGCTCTTCGAGAAGCCGGAGGGCGCGGGCCCGGAGTTCGCACGGGAGATGTTCGAGTCCATGCGCGACACCGAGGAGATCGCGCCGTTGTTCCGCAAGCGGCCCTACCGGTCGGTCAAGACCGGCGGCCAGCTGGTGTGGCGCGACGACCTCGACTTCGACATCGAGCACCACGTGCGGCACAGCGCGCTCCCCCAGCCCGGCCGCGTGCGCGAGCTGCTCGAGCTGACCAGCCGGCTGCACTCGACCCGTCTCCCCTGGGAGCGGCCGCTGTGGGAGCTGCACGTCATCGAGGGCCTGGCCGACGGGCGCGTCGCGATGTACACCAAGGTCCACCACGGCCTGGTCGACGGCATCTCGGCGATGCGACTGCTCGCCAGCGTGCTGTCCACGGACCCCGCCCGTCGAAGGATGCCCGCGCCCTTCGCGGAGGGCGCGGCGCCACGACGCAGCTCGGGCGACAGGGGCGGCGACGACACCACCGGCAACACCCTCGCCGAGGCGGCGGCCGAGGTGGCCGGCGCCGCCGCGGGTGCGGCGGCCGACGTCGCCGGGGCCGCCGCCGGTGCCGCCCTCGAGGCGGCGGGAGCCGCGGCGGTCGTGGCCACGGATGCGGCCGGGGCCGCCGTGCGCACGCTCGGCGACCTGCCCTCGGACGTCGTCCGCACGGCTCTCGGCATCAGCGCCGAGGCAGCCGGCATGCCGCTGGCCCTCGTCCGCACGCTGCGCAAGGGGCTGCGCAACGAGACCTCCGCGGTGTCGCTCGCGGCGCCCCGCACGATCTTCAACCAGAAGATCACGGGGTCGCGCCGCTTCGCCGCCGACGACTGGCCGGTGGAGCGGATCCGGGCGATCGGCAAGGCCACCGACACCACGATCAACGACGTCGTGCTGGCGATGTGCAGCGGCGCGATGCGGACCTACCTGACCGAGCTCGACGCGCTCCCCGACCAGCCGCTGGTGTCGATGGTCCCGGTGGGACTGAAGGCCAAGGAGTCGCAGGTCGCCTCCGCCAGCGGCGGCAACGCGATCGGCGCGGTGATGGTCCGGCTCGCCACCGACCTGGACGACCCGGCCGAGCGGCTCCAGGCGATCAGCCGCTCGATGCGCGACGGCAAGGAGGCGCTGTCCACGATGACGCCCGCGCAGATCGTGGCGATGAGCGCGATCGGGATGGCCCCCGCGATCGTGCAGCCGGTGCTGCGCATGCAGGGCATCGTTCGGCCGCCGTTCAACCTGATCATCAGCAACGTCCCCGGCCCGCGGACCACCCACTACTGGAACGGCGCGAAGCTGGTCGGCAACTACCCGGTCTCCATCCCGATCAACGGGATGGGGCTCAACATCACCTGCACGTCGTACGACGGGAACATGGGCTTCGGGCTCACCGGCTGCCGGCGTACCGTCCCGCACCTCCAGCGGCTGCTGACCCACCTCGACGACGAGCTCGGCGCGCTGGAGGTCGCGGCCGGGGTGTCGTGAAGGGCGGCGCTCACACCGTCTCGAAGCCCCCGCCCACCCTCTCGGCCACGGCACGCAGGCGTGCGCGGGTGATCTCGGAGACGGTGGCGTAGCCGGCGCGGGCCGCGCTCGAGCCGGCCACCGTGGGCTCGGCGGAGTTGATCGACAGGCAGGTACGACGGCCCCCGTCGGCAGCGTTCGCCAGCGCCACCGCGTGCCCGGTCGTGCCGCTGCCCGCGAAGCAGTCCAGGACCCGCGCGTCCGGCGGCATCGTCTCCACGATCCGGCGCAGCAGCCCGGTCGGCTTCGGCGACGCGAACACCGGCCCGATCAGGTCCTTCACCTCCTGGACCGCGACGTCGGTCGACCCGATCTCCTCGGCCAGCCAGATCGTGCGCAGCTTCTTGCGACGCCCTCCGACCGGGTGGCGCCAGTCGCGCTGGAAGACGTCGGTCCGCTCCCCGCGCGACCCGCGCACCGGCCGGCACTCGAGGTCGTCGGGCCGCCCGGCGACCCGCGGCGGCGACCACCGCCAGACCGCCGGGGTGCCGTCGCCGAAGACCGGCTTGATCTCCACCGCGTCCCCGAACGGCTCGATGCGGACCTCGCCGGTCCTCGGGTCGCCCCAGAGCGGGTAGTGCAGCGTCGGCGCGCTGAGCGGGTTGAACCTCTTGTTGGTGTTGCGCAGCGGCAGCCGCCGGTAGCGGCGGCCGTCGGGCGACTCGAGCGGGAAGTCGCTGTCGACAACCGTCGCCTCCGACGACGCGTCGAGGACGCACCGGCGGGCATCGCGGGCGTAGACCAGGACGTACTCGTGCGAGGTCGCGAACCCGCGGCCCAGCTGGCGCCCCTTGGGGTTGAGGTTGACCACGACCTGGGCGAGGAAGTTGGCCTCGCCGTACACCTCGTCGAGGAGCAGCCGCAGGTGCGCGACCTCGTGGTCGTCGATGCTGACGAAGATCGCGCCGGTGTCGGCGAGCACCCGCCGGCCGGCCTCGAGCCGGGGCAGGACGAAGTCGCGCCAAGCGGCGTGGCGGCCGGCCGCACCCTCGCCGCGGCGGCCGCGGAAGGCGTCGCGGTAGGCGAACTCGTTGCCGGTGTTGTAGGGCGGATCCAGGTAGAGCAGATCGAACGAGCCCTCGCCCAGCCCGGCGAGCACCTCGAGGTTGTCCCCCTCGGCGAAGGTGTTCCAGGGCCGCTGCACGCGACCATCTTCACCCGGGGCGCCCCTGCCGATGGATCCGCCACACGCGGTGTCAAGTCCCTGAAAGGGACTTGCGCCAGGCTTAGCCTGGAATTCATGCGTCGCCTCCCCACCCTGCTGGCCCTGACCCTCGCGTCCGTCCTGGCGCCGGCGGGCGTCGCGGTGGCAGACCACGCGTCGACGCAGGGCGCCGGGAGCGACGGCTCCGGACAGCCGGTACGCCGCCACCCGCGCGACTCGAACCCGCACACCTGGCAGACCTCCGACCGGATCATCGGTCCCGACCTGCCGAGCGCGCCGTCGTACGCGCGGGCGGCCGGGCGCACCAAGCGGCGCTTCCAGTACGACGTGCGCCCGGGCGTCCGGGTCTCGTCGTACCAGGAGACCATCGGCAGCCGTAGCCTGCGCTACTACGTGGTCAGGGCGAACTGGAAGGACAAGGGCGTCGGCTTCCAGCTCGCCCAGCCGCCGAAGATCGACCGGGTGCAGACCGTGCGGTGGATGACCCACAACACCCCGCACGCGATCGCGGGCGTCAACGGCGACTTCTTCGACATCGGCGAGACCGGCGCTCCGCTCGGCCTGGGCGTGCGCAACGGCCAGGTGGAGCACGGCATCGACTGGGGCTGGAACAGCGCCTTCTGGATCGACGAGGCGGGCAACCCGCACATCGGCACCGTCCCGATGACGATCACGGACCCGCAGCGCCCGAAGCTCGGCCTCACCAACCTCAACTCGCCCCAGGTCCGGCCCGGCGGCATCGGCGTGTACGACGGCCGCTGGGGCACCACCGGCGGCTATCTCTGGACGCAGCGCCAGCGCAAGCACATCGCGATGGCGCACGTCGTCGACCACAAGGTGGTCGGCTTCCAGAAGGTCTACAAGGCCGGCCAGAAGATCACCGGCCGCTACCTGGTCGCGCGCGGGCAGAGCGCGGTCGACCGGCTCCACCGCCTCAGGAAGGGCGAGAACATCTGGTTCGCGGCGTCCGCCGCGCACAACCCGCGGCTGGCCGTCACCGGCAGCACCATCCTGCTCAGGAGCGGCAAGGTGGTCGCGACCGACAACAAGGAGCTCCACCCCCGAACCGCCATCGGCATCGACCCCTACCACCACTGGGTGTTCCTGCTGGTGGTCGAGGGGCGCCAGGAGTTCAGCGACGGCTACACCGAGGTCGAGGAGGCCCGCAAGCTCAAGCAGCTCGGGTGCAAGAGCGCGCTCAACTTCGACGGTGGCGGGTCGACGACGCTGGCAGCGCTCCGCGACGGCGACCTGCGGGTGCTCAACTCGCCGTCCGACGGGCAGCAGCGCAAGGTCGGCAACGCGCTGACCGTGACGTACCAGCGGCCCCACAAGAAGGGGAAGCGGCGGCGGTGAGGGAGGCTGGGCGCATGGCCCGGCGTACCTTCTCCCGAGCGGAGCTCGAGTCCTTCCGCGACGCGGAGGTCCCCGACCTCCTGCCGTACGACGGACAGCCGCTGCGGCTGCTGTTCGTCGGGATCAACCCCGGGCTGTGGACCGCGGCTACGCAGACCCACTTCGCGCACCCGGGCAACCGGTTCTACCCCGCGCTGCTGAGGGCGGGGGTGATCACCGAGCCGATCGACCCCGCCGACGGGATGTCCGAGGCCGACCGCGACCGCCTGCGCGCACGCGGCATCGGCATCACCAACCTCGTCCACCGCGCGACGGCCAAGGCCTCGGAGCTCACCCGCGAGGAGCTGCGCAGCGGCGGCGCCGTGCTCCGGGAGCTGGTCGCCACCCGCCGACCGACCGTCGTCGCGGTCGCCGGGATCACGGCGTACCGCACGGCGTTCGGGCTGCCCAAGGCCACCATGGGCCGACAGCCCGACGACTGGGCCGACAGCGAACTGTGGGTCGTCCCGAACCCGAGCGGCCTCAACGCCCACGAGACGGTGGCGACCCTGGCCGAGACGTATGCCGCCGTGGGGCGCGCCGCCGGAATCGTCGGCGCGCATGGACCCTCGGCCTAACGTGGGGGCATGACGCGTCGCAACCGCCCCGCCCTGATGGTCCTGGCCTGCCTGACCCTGCTGAGCCTGCTCGTCGCCGGCTGCGGGAGCAGCGGCGAAGCGCAGGCGCGCACCGTCTCGGCCCCGGTCAGGACCGCCGCGCGTCCCTCCGCGGGCCCGGCGAAGGCCACCAACCGGGTGACGAAGGTCCTCGTCTTCATGGTCGAGAACCACTCCATGGCGCAGATGCAGTCGGGCATGCCCTGGGTCTACCGGCTCGCCAAGCGCTACGGCCGCACGACCCGCTACCACGCGATCACCCACCCCTCGCTGCCCAACTACCTCTCGATCGCGGGCGGCTCCAGCTTCGGCGTGCGCGACGACAACTCCCCCTCCGCACACCGCCTCGGCGGCGCCTCGGTCTTCGGGCGTGCGATCACCGCCGGCCGCACCGCCGGGCTGTACGCCGAGTCGATGCCGCACAACTGCACCCTCGACCCGGCCGGCCGCTACGCCGTGAAGCACAACCCGTGGGCCTACTTCCCGAGCGAGCGGAGCCAGTGCTCGAAGCACGACGTGCCGCTCTCGCACCTCGCCGGCGACATCAGCAACGGCCGGCTGCCGAACGTCGGCATGGTCATCCCCAACCTGTGCGACGACGCCCACGACTGCTCGCTCGCCGTCGCCAACCGCTGGCTCAAGGCCAAGGTCGGCGCGGTGCTCGCGGGTCCCGACTTCACCAGCGGCCGACTGGCCGTGGTCATCACCGCCGACGAGGACGACGACCACTCGGGCAACAAGGTCCTCACCGTCGTCGCCCAGAGGTCGTTGCACGGCAAGGTGGTCGGCACCCCGCTGAACCACTTCGGGCTCAGCCGGTCGCTCGCGCAGGTCGGCCACTTCTCCCCGCTGCGCGGTGCCCGCTCGTCGGCCAGCGTGCTGAAGGCGTTCGGCCTGCAGCTGGGCTGACGCGGCACGCTCGGGCGAGGGTCCTGGTGCGGAGCAGGTCGGCGTACCAGCGGCCGCTGTCGGGATCCGCGGGTAGGTTGCGTCCATGGCCAACAGTGGTGGCGTCGCGATGGTCCGGGCCGGCGAGCGCGAGGTCCGGATCTCCAGCCCCGACCGGGTGATCTACGAGGCGACGTCGCGCACGCCCGAGGTCACCAAGCTGATGGTCGCCGAGTACGTCGCCGGCCTCGGCGACGTGCTCATGCGTCAGCTCGGCGAGCGGCCGACCGCGATCGAGCGGTGGCCGGACGGCTGGCGCGAGGGCATGCGCCTCGCGGTCGGACCACGCGACCCCGACGGCGACGGCTTCTACCAGAAGCGCGTCCCGAAGGGCGCTCCCGACTACCTCGAGCCGGTGACGATCACCTTCCCGAGCGGCCGCACCGCCGAGGAGATCTGCCCGACCGAGATCGCGGTGCCGGTGTGGTGCGCGCAGATGGGCGCGCTGACCTTCCACCCCTGGCCCGTACGCCGCCCCGACGTCGACCACCCCGACGAGCTGCGCATCGACCTCGACCCGCAGCCCGGCACGTCCTTCGGCGACGCGGTGCGGGTCGCCGACGTGGCGCGCGAGCTGCTCGAGGAGCTCGGCATCCGCGGCTACCCCAAGACCAGCGGCAACCGCGGCGTCCACGTCTACGTCCGGATCCGGCCCGAGTGGACCTTCGAGGAGGTGCGCCACGCCGCGATCGCCTTCGGCCGTGAGCTGGAGAAGCGCGACGACGGCGTCACCACCGCCTGGTGGAAGGAGCAGCGCGGCGAGCGGATCTTCGTCGACTTCAACCAGAACAACCGCGACCGCACCATCGCCTCGGCCTGGTCGCTGCGGGCCCGGCCCGGGGCGCCGGTCTCGACCCCGCTCACGTGGGAGCAGCTCGCCGACACCGCCGACCCCCGCGAGCTCAACCTGCTGACCGTCCCCGACCTGCTCGACGACGGCGACCCATGGGCCGACATCGACGACGTCTCCCACTCCCTCCAGCCGCTGCTCGACCTCTGGGACGCGCACCCCGTCGAGCTGAGCTTCCCGCCCGACTACCCGAAGATGCCCGGCGAGCCGCCGCGTGTGCAGCCGTCGAAGAAGCGTGCCGAGCACTGGGACGAGCAGGGCAACCGCGTCGAGGGGTGACCCCGTGATCGAGCTGCCCGAGCCGCCGACGCTCACCGAGCCGTCGGTCCGCGTCCAGACGTCCTACCTGGTCGGCGAGCAGGCCGACATCCGGCACCGCGGCGTCGACGCTGCCTGGCTCCGCGAGGCGAGCCGGGACTTCGCCCGCTTCGTGGCCGAGCGCGCCGGTGTACGGCAGCGGTGGGGTGTTCCCTCGGAGCTGCTCTGGTTCACGGCCGGCGACTACTACATCGGCTCGCTGGTCATCCGGCACCGGCTGTCCGACGACGAGGGCGGCGGTCACATCGGCTACCACGTCGTCTACCCCTGGCAGCGGCAGGGCCACGCGACCCGGATGCTCGGTCAGGCCCTTGAGCGCTGCGCGGGCCTCGGGCTCCCGCGCGTGCTCCTGACCGTCGCCCCTGACAACGAGGCGTCGCTGAAGGTCGTACGCCGCAACGGCGGCGTACCCGACGGTCTGAACCACGAGGGCGACCTGCGGTGGTGGATCGACCTGTGAGGCTCAGCGCTCGCCGGACGCGGTCGTGTCGATCGGCTCGAGGGTGAGGCTGATGGAGTTGATGCAGTAGCGATCGCCGGTGGGGGTGCCGTAGCCGTCGGGGAAGACGTGGCCGAGGTGCGAGCCGCAGCTCGCGCAGCGCACCTCGACCCGCTTCATCCCGTGGCTGTCGTCCTCGAGGTACTCGATGGTGTCGCTGATCGGCTGGTAGAAGCTGGGCCAGCCGCAGCCGGAGTGGAACTTCGTGTCCGACTCGAACAGCTTCACACCGCACGCCTTGCAGCGGTAGACGCCGGTCGTCTCGGTGTCGGTGTACTCCCCGGTGAAGGCGCGCTCGGTGCCGGCTCGGCGCAGGACGGCGTACTCCTCGGGGCTGAGCTGCGCCTGCCACTCCTCGTCGGACTTGTCGACGTCGTAGGCCATGCCTCGAGCCTACTCAGCGGGC
>Ga0131853_10000206_pt1 | contig 104147 bp, 93 predicted proteins | sample TergutLab28metaG_FD_92764 | JGI IMG/M metagenome (GOLD analysis project Ga0131853, IMG submission 92764) | Labiotermes labralis P1 segment gut microbial communities from Petit-Saut dam, French Guiana - Lab288 P1 (version 2) (version 2) | ecosystem: Host-associated > Arthropoda: Insects >...
ATGAATTTTTTCAAGCACCCGATGGGAGTTTTTGGGGTAGTGAGAAAGACTGGCTAGATTTTCAAAAAACACAACACGAGGATTAAATTTCTTTAACCCTCGTGTTTTTCATTTCTTTAAATTACTAAAATCAAATTCAAAATCACTTGACTGTTTTAATGTTTCTTTCTGTTTGGGAAGAGTGGTATTGCTTTCTTCGACTGGATTCGGTTCTGTTTGCTCTATTGGTGGTGGTTGTTCTTCTATTATCCGTTGAGGAATGTTATTCCCCTCAAAGTAGAAGCTCTGTACTTCGTGCAGATCATCATCCTTTATAATGAACCGTCCCTTAATGTTCGGCAGAGCATTAGCTGTATCACTACCTAACATGATTCTGCTAGGCTCTTTATCAACGAACCGCCCACACACCCGATACGAAACATTATTCTTTATCTGACCGCTTATGATCGTGCTGTCGGGTCTTTGGATTCCCATTATCAGATGAATCCCAACCGCTCTACTTAGGCGGGTTAATGTCTCTATACTGCTGTTTAAGATACTCGCTGTTTCTTTGTCTTTGGTTTTTAATAGCTCTGCCAGTTCATCAATAAAGACAATTATTTTGTTTAAGCAATCGCCAGTAACCCGATTATAGGCAATTATGTTGTCTACCCCCGCAGCTCTAAACTTGTCAAGTCGGCTGTCCGTCTCACCAACTAAAAAGGAAAGCTCTTTTAGAACTTCCTTATAATCGTAGTACACGGTTACCGCATTACTAAATTCAGAGAATGATACTCCACGCTTGAAGTCGATCAATACGACCTCGAACCCCTTAAAAAGTGCTTGATGAATTAAGCACTTTAATATGTTTGACTTTCCGCTCCCTGTTTCTCCTGCTATAAAAGAGTGTGGGTGACGCTCTAAATCCATCCCCAAGATCAGTCCATAATGACTGACACCGATATTGAGGATGTTATCTTCATGAATATATTTGTCCTTCCATCTGATTAGTTCGGGTAAAGACTCCCGCTGGACATGAAGATGGATTGTTCTTTTATCATGTTCATCTTGCTTTATGTCTATTATCCTCTCGTTTAAATACATCTCAAAATGGTCTTTTTTAGCCGTCCACATTTTCAAGGGGATATGTGTTTTGAAAGAGTACGCTACTATCAGTTTAGATATATCTGATCTTGATAAAAAGTAGGGGTATCGCTCCGCTACTTGAAATTTCATCTCCGCAAATACCCCATGGAAAAATTCTCTCATTTGCTTAATGGGAAGGATGTAGAGCCTATAATACCTAATTCCCAATGCTAAAGCTGATATGAATAATATTATCAATATAACAGATACAAAGCCCTCAAAAAATATCACTGATAAAATCCCTGTTCCGATCAGAAGCGCATACCAAGTAAGAGCAAGATTACTCTCGTCCGCCATTTTCCAAGTCCCATAGTAAAGCAACTTGAGAATATTCATATTACCACCCCCAATACTTCAATTCTTTTAGATATTGACCTCTGTCTCGTATAAATGCTTTATCATTTTATATGCCCTATAGTTAATGATAACCTTTCTAACCGTCTTCTTTAACTCCTTATCTTTATAAGGCATGGTGTAATTGTTGTTATCATGGATGATAAAGCTCAAGTCCTTGTATACCTTCGTCTTTTTTGAGAAGGTCATATAAGCGTATTTTTCTAATAGCTCTTTGAAATGCTCACGATCAATAATGATCCTGTCATTTTCTATGGGGCTATCAACCTCTAAACTTTCAACAATGGCGATATATTCTTTGACCACCAAATCTAATAATTTCATGTCTCACCACCTCTAACGAAAGACTAAAAAAGGGAAAACTAAATTCGCACTTTGCTTCTTAAATATATGTTTGTATTTTTTATGCTAGAATGACGCATTTTCTCCATGACTTTCTTCTTTGAACGGCATTTTTTGTATTCTATCTTTGCATATACCCGCCTAAGATCATGACATTTAAAACCTAGCTCCTTCGCTTTCGTCTGCAAGTAGTTAGCCGAATAGAAGAGCTTTTTAGCTTGTGGCATATTTTCAACATGATCTTTCATCCTCTGATACAGACTTGGGTATTCCACCGCTTGAATTGTAACCGTCTCACGCTTCCCGCCTTTGCCCGTGAACTGGAAAATTATCTTATCATCCGTGATGGTGCAATCACTGGGATATATCCCCGATAATTCAGATACCCTAAGTCCAGTAGCTATAATAACTTGATAGCATAGTTTTAGCTTCTTATTTTTGATATGCTTAATTCTTGTGTGGATTTGGCTGTATTCGATGGATTCAAGTTTCCTATATTTCTTCCGTGTAGCTTCTTCTAATGCCTTGATCCTCTCTAGCGTATTAGTGGACAGGCTAATGTTTTGAAATTCGCAGAAGTGAAGGAAAGCATTTTTAGACTGCGAAAAATAATTCTTGTGTTTGATTGTGCCTAGCTTATCTAGAACTTTTTCCATATCAAGCCTTTTTGTTGTTTGGGATATGCTCTGACCTTCTAGGAGAGTAGAGAGCCTTTTGTAATATGTCTCTGCTGTGGATGGTCTGTAAGTCTCCAAGAGATAATCCTTATAGGACGCAAGCAAGTCATATATCATCATACTCTACACACTTCCTTTAATGACCTAATATATATGTAATATATATTAGGTCATTACCTTATTATGCTAGAGCGGGTTGGGAAATACCTATAAGCCGTTGATCTGTGGGCGCTTTCAAGGTGTAACCTTTGCGTAACTGGCATATTTCATTTTATGTGTAGGTTACAGGGTGGTTACACTTAAATCAAGCCATTCTATGAAATGTCCGCTCATACGAAACGAGGGTATATGCAACAGCATACACCCTCGTTTATATCTAGCATATATACACTCTATTTACGTACTTATTGAGCTCTAAATATCAATTTTTGCATGACTTCATATATTGCATGATAAAATATCAATAGGAGGATTAATATGGAAAATTTTATTTATTTAGATAAGCCGATTGCTTATTTAGCAGAAGATGGAAGTATTTGGATAAGTATGGAAGATTATACTCAAAAGAGACCTAACACTGTATTCACTGCAATGTTTCCTGAAAAATCTACAATTACGCTTAAAGGACGCCCCCTTTACCTAGCAGAAGATGGAACCTTTTGGCTTGATAACCACTTTTATCGTTCATATAAAGATGGCGAACGCTGTATTGCAGAAATGGAACAACACAATAAGCAACTAAGAGAAAAATGGGAAGCAGAAGAAGAATTTTTTAGAGACGGTTTAGCACAGGGTAAGTCGATAGAGGAAATGAGGAATATAGCAACGGAAAGACTGCTTAGGGAAGCGGGGCTTTGGGATTCAGATAATCTTGGTTCGGATAAGTCAAAGTAGTAAACAGGAACATTTTTTAGTTATTTTTGCTTTTTCTACACCAAAGTGACCAGATAAGATATTATTATAAATATATCGACAAAACATATCATTATCACAATCATTTAAACACTTTGTAAAAAAATCCAATGCTTCAAAATAATAGATTTCAGACTTAGTTGTACAGCACAAATGTAGGTAGGGAGTAAATATATAGCCTAACAGTGAAACCTTGTCAGTCTTAAAGGAACTAGACTTGGATTGGTGCAATTGATATACTTGCTTAAGATTATTGATAAATTCCAACAATTGTGAAGAATCCATTTTCATAATGTAATCATATCTTGCACGGTCGTTACCCATCAACCAATTATTTCTTAAGTGTATGCTTAAATTCATGCTGGGTTTTTCACTTAAAATGAAATAAATATCTTTATATAGCTTGAAAATTTCATCAAGCTTTTTCGTGTCACTTTCAAAATATAATTCTATTTCAAATTCTTTGATTTTTTCAAATGTTAGCAGTTTACGTATATAATTTTGCTTATAATCTTCTATTTGAATCCAAAGCTTATACAAACCGCCTAGTTTACTTGCTTTTCTTAGGTCAGTTAAGTTGGATTTTAATCTTGCTATACCATCCTTATCCATTTCATAACACGTAAATTGCAAATAATTGACCATATAAAATGCAGGAAGTATCTTAATTAGATCATCAACATCCAAATTCATTTCGGGATCACTGCTATCCTTAATAACTATATGTGTAGAAGATAGCAAGTCTAAAACAGATTCATAATCATTATTTAAAGTATCCATATTTCCCTGCCAAGTCTGAAAGCCTTCAATATTCTCAATAAGATGTTCAACATTATAATCAAGAGCTTCATTTTTACTATGCAAAAAATGAGCATAGAAAGGCTTTACATTTTCGTAACGAGTGCTAATATCTCCGAAGTATAAAAGACTTCGACTTTTAGAATACTCCATCTTCTGAATGTTTCTTGCAATAAAATATTCAAAGATCATTGTATGTAAAAATTCTAAACGATCACCAGTTCGATCTAATAATGTGCTTGCAATCGCACTTGTATCCGTATCTTTCTTTAATTCTTCCATTTCTTCATTTGTAATTATACGAGGGCTCTTTTCTAACATTTTCAGAGCAGAATTGTCTAATAAATTAAGTAGTTTATTTATGAAGTCTTTATCTTCATCGTGCAAGTCATATAATTTCTTTTCTTTTTTAAGGGTTTCTTTAATAATTATATCTAGTGCCTTACCCTTTATTAAGGACTCATTTTTTCTTCTATTTTTAATTTGGGTATTAAGAAAATCTATTTTACGAAATACCCTTTTAACTTCATCTCTAAATCCATTATACTTAACCTTGAATAAGTTTTCACCATTTTCATCAGCTAGAAAAATCTCCCTATTCTCTACCAAATTTTTTAAGATCTCGTCTAAGTGTACAATAAAAAAAGAATTAGAAAAAATACTAGTTTCATCAATACTCGAACTATGCGAGACACTAGTTTTATCAGTAAGAAAACATCGACTTAAAAGCATTAAATTTTCATGTCTTTTTATAAACGTATTCTTCTTGTAAATTCGACAGTGGCTTTTATAGGTTTGTTTAATCTGCTGATGATTCAATTTTTTCATTTTAAATACTTCAGAACCATATGTATTAACTACACCAGCTATCTCTGTAGAGATATTGTATTCTTTGAGTTCATTTTCATCTCTAAATACCTCTCCTCTAGATGTAATCACTATTTTAGAGTATCGATATGTATATAAGAGAGTTTGAAGCCTGTCTAATAATTCTTTCAACACTTCATTACTTGGATATTCGCTGGTTATAACTTTAAACTCGTCAAACCCATCAAGTAATATGTACTCATATTCTTTCTTCTTGATTTCTAAAATTAATTTATCTATGGAATCAAAATGACGCAATCTTCCCACGAATACATTATTATCAACAATCCATTTTTCGCCATCCCACGTCCTAGATAAAAAATTCTTCATTCTTAGTTTAAATGCCAAATATTGCATAAGACGTGTTTTCCCAAGTCCTGCTTCTGCAAGTATGAACATAACTCTTTTTTTCTCTATAGGATTTCTTGTTATCAGATTCATAACCTTTTTAAAGTTTGTTTCTTTACTCTCTAGACACCTGCTGTCATTATCAATATCAATAGCATTAAAAATTGGCTTAACAAAACATTTCCTACCGAAAATAATATGTGCATTATTCAAAAGGGTTTCTTGATGACCAATCAGAACTTCTTGTGCTACTCGCTTTCTGTAATGAAACCATGCGCTAATTTCACCAATTATTTTTCCAATAAAGGGTATTGCGGTAAAGAAGTTTTCGGACATTTGTGATCACTCCTCAAAACAGTTAATTGAGACTACCACAATTGTCATACTGTGTCAATTTATAGTACGCCCTTTTTGGAATCTGAAATAATGGACAAACACCTTATCATAAACTTATATCAGCTTTATAGAAAGGCTTGATACAAGTTTATGAAAAATGCTGATAAGGATAACACAATCAAAGTCATTGTCACAAATCCACCAACAAAAGAGCAAGCCGATAACCGACAAAAAGAATTAGCTGTATATTTGGGACAAGTATGGAGCAACCCTAAACGTACAAGCTAATTCTTTTTTGTTTTGCTATCTTACCTAACGCAATTAACCCACCGGATGGCGTTTGGTAAACAATTAATTTTCTATACCTAATGCCATACGGAGGCCCGGATGGTGAGCTTGGAGCTTCGATCCGTTATCTGTCTCAGCGATATGCCATGCCCTATCCGGAGCTGAAGGCTTTGCTTACAGATATCGGCACCGAAGAACTTGGACATCTCGAGATGGTCGCCACCATCGTCCATCAGCTAACGCGCAACATGACAGAAGAGGAGATCAAACGCGCCGGACTTGAATCTTATTTTGTCGATCATACCGCCGGTGTCTACGCCCAGTTTGCATCAGGCACTCCTTGGACAGCTGCGACATTTGCTGTGAAGGGAGATGTGATTACTGATCTGGTCGAGTCGATGGCTGCTGAGCAAAAAGCCCGTACTACATATGACAATATCCTGCGTCTCTCTGACGATCCGGATGTAAATAATGTCATCCGCTTCCTGCGTGAGCGCGAGATTGTGCACTTCCAGCGTTTTGGTGAAGCGAGTGCAACGATAGCAAGTAAAAATTCGGCTTGAAAAACCGATGTTTGAAACATCATATTTTCCAAGTAATATCAATGTTTCCATCCGCTATGCGGATTACTTTGATTAGAGCATCGACAATGGTCTGCCTATCCTCAAAAGATGTGCTGTGCCACTGTTCAAGGTGGTTTGTAATCGTGTCCAAACCGTCCTCCTGCACACAGGTTAGAGATCGCACTTCTTCTTTTAAGCGTTTTTGTTCTGCATCTAACACATCAATCTTTTCATTGATATATTGCATTAGAGTAGCATTGGCTCCAATCACTTTAGACAGCAATTCCTGAATCTCGTTATCAATTTGTGTGATGCGGATTTTATATTCGTTCACTTTGGGGTTCGTGCGGACTTCCTGCTGCTTTGACAAAGTGGTAAACTCAGATAACTTTATGTGTATTGCATGGAAGATATAGTCCTCTAATACATCGGCATAAATCGTACCACCTGCTCCTTGACAGTCACGCGCCTTTGTTGCAAGCCTTGTAGCACAAACAAAATATCTGCCCCACTTCGTGTTCGCTTTGGCAATGCAGAGTCCATATCCGCAATTTCCGCACTTTACTTTCCCAACAAGCCATGAATTTTTCCCTTTGTTGCACTTCGTTGATTGCTTGTTGGAGAGACAGCGTAACCTACATTTCAGCCAATCCCGTGCTGATACAATGCCTTGGTGCGGCGCAAGTACAACCTCCTTGCCGGCGAGATCACCTCGCCTCCCCGGAGTAGAGCCTGTGCCTGTGTATAGATAGCAAGCATTGTGCCCCGTAAAATCGGCGACGGGATTCACCACATTTACGCCTTGACTGACGAAGAAATCGTACACGTCTGCGTTTGCTTGCACATACACAGGGTTGCGCAACATATCGCTGATCCGCGCCGTGTTCCACATACCATCGCGCAATTGACGGATTCCACGCTTATTGAAGTAAGCAACAATGTCCCCTAAGGAGTTTGGCGGGTTCGCATACAAGGCGTACATGAGCCTGATTTGCTCTGCCTCTTCCGGAATAAGAACATACATTGATGTTTTCACCCCGTCAATGATCGTATCTGTCTTGGAAAACCCGTATGGGATCCGGCCTCCCATATAAAAGCCGCGCTTACTGCGGGAATCGTATGCGTCACGAACGCGCTTTTGTATGGTTTCCCGCTCAAGCTGTGCAAAGACGATACAGATATTCAGCATTGCTCGTCCGATCGGTGTTGATGTATCGAATTTCTCCGTTGAGGAAACAAACTCCACATTGCGCTTTTGGAATGTTTCCATCATATTGGTAAAGTCCAATATGGAGCGACTAATCCGGTCTAGCTTATAGACGATCACCCTTGATATTTTTCCTTGCTTTATGTCTGCAAGCATTTCTTCAAAGGCTGGGCGATTTGTGTTTTTTCCGCTATATCCTCTGTCTACGTACTCCTTGTGTGGCTTACCGCGGGCTTCATACTTACAGTGTTCCATTTGGCTTTCGATCGATATACTATCTGCTTTCTCAACAGATTGCCGGGCATAGATTGCGTCATACATATTTCCGAAAAATCTCAAATAACTGGCTTTCTATCTCCGCCCTTACTCTATCCTGACCTTTTGCGGCATACTTCGGGCGGCGATTTATTACTGTGACGTGCATCTTTTGTACTGATATGTTATCTGTTTTAATTTCATAAGCGATGTGGTCATTCATACTGACTCCTCCAATCACAGGAAATCAGTACATCTTATGGCTTATGGCAAGTCCGATATCACAAATGTCAAGACCTGACAAATTATATTTTGTTTTTCCTTTGTTTTCATTTAGTTGGTTGATGAATCAACTAATTCTGTAGTATAATGAAGAAAAGTTAAGAAATCAGATAGATGAATGACCTGCCAAGTTCGTGCAAATAATAAATGCGGTCATATCTCGCAGAAGAGGAAGGGAGCATTGCTTTATGAAACGGAACGCATATTTGGTGGTATGTTTGGCTTTTATTCTAGTATTAGGGTCATTTTCCGCAACAGCAGTACAGATTGAACCGGAGGCGGTTGTGCCTCTGCGTATAGAAACCGTATCAAGTTGGAGCCAGTTAGAAACGGCTATTGCCACAGCAGGTTCTGGTATTTCAGTGACCATTGAGCTGAGCCAAAATATTTCCGCTCCTGCGGGCAGCTCTGCCATTGAGATTACAGGCGGAAGTAACATAGCACTCACCAGTGGTGCCGGAGGACCGTTTACGTTTTCTCAAGAGATCTCCGGTCAGCGACATTTTATTATTAACAGCGGCATATTGACACTGTCAAACGTTATATTGAGCGGCAGCTTGGCTGGCGTGGGTAGCGGCGGGGTGCAGTTCAGTGTAGCTCCGCTTGCGCAGCAGTTAAATATGCAAGCAGGCAGTGTAATCACAAACAGCCGCGCCACCCAAGGCGGCGGTGTATTTATGGTCGGCACTTCCGCTGTTTTTATCATGGACGGCGGGACACTCCTGAGTAATGCAGCCACCGAAAACGGCGGTGGTGTGAGCGTTACAGGCGGAAGCGGCTTTACCATGATCAGCGGAGATATTGTGGAAAATGTAGCGGCACTCAGTGCAGGCGGTGTCCATGTCGTTGGCTCTCGCTTTGACCTGCAAGATGGAACGATCTACAATAATCAGGCAAACGGCGGCAATGGCGGCGGTGTATTTACAACGGGACCCACTACCGTGACAAGCATGTCCGGCGGTATGATCCAAGGTAATACCGCCTCGATGAATGGCGGCGGCTTGGGCGTACAGGGCGCCTCTACCTTTACCATGACAGGCGGTACGATTTACGATAATAACGCAACTGATGGCGGCGGTGTAAATATCGTGGGCAACAACAGCGATTTTATATTACAGGGCGGTGTGATTACCTCCAATCAGGCAACACTCCTCGGCGGCGGTATCCATGTTATGGGTTTGGGCAGATTCACCATGAGCAGTGGGGAGATCACCGGAAATGATGCAGGTAACAGCGGCGGCGGCGTGAACGTGCAGGGAGGCGGCACACTTTTCACAATGGATGGTGGGGAAATCTATGAAAACACCTCTCTTAATGCAAGCGTGAACCATGGCGGCGGCGGGGTCAATATTCATAGCGGCACCTTTACTATGAACGATGGCACCATACGAAACAATCTCTCGGCAAGTCACGGCGGCGGCATACGGCGCGGCGCGGCGGCGGGCGCAGCCGATCAAGCTGCTTTCTTCCACATGTCCGGCGGTGCCATCCGTGACAACACAGCTTACAGAGATGGCGGCGGTCTATATGTGCTGGGCGGGGTCTACTATGTCTCCGTCCTGCCATCGTATGCCTATCCGCGCATTACCATAGCAAAAGATGCCATCTTTGCCGGTAATCGGGCAGGAGGAGGCGCCTTCCGTCCACCTGATGCTACTGCAGTCAGTGATCGAATCCAGACCACATCTGCGACACTCTTTGGCAGTCCGTTCAACAATTTCGATATCAACTTCAGAGTACCGCCGATTGTGGAACACCTTTATGTCACCTATGTGACGGATATAGCATATGGCGCTTTCGCTCCCCCAGGTGCGCCGGATGTGCGGACAGAAACGATCAATGTAAACACTGACCCCATGCCCTTCTTTCCGCAGGCGCAATATATCCCAAGCGTGACGACGGTGCCGGGCTCTACCTTCACAGGCTGGTTGCAAGATGGAACTCTTGCGCCATTGCTCACCACAAATGCACAAATCACTGCGATGCCGATCACCGATGACACCACATTTCTCGCACAATATGGAAATACAAATCACCTTGTGACTTTCTACTGGAACTACAATCGGCAATATCCCATTTATTTGCAAAAGACGATTGTGCATGGCAATCCGATGCCCCGTCCGGCTGACCCCGTACGGAGCGGGCATGTTTTCCAAGGCTGGTTCCTTGATCCGGCAGGTACACTCTCCTACAATTTCGATCTGCCTGTTGAAGCAAATCTATCCTTGTATGCGAGATGGGAACCGGGATCAGGTGGCGGGGGCGGCACCACCCCACCTCCGGGTGAGACACACCATAACTTCCTCATTGGCGGCACAGAGGGGTTGATCCGTCCCGGCGGCAACATTACCCGGGCGGAAGTGGCTTCGATTTTCCTTCGCATCATCTCAGACGTACAGCGGGCAGAGATGTGGAGTCAGACCAACCCTTATCCTGATGTAAAGCTCCAAAACTGGTTCAATAATGCTGTATCCACTGTAAGTAATGGCGGGCTTTTCCAAGGACGACCCAATGGCACTTTCGCACCGAACCAGCCCATTACGCGTGCAGAACTGGTCACTGTAGTCGCTCGCTTCATGGATGTGCAATATGACGGCACAGACCTGTTTTCAGACATTGACGGTCACTGGGCAAGAGCTGCGATCAACGCCGTGGCTGAGGCCGGTTGGATACAGGGACAGGCGGGACTAAACGGGACGTTTTTGCCCAACAATCCCATCACCCGCGCTGAAACGGCGGCTGTCATCAACCGGATGCTAAATCGCTTGCCGGAGGGACTGGATGACCTCTTAGAGGGTATGCGCACTTGGCCTGATAACGCAAATCCAAACGCTTGGTATTATCTATATGTCCAGGAGGCCTCGAATTCTCACACTTATGTGCGAAAAGCCGATGGCATCCATGAAAGCTGGGTACAGCTTGTACCAGAACGGCCTTGGGCACTCCTGCAAAGACCGGATTCCAGACCGGAAGATATCCTTCCAGACAGCATTATAGCGCGCTGGTAGAAGCAACTCTATTTGATCGGGGCGAGGCACAATCATTGCCATATAAGCATCAAGGCCGCAGTTCCAAGGAGGAACTGCGGCCTTGATATATTTTGGTACTTTCACAATTTTTGAACTTTACTCGAACGTTCCCCATTCGGTGAAGCCGTGGAGCTCGCACGGGAACGGATGAGCAAGAGAAATGTATACGTGATCAATCCCGCGTTTGACAGAAATTGAGGTGCCTGATATGATTTGCTCAAGCCCACACACGCACACCATCGTGCGCGGAGACACACTATATCAACTCGCCCAACACTACCGGACAACAGTTGGGGCGATTTTACATCACAACCCTAGACTACGTCCGCACAACTTACAGATCGGTACTCCTGTCTTAATTTGCCCAGGCAGTGATTTCCCTATGACTAAACCGGTTCCTACAGATTGTGCATCGCAACTCACGCTTATCAATGACATGCGCCTTGTATGGCTGCAGCATATTTATTGGACACGACTGCTTCTCATCAGCATTGCCGAACGCTTGCCGGATGAAACGGACACGACCGACCGTCTGCTGGAAAATCCCTATGACATTGCACAGATTTATTCCAGATACTATCCACCTGCTGTCACAAAACAAATTGCAGATCTTTTGACTGAACATTTGCAAATCGGCGCGAAGCTGATCACAGCACTTCGGGATAAGCAGACAGTACAAGCGGATGAATTGAACCGTGCATGGTATCATAATGCAGACGAAATGTCCCTTGCGTTTGCCGCCTTAACGCCCCATTATACATACGATGCTTTGCGCAAGATGTTTGACATGCACCTTGCACTTACAACCCACGAGGTCAGCATGCGGCTCCAAAAGGATTACCCTTCTGACATTGCAGCTTTTGGCCAAGTAGAGAAAGAAGTCCTGCGTATGGCCGACTATTTTTCACAGGGACTGTTGCAGACTTTTCCGCAAGCCTTCTCCTAACACAAAAATCCGCTGCATCTATCCGGATTTCGGATGCGGCGGTTCCTCATTTATTTGTCTCCTGCCCCTCATTCATCCAGACTTCCAGCTCGCTGACTGTGATGTAGGTTTCTAGTGCACAAAATAGACTCCAAGCAAGGTTTTCCAAATTTTTGACCCTTTGATTTAGTGCTTCCATATTTATATTCTGCATTTATTATTTTCCATCCTTTTGTTTTGATTTGTTTGAGTATAAAATAACTCTAACGAACAAAACGAACTACTTCATGTTAAACCGCAAGAGAGAGTGTGGGCAGCAAATTCGTCTGCTGCCCACACTCTCTCGGCCTTTTTTATTTCAACACGTTCATATTTTTTGCAAAATATTCAAGCCCGGAATACACTGTTGCAATTAGAATGAGCGCAATTACCACCTGATTACCGATTTCCACTCCAGGTGCATACGCCAAATTTGCCGTAACTAACATGATTGTAATACCGAGAATTGTCACCACTGTTTTTATCTTGCCGCTCCCTGCTGCTGCAATCACGCTCCCTTTCGATGCAGCGACCATGCGGAGACCGGAGACGGCGAATTCTCTCGTTAGAACCACCATCAATGCCCAGGCAGGCATGGTACCCCATTGGACAAAGATGAGCATGGCACTGGTGACAAGCAGTTTATCCGCCAAAGGATCTATAAACTTACCGAAATCTGTGATTTGCTCGTACTTTCTTGCGATATAACCGTCTATCCAATCCGTGACACTGGCTAGGATGAATAGAGCGAGGGCAATGATGTTTGCATGCGGGAAGTCCAGTAATGCAGCTGCCATGAAAAATGGGATCAGTGCAATGCGGATCATGGTCACTTTGCTTGCTGTGGTCATGCCATTACCTCCCCGACTAATTCGCCCTCTTGCTCTCTCTCATAGCGCACTCTGTAAAATGCGCCGAGGGTGAGCGTTTCCTCTGTCTCCAGCCAAATTAGACCGTCTATATCGGGGCTCTCTGCATAGCTTCTGCCATAATATAAACCGCGTTCTTCGTCATAACCTGTGCAGAGAATTTGCGTCTCTTGCCCGATTCGTTCTTGATTGAAGCAGTCTAGAATCTGACTTGCGATATCTAGCAGTAGCTCTGCGTTGCGCGCCGCTTCCTCCTCAGTCGGACGATTTGGCATGTCATATGCGTCTGTCCCTTCCTGGGGGGAGTATGGGAAAATGCCCACACGCTCGATTTTGGCTTCTTGCAGGAAGTTTGCAAGTTCCTCTAACTCCGCGTCCTCCTCACCCGGTAGACCGGTGATCAAGCTTGTACGCAGAACGAGATTTGGGATTTCTCTACGCAATTTTTCAATCAGCGCACGCACCTCTGCTCCGGTGCCTCTTCTGCGCATGGCGGCGAGGATTTTGTCGCTGATGTGCTGGATGGGGATGTCTAAATACGGTACAACTTGCGCTGTATCGCGGATGCTTGCGATGAGTGTGTCGTCAATGCCATCCGGATATAAGTAATGCAGGCGAATCCATGTGAGTCCCGGGATTTCTGCCAGCTTTTGAATCAGCTCCGAAAGCCTTCTCTCTCCGTATAGGTCTCGCCCATATTGGGTAATGTCTTGCGCGACTAGGATCAGCTCATGCACACCATGCTCTTCCACCAGATGCCGCGCCTCGTCTAAGAGACCCTCCATAGGGCGAGAGCGGAATTTTCCGCGGAGACTTGGGATTACACAATAGGCGCAGTTATTGTCACATCCCTCTGCGATCTTTAAGTATGTCCAGCCGGTCGAATTGGTGATGGCACGTGCTTTGGTCTCAAGAGCTGCGTCAATGTCGCCGAAGATCGCTATCTTTTGCTCGCCTTGGAGCAAGCGGTCTACCACACTGGCAATCTCGTAGTAACTGCCGGTACCGAGGACTGCGTCTACTTCAGATAGTTCTGCGAAGATTTCATCGCCATAGCGCTGGCTCAGGCAACCGGTGATGATGATCTTTTGCAGCTTGCCTGTTGCTTTGATCTCGCCCAGCTCCATGATGTGTCCGATGGCTTCGCTCTTGGCGGCATCGATAAAGCCGCAGGTGTTGATCACACCCACATCCGCCCCTTGGGCATGGGGCACGATCTCATGACCCGCCGCTTCAAGGAGATGGCGCATTTCTTCTAGATTGACTTGGTTTTTTGCACATCCCAGTGAGATGAGTGCTATCTTTGCCATTGTAGGTGCTCCTTTGTTTGGGGGCTTGGGTTGTGGGATATGGTGAAGCAGGCGGCTTGTGGAAGCTTGTTTGTCGATAAATGAATCACATGATTGCTTGTACAAATGAAAGTATGCCAAAAAACACGGTCAAAATAATCCCCACAGTTACCCATACCTTTGCATTTCTGCTATCTCTATCTTGTCTATGCAGTCGCTCTTCTTTTTCTTGAAGGCTGTTAGATAATTGTTTCAGTGATGAAGCGCCCAGAGCAACATTATTGTTTTCTACTGCTAATTCTAAATCTTTAACAACTTGAGCATCCTTTGCAGACAATTCAGGATATACCATTATATCTTCCGCATAGTTAATTATTTCTTGCAGATTTTTCTTGATCTCCCGAAACTCGCCCGCGCTATATTCCGGGTTTGGAATAACGCTTAAAATACTGCGAAGAAAACCATTTTCCCCTTTTGTCAGCATGAAATACATTAAATCTTTTAATGCACCTAATAGACTAAAATACTTGCACTTTTTATTAAGTTTCATTTTTTCAAATACTGCGCTACATGTATTATATTGTGATTTGATTCCATCATACCTCACCGCAAGTAGCAACATATATAATTCTTCAACGCTAGAATGCCTTTTAGATATGATTCGCTTCTTTACATGCCTAGCAATCATGAAGACGGAAATAATGTTTGCAAAGAATATAAAATATACTGTAGATGCACCATCTCCATGTAGCAAATACTCAGAAAATTGCGGTCTCTGCCACGAATGATGACCTCCAAAATTGAGGAGAAAGCGTTGATGTGTTAGCTCCAATGCAAACAATGAGGCTAAGATAATTAAAGATGGAAGCCAGAGAGTAAGAAACTTTTTGATGGGTGTTATCTTTGTCATCGCGGATGCTCCTTTGTTTTTGGGGCTTAGATTGTAAAATATGGCAAGACAAGCAGCTTGCAAAACCTTGCTCGCAGTTGCTTATTAGGTACATAGGCTCCTTTTTCAAAGGAGCTGTCAGCGTAGCTGACTGAGGATTGCCTTTTAAATCTTTGAGCTGTTGCTTGATGTAGGAAATCCTCCGTCAGGCTTCGCCTGCCACCTCCTTTGGGAAAGGAGGCTTTGGACTCCACAAACATAAACTCGCTACATCACATCAACGCTCCCCCACAGACTCCATATACCGCCGCATGGCTTCCCTAATCTCACCCCAGCCGTAGCCGCGGCGCATGAGTGCGTCTGTGACGCGCTTTTCTTCCTTGCGATCGGGTATCTCACCTCGGAGTTTTGTCTCGATGAAGCGATCAATCGTCTCATCTGTATCCGTCGGCATTTCGTGGAGTGCTGTCTCCCAGAGTTCTTTCTCCACCCCGCGCCGCCAAAGTTCTTGCTCGATGCGCTTTCTGCCGTAGCCTTTCGCCGCATAGTGGCGGACGATGGAGCCTGCGTATTCCGCTTCACAAAGCTGCCCCATATCCACGAGCCAATCAGCGACCGCTGTTGCCTGATCGCGGTCTTCGCCTTTTTGGACAAGCTTGTCGATGAGCTCTTTTCGGCTCATAGCGCGAGAATCCAGCATCCGCAGGGCACGGCTTCTGATCTCTTGCTCGGTATTTGCCGCAAGAAGCGCTCCTCTTGTTTCTTCGGACAAGTCTTTGCCCGGATAGATGTAAAACTGGGTCAATGCCCCCTCGCTGACAGTCAGCGATTCGCCGTTTTCCAATAGAATCACATGCTGAGACGCGTGCTTCGGATGGGGCATGACGCTTTTTATGATCATTCGTCGTCAAACTCCTCTGCCGTTACATCCACCGCACGTCCGGCAGCTTTGGCGGCGATTTTTGCTTGGGGTGTCATGAGTTTTTCTGCATTGGCGCGGATGGCGGCTTCAATCTTGTCCGCCTCTTCCGGATTGTTTTTGAAGAACTCTTTCAGATTCTCTCTCCCTTGGAAGCGGTTTTCGCCAACAGTATACCAGGCACCGCCTTTTTCGATGAGCTCCAGCTTTACGCCCAGATCAATAATCTCGCCGATTTTGCTAATGCCCTCGCCATACATGATGTCAAACTCCGCCTCTTTAAAGGGCGGCGCTACTTTATTTTTGATGACCTTTACTCTGGTGCGGTTCCCCACCATCTCCGTGCCGTTTTTGAGTGTCTCAATCCGGCGCACGTCTAGGCGTACACTTGCAAAATACTTGAGAGCACGTCCACCCGGTGTGGTTTCTGGGTTTCCATACATAACACCAATCTTCTCCCGGAGTTGGTTGATGAAGATGACAACACAGCCCGTCTTTGAAATCGCACCAGCAAGCTTTCTGAGGGCTTGGCTCATGAGTCTTGCAATCACACCTACGCTGGACTCGCCCATGTTCCCCTCAATCTCAGCTCTAGGTGTGAGGGCCGCAACAGAGTCAACAACCACAACATCTACAGCACCGGAACGCACCAGGACTTCTGTGATCTCAAGAGCCTGCTCTCCCGTGTCGGGCTGGGAGATGAGCAGACTGTCAATATCAACGCCCAAGGCTCTGGCATATGCCGGCTCTAGAGCGTGCTCTGCGTCTACGAATGCAACCTCGCCACCAGCCTTTTGGGCTGCTGCCACTACGTGGAGGGCAAGGGTTGTCTTACCGGAGGACTCTGGACCGTATATCTCAATGATACGTCCCCGCGGTACGCCGCCGATTCCAAGAGCCAGATCAAGGGAGAGTGAGCCGGTTGAAATGGTCTCCACATTGATCGCAGGTCTTTCACCCATGCGCATGATGGATCCCGCACCGAAGTCTTTTTCAATTTTGCTCATGGCTGTTTCCAGCGCTTTTTTCTTATCCGTAGCCGGTGCCGCCGGCGCTACTGTGGCTTTCTTTTTATCTGCCATCTCTTTACTCCCTCTCCAAGTTCACGTTTTTTGTGTTTGCTCATGTTTTATATATCAGCTTCAGTCTTCGTTTTTTGTGCATACTCATGATTTAATTTACTTGTCGAATTGTCCCACAACAACACGGTCAATCCCTAGTGTATCCTTGACTTTTATGATTCGCGTCAGTCCGTTGGTAATCAAAATGTCCGCTACGTCCGCCGCTTGGTCAATGCCGCACTCGAAAAGGAGTGCACCCTCCGGTTTTAGGATTTTTTTCCACTCTGACACAACTACTTTATAGAACTCCAGACCGTCTGTACCACCATCTAGAGCCAAAGTTGGCTCGTGATTGCGAACGGTACTGTCCAGCCAGGCGATATCTCCTGTTGGGATATAGGGCGGATTGCACACGATCAGATCAAATTCGCCCAGAAGTGAAAAGGGCGGTGAGCGCCTCGCGTCTACCACGGCACAGGTCACGCGGCTGGTTAGTTTGTTGAGTACCACGTTTGAACGGCTGACTTTCATGGCTTCCGGCGAGATGTCGCCCATGACTACCTTGATTTGCGGCAGATTCTTTGCAATGGCAAGCCCCACACAGCCGCTGCCACAGCAAAGATCTAGGACTCTGCTGCCTGCCGGAAGTCTCTTTGCCATTGCAATGGCTTGGCTCACCAATACCTCTGTGTCAACGCGTGGGATCAGCACGTCCCGGTTTACGTGGATGGGGATGCCGTAGAATTCCCAACTGCCGATGATGTATGCCAAGGGCTCACCTGTCAAGCGGCGAGCCAACAAACCTTCCACTTTGGCTTCAAAACCTGGATTGACATAGAGTCCCATGTCACGGGCAAATTCTTCTTTCGTCTTCCCAGCGGCAGAAGAAACCAAGAGCCGTGCTTCTAGGCTAAAGCCTTCCACATCCGCTGCTTTTAGATCTTTGCGCACCTTTAGGAACACATCGTTATAGGTTCTTGGCATACACACCTGCCCCCTTGTTCTTCTTGCACTGCTATTGTTTTCCCCGCCACAGATTATCTCGACTATTCAATCGGTAGTTTTACCACAACGGAGAGTCCGCCTTCTTCGGCATTTTGTATGTCTAACTGTCCCTTATGATAACGGACAATTTCCTCGCAAACTGCAAGTCCAATTCCGCTTCCCCGCTCTTTGGAGGCGGAGCCTTTGTAGAACTTCATCTTTACATGCTCAATTTCATCAGCAGGAATTCCTTGTCCGAAGTCGCGGATTTCTACATGGACATGACCCGCCTCCAGCTTCGTTCGTACTGCGATCTTCCCACCATGACGACCGTGCTTGGCGGCATTGTCTAAGATATTGTAGAACACTTGCCGCAAACGCTCCGGATCTCCCGGGATTTTGGGAAGCTCTTCCTCGTGGGGCGTATACGCAAGGTCTATCCCATCGCGGCGCAGGTGTTCTCTGTAGGTGAAGATGGTTTCGCCCAGTTCACGTGAGATATCTACCTGCTGGATGTTGAGGGTAAAGCGCCCATCTTCCATGCGGGTGAACTCTAAGAGCTCTTCCACAAGCTTGGATAGCCGCTTCGCTTCGCCTAAAATGATCTCCAGCCCGCGGCGGCTGTCTGTTGACAGACTTTCGTCGTATAAGAGGGTCTCACCCCAGCCGGTGATGGCTGTAAGAGGAGTACGCAATTCGTGGGAGACAGAGGAGATAAACTCCGTCTTGAGGGTCTCCGCTTGGCTGAGGCGTGCGGACATGTTGTTGATCGCATCTCGCAGCTCACCCACTTCGTCATCGTGCTTTTTGGCAAGCTGGATGCCATAGCTCCCCTCGCTAATCCGGTGGGCAGCTTCCGTCACTTCGCTGACGGGTGCGATGATGGAGCGGATGAAGCGCACATTTGTGATCAGCATGACCACAACGATCGCGAGTCCCACGCCCACGGCGATGAGAAAGGCTGTTTGAATCAACTCACTCTCCCGCGCGAGCAAGGCAAGTCCGCCCAGTGCTATGATTGTAAAAGCAAGCACAACAAAGAAGCTACTCAGAAGCCAACGGCGGCGGATTCCGTAGAGATATCCCCGTCTTTGCTTCGTTCCAGCTCTTTGCCTCTCTTCCCTGTTTGGTTTTTTACCTAAAAGCCCCATTTGTATCCAAAGCCCCAGACTGTTGTAATATAAGTCGGATTGGTCGCGTCGTCTTCAATCTTAATCCGCAGACGACGGATGTTTACATCCACAATTTTGAGTTCACCTGAGTAATCCCGCCCCCATACATCTGAGAGAATGTCTTCCCGTGATAATGCTTTGCCAGGATTATCCATAAACAGCTTCATGATGGAGTATTCCACTTGAGTGAGGCGGATTCGCTCGCCCTCTTTCTCCAAGGTGCGGTTTTTCGTATTGAGCAAGAAGGGACCATGGACGAGTTCGCTTTGCTCTTCCTCCTCGCCGCCTGTGCGCCGGAAGAGAGCGTCTACTCTGGCGGTTAGCTCTGCTGTGGAGAAGGGTTTTGTCATATAGTCATCCGCACCCGTCATGAGACCTGTCACCTTGTCCACCTCTTGTGACTTTGCTGAGAGCATGATAATCCCCATCTTCGGATGGGCGGCACGTAGTTTTCTGCAAACTTCAAATCCGTCTGTATCCGGGAGCATGACATCTAAGAGTGCAACCTTCACATCCGGATGGGCTTTCATCTGTTCAAATGCCTCCGCCCCGGTGCCTGCTTCAATCGGTTCATAGCCCACACGTTTTAGGTTGATAACCACCAAACTGCGGATGCTAATTTCGTCTTCCATTACCAGTACTTTTTTCATGGAACAAACTGCCTCCTTTCTGGCGCATTGCTTCGACGTAATTCTCGCCAGAATACCATAACTATAGTAGTTTATCACAAGCGCGGAGAAATTGATAGCCCTTTTGTGTTTCAAAAGATGGTTTGTGTCTGATGTGAAAAATATTTGTACCGTTTTGAAATTTATCATAAAATTTCCTTGACAATATTACCCCCTCCCATGATAAAATGAACAAAATTTAACGAATCGTTTCAATATTCAGCGTTGTTATTCTACGAAACCCTCTGCAAGCATTTGCATGTCACGGTTGAATACGCAACAAATACTGTGATCTAGTCGCTGTGCAGAGGACTCCTTGATGAAAGGAAACTTTGTGCGGCGATTTTTGTTGCTAAAAATAAGGTTTTGTTAGAGATTGGATGAAAGAATTTTAGGTGGCCACCTAGAAAATATAAACTACAAGTAGAGGACATATTATGAAGAAAAGGATTCTTTCGATGGTACTGGCTCTATTCATGGTAGTATCAGTGTTTCCCTTTGCGTTTGCTCAGATTGATGAATCGGTATCGGCACCTTCTTACATTCCAATTTTCACAGAAGAAGAGGTAGAAGCAAAGTTTCAGCAGATGATGGAGAAATCTATTCAAGATGTGGAATCGGAGACATCTAGAAGCAGAGACTTTATCTATCGCACCGTTAATTTACGTATCCATCAAAGCAGAAGCTCTTATGCACGTGCGGGTGGACAACTGCCATTAGGATGGCGGAATGTTTCATTTTTTTCTTGGACATCTGGCGGGTCAAACACAACTGTAACATTTACAGCCGCATGGGCTCCCGCCACGGCAAGTATGGCAGTTGGGAGAGCATCTACGGCAGCCGGGGCAGGGATAGGGGTTCCGGCACAGTGGCGCAACGCCAATACTTATGTAGCTTTAGAGGTAAACAGAACATTTGAAACACGGATGTGGGATATTGAAAGAAGCGGCGATGGAGGTCGCACGTGGCAGCGTGTCAGCAGCAACAACAGAGGAACTGTCCCGCTTGCACATGGCTTTCGAGTAGTTCGGACTCAGTAGCAGTTAAGTTCAGTACATACGCTCCCGTTTTTACTATAGTTGGAAACGGGAGCATATATTAGGCTTGAGGGCATATCTCTTGGAGGTTGACGATGAAGTTTAGGTTAAAACATTTGACACTGGCACTTGCGGTTCTTTTGCTCGTTTCTTTTTCAATAAATTTAATTCAGGCACGTGGCGAAACCCGCTCCTCTGTGCGTGGGACTTTCGTATGCAGCCAAGGAAGCTATTTGGTATTTATGCCCGGCGGCTTTTCTCCTGCAACAGGCTTGTTCATGAAATATCAAGCCACTGATGCGCTTGTTTTATCTGAGGGGTATTATTTTTCGCTGGGCGAGGGACTGTATCGCCTGGAAGATAAAACCAATACCTTTATAATGGATGTATTTCACATTGACGAAAGAGTATACATGTTTGAGGAAAGCGGGAAAATCGGATGGTTCTCTCTAATTGATTTTACCCCTCTTTTTTTAGGCGTTTCCTTTCACGAAGATTTATTGAAAAACTAAATAAATGAAATAGATGCAGCAGACGAAGAAGATATAGAAGCAGACGCATCTGAAAACCATATACCCCATGCCAACGAATTGGCATTCATGTCTGCATTAAACGAAGCAGGGCTAAACTGGCATTTTTTAGAAGAGCTTAGGCAATCATTTCTCTTTTCAGATCACAACCAACTGTACTATATAACTTGCCCCTCAAATCTTATTTTAGGACTTGTTGATATGCGCAAGCATGATGGAGGCAGTAATCTGTTTGGAGAGAAATATTTTCGGATATTGTTTCATATGAATAGAGCCCCAACCGAGGATGAATTTAACCGTTTACAGCAAGAAGGCTTGTTGACGGATGATGAGTGGGGCATGTTCTGGGAGTTAGCCGGAAAATTTCTCGATGAGGAAGATAGCGTATCAAGCATTGCCGAGCGAGCGCGAGCATATTTAGAAGTTTTTCCATTTCATTATCAAACAGAGGACATTGTTATCATAATGGAAGGCCATAAGGGCAACGTTGATTACGGTGTTACCCTTAGGTGGCTACCTTTTTTAGAACGGTATGCAGCTTTAGCGATTGACCTGACAGTAGGGTTGAGCGAATTTGATCGTGAACATCGAAGAACGCTTGATTGGATTCTTTGGTAAAGTCACTGTTACTATCTAACCAGATCAAAGATCAGGCTGTTTCGTTTGTCTGGGCGCATAAAGGTGAAAGGAGCGAGGCGCAATGAACGAACAAAAAAACATGCCCTCCCGTTCGGCTGTTATTAAGAGGTTTCTTGCTCTGTTCTTCCTAATCGGAGCTTTTGTGTTGTTTCACTTTCTTTCCGTGAGTCCATTATTTAATTCGATTGTGTTTTTGGTATGTTTTGGTATCGGCATCTTGCTTTCTCGTGCTTCTTTTAAAGAAATGCCGGATGAAAGTCTGCCGGAATCATCGGCACTCCTCATGGCTGTCCGTATGTTTTTGGCAATTGCCGCTTTTTCAATTCCAGTAATCGCAGGGCAGTTTTTGCAGTTTAATCTTTTAGCAGCATTTCTTATTGCTATTGTTTCTTTTTTTATTTCCTTTGCTGCCTTTGAGTCTATGGCAAGGAAAGTGAAAGCTAAATCAAAAATACGCGAAACCTTGCTCTGGTCTATTCTGTTCACGATTTTCTTCATCTCTTTTTGGGGTTCCTCCGGCGGCGCGGCATCATGGTTCGAATACGCTTTAGCTTACTAGCTTGCCTCAAAAATCCTACAAAAAGGCTGGAAAGATGAAGATTTTATCTTTTCAGCTTTTTTGCAGTGTACTTCAAAAAATGATTTACCTTCGGCACATAGAAATTGTACTTACTTTGTGATAGAATAGCAAAAGTATAAGGAATTTCTATTTTGTGAGGTAGTACAAAATGAAAAAAATAGCAGGGATACTTTTATTAGCCGCGTTGGTGCTTACTTTAACGGCGTGTAGGAATGACAATCCTCAGGAGGAGTATGAGCCCTCTGAGGAATATGTAGAATCAACGCTCCCTGATCACTATGGCGAACTCGATTATGCTCCTATAGACGACAGCCTGACCCGCTTTGCGCCAAGTCCTGAACTTGGTGTAGAAACGAGTGTTTTTTCAGAGCTGGCTTCCAGTGAGCGAGAAGAGGAAATCACACATATCGTGTTACATTTCATCAGTAATGTGCTCGCAAATCGCACTGAGCCCTATATCATGGAGGATATACACAGAATATTTCTAGATTATGGTGTCAGCGCGCACTACATCATAGACAGAGACGGAACCATCCATCTTGCTGTCCCTGAATATCGCGTCGCATTCCACGCGGGTGCCGGCACACTTACAGACTTCCCGGAGTATGAGAACAGACTCAATCAATATTCCATTGGCATTGAACTTCTAGGCATTGGCTCCCAAGCGGACATGTCTATCTTTTTGACAGCCGATGAATATGAGGCGCTTGACCCTCGTCTGATCGGTTTTACCGATGCGCAGTATTACGCTCTAAATCGGCTATTGAATGATATCCTAGCGCGGCACCCCGCGATTCAACCCAACCGCACACACATCATCGGGCATGATGAATACAGTCCCAGCAACACCGACCCTGGGGAGCTATTTGAGTGGGAGCGGCTCGATTTTGTGAATACCCCTCGCATATAGGCAAGCAACACATCACAGATCGGAGGCAATGAACCCATGTTCCTCGCCTATACCTCCTATGCTCCTATCCCAAATGTAGAAGCCCTAAAAGCCCTTCTACCCCCTGCTCGTCTAGCGCGTTTAGAGGGAGATGAGCAGGGAGCACTGTTTGCATACGCGCTTTTGGCGCTGGTCTTAGAGCAGCAGTTTTCCCTCAACGCACAGGATATCATCTACACGGATACTGGGTGTCCTTATTTGCCGGAGTTCCCTGTCTACTTCTCGCTCAGCCATGCCAAGACTCACGCGCTTTGTGCTGTCTCATATGCACCTGTCGGGTGCGATATTGAGACACATCGTCCGGTCTCCCAGCGTACCATCCGGCGTGTCCTGGCTGATACGGAGCAGGAGGCAGACTTCTTCTCTCATTGGACACTCAAGGAGAGCTACTTCAAGCTCACAGGTGATCTCACACGGGCATTCTCTGACATTCGCTTTGATCTCACAGGGGAAACCGCCGCAAGAGCAGACGCATATGCGCAGCTCTATTATGAGATACCAAACTGTACTGCCGCTATTGTGACACGGGAGTCTGTTCCTCGACCCAGACTCCGGTTTTTCTCGCCGGAAACACTTTTTTCTTATGCTGCTGAAAAATATACTTGAACTCCGGCGCGTTATCGAGTATAATGTGTCAGTACCATGTGCCAGCGTGATGGAATGGTAGACATAGTGGATTCAAAATCCACCGGGGGCGACTCCGTGTCGGTTCGAGTCCGACCGCTGGTACCAAAACTCCCTGTAGTCTGACGACTACAGGGAGTTTTGCTATAATTCATCAAGAATAGAATCCAGTTTCCGTTTATTTCCTAATTTCTTCGTTTCAGCTTCATATTTTTCTATAAACCTGAATGAAATGTCGAATGCTTCGCTAAATCCCTCAACGTCTGCTAGGGCAATAAGATCCGATTCTTCTAATTGGTCTGGCGAGATTAATCCTCCACCATGCTTTTCCCCTATATTTCTATGGACAGTCTGTCTGTTTTCAAAATTTGAGAAAATAAAATGTGCAGACAATGACAATAAAAACCTCACAATCTCAAAAATGAATCGATGTGAATATTTCCAAACGACGAAAATGTGATAGCTATCTTCATCTTTTAATATCTCAATATGGGAGCAGAGGTCTTTCATTATATTGCCTTTTGTATAACCATGTTTTTCATATTTATTTTTCAATTCGCCAATAGTAGAAATAACAACATTTTCTATTGTTCGGCTACTCTGAAGATCATGGAGCATATTTAAATAGGATGATGCATTATATCCTATTTCTTTTAGCCAAGAGATAATTACTTTCGTTTGGTCTTTATCGCTTAACAATGTTGTATACCATGCGGCAAAATATTCCTGAAAAGAGCGGTGAGAAAATTTATAGTTTAGACCTTCTTTGACAAGCATACAAACTGAATCTGTCAAATCACTCAAATAGTCTTCACTGCGAAAGTCTTTGTTTATGCCTTGCAATTTCTCTTTGGCACGCTCAATTAAATCTATGATTTGGCTTGTTGTAAATTCATATTGGCTTTTGAAAAAAGATCGAAAACATATATATGAAAAGATTTTTCTAAAATCTTCATACCCTAAGCCACTTTTTAGGTCTCGTTTGAATTTCTCTTTTGTTGCATCATGTTTGTTGAACAGAACGCTAAAGGCTTGCTCATAAAAATCATTCAACTTATCCGGGAGAGTTCCATTGCTTTCAAAGGTCATGAGCATTATAGTCAACAACAGGGGGTTAGAAGCAAAAGTTTCATATTTTTCAAACAGTTCCTTGTCTAGGGCTTGATAGAATTTTGTCTTCGTCGTTTCATCATACTCCAGCCTGTTTATTAGCGAAAGCGCTTGGTCTTTTGTCATAGGCAAAGCCTCTAATTCAACAAAATCATTCCAACCGATAAACTCATCAAAAGGGCGTGAAGACATAATATAAGAATTACTAGGGTACTTGTTTGCTATATCCCTGATCTCTTTTGATACAATATTTGCAATGTCGCCTCTTACTTCATCGTAACCATCAAAAAGAATCAGATAAGATCCCGCTTCCATGCTATAGTCGAAATACGTTCGCTCTAGCTCAAAACCAGATTTCTGCAATGTTTCATAGATAAAATCCGAAATCGACAATTCGTTTGGCGCTGTTTCATTTAGGCCTCTTAACTCTACTAGCGCGGGTATGTAAACCGCTTCTCGAATACAGCTGAGGAAAAAGTGTTTCATCATGATTGTTTTGCCGATGCCGCCTGTACCTGTTATAATTACTTTATTGCCAATTTCTATTATATTATTCACAGATGTGGTTTCTATTACAGTATCATTTCGGGAAACACCCACGCATTCATAAAATGAGTACAAATTTCTTGCATCATGACGATAGAGCAATGTCTTAATTTTTTCGCATCTCTCTTTCGCCTTGTTTATGTATTTTTCAAATGCCTCTCCAGTATCTATGCTGAATTTTGCTTCACTGTCTTCATAGGTATTTTTTATATGGGTATATATGCCGCTAGCAACTGACTTTGCCAGCTCTGTTATGGTTAGGGCGGCTATTTTATTGGGGTCAAGTTCTTTACTCATAATAATACTCCTTTTTACAAGATACCCCATTATACTACATCGCATTGGGCTGTTCAATATTTTGATAGGTTTCCCGCTGTCTGCTTGAAGATACTCTGTCATTCGGCAAGATTCGCGGTGAACCCCCCTTGCGAAAGCGTTTCCTATGTGATAAATTATGAGTGTTAAACTGTTATTTCTACAAACAATCAGAATTTTACATGAAATTCGACATAATGAAGCAGTCACAGGTATCGAAAGGGGACGCTCCATGGATACGAACATTCGGGTGCTGATCGCGGATTCAAGCAATGATTACAGAAGACTCGTGGCAAATCGGTTTGCGGATGAGCCGGATATCGAGCTGGTCGGTAGCACGACAGACGGATTGGAAGCCCTGCGTCTGGCGCATATAATGCGGCCGGATGTCGTCGTTTTGGATGTGTTGCTGGAAAACCTGGATGGTCTTGATGTGCTGCGCCGCATTGGGGAGATGGATTTGCATGTGTCCTGCATCGTAGTGTCTGCTTTCTATAAGGACAGTGTGATTTCTGAGGCTTTGCAACTTGGAGCAAGTTATTTTTTGCGCAAGCCCTTTGGTGCTGAGACCTTGATGGAGAAGATTCGTTATGCGGCAAAGGACACAGACTGCGCGCATTCTCCCCAAGTGGGGCACTTTGAGTTTGAGGTGACAAAGGTCTTGCGTGAACTTGGCGCACCGGCACATATGAAGGGGTATCGGTTTTTGCGGTACGGGATTGCCCTCGTCATGTTAGACGTGGCCTTTCTCGACGCTGTGACAGGAAAATTGTATCCAAGCGTTGCGGAGAAGTTTCGTGTGTCGAAAGACCAGGTGGAGCGGTGTATGCGTAATGTGATTCAAGCGACCTGGGACTATGGTGATCCGAAGACATTGCAAAAGTTTTTTGGGTATACGGTGTCGAATCGAAAGGGAAAGCCGACAAATAGTGAATTTATTGCTATGATTGCCGATTTGTTGCGTTTGCAGCGAAGATATGGGGATGGACAGGGTAATTGGTGATATATTTGTAACGCTGAGGAGATGCTCGTTTTTTCTATGGGCCACATTCTGTCAAAATGGCTTGCATTTGCGCGGAAGTTGTGATAGATTCATATGAAATTGTCGATACAGCATCGGAGGGACTTATCGTGCGAATTATCAATTTGAAGTTGCACCTAATAAAGCTAAAAAATGTCTTAGAGGAGAGACATTCCTTGGCGTTAGACGACGCTGAAACATCTCCTTTGAGCGAGTTTGATTCCATATTCGGTGACAGTAAATTTCTTTCAACCCTTCAGCAACTGAACGAATATGAGTTTGCAAGCGAAGAGATAAACTCATTAATGATACCATGGTCTCGGCTCTCAAAAGACAATAAATCCGAAGTGGCGGAACGATCTTTCAAAGCATTCCGCCGCAAATTAAAGGGCCTTATCTCTCTTGTTTCCGGCGTTGTCGATCTAATCGATACATTTGCCCCAGATGATAGTACGGATCAATTGAATGTCATGTTACCAAATGATATTACATTGGAAGAGCTTTCAGATATCACACGCGAATTAGACTTCATTTTTAATAAATGTCAGGCAATTTCATATTTGAACAACAAGGAAGAGCCCATTGTCCGTCGATTTGATTCTGGCTCTATGTGGATTATTCTAGTCTATTCAGCTTCATCTATCGCCGTCTTGGGCGCATTTTGTCAATTGGCTTTCGGTATTAGCAAACAGATCCTGGCACACCAAGAAATGATACAGCGCGCTCGTACGCTGAAAGCAAGTGCTACTGTAGTTGAATTGCTGGAGGAAGAGCTTGCAAAGATACTCAAAAAAGAGTTTCACACAACTGCCGCAGAATTTATTGAAAGCAATCAGATTCCGATAGAGAACGGCAATGAGGAGATCAACTCTACTGCCATTGGGCTTGAAAAGTTGGTAAACCTGTTTTTCAGAGGCGTTGAAGTTACCGCTTCCTTGTCTGCCCCTCAGGATGTAAAAGACTCTTTCCCACCGCAGGAAGAACTCCGCCGACTGGCGAAAGAGAGTCTTAGTTTGCCCTCAACTGAGGATAGTTCAAAGTAAGGTTTGTTCTGCACCAAAAAACCGAAGCTGCATTGCTTCGGTTTTCTTGTTTACACAAGCCCGCATTCGCAGTATACTAGATACAAAGAAATGGAGGTCTTCCTTATGATTCGTTTTGCTGACGTACAAAACAATGAGAAAATCAAAATCTACATCCAAAAGGCTGATGAAACCCTAGGTGCACTTGGGTTTACCGATCACGGACTGGGACACGTAACAAAAGTTGCCACTGAGGCGCGGGATATCTTGCTCACCATGGGTTACTCAGAGCGTGAGGCAGAGATTGCGCAGATTGCGGGGTTTTTGCATGATATTGGGAACATCATCAATCGTGTTGCACATGCGCAAAGTGGAGCATTGTTGGCTTTTGGACTCTTAGAGGAATTGGGTGCGGATCCGGAAGATATCGCTACGATTATCACCGCCATCGGGAACCATGATGAGAAGACAGCGGCACCTGTAAATCCGGCTTGTGCTGCTGTGATCTTGGCGGACAAAAGTGATGTGCGCATGAGCCGTGTGCGAAATACGGATCTTTCTACCTTTGATATCCATGATCGGGTGAACTATGCGGTCAAGCAGTCCTCCCTTACGATTTCAGAGGATAAGACGATCATCAATCTAGATCTGACCATTGATACGGAGCAGTGTGCGGTGATGGACTACTTTGAGATTTTCCTCATGCGCATGTCCCTTTGCAGCAAAGCGGCTATCCAGCTGAATCTGCGCTTTGCGCTGACCATCAATGGGCAGCAACTTCTGTAATATGCCGATTTATCCAAATCCAAACTGCAAGAAGATACGCGGCAGTCATCTTCTTGCAGTTTCTTGCGGACACTGCAAGTGTTTCATCGCCAAGTATCAAAAAGTCGGCGAAAGTAACTTTGTGAAGATGTATAATGATCGAATCATTGAGGGTTCCATCGACTTCTCTCAATATCACGGTGCACTCTACTGTCCGGATTGCGGAGCGCATATTGCAACACGATATATCACGAAGATGGATAAGAAGGAAGCCTATCGTTTTATGCCTTCTGCATTTCACAAACGCAAAATTTGAGTCTGCTCTTTATTCTGTTTTCCCTATATTCCATCAAAAACTGAGTTTGCTCTTTATTTTGCATCATCTGACTTCACTTGTTTTTAACTATTCATTGACATTTTCATTGATTCAGTGTATCTTTAATTGATATACTAAATTTTTCCAAAGAAACGGAGGCAAACATGCGCTTTTTGAAATCGCCCAGATTTAGTATGCTTATCCCCTATCTGCTCCTTGCGATTGCTGTGATTGTCGTCTTTCGCATTGTCATGGATATTTCCTATGTCTTTAACGGACTTAGCTGGTTTTGGGGTGTCATGCTTCCGTTTTTCTATGGTTTCCTCTTGGCCTACATTCTGAATATCCCATGCAGTGCCTTGGAAAAGCTCTATGGCCGTGCACGCTCCGGTTTTATCGCACGGAAGAAAAAAGGGTTTAGCATTATCAGCGTTTATCTTTTGCTGATTCTCTTTGTTTTCTTCGTCTTAAATCTGATCATTCCACAGATTTACAATAGCGTCGCTTTCTTTATCGCAAACTTCGAAAGCTACTACAACACTGCCATGGCTGTGATTGCGCAGATTGACTCCTATCTCGATACTGATCTATATAGTATGCTTGCTGATCAGTTGCGCTTTGATAACATTCTCTCTCTTTTGCAAGGCTTTCTGCAAGATGGCAGCGGTTTTTTCTGGGATACTTTAGCAAATGTTGGAACTGCTGTTTTCCGCATGTTTTTGGCGCTTGTAACCTCTCTCTACATCCTGCTCGGCAGAGAGTCAATCCAAGGCTATTTCAAACGGGCTTGGGCGGCAATTTCCCCGCCGCGCGTGTCTAAGGCCACGTTTAAATATACCGCAGCTTTGAATCACAACTTCAGACAGTACATTTTCACACAGACTATTGATGGTCTCATTATCGGTACCATCGCTACCATCGCCCTTACTATCATGGGTTCGCCATACGCGCTTGTTTTGGGGATTATGATCGGGCTGTTTAACTATGTTCCCTACTTTGGCTCCATTGTTGCTACGATTATCGCAATCCTGGTTGTGGCCCTAACACAAAGTCTCACAATGGGACTGACTGCTACTGTGGTTCTTATTGTTCTACAACAGCTTGATGCGAATGTCATTCAACCGAGACTGATGAGCGGCTCCTTCTCTCTCAGCCCGTTGCTTATCATCATCTCCATCACCCTTGGCGGTGCCATGTCCGGCATATTCGGCATGATTGTTGCGATTCCGATCATGGCAGTGCTGAAGGATTTGTTTGATTCGTATATTGCGTATCGAGAGACGAAGAAAAAACCGGTTGCAGCTTCGCCGGAGGAATGATGATTATCCTGGGTCGTGCTCTGTTTTAGTTGAAGCTGCTTGTGTGTCCCCCGCCGTAGGCGGGGACACACGTTTAAACAACTATTTTAGAGCATGGCCTTATCCTGTCTATGCCATACTGAAACACAAACCCCCGGAAGCGGATGGCTTCCGGGGGTTTGTATGATAAGAGGATAAATGAAAAAGATGATAAAGAAGATCTACCTACGATATTTATAATACCAAGCAAATGTTACGAAGAAAGATTAAAAGTATTACAAAAATGTTAAATTGCAAAGTTCTTTACTTAACATAATGACATCTAGTCAAGAACAAAAGGGAAGTATCCGGCACCTGATGGCAGGGTTTGCACACTGGCGTAGGAAACCAAGACGAAAGGACGCTGTTTTAAGCTGCCCGTCTCATCTCCTATCGCAGTCCGCACGGTGGCGGATTGCAGGCTGAAGTGTTCAAGCAAGACCTGTACACCTAGTGTCACATCTGCACCGCCTAAGAACTCACGCACAAACAAGTGATTGCCCGCAATGCTGACAGCGGCGAGGCAAATCTGTCCATCTACCTCCAACTCGTAAAGCCCGCCCCCGGAAGCTTTGCAAACTTGCTCCACATAACGGAGGTACTCCGCCGGATACATCGTTCCACATCCCGACAAGAGTTCACGATGAAGCGAGGAATATATGGAAAAATCGATTGACATAATTTTTTTCATATTTTCAAGAGAAACATCTTCAGACCGCAAGATATTGTCTTCCATGATCGAAAAAGCATGGGTATACCCCAAGCGAGTGTAGTAGGGGAAGAGGCTTTCTTCTGCCGGGCAGATCACGTTGAGGTCAAATCCAAGCGCAGCACTTCGTGCAATTACAGTGCGTGTTATCGCAGAGCCGATGCCCCGCCCGCGATAGTCCGGTAAAGTGCCGAGGGCATACGCATAGGAAGTGTGAAGCATTGCGCCATCCGGCAAGGGAGTGAGACCCGCGTCTAGCAGATAGATGGCAGACGCAATTACACCATCCTCCTCCCAAACGATTGCCATGCCCGGCTGATAGAGTGCTGAGAAGAAGGCATCAATCACATCCCGTGGATCGCCAAAGGCAGCTTGCCAAAGGGATTTGAGCCCCGCTTCATCGCCGATGCGTGAGGGGCGGATCATGATGTTTTCCGGATGGCGTGATATTTCTCCACCATAAACACAGGATAATAGCTTCGCTTGGCCCTTTGCAGACTTTCAATCCCCAAGTCTTCCTCTCGGTTCACATAGCGAATGTGGGGGTGAATGGCCTGAATATGGCGTGCAAATTCCCGGTTGATCATGGGATAGGCACCCTGGATATCCGAAAAAGCTTTCTCAAAATGGACGATATAGGTATCAGAGTTCAGCGGTTCACCAATGGTAAAGGCAATCACGCGTCCATCTACACGCAATAGTCCGCCCTCCAGTCCGAGCGCCTCGAAGTGCTTTGCAGCACGATTGAGCGCGTCTAAATCATCCTCATCCCGGAGCCTTGCCCACTCTTCAGCCATCGCGAGACAGGCGGGGAGGTTTTCTGCTGTGATAGGCTCAAATGTCCAGTTTGGATGATTTTCGAGAAAGCGGTTGATATGATTACGCTTGGCATGAAGTTTTTTTCCGGCAAGTGCGGCAAGCTTTTCCAACTCATAAATATAATCAAAAAATTGGGGATCCTGTGCATAGTCAAACTCACCGAGGAATGCAGCCTCAAGCTCTTCCCGGCTCTGCTCTGTGAGTCCGCGAATCAAAAAAGGCACACCCCGGGCGAGCGCGTCTCGTTCCATTGTCAAAATAGCAGACTTCAGATCACCTGCACCGATGGGATATCCGTAAGCGGAGCCGCCCTCGATATCAAATCGTGATAGGAGTCGGTCTCCCATGGGGAACACGGTGGGACGGAAGGTTTCCGACCAGAAAAACATATTAGCAAAACACCAAGCGCTGCTGCGAGAATCTTCTAAGCGGAGGATTCGGTCAACCCAAGATTTATCAGAAATAGAAACGCGCTGAAATGGCAGCACAGCTTGCTGAGTGGCGGTGGTACAGGAGTTCATATGAGAAAATTACCTTTCGTATCTAGTTATAAGTGTTCGTGCAAATCTCACGGATTTTCTGCTGCAAAGACTTGAGATCCACAAAAGTCTCCGGTCGCCGCCGCGGATCACGCAGCAGGGCGGCGGGATGAAACAAGGCCATCATCTGCACACCGTCTTTGTCAAACCACTTCCCATGGTCCCGTGAGATCTTAAACTCAGAAGAGATCATATACATAGCAGAAATCCGGCCCAGGGATACGACGATTTTGGGATTTAGTATCGCAAGCTGCTGCTCCAGCCAAGGGGTGCAAGCGGCCTGCTCATCTGCCAGCGGGTCACGATTTCCCGGTGGGCGGCATTTGACGATGTTTGCGATGAAGATATCTTTCCGTGTCAGGTCAATCATGGCAAGCATATCGTCCAAAAGCTGTCCGGCGCGTCCCACAAAGGGCTCGCCTTTCAGGTCTTCATTTTGTCCCGGCCCTTCGCCGATAAAGACGACTTCCGCGTCTCTGCGTCCCACGCCGAAGACAACGTTCGTCCGCGTCTCAGAGAGACGGCATTTCTTGCAGGAAATGCAAGTTTCATATAGTGTATCCCAATCCATATGTGGGTCATCCTTTTGTGTGGAGTTTTCTTCTAGTATACCATATGAGATGGGAATGTACAAATATGGGGGGTGAATTACTAAATGAAAAGCACTTGTAGGGGCGACTTGTAGTCGCCCGCGCCCTTACTACCCTGCGAACTGTTACCACGGGCGACTACAAGTCGCCCCTACAAGTTTTCTGCTGACCAAAGCCCCAGAGCCGTCCGCGCATCGCCGACGCTGTAAAGAGACCCAAAATAGCAAACCACCCCACCCACCCCAGCGGTCTGCTTGGCACGATCCAAGGCCGTCTGCACATCATCCGCCGCCTCAGCAGGGACACCTTGCCCGGACAGATAGTCCGCAAGCGCCGCTGCCTCCATCGCACGGGGATTATCCGGCGTGATGGTGTAGATACGTGCCGCCAATGGCAGAATCGGCGAGACGATGGCAGGCAGGTCTTTGTCAGCCAGCACACCCATGACAAAGATCACCTTTTGACCCGGAAAATACCGTGTCAAGTTATGTGCCAGTGCCGCTGCGCCCTGTGCGTTGTGACCACCGTCTACGATCACCGCGGGATGTTCGGCACATAGCTCAAAACGCCCGGGCCAGATGGCCTCTGCCAGACCTTTGCGGATGTGTACATCTGACAGCGGAAACCCAAGCTGAGAAAGCTTCCAAGATGCCGTAATCGCAAGCGCCGCGTTTTCCATCTGATACTGCCCCAGCATTTGAATTGTGAGGTTGTGCAGACTTCCAAATGAAAACACTTGCCCGTGCAGAGAATAGGAGATCGGAGAAAGCGCGGAGAGATTTACCTCTTCAAATGGTGCATTCAGGGCTTCAGCAGCAGCGCGCAAAACAGCCTCCGCTTCCGGACGCTGACGCGCAGAGATCACAGGGCGGCCTTGTTTTAGAATACCTGCCTTTTGCGCCGCGATTTTCGCAACTGTATCGCCTAAAAACTCCATGTGATCCATGTCAATCGGCGTGATGACAGAGAGCACATGAGTCGAGATCACATTCGTTGCATCCAAGCCCCCGCCCATGCCGGTCTCTAAGACAACGATATCGCATGCCATCTCCGCAAACCACACAAGGGCGACTGCCGTGACAAGTTCAAACGTAGTTGGATGGTCTTCCATCGAGGCGCAAGCAGTACGAATCTGTGCCACAATGCGATCTAGCGCATCATCAGAGATTGCCGCGCCATCCACCTGCATCCGTTCGTGGAATGTGTGGATGAATGGAGAGGTATAAAGCCCCGTCCGATAACCGCCTGACCGCAGAATGTGGGACAGAAAGCAAGCGGTAGACCCCTTGCCGTTCGTCCCAGCCAAATGCACAAACTGCAATTTATCCTGGGGATTACCCAGACGCTCCATTAACTCACGAATCCGCGAGAGACCAAGTCTGCTTCCCATCCAGCAGAAACTATTGAGATAATCAATTGACGCAGTAGACATATAGATCGGTTTCCTTTTCATAGATCAGAATCGTCTCAGTATAGCAAATTTTGGTAGGTAAAACAATGGGTATCCCCCAATGGTCATGTTGGAGGATTTGATTGTCTTTTGTAGGGCGCGATGTTCACATTGTGCCCTACAGTGACTTCCGCATCTATTGACACCGATCATTTTTTATAGCTTCTCCATATGCTGTGCGGCGGCTTTTAGCATCAGTCGCTTGGTGCCGACTGTTTCAAAGGCAATCTCAATCAAAGCATCCCCGCCCATATGCGTCACACCGGTAATGAGTCCCGCTCCGAAGGCTTTGTGCTTGACTGTATCGCCTTTCTGGAACTCTTGTAGCGCAGCGTTTGGCGCAACACTCGGTGTATGGCGTAGCGCTGGCTTTCTGGACTCTGTTCCATGGTCACCTGCCATGCGGGTAGCACGGTAGCCCCAGGCTTCTTCTGGTGCGGACGTGAAGTGTCCTTCCTGGCCGCGCTGCTCGCGGATGTGGCCTTTTTGCTCTACCTGATTTGCCGGAATCTCTTCCAAAAAGCGGGATGACATATTTGCCGTGGTGCGTCCGAAGAGCATCCGATTGGCGGCACTCACTAGGTGGAGCTTCTTTCGCGCACGAGTCAGTGCCACATAACAGAGCCTACGCTCTTCCTCCATCTCTTCCTGATCACCGATTGACCGATGTCCGGGGAAAATGCCCTCTTCGATGCCAACGAGGTACACATGATCAAACTCCAGCCCCTTTGCCGAGTGCATGGTCATGAGTACAACACCGTTTTGCGCTTCTTCCAGGTTATCCAGCGTTGTGTAGAGGGCGATTTCGTCTAGGAAGCCTTTGAGGTTTGCCTCTTCGTTTTGCTGTATGTAACTGACGATATTACTCTTGAGTTCTTGAATGTGCTCAATCCGCGCCGCGTTTTCCTCTGGTTTCTCCCGCAGGACTTGCAGGTATCCTGTGATTTCCAACAGATAATCATAAAAGGTGTCTAGGGGCATGGACTGTTCCTTTTCTTGCAAATCGACCAGCAGATCACTAAACTGCTTGAGCTTTGCGGCGGCACGGGCTAAGTCTGGAAAATTCGCCGCGTTTTGCAAGACCTGAAAAATCGACTGCCCTGAGCCAAGGCTTGCCTCCCGCACGCGTTCAATTGTTGTCTGCCCGATTCCTCGTGCTGGGGTGTTGATGATGCGCAGCAAGCGCAGATCGTCCGCCGGGTTTGCTACTACGGCGCAGTATGCTAGGATATCTTTGATCTCTGCGTAATCAAAGAAGCTCATCCCGCCCACCACCTTGTAGGGGATACCGTTTCGCTTAAAGGCGAGTTCCAGCTCTCGCGCCAGGGCTGACATACGGTAAAGGACAGCGTTTTCATCCCAGCTTCCGCCGGAACCGAAGTGGGCTAGGATACACTGTGCCACATAGTTCGCCTCTTCCCCTTGGTCGCGGGCGATATAGTGGGTCAGTTTGTCTCCATCGCCCTGATCTGTCCAGAGGGTCTTTCCTTTTCTGCCATAGTTGTTCTCGATCACAGCGTTTGCGGCCTTTAGGATGTGTCCGGTGGAGCGATAGTTTTGCTCTAGCCGTATCGTCCGCGCACCCGGATATTGGGCTTCAAAATTTAGAATGTTCTGGATAGTGGCACCTCTAAATTTGTAGATACTCTGATCATCGTCACCCACCACGCAGATGTTCTTGCGGCCTCCGGCTAAGATGTTGGCAAAAAGATATTGAAGATTGTTTGTATCTTGATACTCGTCTATGAGTACATAGCGGAACTGCCTCTGATAGTGACTCCTGACCTCTTCATGCTCTTGCAGGAGACGGACGGTGAGAAAGAGTAGGTCGTCAAAATCCACCGCACCCGCACTGCGGAGGCGCTTTTCGTATTGCAGATACGCCTTTGCCATCTGCCGACGGCGATGGTCGCCCTCCTTTGCCATGGCATTCTCGAAAGACTGTGCGTCTAACTGCATATCCTTTGCCTTGCTGATTTCACTGAGCACACGGCGGGGCGGGTAGGTTTTGTCATCCATGTTTAGATCAGTCAAAATCCGCTTCATCAGACTTAGGGTGTCTGCTGTGTCATAGATGGTGAAACTGGGGTCATAGCCGATGCGGTCGGCATAGCGACGTAAGATGCGTACACAGGCGGCATGGAAGGTCAGCGCCCAGATGTCTCTTGCATCATCTGCACCAATGCGCTTTTCCAGACGCAGCTTGAGCTCGTCCGCTGCTTTGTTGGTGAAAGTGATTGCCAGAATCTCCCAAGGTCTCACCGGGTCAAGAGCGCAGAGCCCGCGTGCTCTCGCCTCTCCCGCTTGTCTGAGGGCGACCTTTTCTAGATTCTCCTGATAGAGCTTGAGGAATGCAATATCCGTTTCACTCACCCCATCCGGCATCTCGTCTGTATCTGAGGCTCTGCCATAGAGCAGGAGATTCACAATGCGATTAATGAGCACTGTGGTCTTCCCGCTCCCAGCACCCGCTAGTAGGAGTAGCGGCCCCTCTGTCGCCATGACGGCGCGGCGTTGCAGCTCGTTTAGGTTTTGGAATTCCGCCGCGATGAGGCTGCGGCGCAGGTCTAGGAATGTTTGTTGTTCGTTGTTTGTCATAGGGGGTCTCCTAGAGGTGTAATATTGGGTTCCCAAAGGCTCCTTTTCTAAAGGAGCTGTCAGCGAAGCTGACTGAGGATTGCCCTTGCAACTACATTCTTTCATTGTGACTTGTCGCGTAATGGAAGAAATCCTCCGTCAGGCTTCGCCTGCCACCTCCTTTGAAAAAGGAGGCTTTCTCCTGTGAGGTGCCATTCAACCAAGTCAAATCCAATATATCACAAAAACCACGCCGCAGATGGCGGCGCGGCTTTTTGTTTGCTCTTATTTTACTTCGTGCCAAAAATCCGATCGCCTGCGTCGCCGAGACCAGGTACGATGTAGCCGTGGTCATTGAGGCACTCATCCACCGCCGCGGTATAGATTTCCACATCTGGGTGGTCTTGATGCACACAGGCAACGCCTTCCGGTGCTGCTAGGATACACATGAGCTTGATGTGTTTGCAGCCATAGCCCTTGAGCATACGGATTGCAGCTACCGCACTGCCGCCGGTTGCGAGCATGGGGTCTAGGATGATGACTTCACGCTCTGCAATATCACGGGGCATTTTGCAGTAATATTCCACAGGCTCTAAGGTCTCCGGGTCGCGGTATAGCCCAAGATGTCCCACTTTCACGGCGGGGATCAAATTCATGATTCCATCTACCATGCCAAGTCCGGCACGTAGAATTGGCACAACTGCAAGCTTTTTCCCTGCAATGCGCTTCACTGTCGCCGGAGCGACCGGTGTTTCAATTTCTACATCTTCTAGAGCCAGATCACGTGTCGCCTCATAGCACATGAGGGTTGCCATTTCGGATACAATCTCTCGAAAGGCTTTGACACCGGTTTCCTTATCGCGCAGGATGGTCAGTTTGTGCTGGAGCAGTGGATGGGTAAGTACCTGTAGGTTTGACATATCTTCATTCTCCTTCTTTTTCCAAGCGTTCCCTCTCTGCTTGAGAGGGTCTGATATAGTGCGGATTTACTTCATGTGCACACTTGCATACTTTTCCTTCAGCCGCCATCGCAACGCCCCAAGCGCTTTGTTGGACTAGGTGATCGGGCAAGGCTTTCACCTTTCTATCTCTGGCTTTCAGCCAGTCATGACAGAGATGTGCTCCATCGCCGACTAAGACGATACTTTTGTCTTGATCGGGGCTGCTGAACAGCTCCTCTATCGCAATGGCACGATCTTCCGTGAGCCGATGGAGCGCTCCCTCTCGTACTGTAAATAATGCATTATACACTTGCTCCCGCCGTGCGTCCATTACGGGACAGACTATGCTGCCCTCTCCCAAATGCTTTCCTTGGTGTGCCATGGCCTCTAAGCTTGAGACACCAATTAGCGGCTTATCCGCCCCCATGGCGAGTCCTTTGGCAGTCGCAAGTCCGATGCGAAGTCCGGTGAAGGAGCCTGGCCCGTGAGCGACTGCGATTTGGTCTATATCTTGCATGGTGCGTCCCATGTCACGCAATAAACTATGTATCATAGGGAGTAATGTCACTGAATGTGTCAGTCCCGCGTGTTGCATGTTTTGAGCGATGAGTTTGCCGTCTTCCACTAAGGCGATGGAGGCTGCTTTCGCGGATGATTCAATTGCTAATATCCGCATAGGCTACTCCTCTTTTATCCCTGTAATGGTAATCACCCGCCGCGTGTCGCCGTCTTTCTCAATGTGTACACGCACGGTATGTTCCGGAAATGCCTCTTCCACCCGCTCGCTCCACTCCACAGCTAAGATCGCGCCGCGTTCCAGATAGTCTTCCCAGCCGATTTCAAACAAATCGTCGGCAGAGTGTAGGCGATACATGTCAAAGTGGATGAGGGGTCTCTCCCCTGTCTCATACTCGTTCACGATGGTATAGGTCGGGCTTGTGACCTGGGCACTGATGCCGAGTCCCTGGGCGAGCCCTTTTGTAAAAGTGGTTTTCCCTGCCCCCAAATCGCCATAAAATGCCACAATTGTGCCGGATGGCAGTTTGCGGGCTAGGTCAAATCCCAGCTCTTTTGTCTCTGTTTCGCTGTTTGTCACTATCCTCATACTGATTTTCCCTCTCCCTGGACATTATACCAGAGGATGACAGATTGCGCAAAGGGTATCTTTATGTTAAAATGGAACATGATACGATAACAAAGGAGCTGTACCCAAGTGAAACGAATGCTCTCCGCAGCTTTCAAATATATCAAAAAAGCAGACATGTTCCTTCTCGCCCTCTGCGTGATCTGCTCGATTTTTGGCATGGTCTTAATTCACAGTGCCACGCGCACCTTCTCTGGCGGCTCTTGGCCGTTTATTTCGGTGCAGATCGGGGCGCTATTCTTAGGGCTTTTCCTCTTTGTGCTCTCCTCCATCATCGATGTGGCTGTGATTGCCGACCGGTGGAAAGTACTATTTGTGTTTAACGTTGCCATTTTGATTATCCTTGCCATCTTCGGCACAGGGATTGCCGGCGGGTATCGCATTTGGCTGCGCTTTGGCGGAGTTGGAATCCAACCCAGTGAGATCGTGAAGCTCACTTTTATCATCATGATGGCGTATCACATCCAATATATCAAGGAGTATAAGAATCTAAATTCTTTCTTCTCCCTGCTTCAATTGGCACTCCATTTCTCTTATCTGCTGATTTTACTCCCTGACTTTGGGAACACTTTGATTTTTGTCTTCATTTTTATTGTCATGCTCTTTGTCGCCGGTGTCAAGCTGCGCTGGTTTGCCTTAGGCGGCGGACTTATAGCGGCAGCGGCACCTATTTTGTGGAATTATGTGTTCCACCAATACCAGCGCAACCGCATCCTTGCCCCTTTTGACCCCACCATTGACCCCACCAATACCGGTGTCAACTTCCAAGTGCATCGCAGCCGGATTGCCATCGCCTCCGGACAGGTTACGGGACAAGGACTTGGAGAGGGGATGCAGACACAGTCCCGCAGTGTACCGGAACAGTGGACAGACTTTCTCTTCTCCGTGGTCGGAGAGGAACTTGGTCTCATTGGCGCTGTTGTCGTTTTGATTTTGATTGCCGCTGTAATCCTCCGCTGTTTCTATGTGGCCTCCAAAGCGCGGGATACGCTATCTGCCCTTGTCTGTGTCGGGGTTGGAAGTTTTATTATGTTCCAGTCCCTGCTCAACATCGGCATGACCTTGGGACTTCTGCCTGTGGTGGGGATTGCGCCACCGTTTTTCGCCTATGGGGGGTCGTCTCTTGCAACTACTTTCATCGCCATGGGGCTGGTCTGCGGGGTGAAGATGCGAACTGCCTCGATTTGGCGAAGGCCTTTGTAGTTAGCTTGTAACAGATAATATGAGAAAAGCACATCAGGTCGAAGTTAACCTGATGTGCTTTTCTATTTATTCTTCCGGTGGCACAAACTCTAGTAAATCACTAAGCTCACACTGAAGTGCCGTACAGATTCGCACCAAGACATCAGCATCAAACCTAGTTACAGTATCGTTGCAATATCTTCTTATTTGCGTGCGTTGCATGTCGGCTATTTTGCTTAACTTGTTTTTACTAACACCTTTGCTCTCTAAGAGGTCATTGAGCTTCACCTTGATTCTTCCGCGCTCCATCCATGTCACCTCACAGAAAAAACTCAAAACTGCTTGACATGGATAGCTTACACCTTTTATGATAATTACATAATGGGTAATTTGATGCCCGCTAACTACTTGCTCATGTTTCATAAAGAGTCAGAAAGGAGTGCAAATGAACAGAAACATTAAAAAAGTTCTAGAAGAAATTGCAAAAAAGTATGATGTTAGCCTTGCAGAAGTCGAACGTGAAATCGAAATTGTCTTAACTATGGCACAAATGAATCCAGATCCAAACGTACAAACAGCATGGGATTCCATTCCACGCAAGGGAGATCAACCGACAACTGAAGAAGTGATCGCCCATATAGCAAAAGTCGTAAGCGAAAAATTATAGAGTGGTAATGGTTTGTCGGCAGTAAGAGCGCGGGCGACTACAAGTCGCCCCTACAGATGTCTTGAGCACCATCTAGGCAAACAAAAAGATACTCCCTTTTCATAATGGGAGTATCTTTTTCTTCGCACACTATCCCCGCAGTGCAAAAATTTCAATTCTGCCGCTGCTTGTGGATAGATCAAACTGTGCATTCGCGCCACCGCCGGTGGTGACGGGCAGCTCACTTGTAAATCTGCCTGAGCCTGTGGAGTACTGTACGGTGATCGCGCCTTCGTTGGGTACGGTGACGGCGATTCTGCCGGAGGAGGCACGTGCCGTCAAACGCTCCGGGACTTCTGCGCTTGTGATCTCAATCCGACCGGATGTGCTACGTGCGTTGACGTAGCCGAAGCTGCCGGCGAGCTCATGCCGTCCGGATGTTGTGTTTGTGCGCAGGCTGTCTGCCTGTGTACGTCTGGCCTCAATGCGCCCTGACACGGTACGCAATTGGATTTCATCTGCTTCTATGTCCGTGATTTCAATTCTGCCGGAGGTAGTTGAGGCGTTTAAGTTTGCTGATGCAATGTCAAAGAGCTCAATTCTACCGGATGTGGTTGCCGCAGTCAGGCGCGGCGCTGTAATGTCGCGGAGCTCAATTCTGCCGGAAGTTGTCCTTACGTTAAAGTCTTCTGCTTCTATATTACTCACCAATACACGTCCGGATACCGTATTGACATGAAAGCGGTCAAAATCGTCGCTTAGCGCATGGGGTATTAGGACTTCAAGTTGCTTTGAAAAATTGTTGATACCAATCGAAAAACGGCGCATGTTTTCTGTGAAGTAGATCGAGAGTGTGCTGTCATCGGTGTTGAAGCTGAGTTCTTCTCCATCGCGCAAATCCCGTCTGGAAAACTCTGTGATTTGAATGTCACTGCCGCTATGGGTTCCAACGTAGACCGCACCCGATGTCCAGTCGATAGATAGGGAGTCTATGTCGTTTGCTGAAACACTGTGTTCTCCAACTACGTCAAAGTTTCCTAGACCGAAATCAAAGCCGAATCCTACACCGAATACATTGCCCACAAGGAACCAAACGACAAGCCCTGTCAGTGCCAAGGCGCTAACCGCCCAGCAGATGATTGTTACAATTCTTGTATTGCGCAATCTACTTCCCTCCCTTTTTCTGCATTGCAAAGAAGATATTAATCAGCGATTCCACAAGTCCGCCGGCAACGAAGATGATCCAGGTGACGTGCCATGCCATGGTTGTAAAGCTAATAATGAAATACAATACCAGAATCAGTGTCCACAATGCGGAAGAGATCGCACTGCGCATTTGTTTGTTGCCTTGTGTGTCGGATTGCCACTCACGGAATTCTTCCACCATCGTGTCTGCCTCCTTATAATACTTCGGTTTTGTCATGTGGTTGTAGATCAAAAGCCCTGTGGCCCCGGCTACCATGATGATAAATATGGGAATTCCAAATAGATATGTTCTTCCGCTTCCCAACTCATGCAAGAGCGGTATCGGCAATACACTAAGGATATACATCATCACTGCAACTGCTGTCAGCATGGCTGATTTGCGTCTTGCTTTTTCATACTTCTCCTGTTCCGGCTCGGAGCGGAAATTATGCTCCAACTGCCGTAGCAGAGCACTCACATCGCCAATTCCTGCAACGGCAATGTTGAAGGCTGCTTCAGGTGTTTTTCCTTCTGCCAATAGGTCTCTGTATTTGTCTTCTAAATTTTGCAGCATTTCTTCTTTGAGTTCAACCGCTTTCTTTGTTGGCGCTGTGTCCTCAAACAAGGACTCAATATATCTGCGTAATTTGTCTTCCATTATTCATTCTCCTCCACTTGAATTAATTGTTCGATCATGCCTTTGGCGCTGTTCCATTCTGTAATCAGCGCCCGATAAGTGTCGCGTCCGGAATCGGTGATGCTGTAATACCGCCTGCGCGCACCGGTTCGTTCGTTCCCCCAGTAAGATGCGATACACCCTGCCTGTTCCAATCGTCGAAACGCGGTATAGAGCGTTGCTTCTTTCAGCTCATATTTCCCGCCTGTTCGCTCTTGTATGGACTTATTGATCTCATATCCATAGTTATCACCGCCCATCAAACGCGCAAGGATGATGGTATCCGTGTGTCCGCGAATCAGGTCAGATGCAATAGACATGGCTTCCCTCCTCTCGATGTATCCTCGCTTGTGCATATATAAAATATCACACGATACATCGCCTGTCAATGTATATTTTGAAAAAATTTATCTTTTCTTTCGTTATACCACAATTCCGGATAAGGTCACGATATATCGTGACCCTACGCAGGGATACCATACATGGTGTCCGATTGTGGTTGATACACGGGACGCTGGGGCAGCGTCCCCTATGGGTGGAGCATGTATTTTTCCCATATCCACGAAAAAGCGACCTGCTATTTGGGTAGCAGGTCGCTTTCTATATCTTAATTTTACTCGTCATCTTCCAGATCAAATTCCAGTCTCTCGCCGCAATTGGGACAGTCAATCGCTCCGAGTGCCAAGACATCTTCGTCGATTGTGATCTCATTGGAGCATCTGGGACAGCTTACCGTATAAAACATTGGTTTTACCGCTGGTGGTGCGGGGGGCGGCGCTACCGGTGGGGCAGGTGTCGGCGCGGGCACTTCCGCCTTTGGCTTTGGCGCTTGTACAACCGGCTGTTGCACGACTTGTTGCGTTACTACCGGAGTCGGTGCCGCATGGGGTGCCACATAGCAAATATGCTTGTGACTGTTCTTTTCTTCCTCTTCACTTTCTTCCAGGAAGTCTTCCAGATCTTCCACACCTTCAGAAAGCGCATTAAGATCATCCCCAAGGGCGGCGATTTCTTCTTTGAGTTCTGTGAGTTCTACTGTGATGTCGTCTAGTATCCCAATCATCACATGTAGGATTTTCTCTTCCTTTGTATCTCGCCCAAGACCCAAGCCTTCTGCCAGACCTTTTAGATAGGTTATGCGTTTTGCAAGTGACATGCGCTTCCGCCTCCTTTTTTAATGGGGACTTCTTTTAGCCCTTGACACGCTCCACATAATCGCCGGTGCGGGTGTCTACTTTGATTTTGTCGCCTTGGTTGATGAATAGGGGTACTCTCACCTCGGCACCGGTTTCCAGCTTTGCGGGTTTTAGTACATTAGACGATGCTGTGTCGCCCTTGAGACCAGGGTCTGACTCTATAACTTCTAGCTCGACAAAGTTCGGCGGGTCAACGGCGAATACTTTGCCTTTATGGCTTGATACCATGCATGGCATATTCTCTTGCACAAAACGGAAGCTTGGACCGAGCAGGCTCCCATCAATTGGCTCTAGCTCATAGGTTTCATTGTTCATGAAGTAATACAGATTACCGTCTTGGTAGCTGTACTCCATCTCTTTGCGCTCAATATATGCGGGTTCAAACTTTTCCGATGGGTTAAAGCTTGTCTCCACAGTGGCACCTGTGATTACGTTTTTCATTTTTGTACGTACAAAGGCCGCACCTTTACCCGGTTTTACATGTTGGAACTCAATGATTTGCATGACTTTCCCGTCAAGCTCAAAGGTGAGGCCGTTCTTAAAATCACCAGCTGAAATCATATAATATTTCTCTCCTTTTTTACGCTGCTCACGTCTCTGCAACTGATTTTACCCTATCTCACCCATATTTGCAAGCTTTTTCCATAACTTCAGACGGTCTGGAAAATGTTGGGCACATGCGGTGTAGGAGCGATGCAGCACCAGATGCGGACACGCGGGACGATTGCCATCGTCCCCTACAGGATGATCAGGTCTTTCGGGGTGCGTGTCAGATTTTCGTTGTCGGTTTCGGTCAGGTAAAGCAAGTCTTCAATCCGCACACCGAACTTGCCCGGGAGATAAATCCCGGGTTCTGCGGAGATGACGGAGCCTTTTGGGAAGGCGCGTTCCTCTACCTGGTTTGCACGAATCGCACTGGGCGTTTCGTGTACCTCTAGCCCGATGCTGTGACCAAATCCGTGCTGGAAATAGTCGCCGTAGCCTGCTTTTGTGATCACATCTCGTGCCGCACCATCAATTTCTTTCCCTATGACACCGGCACGTGCCGCCGCGATGCCCGCTAGTTGAGCCTCCAAGACAATGTTGTACACTTCCTTCATCTCGTCTGTCGCTTCGCCGACGATGATGCTGCGGGTCATGTCAGAACAGTAGCCCTTGTAGACGGTGCCAAAGTCGATCACGACAAAGCCCTCTAGCTTATGATCTCCCGGTACGCCATGGGGCAAACTAGAGCGCGGGCCAGAGACAACGATGGGGTTGAACGATGTCCGCTCACCACCGTTTTTCAGGAGGCGATAGACGATCTCTGCTACAAGCTCGCGCTCGGTCATCTCAGGGGTGATGATGCCGAGTATTTGGGCAAAGGTCTTGTCTACGATGTCTTGCGATTTTTGGATGTAATCCCGCTCTTCCTCGCTTTTGGACTGACGCAGGGTATCCATCAGTGCCTGTGCCGGTTTTAGCGTCACATCCAGCTTTTTCTCATAGTTTGTGTAGGCACCTTGGGTCATCACGTCTTCTTCAAACCCTAGGGTCTTTGCTCCGCTTTGGGCTAAGGCTTTGTTGATCAAGTCTGCGTAGCTTTGTCCAATGTCAATCTGCACCACCTTGGTGCCTTTGATTGTAGCTCTGGCACCCTCGATATAGCGGCTGTCAGTGATGAAGGTGCTCTCTTGGGGTGTGATCACCAGAGCACCCGCGGAAGCCGAGAAGCCTGTTGCCCAGCGGCGGTTGATGTCTCCTGTTAAGAGCATGGCATCTACCTTGTACTCAGATAGTGCGTTTTGAATTTTTACAATATGATTCATCTTAATCGTTCCTTTCCCAATCGGCGAAATATTTGTTCTGCTATGTAGCGCAAGCGGAATAAAACTGTCATCTCTATGGGTTTCACCACAATGGCGGTCACGCCTGCACGTTTGGCGGCTAGAACATCTGTGAAGATTTGGTCTCCCATTAGAGCTGTCTCAGTCTGCTTTTTGCCTAAAGCTTTCATGGCTTCGTGGATAGGCTTCGGGCTGGGTTTCCCTGCTCTTGCCACATATGGGATGTCACAGACTGCGGCATAGTTTTTGACACGTTCTTCGCTTGCGTTGTTGGACATGATATAGGGTGTAATTCCCGCTTTTTTGAGTGCGCTCATCCATCCCAACACACGATCCGGCGGGAGATCTTCGGAATATGGGGAAAGTGTGTTGTCTAGGTCTAAAAGCAGGAGAGTAATGCCTTTTTGCTGTAAGCGCTCCGGCGTGATTAGAAACACGTCTGGCGCTGTGATGTGTGGAATCATAATTGTCTCCCTGATCGCATACTTTTAACAGAGTATACCAAATTTGTCTAAGCATGTCTACTACAGGAGGCGTCTTCTTTGGAAATGAAAGTGATTCTCTCTGCCCCGCCGACTATGCTGAGCGGCGCTTCGCGGCACGAACAGCCCATTGCACATATGGCTTATCAGATCGGACAGGAGTTCCGTTTGTTTCGTTCGAGCATTCCTTTGGGTCTTCGAGGCGGATACATGATGTTGGGTGAGGAAGCTGATGCCCCTCTCAGCGGAAATCCGGAAACCCTTGCAGCTGAGATTATGCGTGAGTGCCTCCACCGGGGATTTGCGGGTGTGATTCTCGCACTCCGGCGCACGTCTCCCTCGCTCCACTCCCTTGCCGCCGTGCTATCAGGTCGGCTCAAGCTCTCCGGCGGCGAGTTATACTTGCCGGAGGCCTATGCCCATGACAGTGACTGGGCAAAAGTCTTAATCTCCACTGCAATCTCCGGCGGCAGCCTTGCCGGACGGCTCGGAGAGATGATACAGCACTACGGCGCGGAGCGGATTTGTTTGGACATTGAGCGCATTCGTCACGACTTCTGCTTGCCAACGGATTCCGGGCGGGGAGAGGCGCTCTCGACCAAAGCCCTTGCGGAATTAATGGATGTTCATAGAGCTGAATCTTATTTTTCCCAAGACCTTTGCGCCTATTACTTCACCTATCAGGATGAACAGGGTTCCCACTTTGTGCTCTATGACGATGCCGGAAGTGTGCGCAAGAAGCTGTTTCTCGCACAAAAGCTTGGGATATCTTCCGCCTTGCTGTTTTATCCGGAGACTTTTGACATTTTACCTAGCGCACTTTTGTAGGGAATGGGTGGCGCACCTGTTTGTGCGGGCATTTTTGTAGGGGCAGACCTTGTGTCTGCCCTGTTAGCTTGCCGTTCCGGGCAGACACAAGGTCTGCCCCTACTAGGTGCCAATGTGCCTCTTGCAATGCTTGTATTTCCCCCTCTTTTGTGATAAAATGCTAACATCTTATTCAAAGGAGCGTGACCACCTATGCGATTGATTCCAGCTTTAGACTACGATGAGATGAGTACATATGCCGCTACAATTTTGATTGAGCAAGTGCGTGCTTACCCTGAGTCTGTACTCGGACTCGCTACCGGCTCTACGCCGATTGGAACTTACAGCGGTATGATTGAGGCACATCGCGAAGGACGTGTCAGTTTTGCCCAGTGTCATAGTGCAAATTTAGACGAATATCTCGGGCTTGATCAAACAGATGAGCAAAGTTATAAAGCCTTCATGCAAGAACAGCTCTTTGCGCATATTGACATGAAGCCAGAAAACATCCATATCCCAAACGGCAAAAATCTTGACGCAGACGCAGAGTGCGCACGTTATGATCAAGTGCTGGCTGATCTTGGCCCTATTGACATACAGATTCTTGGACTCGGACACAATGGACATATCGGCTTCAACGAACCGGCAGACCACTTTGTCCCTGGGACACACAAGGTAGATTTGGATGAATCCACTATTGATGCAAACCAACGGTTTTTCGACAGCCGGGATGATGTGCCCCGCGCTGCTTACACCATGGGAATGGCACCTATCATGCAGGCTTCTTGCGTCTTGCTTCTGGTCTCAGGGGAGGCTAAGGCAGAAATCCTCCATCGCAGCCTGACAGGGCCGATTACGCCCCAGGTGCCGGCCAGTCTGTTGCAGCTCCACCACAATTTGATTGTGATTGCAGATAAGGACGCATGTCGTTTGTTTGACTTTGCGTAAGAGTTGCCAAGTTTTTGATCTTTCAACAACAAGACCCTCTATTCAACGCTGAATAGAGGGTCTTGCAAACATTGTATAAGGACTCGTAGGGCGCGGCGACCTCGACGCGCCGCACAAATTTACACCGTATAAGCGGATGTGCATCGGAATTGTGACAACGGCGCGTCGAGTCGCCGCGCCCTACATTTTAGTATGTATGTTCGTATAAATTTGCATAAATTTAGCGCACTCTTTATTGTATATCCACAGGCATCCACGTAATCTTGAGTGCGCTCTTTTTTATGTTTCGTATCCATCTGGATGTGTTTTGTGCCACTGCCAGGCGGTTTGGATGATGGTCTCAAGCCCTGCGTACTGTGGATTCCAGTCCAGTTCTGTTTTTATTTTCTCAGAGGATGCCACAAGCCATGCCGGATCTCCCGGTCTGCGGGGCGCGATCTCGGCAGGGATGGCCTCGCCTGTCACCTTGCGGGCGGTTTCTATGACTTCCAGTACGCTGAACCCAGTCCCGCTCCCCAGATTGAACACCTCTGATTTGCCGCCTGTTTGGAGGTAGTCCAGCGCTTTCACGTGTGCATCCGCCAGATCTGTAACGTGGATATAATCACGCACACAGGTTCCGTCCGGTGTGGGGTAGTCTTCACCATAGATGGATACCGCTTTCCGCTTGCCATTCGGCACTTGGAGGATTACCGGAACCAGGTGTGTCTCTGGATTGTGCGCCTCGCCGATTTTGCCGCTTGGATGAGCACCTGCTGCGTTGAAATAGCGGAGGGCGACGTAGTTTAGATCGTGGGCTCCGCTTACCCATGCCATCATGTGTTCCATGGCAAGTTTGGTCTCACCATAACAACTGCTTGGATTTGTGGGCGCGTCTTCACGGATTGGCATTTCCGCAAGCTCACCATAAACGGCGGCTGTGGAGGAGAAGACGATGTGCTTTACCCCTGCCGCTACCATGGCTTCTAATAGAACACGTGTGCCGCTCAGGTTGTTATCGTAGTATTGGAGCGGCTTTATCATGCTCTCCCCTACTTGAGAGCTTGCGGCGAAGTGAATCACGCCTGTGATGTCTTCCTTTGCAAACAGCTCATCTAGTGCTTTTCTATCACGGATGTCGAGTTCATAAAACTTCGCGTCCGGATGGATTGCGCCATGATGCCCTGTGGAGAGATTGTCTGCTATAATCACTTCTCCTGGATATCCGCTTTCAATCAAAGCATACACCGTATGTGAGCCGATGTAGCCAGCACCGCCTGTTACTAAGATTGCCATCTGTCTGTCCTCCTTTTTATTGCGCGTATTACATATCGCCTATTTTCCCCGCCACAGATGGGGGAAACAGAGCCTTTCTCTCTAGTCTAAAATAATCTGAAAGGTATGGCGAGTTCCGCTTGGGGTCTCAGGGATCACCATTGTCCCCCTCCGGACAAAGCCCGCGTTGACCATGACTTTCTGCATGATTTGGTTCTCCGGATGTGTGTCTATGCGGATATCTTTGTAGCCCAGATCAATTGCCTGTGCAATCATTTCTTTGAGAAAAGGCGTTGCAATCCCCTGTCCGCGGGTGAACTCCGCCAGGGCAACGCTGTGAACGGCAACATATTGGGGATGACGCTCATCCCACGTACCTTCTGTGAGTTCGGGAAAGCGATCCGGCCCTGGATCGCCTGGGACAAGGGATGTGTAGCCTGCTATTTTGCCGTCAATGATTAGGACGTAGCTGTAGCCCTCGCGAATATCCCGCTCCGCTTTTTCTTGGCTCGGTCCGTTTCCGCAGCGCCATTGGACGATGTCTTGTTCCCGCAAGTATGCGCGTCCTGCTTCAAATATTGCCAGAATTTCATCTAAGTCTGCCTCTTGGGCGAGACGTATTTCCTGGTTCATAAGTACCGTGCCTCCGTGGATGGTTTCTTATCTGTAAGTGTACCGTCCGTGGGCATGCTTGTCAATGGCGAAAAGATGTCTATCTGATAGCTAGAGGACAACATTTATCTCGGAAGTTCTTCTAATTTATTAAAAGCTAGAAAAGTCATTTGACTTTTGATATAAAGTAGTATATATTCGCTCTGACAATTAAATGTCAAAAATTGGGGAGTGTATATTATGACACACCGAACGTATATAGAATGCGATGCCTGCAACAGTGTTACATTGGTTCGCACACAAATAGGCTACTTACGCAAACACCCTATTCGGATACACTGTGCTAAGTGTGAGAGTTTAATATCTGGTGCATTTATCCAAGAGCTTGAAGCACCCAATTTTGACATTACATTTGAAGGTGCTACAGAAGTAGGTATGCAAAAACCTGATTACTACGTTGAAGTTTCTGGAGAACTGTTAACATCAAAAATACGTCCTTTTGATGCCGAAAAGGATGAGTTCTTGCTCTCTCCTTTTTTCAACACTTTGCAAGCCATGAGGAGCGCAAGCGAAAATAGCGATGATAAGATAGAGACCTTTTCAAAATTTAATCGTGACTTTCTGGAATTTTTAAACTTCATTGACACTGAATGGCCGTTCGTTAGACGGCTTCATGAGCTGTGGTTGTCAGGGAAACATGAGTTTTTAGTTAAACAAATGAAGGATAGACTTCCATCTGATATTTTTCCGCTGGATAATAACTTAGAGTATCTGCGAGGGTTGCACCAGCTATTTTTGATGGGGTTTCGTCCAGTGTTGCCAAAGGACTTTTTTGACCATACAACTAAGCTTATCTGGAGTAATATATCGGATATCGCGGCAGCTGACCCGAATGGATATGTCGCGTTGACTGACTTTTTTCATGATAATGGTCTGTTTGAGGAGTATGAGAGCAGGGCTCTGAGGATACTGAATAGTTTCGTGGATAAATACCCCTTCTTTATAACAGCTATTGGTTTGGAAGGCTATAAAGAGATTCCTGATTTAGACAAAAACGGTATAACGACAGTATCTTTTGAGGACGTGAAGTGGTTCTATTTAGAATGTTTCGAGACAATAGGTGAGATGATATCAGTCGTACTCGCCTATAACAATCTAAAATATCGCAATGACTACTTTGCGATGCCGGTATCTACATTTGACAAGATCAAAACGCTTCAAGATTTCATGGATATGCGAAACAAAGGGAACAAGATTAAGTTTTGCGATTTTGATGAAGTCTTTAACAAACTGATTCAGCTAGATACAGATAATGGCTTGAGGAATGCCATAGGACATGACAGTTATTCATATGACGGTGTCGACCAATGTATTATCTATTACTCTTCAGGCAAGAACGGGACAGGCACACCAGATAAGATATATTTGATTGAATTTATACAAAAAGCTCTAAAACAGTTTTATGCGATACTCATTCTGATTGAGTTGCTTTATCAAACCAGAAAAGCATACTATGTCCAGCATAGTATTGTACCAATAAATCTTGATGTACTTAAAACACAAAAAAAGCAAAAAATTGGCAGAAACGAATCCTGCCCTTGTGGTAGTGGAGAAAAGTATAAGCGTTGCTGTCTCAATTTAGAAAACTAGATGTACAGTAAGCAAGACCTGTCAAAGAGTAGGGTTCTAGCATAACGCTAGAACCCTACTCTTTACAACTTATTCATCGCCTTTTACTTTGTCTACGATATCCTGTGCTTTGTCTACTGCATCTTGCGCCGCGTCTGTGACTACGTGCTTCACATCCTCGGCTTTTTCTGCCACTACGGCTACCATGTCTTCGGTTCTTTCTTTTACATCATCCACTATATCGCCGTAGTCGTCCATGAGCTGCTTCTTGAGCTTATCTACTTTGCGTTGCTTTTCAGCGATTGTCTCATGAGAAAGCTCAATCTCCTGGATTGCTTGCTTCATGTCCGGATCCGGGTTGTGCTTGTTCTTCTCATGATACATTCTGCCGACCTCGGCATAGTTTTTCTTGGCGCTGTCTTTCTCTAGAGCGATCTCTGCTTTGAGTTTTGTGATCTGTCCGGCTGTTTTCGCCTTGTCCCCTGCTACTTTGGCGATGTCTACCACTTTACCTGCCGCTACGACTACCTTTTCTTTTACTGAATCAAAGTTTGCCATTTTGTCGTCCTCCTTTTTAAGTAGTATCCTGTTTTGCTTTTTGTTTTATGCAGAGTCTCGCTCTATTCCAAACCCGACAGACGCTTTGCCGCTGTCAGGGTATTGCATAGGAGTATCGCTCGTGTCATGGGTCCCACACCGCCTGGTACAGGTGTGATATAGGAGGCAAGAGGTTCTACATTGGGAAAGTCCACATCGCCGCAAAGTTTGCCGTCTGCACCGCGGTTCATTGCCACGTCGATGACCACTGCGCCGGGTTTTACCATGTCTGCTGTGATCAAATCCACCTTGCCAACTGCCGCGACCAAGATATCCGCTTGCCGTGTCATGGCACCCAAGTCCGGTGTTCTGGAGTGACAGATGGTCACTGTGGCGTTTTTGTGGAGCAGGAGCATTGCTTGGGGCTTCCCTACAATATTTGACCGTCCTACAACCACACAGTGTTTGCCCGCAGGGTCTATGCCGTAGTGGTCTAGGAGCGCCATCACCCCAGCCGGTGTGCAGGGTAAGAAGGCGTAGTTCCCTTCCATAATCCGTCCCACGTTTAAGAGGTGGAATGCGTCTACATCTTTGTCCGGCGAGATTGCCTGTATGACTTTCTGCTCAGCGTAGCCTTTTGGAAGCGGCAGTTGGACTAAGATTCCGTGGATGTCTGCACGTTGATTGAGTTCCTCGATTAGGTTTAGCAGCGCTTCTTCTCCAGCATCTTCCGGGAGTGCAAACTCTTCGCTGCGGATGCCGCATGCTGCGCAGTCTTTCTTTTTATTATCCACATATATGCGAGAAGCCGGGTTTTCGCCAACGATTACAACTGCAAGACCGGGATTTAGTTTACTTTGCTCAATTTCTGCCCGTACCTCAGTCCGGATTTTCTCAGCCAAAGCTTTGCCGTCTAATATCTTTGCCATGATTTACGCCTCCTGTGCTTTCTTTGTTCGCTTCATCATTACATGGTTTACTGCCACTGCTCCAATCACGCAAGCAATTGCAATCAGCATGTTCATGGATACGGCTCCGATGAGCATATTTTGGCTTGGGTCTCGGAGGGCTTCTACCCATGTGCGTCCTAAGCCGTACCAGCCGAGATAGAAGACAAATATCTGTCCCTTATATTTTCTGCCCACTTTCTTGCTGTAGAGGTGGATCAAAATAAGTCCGAGGGTATTCCAGAGCGCCTCATAGAGAAAAGTGGGGTGGACATAGATGGTTTGATCACTCCAAGTGAGTCCCATACGCCAAGGGAGATCAGTCGGCACCCCGAACAGTTCACGGTTTACGAAGTTCCCCCAGCGTCCGATGGCTTGCCCAATCAAGAGCCCACATGCACCCAAATCGATGAAAGAGAGAAAATCAATCTTCTTCACGCGGCTGCATATCCAGGCACCTAGGACTGCACCCATTACCACACCATAAATCGTAAGCCCGCCGGAACGAATGCCGGTGATGATGCGCAGCGGGTCTCGTAGATAAGTGTCCAGATTTCCCGCTACATAGTAGAGACGGGAGAAGACGATGGCGGTGGGGACGGCAAAGATCAACATGTCCAGTACATTGTCTTGGGTCAAATCATAGTCTTTGGCACGCGCCATGGCGTAAATCGCACCCACGACTAATCCTAAACCTAGAATTACACCGTAAAAATGGATGCGAAATCCGAATATCGTGAACCAGCGCGGGATATCCAGTGCGAATCCCTCGCCCAGGAGGGGGAATGTAATGATTGCGTCTTGCAATAGGGTCACCTCGTTTTATGTAGGGGCGCGCTTCGCGCGTCCGTGGGTTGTTATACGATTGACAGTACATACTGTAGGAACGCCTACTGTCTGAAGCCTCCTTTTTCAAAGGAGGTGGCACGAAGTGCCGGAGGATTGTCCCGCAGCGAAATCGGGTGGGCAATCCTCAGTCGCTTCACGACAGCTCCTTTGGAAAAGGAGCCTTTTGGAGCAGGCGCACAATGTGTGCCCCTACATGGGGTTTACAATGGAAATCGCAAAGCGTTCCGGTGTGAGATTCTCTTTGATGAACGCCAACACATCGGCGCTTTCGATGCTTTGTAGGATGTCCAACTGATCCAGTGCCGATGCACCGTGGAAATGGCTGGTGGTTTGTGCGTAGCATAAGTGCTCTACATTGTCAAACTCTCGGATGAGATCACCCATTGTGGCACGCTTCAGGCGGGTGAAGCGGGCTTCGTCTATGCCCTGCTCCAAGGTTACTGCAACCTCTGCTTTGATCTCTTCCAATACACGTTCCGGATCAGCACTTTCGCCGGAGAACATGGAAAACGCATAACTGAGTCCGCTCATGAAACCCACAGAAAAATCACTTGTGATGAGTCCTTCGCTGTACAGCCGCACATAGAAGGGCGAAGATTTCCCTGCCAGATAGGCGTTTGCCAGATGTCCGATGAGTTCTTGCTTTTGATATGCTTTCCCCTGGAGTCCTGGCTCTACACGTACACCTGCGATGAATAGCGGCTTTGCCACCGCCATCTGCACTTCTGTCTTTGCTTTCACAAGCGGCTGTGTATCTTTCTCCCCATACTCTTTCACCGGTGGAGCATGATATTCGACTGGGAGCATTTCTCGTGCTACGTTCACTACAAAGTCAGGATCTATATCCCCTACTGCGCAGAGCACCATATTGCTGGGGCGATAAAAAGCGCGGTGCAGATCGTAGAGTGTTTGGGCTGTGATCTCACCAATGCTCTCCACGGTTCCGGCAACGGAGTCTCTGACCGGGTGATGGGCGTAGATGGATTTTAGGAAGTTGAAATACATCACATACTCCGGCATGTCCTCCACCATGTTGATCTCTTGCCCGATAATGCCTTGCTCTTTGGCAACGGATTCCTCGGTGAAATACGGCACGGAAACGAAGTCGATCAAAGTTTTTAAGTTTTCTTCAAAACCTTCTGTGCATTCAAAATGATAGGCTGTCAGTTCTGAGCTGGTGAAGGCATTGGGTGATGCACCGTTTGCGGCAAGGTCTGCAAGGGCGTTGCCGTCTTCTGTGTCGAAGAGTTTGTGCTCTAAGAAGTGTGCAATCCCCGCTGGGGTGTCCCGCTCTGTGCCGTCAAGCTGGAACTTCCGGTCAGCACCGCCGTAACTTGTGGCGAAGAAAGCATACTTCTTCGCGATATCCGGCTTTGGAATGACATAGATGGTTAGCCCGTTCTCTAAGGTCTCTGTATAGAGGGTTTCACTGAGGCGTGTATATTGTTTCTGCTCCATTATGCCCCCTCTCCTTCTGCGTTTTTGAGGAAATAGACGGCATCTAGTTGTAGTCCCTTTGCAAGCTCGACCAATTCTGCTTTTTCGATTTGCTCCACTTTGGCGATGATTTCATCGATGCTGTCGTCCTCGCCGAGAAGGGTTCGTTCCAAATGAAACTCTTCCAGCTGATATTGGTCATCTTTGATCATCGCAAGATCGGTTACAAGAGCTCGCTTTGCCCAGAGCAATTCTTCATCTGTGATATCATCTGTCTGCACAGCACGGAGTTGGGCTAAAATCTCATCCTTTGCTTCCTGATATTTCGCAAACTCAATGCCGGAAGCCACGATGAGCAATCCCTTATGCTTTTCTAGTATAGAGGAGGCATAATAACAAAGGCTCAGCCGCTCCCGCACATTTAAGAAGAGTTTTGAACTCACGCCGCTGCCATAGAGACAGTTGAACAGCGCTAAGGCTGCGTAATTGGGGTCTTCCATGCTCTCGCCTAGGCGGAAGCCGAGATTGAGCTTGCCTTGGGTTACATCCATTTCTTCGATGAACTCTCTGGCGGACTCTGTCACACTGTTCATACGGACATCTGTTCCCAAGTCTAGGTTTGGCTCGCCCCGCTTGAGATCTTTGAAGGCTTTGATCAGTGCCGCTTCCACTTGATCTACTCCGGCTGTTCCACTATAAAATATCTCAATGGGCGCTGTTTCCAATAGGGTTTGATAGTGGCTGGTCAAGGTGGACGCATCGATACTTTCTGCCTCTGGCTCTGTGCCTAGTCTGTAGGTTGCAAAGGCTTCCCCGTCACACATGAGTTCGACCAGACGGCCGATGCCATAGCCTGTTTTATCGTTAATGCGTCCGGCGATCTCGTCTATCAGCTTATCGCGCTCTGACTCCACATAATCTGCCCGCAGTTTACCCGCTTGTTTGGCAGGCCGGAGCAGGAGTTCACCCAGGAGTTCTGCGACTTTCCCTAATATCACTTCACCCGCAGGGAGCATTCTGTCGTCTACAAAGCTCGCATAGAGTCCGATGCATTGTATTTCGCCCTTCTTGCGAATCATAGGCTCGATTTTTGTACCGTAAAGTTCATCTAACTCCTGGGCCAAACGCTCCATGTCCGGATACTTGTCCGTGCCGCGTAGGAGGACACGGGGCAGGACTGCGTTCTTCGCTGCTGTATCCCGGTCTAGCTGGGTTAAGAGTGTGATGCTCAGGGTGTTTGTTTTGAATTTTTCTGTTTGCAGGTGGGTTAGGAAAACATAGGGGAATAGTTCTCTTCTTGTTGCATCTCCCATGGTGTTTCCTCCTTTTCTTGTTTTGTGTCCTGTTCATTATAGGAGCAGACCTTGTGTCTGCCCTGTCTGTTCGGCCTAGGCAGACACGAGGTCTGCCCCTACGGTATGCCTTATGGGACGGCGCATTACTGTTTTCGTCCCCTGCCATATATTTCTATTATACAGGGATTTTGTTCTACTTTCAATGTCTTTAAACGTTTGACTTTATGAACACAAAAAAGCTCAGCTTTTCTATCGGCGAAGGATTTGATTTTCTTACTCGCAAATGCATCCATTTTTATCAGGCATATGTCGTATTTTGATAGAATTATTCGCATATTGTCGAAACATGATTTTTTGTAATATCGCAGCCCAATTGTTCTGCACTTATGTCAACTCATGAAACCTATTATTTAGGAAAATCACTTGACTATCACTGTTAAAACATGTATGATACATAATATTGTCAGATTTTATGTCTACAATAAAAATCGAACAGAATGAAGAAAGGAAAACCATATGTTACGAAATAAAAAGAGGATCATTAGCTTGCTGTTGGTCTGTTGTCTGTTGCTTACGCTGGCTCCAATGGCGTTTGCAGCAGAAGGTGTTACTGTTGCACCTTTGAGTATACCCAATGTTCCAGGTCTGATCGAACCACTTGACTCTACGAACGCTGTCGCAAACGGTATCGTTCTTCGAGACTTTATTCAAGCTTCAGAAGGCGTAGATGTTGTTATTCCAAACGGCATATTCTACATCACCGGACACGATATTCGCTTGCAGCCGGATCAAACGATCACCGGCGAGAGTCAAGACGGCGTTCGCATTTATGATCGCATCGATCGTACGAGCGGTGATTGGCCTCGTGCCCTATTCCAAGCTGCTGATCCCGCGTTTTCCGGTGCGCCTCAGGCCACTCATGTTGAACTGAGCAACCTTACGATTATCGGCGCGGAATATCCCGGCACACGTCCTCCAAGCATGGTTCGACTAGATGGTCTTGACAGTGCAGAACTGAACAACATTACCATTGAAACAACAAACGCACGTAATGCGATTCTTGTGATTAATTGTGATGATGTTGTGATTAACAATCTCACCCTCTCTGGTACTGTCGCTGACCCTGCCTCGGCACATGGCACGGGAGCTATTGTCATTTCAAGCAGCACCAATGTTACGATTAATGGACTTCATGGTGAGGTAAGTGTTGAGACGGCTCACGCTTCTCCAGATGATTCCGCCGTTCACGCGCTTGTTGTTTTATGTACCGTTTGGTACACTGCGCCCGGCTGGGGCGGCCCTGTTGAGAATGTAACAATTACGAACATCACAGCCACCGCTGATGTTCCGCTTGCCGCTATCAGATTGCCTGACATGCCTCTTGAAGATGCTCTTGACACCTTTGATGGCATTGATATCGAAGGCATTGCATATGCAGTGGTAACAAATCCAGACAATGGAACAAAATACTTCTTCCCAACTCTTGAAGAAGCATTAGAGTTTGCTGAGGATAACAACGTTGACGAGGTTCTGAATGCTGACGGCGAGCCAATTGACGTGGATGCCATCAATGAGATGTTAGCTCTCCTTGGAGAGGCGGAAGAGCTCCTTGCAGGAGTAGAAGCTGAAATGGCTGATCTCAATGAAGCTGATTTCACGCCGGAGTCTTGGTCTGATCTGCTAGATGCTTTGACTGCTCTAGAAGAAGCGATTGCAAGAGTAGAATACCTCAGGACAGAGGCGATCGACGCAAATGAGCAAGATATTCTTGATGCGATTGCAGCGCTTGAAGACGCAATCAACGCATTCCCAATAGAGCTTGAATACATCAGTAGTGGTAGTGGCAGCGGCAACTGGGCCAGTCCGGGACCTCAGCCAGCTCCTCCGGGTCCGGTCGGCTATCGCTTTACTGATGTAAGTTCAGGCAACTGGTTCCATGGTGCAGTCATGTTCATCTATGAGCAAGGTCTGATGCTGGGAACAAGTGATACAGAGTTCTCACCAGACGCAACTCTCAGCCGTGCAATGGTGGCAACCATCCTCCACCGTTTGGAGGGTACGCCGGCCTCTATTGCAAACCACGGTTTCGGCGATGTCGCAACGGGAACTTGGTATGCAAACGCTGTCGCTTGGGCCTTTGAAAACGGCATTGTGCAAGGTGTAGCAACTGACGCGTTCGCACCACATGCTCCAATCACAAGAGAACAGCTTGCGGCTATGCTTCACCGCTACGCTGACTTTGCAGGCCTGAATACAGATGTTTCAGCAGGCGCAAACCTTGATCGCTTTGCTGATTCCCATCTGGTTAGCGATTGGGCAACGGATTCCAAACTTTGGGCCAACTACAACGGTCTGATCACCGGTGTAACATCAACTACCTTAGAGCCACAAGGCAGCGCGACAAGAGCACAATGTGCTACAATTCTGATGCGCTTTATTCAAATGTAGGATATACTCTTCAAATATAAACAGAGACCGGAGCAGCTGGAAATCCAACTGCTCCGGTCTTTTTTGTCACATGTTTTCTCGCCCTAACTTTAAAACGGATTCTCCGTGGGGTATGGCAAGCTCTTCGGCTGATTATAAGAGACTTTCGACACACCCAAATACTTGAACACATCAAAGAGTGCGCGTCCCACATGACCAAACGCCACAGCCCCGTGGTGGGGATAGCGATCTGCAATCAAAACATGGCGATAAAAGCGACCCATTTCAGAGATGGCAAACACACCGATACCGCCGAAGGAACGCGTGGGAACAGGCAAAACTTCCCCTTGGGCGATATATGCTTTTAGCTCACCCTCTGCTGTACCTTGCAGGCGGAAAAAGGTGATTTCACCGGGTGCAATGTCACCTTCTAATGTTCCTCTGGTGATGTCCGGCTCATTATCCGGTTCTAGCAGACGGTGCATGATGCGCTGGTATTTCAGCTCTCCCTTGGTCAAACGGCAGATGGGCGTATTGCCGCAGTGGAAGCCCATGAAGGTATCGGTGAGTGTGTAGTCAAATTTGCTTCGTATGTCGCTTTCATACATATCCGCCGGAACAGAGTTATTGATATCCAAGAGCGTTACACCAGCGCCAGAAACACAGGTACCGATATATTCAGACAAAGCGCCGTAAATGTCCGTCTCACAGGCGATTGGGATTCCCTTGCTTGCTAAACGGCTATTTACATAACATGGTACAAATCCGAATTCTGTCTGGAAAGCTGGCCAACACTTATTCGCAAAGGTGACATAAGACCTGCTTCCCTTGTGCTTTTCCGCCCAGTCTAGGAGTGTTAATTCATATTGGGCAAGCTTGGGTAAAATCCCGGACATTTGATTCTCCGTACCCAGCTCTCGCTCCATATCTGCAACAACTTCAGGAATGCGGGGATCATCTTGGTGGGCTTGAAAGGCAACTAACAGATCAAGTTCTGAGTTTTCTTGAATCTCAACACCCAAATCGAAGAGGGGCTTAATGGGTGCGTTACATGCCAAGAAATCTTGCGGACGCGGCCCAAAGGTGATCAGTTTCAGATTCGATACACCGATTACAGCGCGGGCGATGGGTACAAAATCCGCAATCATCTGCTTGATATCTGCCGGTGTACCGACAGGATAGGCTGGGATGTGGGCCTTGATGTTGCGAAGTCCCAAATTGTAAGAGCAGTTGAGCATACCGCAGTAGGCATCTCCCCGACCACTCATGAGCGTGTCTGCTGCGTCTTCTGCCGCGGCGACGAACATGGTAGGCCCGCCAAAGTATTTTGCCAGCAAAACTTCTGGCGTTTCGGGGCCGAAGTTGCCGAGGAATACGATCAGCGCATTTACACCGGCTGCTTTGACATTTTCTACTGCTTTTAACATGTCCAGCTCATTTTCTACCGTGACTTCACAGGTGTAAATGTCACCATAGGCTTCCGCCACGGCAGTGCGGCGTGTTTCTGAGAGCGCAATCGGGAAACAGTCTCGAGAGACAGAGATGAGCCCCAGTTTGATTTCAGGAATATTGTGCATGACTTTTCCTCCTTCATTTGATCTGATTTTTTATTTGAGAAAGATGGTTCCATGTTCCCCCCGCCTTTGGCGGGGGGAACATGGAAATCTAACATTCTCTTCTATTTCTGCCCATAATATGCACCTGGGCCATGTTTGCGGAGATAGTGCTTATCCAGCAAGGCTTGTTGCATTGGTGTGATTTCGGGGTCTTGCGTCAGGTTGTGCCACGCCATACAGGCGACTTCTTCTAAAACTACTGCATTGTGTACGGCATCTGCCGGGTTTTTTCCCCAAGTGAAAGGGCCGTGACTGTGAACCAGTGCCGCAGGCGTGGCATCCGGATTTCGATCTAAGAAGGTCTCCGCAATGACCGCGCCTGTCTCTCGCTCATAAGCACCCTCGATCTCCGTCTGTGTCATCTGACGTGTACAAGGAATCTCTCCGTAGAAATAGTCGGCGTGAGTCGTGCCTAATGGGAGGATTCCTTTGCCTGCTTGTGCAAAGATCGTTGCCCAGCGGCTGTGGGTATGCACCACACCACCGATGTTGGGAAATGCACGGTAAAGCGCTAAATGTGTCTCAGTATCGGATGATGGTTTGTAGTTCCCCTCTATTTGCTCGCCGCTCTCCAGATCTACAACTGCCATATGTTCTGCACACATGTCCTCATAGGATACGCCGGACGGCTTTATGACGACAAAGCGTCTTGCATCGTCAATCCCCGAGACGTTGCCCCATGTGAATGTGACCAGTCCATGCTTGGGCAGGAGAAGATTTGCGTCAAACACTTGTTTTTTAAGTTTGCTCAACATTTTGATTTCCTCTTTTTTGAGTTTGCTAATTATTCATATAAGTGTGTAATTGCTGCACGCTCCACCTCTAAAAATGCCTTGTAACGCTCCATATAGCTTGCAAATCCTGCTGTATCTGCCTCATCGGGAGCCACACAGATTGTCTGGGTGTCTGAAAATACTTGCTGGATGAGAAAATCTTCTAAACTTTCCTCTTTATTTCCCCTCTCAGCATAGGCCGCCAAGAGTGCAATCCCCCAGGCACCACCCTCTCCTGCTGATTCCATGACGGCAACTGGGATATTTAGAGCACCTGCCATGATGGTTTGACCCACACGGGGTGTCTTGAATAAGCCGCCGTGACCCAAAAGTTTCTCCAGCTCTACGCCCTCATCCTCACGCAGGATGTCCATGCCGATTTTCAGGGTAGCCATGGCAGAGAAAAGAAGTGTGCGCATCACATTGGGAAGCGTGAAACGACTATCCACGGTGCGGGCAAACAGCGGTCTCCCCTCGTGGAAACCTGTGATGTGCTCACCGGAGAGGTAGTTACAGGACACAAGTCCGCCGCCGTTGCTCTCGCCTGTCAGCGCTGCCCGATATAAGTTGCCGTATAGATCAGATGTTGATACATCACCACCCATTAAGGCGACTGCTTCGCCGAAGAGCTTGACCCAGGCATCCAAATCTGAGGTGCAGTTGTTGCAGTGCACCATGGCGACGGGTTTGCCTGTAGGCGTTGTCACCATGTCGATCTCCGGATAGCGTTTCGATAGCGCGTGTTCCAGTACCAGCATGGCAAACACCGATGTACCGGCAGAAACATTGCCTGTGCGCGATGCCACACTGTTTGTAGCGACCATCCCTGTCCCCGCATCGCCCTCTGGCGGACACAGTGGAATCCCTGCTTGCAATGTGCCATCGGGGTCTAAGAGCTTTGCGCCCTCTTCTGTCAAATAGCCCGCTGACTCGCCTGCACGTAGCACGCTTGGTAGCATATCCAATAAGTGAAAAGAGACACCGTGCTCCCCTGCAAGTGTGTCAAATTGCTTAACCATGTCTGGGTGATAGTCGTTCGCTCCGCTGTCAATCGGGAAAATACCCGATGCATCTCCGATGCCGATTACTTTCTCGCCTGTGAGCTTGTAGTGTACATAGCCCGCTAGAGTAGTTACGAAGTCGATCTTCGGCACATGGGCTTCTTGCTCCAATATCGCATGATATAGATGGGCGATGCTCCATCGTAAAGGGATGGTAAAGTCAAACAAATCCGTTAGCTGTGCAGCCGCCTCTCCTGTGATGGTATTGCGCCAGGTACGAAATGGGACAAGTTGCTCTCCGGCTTTGCCAAATGCCAAGTAGCCGTGCATCATGGCTGATACGCCCATGCCAGAGACAAGAGGCGATGTACCATACTTTGCTTCAAAATCACGAAGTAGATCCGCGACGCTCTCTTGCAGTCCGCGCCATACTTCGTCTAAGTGGTAAGTCCATACGCCGTCCTCAAAGCGATTCTCCCAGTCAAAGCCGCCGGAGGCAACCGGAGCGTGCCTCTCATCAATGAGTACCGCTTTGATGCGCGTGGAACCCAATTCAATCCCTAAGAAAGTTTTCATACTATTTGCTCCCTAGTTTTTCATACCGGTCATGACGATGCCCTCTACTAGGTACTTTTGTCCCACGATGTAGATGATCACACCGGGAATGATGGAGAGCACTGCCGCGACCATGGTGAAGTTCCAAATCGTCCCGAAGGAGCCAGAGAATACGCGGAGACCAAGGGCCATGGTTGCCATGTCCGGGTCTGAGAGATAGATGGTCTGGGTCAAAATGTCATTCCAGATGTGCATGAAGATGAAGATGCCCACAACCATAATGGCGGGTTTGATCGCCGGGACGATGATCATGAGCAGAATGCGAAGTCGCCCTGCACCGTCGATCATGGCTGCTTCGTCTAGCTCTCTGGGAATGGTCAGGATAAACTGCCGCATGAGGAAAATGTTAAATGCACCGCCGCCGCAGATCCATGGGATGATGAGGGGCCAGAATGAGTTTGCCATGTCGAAGAAGTTCGTCCAGACGATGAAAATCGGAATCAGTGTTACCATGGGTGGTAACAGCATGGACGCAATACAGAATCCGAATATGATTTTCTTTCCCCGAAAACGAAAGCGTGCAAAAGAATATCCGCACAAAACAGATGTCCCGGTTCCCAACACAACGGAGGGGACTGCGATAATTAGCGTATTGCGTAAATAGCGGAAGAAGTGGAAGGATTCCAGTGCGCGCGGATAGTTGGAAAAGAGCCATCGATTGGGGAAGAAGGACATGGTGCCAACTTCCGGCAAGGTCATCAGCGATGAGCGGATAATCCACCACAAAGGCAGCAGAACAATACCAGATAGGAGAAGCAAAACACCGAAGATGATGACAGTAGAGACGCGCCGATCATTTCGGAGCGCACCAATTAATTGCAAAATCGGAATCAGGATGATCGGCAAGATGAACCAGGCCAAAACGTGCCCCAAGGTACTGGCGGTGAAGAAAAACAAAACAAGTGTGAGTCCAAAGCTGATGGAGCCAAACACACCTAAGAGCCGCGCTTTTTTTGTTTGTGCACAGAGTTTTAAGCTCAAAAATCCGGTGACAAGCAGGAAAGCAGCAAAGATAAGAATGAAACCAAAATAGACATCAATCCCGCGGCCTGTTGGCAAAAGCGCTGCTTTGTCTGTGTCAGCATGTGCTTCTGTGAGCTCTAGCGCATCGATTGCGCTCCGGAGGCTATTTGCTATGGTGTCGGCTTCTGTCTGGGTCGCAACACCGTCAGCCAGGGCAATCCTCGCTGTCCGGAGTGCGTCTTGCATGGCTTCCCAAGAGTCTTGTGTCCAGATGGACACGTTTGATATTGCCCCCGTGACCGGGTGCATCTCTTCGATTGTCGCCGGGATGGACATGGCATCGGTGATGGCGGCATCTAGGTGAATGGTGCCTGTGATGTCCACACCGGCAAGTCCGAGGATGCCGAAGGCAAGGGCCAACACACCTAAGGCAATGAGCAGGAGGCCTGTTATCTTCAGCATGTTTTTGCCGCGTAATATGTAAGCGGACTCATTGAGGGCGGGTATCTTCATCATTTCGGCGCACCTCCCTCATAGAAGAGCCAAGATTTTGATGTGGCAAATAAAACCGCGGTAAAGATGCCTACTAAAACAAAGAAAACGAAGGAAATCGCATTGGCACGGCCCATGAAACTGTTCATGAAGCCTTCCCGGTACATGACAAAGGTCATAAAGAGATAGGACTCCGGCACAATGGCACGTCCGGCTGAGCCACCCCCTGCCATGAGTAGGGATGGGACAAAGACCTGCATGTGTGTGACCAGACTCATCAGCATGTTATAGAAGATGATAGGTGTCATGCAGGGGATGGTAATCTTCCAAAAACGCTGCCAGGCGTTTGCGCCGTCGATCTCGGCAGCTTCTTGGTAGGTGCGGGGGACATTGGCAAGTCCTGCCATTTTGATGACAATGATATTGCCGCTCGTCCAGACGGCAATGATAGCGAGGGCCGGGATAATCGTCGTGTTGTTGGCTAGGATGTGAGATCGGTCTCCACCGAGCATGTTGATAATGCTATTGATGGGCCCTTGCCAAGAATAGAGCAGCTGCCAGACTAAGAAGGATGCGACCACTGGGATGATAAAAGGCAGATAGAATATCGTCCGAAATACTGCCCGACCCGGCATCTTGCGATTGAGCAAGAGGGCGATGACCATGGAGTACACCATGCCGATTCCAACAGTTAAAAACGCGTACTGAATTGTTACGCGAATTGATGTCCAAAAGAAGAAGTTCTCTGTGAATAAATGTACGTAATTTCCAATCCCTGTAAAGGTGGGCGTGCCGGGAATCCGCCAGTCAAACAGGGAAAGTCCGAATACAGAAGCCAGGGGGATATAGGTGATAAAGACCAGTCCCAAAAAGGCAGGGATTAGAAATAGCTTGGCTGCCCTTGCTTCGCTCCGGTCCGCACGACCTGGACGGAAGTCGTTTTTTGCCGAACCGCTAAGCATCATAATTGAAGCGGCAAAAGAGGACAGCGCAAACCAGATGAAAGAAAAGCCTTCCAGAAAGAAAACAGAAAACACTGTGATCAAGATCACAAGCCAAAGGTCGATTTTGCCAAGCAAACCGAGAAAACCCGCCCGCTCCACGTTATCGCCGTATAGAAAGGTCATGACTCCGAGGAGCAGGCGATAGGCAGCAAAGGCAAGCAGGAAAATCAAAAAAATGGGCATAGCGCCCTCAGGGGCGACGTGTGTCATGAACGCCCGTACGAATATGAAACTTTCAGGCCTGAAAGAGGCTAAAAATGTGGATCCGGTCAAGCCGAGTATCGCCACTAGTGCGCTGAGCCCGGCGAAGACGAAGTATATGATACTTGTTGTTCTCAATAATTTTTTTGCTGGTGCGGTGGTCATTGCATACACACCCTTCTATGTTTCGTAGGGGCGGCATTCTGCCGCCCACAATTTTGTTGCTAATTCGCGCGGGCGAACACAGTTCGCCCCTACAGAGTCTGTCGCCCGCCCGATTGATTTGTGCGGGCGACAGGTTTTCTGTTTATGCCAAAAGAGATCGGCTGTTCACATACTTGCTTTGTGGAGACTGAATCCGACCTTAGGCTTCGCCTGCCACCTCCTTTGAAAAAGGAGGCTTTTCATTTAGCCGCCTCTGTTTGCAGCTACTAGGGCATCTAGGCCGGCTGCAATGGCTTCTGCGGCAGTTTGTGAGCCGTCCCAAACGGGTGCTAGGACTGTGCCGAGGATATCCAGGAACACATCCATGTTTCCAACTGTGTACCATGCCGCTCCGTGTACAACGGGAGATAGTGCGTACTCGATAACGGCAACGCGATAGTCTTCAAATGGCGGGAAGTTTTGGCTCGCACGGCCTGGGTAGTCATTGTCTGACCAGCGGCGCATGAGCGCTTCGTCGTGGTACCACTCAGAGAAGATTGGCATCCAGATACCGGTCTCAACAAGATGCCAGGAGTTCTCAGGTTGTGCGTACCAACCAAGCCAGATGGCAGCTGCTTCTGGATGTTCTGTCGTTGCAAATGTAACGTTTGCACCCGCAGTGGCGATTGTAGCTTGACCCGCCATGCGCGGCAGCGGTGCTGTGTTATAGCGGAAACCAGACGGCCCAGTTACTTCACCGTCATCATCTTCTTCCCACATTGCAGGACCGAGCCACACGCCATGAGACCAGCCACCGTTGATGGCCATTGCAGTGTCTTCAATCAGCCAAGTTTGAATCGTACCAACATTTGTACCGAATTGCGGCATAACGCCGTGCACGAGGTGAAGGTCAGCAATCATTTGGAATGCTTCTACAGATGCTTCGCTGTCAATAGTTACATTGTTCGGGCCATCAAACCAAGCGCCGTTGTTGGCAAGGGCCCAAGCTTCTAGCATCCAAGTTGCATTATACATGCGGACACCGTATTGTACAACGTTGTTGCGGTCAAAGCCCGGATCATGGGCATCTCTGCCAGCAGAGTCAAGGGTCAAGGATTTTGCGACATCAACGAACTCATCCCAAGACCAAGCTTCTTGCCAGTTTTTAGGCGGTGCGTCTACACCTGCTGTTTCGAATCTGTCCACGTTATAGAAGAGCTGAACCATGTTGTTACAAACAGAGGTGGCAACAGGTTGCCCTTCCCAGGTGAAGTTCAGGTGCGGCAGCGGCGTATCACCAACTGCTTCTATGATTGCGTCTAAGTTCACCGGAAGCAGCATGCCGCGCTCGGCCCACGGAATGATCATCGGCTCCGCTTTGATTCCGGTATCCGGCAAAGTGCCTGCAGCAGCCATGGTGTTCATCCAGGTCTCATACTCACCACGGTCAACTTGGATGATTTCCACATTAATCCACGGGAATTCTTCCATGAAGCGGGGAACGATTACGTCTTCCAGAGCACGAAGCTCATTCTCATCGCCCCACATAGCATAGGTGATTGTGACTTGCTCTTCATTCGGCGGCGTATCATCGCCATTCTCTGGTGCGGGAGTATCAACTGGTTCCGGTGTGTCGGCCGGCGGCTCTGTTGTATCGCCGTTGCCGCAGGCGGCAAACAATGATACAAGCAACAGGAGACATAGGGCAAGGACTGCGCTGCGTTTTGCATACTTTTTCATACTATTTCCTCCATCTTTTTTGTTTGAGGCAAACTGGCTTTTCCAGGATACCCCTCTTATAATTTACTGCATCCCCGATGCAGTGGAGCACAAGTTACTGATCCGTTGTAGTCGGGATGTATACTCGCATCTCATTCTCTCCACGGTTTGCCCACAGGAAGTAAGGAATTAGAGTTAATTTGCTAGGGACAAGCTGCGGCTTTTGCTCTGTGTACAGTACCTTCTCCGTTTGCTCATATCGATATCCATCCGCTGTAAGCGCTACAACTTCAGGCAAGAGTCCCTCCGGTGGTGCAAGTTGTGTGATTGGCGATTCGTCCGGCAGACGAATTGCGCCTAGACAGGCACCGTTATCTACTTGCTCTATGCAGTATACGAGAGGGCCGCGCATGATGGCAGCGCTTCCAATGTTGTGCTGCACTTCGTTTGCGCAGTATATACGCTTTGGCTGCATGTTAAAGTGAATTTCGACCACATCGCTGCTCCAATCTCGATCAAGTACGATATATCCGTTCTCTACTTGGCAGCTAATCGTTTCACCGTTGAGCAAAATTTTATGAATTGGCGCATACTGGGGATTACGCAGATAGAGTTTGAAGCGTCCGCCATGTACTTTGATTGTTGCGTCACTGCCGTAGGGGTAATCCGTAGCTACCTCTACCCTACGCGCGCCGTCTTGGGCGGAGCCTGCACAGTAGAGATTGATATACAGCGCCTCGTCCGTTGCGCCATAGGCGTATAGCCCAAGCCCCATCACGGTACGTGCAAGGTTCGAGGGGCAACAAGCACAGTCAAACCATTTCTGGCGTACAGGCTTGACATGATTATAGTTTGGATTCACACGAATCCGATCTGGTTCCACTTGCAGGGGATTCACATAGAAAAACTCAGTTCCAGAGATTGATATCCCAGAGAGTACGGAGTTATAGAGTGCAAGCTCCATGGTATCGGCATAGCGTGCGTCTGAATACATGGCGTTCATCCGCTGGCAGAACATCATCAGTCCCACAGAAGCACAGGTTTCACCGTAGATCAAGTCATTGGACAAATCGTATGCCCCTGTGAAGCGTTCGCCCCAGGCAACAGCACCGATTGCACCTGTGATGTACATCTGCTTTGTTGTGATGTCTTCATATAGGGCATCCAACGCCTCGCGCAGTGCCGCGTCATTCATCTCCGCCGCCAAATCCGCCATTGCGCTATACATATAGACAGCGCGGACAGAGTGTCCGACTGCGACGCGCTGTTCTTCAGGCGGGATGTGGGACTGGGAGTACGTCCAATCTAGAGGGGTAATTTCGGGGAAGATTTCTTTATATCTGGGCGCTTTGTCTTCGATTTCAAAATAATGGGGCTCTCGTCCGCGCTGTTTGATGAAATATGCCGCAAGTTCCAGATAGCGCTTCTCCCCTGTTGTCTCATATAGCTTGAATAAGGCGAGTTCAATCTCTTGGTGACCGGGATAGCCCTTGATCTTGCCATCTTCCACTCCAAACACCGTGTCAATATAATCCGCAAAGCGAATTGCAATATCCAGACAGGTACGCTTTTCGGTTGCGTTATAATATGCCACAGCGGCTTCAATCAGATGTCCTGCGCAGTAGAGTTCATGTCCCTGTTGCAGGTTTGACCACCGACGCTCCGGCTCTTTGACAATGTAGTAAGTGTTTATGTAGCCATCCGGCTGTTGCGTCGCGCCGATTAAGGCAATGGCTTCATCGGCTAGGCGTTCTAAATTGGGATCGGGGTGGATTTCCAAGGCGTATGCCACAGATTCCAGCCATTTATAGAGATCGCTGTCTTGGAAGCACATGCCGTAGAAGGTGCCTTGCTTTTTACCCGATGCAATCTCAAAGTTTTCGATGCAATGGCTACGCTTCGCGTCTGCAACCCGATCATTGAGGACTTCCCATTGATAGGGAAGCACTTTTTCTCGGATTTGCTCCATGTATCTATTCCAGAATGAACCAGTGATGGTGACATCTTTCAGGCAAAGCGGTCTGATTTTATTCATTTTCACGCGAACCCGACCTTTCTAATCGTTTTTCTGTGCAGCAAATTTTTAAGACAATCTAATTTCCATCACCGCACAAGGTGGAATTTGGAACTGCAGTTGGTCATCGCTTATTGTGATCGCCTCAAAATCTTGCGGCGCGACACAGGCCGGCTCGCCGAACTCGTTTCGTGCGTCCATTGCACCGGTGAGAATACGTGCTTGGACGGCTTGAATCGACTGACCATCTATCTGACAGCAAATATCTTGGGCTGTATCTAGAGAGAGATTTGCTAATGTGAGATGAAGCATACCATTATCATTCCGGGATGCTGAAAGGTGCAAATCCGGAATTGACCATGTGTCTGTGCCGATGGTTTGTGTCTCAACAGAGCTGGCTAAGAGTGCTCCGTCTTGGTGTCCTTTGTATAGATCAAACACGTGATAGGTTGGTGTGAGGAGCATTTGCTCACCCTTGGTTAAGATCACTGCTTGCAATACATTCACTGTCTGCGCAATGTTTGCCATGGTCACTCGATCGCAGTGAGAGTTGAAGATATTCAAAGTAACAGCTGCCACAAGGGCATCGCGCATGGTGTTTTGTTGGTATAGGAAACCGTGATTTGTCCCTTCTTCCACGTCAAACCATGTACCCCACTCATCTACGATGAGACCCACATGCTTGCCAGGATCAAAGCGATCCATCACCTTGCTGTGTTCTTTGATCAGCGTATCCATGCGGAGGGCGTCGCTTAGGGTATGGAAGTATTTCTTCTCGTCAAAACAAACGGCACTGCCGCGCCCTTTTGGGCCGCCGGGTGAGGTGTAGTAATGCAAGGATAAGCCGTCCATGCGGACATTGCAGCCATCCACAGGGCCATCTATGTACATGCCCTCGCAGTGGCAGGCGGTCATGAGTACCTCTGTCCAGTTATAATCATCCCGGTTCGGCCCGCAGGCGATTTTTGCAATTTTATTGTCGCTGTATTCCCGCACATAGGTTTGATAATGCCGATAGGCAGCGGCATAGTATTCAGGGGTCATGTTGCCGCCGCAGCCCCAGCTTTCATTGCCGACTCCAAAGAATAGTACCTTCCACGGCTCTTCGCGACCATGTTTTCTGCGCAGATCTGCCATAGGTGATACGCCGTCAAAGGTCATATATTCGACCCACTCGCTCATCTCCCGCACGGTGCCGCTTCCTACATTGCCTGCGATGAAGGGATCGCAGCCGATTTGCTCGCAGAGTTCCATAAACTCGTGTGTGCCAAAGGAGTTATCCTCCACCACACCACCCCAATGGGTGTTGATCATGGTTTTTCGCTCTTCCATTGGGCCGATTCCATCCATCCAATGGTACTCGTCGGCAAAGCAGCCACCGGGCCAGCGCAATACCGGCACCTTGATATGGCGCAAGGCTTTTACCACGTCTTTGCGCATCCCATTGACATTGGGGATGGGAGAGTCTTTGCCTACGAAGATTCCCTCGTAAATACAACGTCCCAAATGCTCGGAGAAATGTCCATAGATATTCTTATTAATCTGCGCGCCCTGTTTCGTGGCATCGATGACAATCTTACGCAAAGCGGCTCCCGCCTTTCAATCGTTTAGATTTTTGCAACTGTATCACGTATAACCAGCCGGCCCGGGATTACAACATTGGCCGCCTGTTCTTCCTTGTTCCCTGCGCTGAGCTGCCTCACTGCCATTTGTGCCGCGGCATAGCCGATGCCATTGAGGTCGATTTCCGCAGTTGTTAGCTTTGGCCATACGAATGAGGAAACCTCTCGGTTGTCAAAGCCCATGACCGAAATGTCTTCCGGCACGCGGAGTCCCGCCTCTCTGATGGCATCCATGGCACCGATGGCCATCAGGTCGTTCATGGCAAACACGGCGGTTGTGGGCGTGTCTTTTTCTTGTTCCAGTAAGTCTTTCATACAAGCATAGCCGGATTCCCGCTCCCAGTCGCCGTTTTTTACCAAGGCGTTATCCAACAGCAGTCCCGCTTCTTTGACCGCACTGTGTATCCCCCGCATGCGCATTTGCGCGGGAGATGTGTGCGCAAGGCCTGTGATGACAGCGATGCGTTTGTGCCCGCAGTCGATGAGATAGCGCATAGCTTCTGCTGAGATCAGTTCATTTTCGTAGGTGACAGAGCAAATGTGCTCGTCACTTGCGGTTGAATAGGCGATAATGACAGGCTTCCCCACATCTGTGATGATCCCGGAAACATCTCTGTCAAACATACCAACATAGATCACAGCGTCTACTCTCGCGCCAAATACCAAGAGCGACAAGGCTTTGTTGATCTTATCTTTTTGCTGCACGATTTGATCGTATTGGTTGAATAGACTATCCAACATACGCAGGTCATTGAGCAGGATGTTATAGTTGTTTTGTTCTACATATTCGGATATGCCGTTAATAATGCTGGATGTTGAAAAGCCCATGATATCCTCAACCAACACACCGATGTTATTTGTCTTCTTCATGCGCAGGCTCTTTGCCACTTGATTGGGCTGATAGCCTGTTTGTGCAATCGCCTCTAAAACCCGTTGCCGTTTTTCCGGCGTTACAGATTTTGTCCCATTGATCACATAAGAAACTGTGGCGGTTGACACTTCCGCTATTTTGGCAATATCTTTGATGGTAATGAGAGGTCACCGCCCTTGTTGATTTTTAAACGATTAGATTTATGTCATTATATGAGCATCTCCTTTGCTCTGTCAATACCATTTGGGAATGCTATTCTAAGATTTTGCTTTTCTACAAAATTTGGCAGGCTCTCTTGTGCATCATTTCCAGTTTTGGTATAGGTGTCAGACGAAAGAGAGTACGGCGGGCAAAATATCCATCACACCTTCTTTCACCCAAAATTCTGAATATGGAATTTACTCACTATTGCCTAGAAGTAAATTTTTGAATTTACTCATTATTGCAAAACGCACTCAAAGAAGGAGGTGTTCTGAAATTACATAAAAACCGACCTATGAGGCCAGAACCTTCTCTTTATGATGCTTCAAAAAATTTTAAGCCAAATACAAGATTTTTCGTTGCATTTTGACGGAAGCAGTGGTATTCTCTTTGTAACAGAAACTGGCAGTTTTCTGTCTGTTTCTGAAGGTAACAAATATTAAGGAGGAAGTTAGAAAAATGAGAAAGATTTTAGCACTACTTTTGGCCCTAGTCCTAGTGATGGGCCTCGCAGCATGCGGCACCAGTGAGCCTGAGGCACCTGCTGTAGAAGAGCCATACCCGGAAGATCCGATCGACACAGCCGAGACGGTAGAAGATCCCACACTCGAAAACGGTGAGTTTGCAGCAAATGATATCTTTGTTGCTTTGGTCGCCCACTCACCAGAGTCCATCTTGGACGACGGTTCCTTCAACGAAGGTGCATGGCAAGGGATCCAACGTTTCCTTTCCAACAATGGCCTTTCAGATGATCATGCGCGTTTCTTCCAACCCCACTCAGCAGATGATGTAGCGCGTGTTGACCTGGTTGCAGACGCAGTCAGCTGGGGCGCAAACATTGTTGTACTGCCCGGCTTCCATTTCATCGATTCTTCCGCTGAAATGCAAGAAATGTTCCCAGAAGTTAAGTTTGTATTGCTCGATGCCACACCAGCTGGCGGCCCAGCAGCAAACCTAGCGGCTATCCATTACGCAGAAGAGCAAGCAGGCTTCCTAGCAGGCTATGCGGCTGTTATGGAAGGCTACAGAAGCCTCGGCTTCATGGGCGGACATGCAGTGCCTGCTGTTGTACGCTTTGGTCATGGCTTCCTACTGGGTGCAGAGCACGCAGCTGAGTCTCTGGAACTAGCTGAAGGCGATATCACAGTCAACTACTTCTATGTTGGCGGCTTTGCTCCTAGCCCTGAAGTTGCAACCACAGCATCCGCTTGGTTTGCAGGCGGCACAGAGGTTATCTTCGCGGCAGCCGGCGGCGCTGGCTTCTCCGTCATCAGCGGTGCGGAAGCATCCGGCGGTTCTGTCATCGGTGTAGACGTTGACCAATCTGGTGCGAGCGAAGTGGTCATCACATCTGCGATGAAAGCACTTGACGTGTCTGTGTATGACATGCTCACAGACTTCCTAAATGGTACATTCCGCGGCGGTGTGGAGCTAATGTTTAACGCTTCTGTAAACGGCGTTGGTCTGCCTATGGCAACATCACGCTTCCAACACTTTACGCAAGCACAATATGACGCAATCTTCGCCCTACTGGCGGACGGTTCTGTCGTAGTTTCTAATGTTGTAACCCCAACAGTTGCAGAGGCGGATCTTGGTCTGACTCTTGTTACAGTTACAGAGCTTAACTAGCATCCCAGTATAAAAGGAGCGCATTTTTGCGCTCCTTTTTCTAAGAGAAATAGTCGGCTGTTCTCCCCTGCCTATGGTGGGGGAGAACAGTAATAAATAAGTGAAAGTGGCGAGACTTATGTATATCATTGAAATGCGTAACATTACCAAAGAGTTCCCAGGGATTATCGCAAACGATGACATTACCTTGCAGCTAAAAAAGGGAGAAATCCACGCACTGTTGGGCGAAAACGGTGCGGGTAAATCCACGCTGATGAGCGTGCTCTTCGGCTTGTATAAGCCGGAAAAAGGCAGTATCTATGAAAACGGAAAAGAAGTAAATATCACAGGTCCCGGGGATGCCAATGCACTGGGTATTGGTATGGTGCATCAACATTTTAAGTTGGTTCACAATTTTACTGTATTAGAGAATATTATACTCGGAGATGAAACCACCAAGCACGGTGTGCTCCAGATGAAAGACGCGAGAGAGAAGGTCTTAGCCTTGTCTCAAAAATATGGCTTTGAAATTGACATAGACAAAGAAGTGCGCCATATCACCGTAGGGATGCAACAGCGGGTAGAAATCCTTAAAATGTTATATCGTGACAATGAGATACTCATTTTTGACGAACCCACCGCTGTACTGACACCCCAGGAGATTGAAGCGCTCATGCAGACCATGCGTGACATGGCTACTGAGGGAAAGTCTATTTTATTTATTACCCATAAACTGGATGAAATCAAACAAGTCGCTGATCGATGCTCTGTGCTCAGAAAAGGCAAGCTGATTGGCACAGTGGATGTGGCCGAAACATCGAAGGAAGAGATGAGTGAAATGATGGTGGGCCGCAAAGTTGTGCTGAGCTTGGAAAAAGGCGAAGCGCAGATTGGCGATACCATCCTGGAAGTGAAAGACCTAAGCAAAAAAGGAGAGGGCGAGAGAAATCTGCTCACCAATGTCTCCTTCCATGCAAAAGCTGGGGAAATCTTATGCATCGCAGGAATTGAGGGGAACGGACAGACGGATTTGATCAATGTGCTCTCCGGTCTCTCCCCTGTGGAGTCTGGACAGATTTTACTGGATGGACAAGATATTTCTAAGGAGAAGATACGGGCGCGGGGTGAGCTTGGTATGGCGCATATCCCGGAGGACAGGCATAAGCATGGTCTGGTGCTTGACTACTCCCTTGCCTATAATCTGATTTTGCAAAAATACTACACCAAGGCATTTCAGCGCAAAGGCTTTTTGCGGATGGACAAGATCAAAGCCTTTGCCGAAAGGCTCATCGAACGCTTTGATATCCGCTCCGGTCAAGGGCCGATTACCATTACCCGCACCATGTCCGGCGGCAACCAGCAAAAGGCGATTGTCGCCCGGGAGATTGACCGAGATTCTAAGCTGTTGATCGCAGTACAGCCGACGCGGGGCTTGGATGTGGGCGCGATTGAATACATCCACAAGCAGCTCTTAGCGCAACGAGATGCCGGCAAGGCAATTCTGCTGATCTCTCTGGAATTGGAAGAGGTTATGAATGTATCTGACCGGATTTTGGTGATGTATGAGGGCGAAATTGTAGCAGACCTAGATCCGAAGCAGGTTACATTCCAGGAGCTGGGGCTTTATATGTCCGGCGCAAAAAGAGACCGATAAGAAAAGGGTGACGATATGAACCGGGATAGTGTGTTTAATTTTTTATCTTCTATTTTAGTAATCATCGCAGGTCTTGCAATTGGATTCATTATACTACTGATCAGCAACGCTTCTTATGCTGTGCCTGCATTTATGACCATACTTACCTTTGGCGCAAGTTCCATGCGAAATGCCGGAGATGTGCTCTTATTTGCTACACCGATTATTTTGACCGGTCTCTCTGTCGCTTTTGCGTATAAGACGGGACTGTTTAATATCGGTGCCACCGGACAGTTTACCTTCGGTGCCTTTGTCGCCATCTATATCGGGGTGAATTTTGAGTTTTTGCCGCCACCCATTCGGATTATCACCTCCATTGTGGCAGCCGCCATCGCCGGGGCTTTGTGGGGGGCGATACCGGGGTTGCTCAAGGCTTATCGCAATGTGCATGAGGTTATCTCTTGTATCATGACCAACTATATCGGTATGTATTTGGTGAATTACATGATCATCAATTCCCTGTTCGACCAAGGGCGCGGAACGACTTTGCCCATGCCTGCTGATTCCAATTTGCCCTCTTTGGGGATGGAAAATGTCTTCTCAGAAACAGTTGGAAACATCACCAGGTCTTCCAGTGTAAACTTGGGCATTATCCTTGCTATCATCATTGCAATCTTAGTTTATATCATTTTAGAAAAAACTACTTTTGGGTACGAACTGAAAGCCTGCGGATTCAATCGGGACGCTGCAAAGTACGCTGGAATTAACGAAAAGAGCAAGATTATTTCATCTATGATGATCTGCGGCGCGCTTGCCGGTATCGGCGGTGCTTTGAACTTTATGAACGGTACGGGACTGTCTCTCAGTGCTGTGGACATGTTGCAATCAGAAGGGTTTACAGGTATCTCGGTGGCATTCCTTGGACTCAACCATCCCATTGGTATTATATTCTCCGGTACTTTGGTGTCGTATCTGTTCTTGGGCGGTGCGCGCATACAGGTATATGGCTTCTCTGTTGAGCTGATGGAGATGGTCATATCTGTTATCATCTACTTCTGTGCCTTTGTGTTCCTGGTGAAGTCTTTCCTTGGCAGAAGGAGAAACAAGCCGGATAAAGAACCCAATATCCCGCAAGACGCAACAGGAGAGGAGGAAACAGCATGACGATGTTCTACTTTATCATACAACAAAGTATGGTCTTCATGATCCCTCTGATGGTTGTTGCGCTGGGCGGTTTGTTTTCAGAGAAATCCGGTGTGGTCAACATTGCCCTTGAAGGTAAAATGATCATGGGTGCCTTTACAAGCGTTTTCTTTATTTCTACCTTCCAAGATACCTTGTCCATCCCACTACTCTTGTTCCTAGGGCTTCTGATCGCCTTAGTGACCGGTATGCTTGTTTCCGTTCTCCACGCCTTTGCCTCGATTAATTTGAGAGCAAATCAAATCATCAGTGGGGTTGCCATCAATATGTTCGCCCCTGCCTTTGCGATTTACGTTTCCAGACTGCTTACAGGTACGCAACTTGTGCCATTCCCGAATAATCTGTTTCGGATCGAAAGCGTACCGCTTTTGGGTAACATCCCTGTGATCGGTCCCCTGCTCTTTCAAAATACCTTTATCACGACCTATCTGGGCTTTGCAATTTTAGCCATCTCTGTTTTTGTTTTATATAAAACGAAATTTGGCTTGCGACTTCGGGCTTGCGGCGAACATCCCCAAGCGGCGGATTCAGTGGGTGTGAGTGTAGCAAAAATGCGCTATGCCGGTGTGTTAATCTCCGGGGCCCTGGCGGGCATTGGCGGTCTGATTTGGATTTTGCCCATCTCCAATGTATTTGACGGCGGGGTTGGCGGTTATGGATTCTTGGCACTGGCTGTTCTTATTTTTGGCGGATGGAATCCGAAGAAAATCTTGTTTGCCTCCTTTTTCTTTGGGATTGTACAGACAATCGCGCGCAGCTATTCCGCAATTCCGTTCTTGTTAGACTTGGGAATACCTGCCCGCTTCTACAATATGGTGCCTTTTGTCGCCACCTTGGTCGTTTTGGCCTTTACATCGAAGAATACGATGGCACCTAAGGCTGTGGGGCAGCCCTATGACAAGGGTGTGAGATAAGTAATAGAAGGAATGTGTATTCCCCCGCCGAATGCGGGGGAATGCATAAGAAATGAGAGGAGCTCAACATGGAAGCTTTATATCACATTGGATTTGACGACAGTCACGGTGCGAAGTATGCCATTCTCCCGGGAGATCCGGGGCGTGTGGAGAAGATTGCGCAGTTTTTAGATGAACCCCGGTTCCACTGCCAGAACAGGGAGTATACCACTTGGATTGGTAAGGTCGGCGGCGAGAAAGTCTTGGTCATGTCCCACGGCATTGGCGGCGCTTCTACTGCGATTGCGGTGGAGGAACTGTACCAGACGGGCGTTCGCACCTTCATCCGTGTCGGCACCTGCGGCGGTATGGCGGAAGAGGTAATCGGCGGTGACGTGGTCGTGGCAACTGCTGCCATTCGGCAAGACGGCACAACGAAGGAATACGTCCCCATTGAGTATCCGGCTGTGGCGGATTTAGATATTACAAATGCGCTGGTGCAGGCGACGAAGAATCTGGGACTCACATGCCATACAGGTGTGGTGCAGTGTAAAGACTCCTTTTATGGTCAGCACTCACCGGATCGGATGCCTGTGAGCTACGAACTCAAAGACAAATGGCAGGCGTGGATTCGCGCGGGCTGCTTGGCTTCTGAGATGGAGAGCGCGACTTTGTATATTGTTGCCTCCTGCCTGGGTGCCAAGTCTGGATGTGTCTTGACTGTGGTCTGGAACCAAGAGCGGGCGGCAAAGGGGCTTAGTAATCCCGAATGTCATGATACCACGCCGGGGATCCAGGCGGCGGTAGAGGCGATACGGATTTTGGTTGAAGAGCAGAAATAGATGTGCTGAACGTAAAATGACTCCAAATGTTAGCTGGACTGGCATTTGGAGTTTTTTCTTGATTTCTCGCTGAAATGTCTTGACAATATGTATACATGTGATAGTCTATACTAAATTGGGGCGCAAGGCCCGACAATAGGAAAAGAGGTATTATATGAAAAAGCGGTTTATTAGTTTGTTCCTCGTTCTTGTTCTGCTCATCGGCATGGCTCCATTTGCTTTGGGGACTGGAAGTCCCGCCGTGATAAACTTCGGTTTTTCGGTGGTAGTAGGGCCGGATGGTCAGCCCTTGGAAGGAGCTCTAATCACTGCTCCGGCACCACAGGGCGGTTATTGGTTCCATGGCACAAGCAGTGCCTCTGAACCTATAAGCTGGTGGAGAGGTCTGGAGTTGTCTCCAGACGGTTGGAACGAAATTACCGTAGTGCTTGAGGATGTCCCAGGCGGGCTAGTTTTTAATGGAATGGACATGGCTGACTTTGAGTCTGTCTTCAATTCTCCTTACTGGGATATATATTGGGGTCCAGGCCCATCATTTACTATAACTATTAAAGAGAATCTTCCTCCGGGGCAGAACGTAGATTTCTTGATTACATGGGGCTTTATTCCGGCGAGCCACTCATTCACAGATGTGCCCGGAGTCGCATGGGAGGCGTATTTCGTAGACGAGGTTTATCGCGGGGGCATCATGAACGGCACCTCTCCGACTACATTTTCCCCAAATGCCGGTTTTAGCCGCGAAATGGTGGTTGCTACCCTGTTTCGAATGTATCATGGTAGGTCTGCAAATGCAAGCGACCCCAGAGCGACACCCTTTGACGATGTAAGCACCAACGCATGGTCTGCGCCTTATATCGCTTGGGCACTTAGAGAAGGAATTGTCACCGGAGTTAGCCCCACCAGATTTGACAGAGGAACCCCTATATCCTACCAAGACTTCGCCGTGATGCTGCATCGTTTTGCGAATTTCTCAGGGATAGATACAAGTGTCCCGGATGACTGGAATCTGAGCGACTTCCCACCTGAGTGGTTCCCATACGCGAATTATGTTGGCGCTTGGGCAGAGGAGGCGTTCACGTGGACGTTGTTGGGTGGTATATTCCAAGGTCTTCCCCAAGGCCCTCTTGCCGTGTATCCACCCGGTCTCTCCTCGCGAGCAGATGCCGCAGCCATCCTCGCGATTTATGTTCGTATCATCGATTACATCGGTTAAGACGTACAGTAAACACCAAGAGCCGGGCGATTGCCCGGCTCTTTCTTTTCCCGATATCTATGTGGTAGATAGGCTCCTTTTGTAAAGGAGCTGTCAGCGTAGCTGACTGAGGATTGCCCTTGTCCTGTTTATGCGATTGCAAGTCGGTGCAGGTTTGGATTGCGGGACGTGGAGTCCGCGTCCCCTACAGAGTGCATCCGTGACTGCGGGACGCTGAGGACAGCGTCCCCTACAAATTCGCACAAATAAAAAACTTTCAATTTGCTGCAATTTATTGTATACTGAACAATATGACACATATCGCATAGGTGGATCCAGCGCCTAAATAAAGCATGTAGTCATAAAAGGAGTTTGGTACTATGGCAGGGATTACGTTAAAGAACATTTACAAGGTGTACCCAGGAGATGTTACAGCGGTCAATGACTTCAATCTGGAGATTGAGGACAAGGAGTTCATCATTTTAGTCGGCCCGTCCGGCTGCGGAAAGTCTACCACCTTGCGTATGATCGCGGGACTGGAAGAGATCACAAAGGGTGAGCTCTATATCGGAGACAAGCTGGTCAACGACGTGGAACCAAAGAATCGTGACATCGCGATGGTGTTCCAAAACTATGCGCTGTATCCCCACATGTCCGTGTACAAAAATATGGCATTCGGCCTCAAATTGCGCAAAGTACCCAAGGACGAAATTGACCGCAAAGTCAAAGAAGCGGCCAAAATTCTAGATATTGAGCATTTGCTTGAGCGCAAACCAAAGGCGCTCTCCGGCGGTCAGCGGCAGCGTGTGGCGCTTGGCCGCGCGATGGTGCGTAATCCTGCGGTATTCCTCTTGGACGAGCCGCTTTCCAATCTAGACGCAAAGCTCCGTACATCTATGCGGACAGAGCTGACAAAGCTGCATAAGCGGCTGGAGACAACCTTCGTCTACGTCACCCACGATCAGGTGGAAGCTATGACCATGGCAGACCGCATTGTCATCATGCACGATGGCTTTATTCAGCAAGTGGATACGCCGCAAAACCTTTACGATAACCCCTGCAATCTGTTTGTGGCAGGATTCATCGGTACACCGCCAATGAACTTCATGGATGGAGAAGTGAAAAGGGTTGGCGATCAATACGTCGTCCGTGTGGGCGAGTCAGACATGCCGCTCTTGCCTAGCCGATTCTCTCCTGAGAAAGTCGCCCCCTATGATGGGAAGCCTGTGGTGGTTGGCATTCGACCGGAGAATCTGCACCTTGAGCCTGTATATATGGATCAACCCACAACCGGTGTGATCACTGTCAATGTGGAACTTGCTGAGCTGATGGGTTCTGAGATTTATGTATATGCCAAACACAAGGAAGACAATATTATCGCGAAAGTGCCGCCTCATACGAAAGTCGAAACCGGGGAAGCAATGCAAATCGCAGTGGATTGTAATAAGCTTCATCTGTTTGATAAAGAGACACAGAATGTGATCTTGGGATAGATGTAAGGCGCAGACATAGACTATCGAAAAAGGAAGTTAGCCCTGAGAGTGGGCTAACTTCCTTTTGGTTTGTGTTGTTGCTTATATTGTGCGGTGCAGATGTACCTGTAGGGGCGACTTGTAGTCGCCCGCGCCCTTACTGCCCAGTGAACTGTAACCACACGGGCGACTACAAGTCGCTCCTACATTGGTCTTTGCACCTATTATAACCTATTGCTGTTTCAGCCATCAAATCTCTTGCCCGCCGACCCAAACCTTTTGCACATGGAGTGCGCTGTCTAAGAGCACCATATCCGCATATGCACTAGGTGCCAATGTGCCGACCTTTCCTTCCATGCCGATGGTTTGTGCACTATGTGTGGTCGCTGCGGTCACAGCCTCGGCTAGGGGTATGCCCAAGGATACCGCGATGCGTATCCCCTGTAGCAGTGTGATTGTAGAGCCTGCGATGCTGCTGCCATCCCGCAGCATGGCTTTTCCATTTTGTACAGTGATCGGTAGTCCCGCAGACTCATAATCTCCGTCCGGTAAGCCGGTGCACCCGAGGGAGTCGCTGATCATACAGGCGCGATGAGGGAACATGCGGAATATTGACCGGATAACCGCTGGGTGCAGGTGATAGCCGTCACAGATCACTTCGACAAAGGCATTTGCGTCCAGTGCTGCGCCCACAATACCCGGTTCGCGGTGTGAGAAGGGACTCATCCCGTTAAACAGATGCGTCACATGGGTCGCGCCATTGCTGAATGCTTCCATGGCTGTTTTATAGTCCGCTGTGGAGTGCGCTAAGGATACACAGGATACCTGCGACACTTCTCGGATAAACTCCATGGCACCATCAAGCTCCGGGGCCACGCATACAAGTTTGATGATGTCACCTGACAGCTTGAATAGGCGCTCAAACATGGCAATGTCAGGCGCTTTGAGGAGTTCGGCTTGGTGTGCGCCCCGCTTTCCATGAGAGAAAAATGGCCCTTCCAGATTAACGCCTACGCAACGTGCGCCATTCGCCGGTCTCTCGTGCTGCGCGATATTGCGCATGGCTGCTGCCAGGGTTTCTTCCGTAGCGGTCAATGTGGTTGCCAGAAAAGATGTTGTGCCGTTTCTAGCGTAGAACAAGGCCATTTCCCGCAAATCTTCCGCAGAGTCATGGCTGTGGTCGCCGCCGAGAGCGCCGTGGGTATGGACATCCACGAGCCCGGGGATCAGATATGGGCCTACGCCTGTATCTATGGTCTCTGATATCTCGATCTTTTGTATCGTCTCATCAAACTCGACGACACCTCTCCGAAATACGCCGTCAGGCATGAGAACTTGTACATTTTCAATCCGCATTTTCATGTGTCCCCTATTTTGGAATTTCAGGCAAACTCGCAGCTGCGACTGATTGACCCAGACGGCGGGTCTCTTCATCCGGAAGCATTAGCTCAACGGGTACTTGGGGATATTCCTCGCGCAAAATCGCGTTTGCCGTCTCTAGGACGATATCTCCGCCCTTGCCGCTCACTGTGCGTCCGAGTAGGAGGATGCTGTCAGCTCCATACACATCATAGTAGAAAGGCGTTGTATGTCCGAGATAGCAGCCAATTGAACGGAATATGGCGACTGCGCCCTCATGTCCCTCATCCAGCAAATCTTGCACTGCTTTGAGCTTCTTTGCCGGTGTATCATAGCCATCCAGCGAGATATCAGTGGCACGCGCCAGCTTGATCACTGCTTCTTGGCAGAAATACTGCACGCCGACTCCGATGTCCCGTGACCAGTCATCCATTGCCGCTTGGGGAGACGCGTCCATGGGTGCAAAGGCCAGCTCACTGAGCCAGTTTGACAGGTTGCCGTCTTTGTCTACAAAGCCGCCGATATAGCTGGTTCCCATGGCGAGACCTAGGATATTGTTCCGCTTTAAACTGAGAGAACCAGCCAAAGCCGCAACGTCGCCGTCATTTGCCACTGCAAAGGGAATGTCTTCCCCGATTTCCTTTACCAGGTTGATGTAAATGTCTCTACATCTCGAATCAAACAGCTCTCTTGGCACCTTCTGGAATAGCTGTGCAAATAGAGAACGATTGTTGCCGATGAGTCCGGCCGAGGAAATGCCGATTGCGTCCACATGGGGCAGGTTCGCCGCTGCCTCTTTGAGTGCGGAGCGGACACCATTGTAATGATAGTCCGGGTCGCTGTTTATCTTGGGGTTCCAAACTGTCTCGTTGCTGTATACTGCCTCGCCATCGATCACTGCTGCTACTTTATAGTCGCTGCCGCCAAAGTCAACACCGATGCGGCAACCGTCAAAGTGTCCGCCGATGGATTTCTTGATCTCAAAGGATTCCGGCAGTTCATCACATTGAATAACCTCGAATTCTTGTTGATACAAGTCGCCAAAAAACTTCGCGTCAAAGGCACGGGAACCGCCCGGCGCATAGGTTTGTTTGAGGGTTTGGAACAGCGAATCATCGCCTTTGACATAGATGCGGAATCCGCCTTTCTGCCACAGCTCGAACTTGACCAAGCGGTCGAGGTAGTAACGATCTGCCTCCGCATAGGCAGCATCAGCGTGGACACGGGTTGATTTCACGTAAATCTGCTTGTCATTGCGCTCAATGGCAATCGCAAACGGTACGGTTGCGGTTTTCAGAAATGTTTCGTTGAATTTATACAATGGAATAAATCCGGGGTCAAGCTCCGGTTTGTGCTTGATATCGATTTCGAGACCACAATGCTTCATGGGAATCTCCTCCTAATACTAATTTTCGATAAAAAGCTATCGAGAATACGCCCGCTTTGCGGGCTGGTTATTGCGCAAAAAGCGCGCAATAACACGTCTATATGAGTCCCAATATAAAAACCAAAAGACAGGTTTTTATTTGGGACTAGTATAAAATTGTAATGCGAACCAGGACTAGCCTTTTATCGCACCGCCTGTGACGCTGGTTAGTATCTTGTTGCTCAGGAAGATGAACAAGACAAAGGTTGGCGCGAAGACAATAACAGCACTGGCAAACATGGCACCCCAGTGGCCGGCATAGCGCATACCCTGCACCATGTTAAACAGTCCCACAGCAACAGGGCGAATTTGCGCATCGTTTGCAAAAATCATGGAAATGAAAAACTCATTCCAAATCGTGATGAAGTTAAAAATCGTAACTGTGATCACACCCGGCTGTGCCAGGGGGAACATGACTTTCCAGAAAGTCTTGATGGGACTGCACCCATCTATCGCAGCGGCCTCTTCCAAGCCGGATGGCAGGTTTTTGAAAAAGGGCAAGAGATAGAAAATGGTAAATGGAATGCTCATGCCCACATATAGAAATATGAGTGTGGTGCGAGAACCGGTCGCTCTTAGGGCTGTGGCAAGGCTGAAAATCGGCATGATAATCATAACCGCAGGCACACCCATCGCGACCGAGGTGAGTCCTTGGATCAGCGCATTGGAGCGAAACTTGAAACGGCTGAGCGCATAGGACGCAGGTGCCGCAATGATGATGATCAGCGGCAGGGAAATCAAGCAGTAAATCACGGAATTCAAGAAAAAGCGGCTTAGATTTTGCGCGTTCCAAGCGAGAACGTAGTTGTTAAATACCAGGTCGAAACTGAACAGTCGCTGGAAGAAGGAGCCAATTACATCTCCGCCAAAAATTTCTCTGGGTGTAATCAATGAGGCAGCAATCGTCCAGCTGACAAGTACAAAGGTAAAGATTGCCCAAGCCACACAAAGAAGATAACCTGGCGTGAGTCTAAGCTCTTTTCTTAATTTGAACGGTTCACGTTGCGCTTTTTGTTTTGCCATATTCTCTCACTCTCCCCTCTATATTTCAACATCGTCGCCCCGCGTGATCAGCGAGGTTAAGAGTGATATGACTACAATCAGCAGCGCCATCATGATGCCCACCGCCGCCGCAGCGCCGGAATCACGCTCGATCACCGCCGAGCCGCGGCCGCCAAATATGATTTCCCGCATATAGTTTGGAGGCATGGTGAATGGAAGCGTGAGGTTGTTGGGTGAAAACATGAATGACCATGCAAACACACCGGTTCCCAATCCAACAGTCCAGATTACAATGTTGCTGCGGATTACACCTCTGATTAAAGGCACGGTGATAAAGAAGAACTTATGGAATATATTGGCACCTTCAATGCTGGCGCACTCATAATACTCGTCGCTTATCTTCTCAATTCCGCTGATGAAAGTCAGCATGATATAGCCAACCATTCCAAAACAATAAGCGATCAGCAGGCTCCAAATCCCCATATAGGGGCCTGTCCACATGACAGGTACTTCTCCGCCCACCATTGCAACCGCCCGATCAAACAAACCGTCCACGTCCCGAAACACATAGTTAATCCACATGGTTCCCAGGGCAATGGCACTGATTACATTCGGCAAATAGATCACAGCGCGCCAGAACTTTTTGAGCCGCACGCCGTTGGTGAGTATGACTGCATAGACCATGGCAAGGAACATGACAGCAATACCGCCCACAAACCAGAGTGTCATGTAGTTTGTAACAGAGCGAGTAAATAGCTCTATTCCAAATAAGTTAATATAATTGTTCAGACCGGCAAAGGTCCATTCCGCCATGGGCTGTTCGATGGGACCCACTGCGAAAAAGCTCATGATAAATGTGCGGAGAACCGGATAGATGAATACCGTCACATAGATGCAGATTGCCGGGACTAAAAAAAATACGATCATTCGTTTATTCTTGCGCCCAACCAAAAAAACGACCTCCCCTGTTATACAAAAGCAAAACCGAGGCGACGGAACCGCCGCCTCGGCTTTGTAATGTCACTGGCGTTTACTTATTTTACTTTAGCCAATCGCTGCTAGAGAGTCAGCGAATTCTTGTGCGCCAATTGTTCCCGCTACCATTCTTTGGAAGCCTTCAATGATTGCAGCAGTGGCATTTGGATCATCTTCCGCACCGGCTGCCCATGGGAATGGGTTTGTTGTGCCTGCAAAAATTGCTTGCGCGTCTGCAAGTTCTGGCGGCCAAACAGCATCGTTTGCCATTGGAACACCCATGGTGTCATTGGCTAGGGTTTGATCCCAATAGCCAAGGGTTACCCAGCGCAGGAAGGCAAATGCTGCATTGGGGTAATTGGTGGCTCTGTTGATGCCAAAGCTTTGTGAACCGATGTTGTGTGCTTCCGGCCCTGCGCCGCCCGCGTCAATGGATGGCCACGCGAAAGAGCCCCAGTTGATGTCAGGGTTGATTTCTCTCAGCTCATTGGGAAGCCATGTGCCGTTTAGATACATGGCGACAGTTTCCATTGCAAACTCAGATGCTTGTCCTTCTGGGAATACATTGGTTGCCGCTCTTGGAGACATGAAACCATCTGCAATCAGCTCTTCTAGAATCTCAGCAGTTCTGAGAATGCCGGGATCTGAGAAGTCAAATGTTGCAAAGATTTCAAGGGTTCTGTCAACGCCTACAACACGAGTGAGAGTGTAGCCAAATAGTGCTGGGATATACGCGTTATCAACTGTCATTGGCGTAATTCCGATTTCAACTAGTTGGGCGCTCACTTCAAGGAACTCACTCCAGTTTGTTGGAACACTGGTGATGCCAGCTTCCTCGAATAGGGTTTTGTTGTACATGGTGGTGAAGATGAAGGGCTGGTAAGGAACTACCGTATAGTGTCCGCCGCCTTTTTCATGCGCCATGTTCATGAGGGTATTGTTGACTAAACTTCTGTAGGCTTGTCCATTTGTGTCGCTGAAATCACTGTTGATAAACTCGTCAAGTACGAGCAAGTGATCAGCCCATTGACCTGTAACACGGTCAATGTCTTCGTCGAAAATGTCGATGGTCTCACCCGCTGCGAGAGCTGGTGCTAGACCTTCACGTTGACCTTGGCGTCCGTTGAAGTTGATGGTGATCTCGACACCGGTCTCTTCTGTGAATGCTCTTGCCGCTGCTGCAAGCACGATTGCTTGCGGCTCAGCTTCGCTCCACATAGACCAGTAAACCAATGAGGCACCCGGCTCAATGCCGTCTGCTTCTGCGTCTTGCTCTGCAGGCGGGGCTTCTACTTGCGGTGCTTCTGTCTGTTCCGGCGGCTCCTCTGTGCCGCCATTGCCGCCGCATGCCGCTAGGGTGAAGATCATAGCGACTGCCATCAGCAAGGAAAGGGTACGGATCATCTTTTTCATTTGTTTATCCTCCTATAAGTATATTGCCAAGAATGTCAACAAAACATGCCAACATTCTAACAGCACTGGGAAATGTACTCAAATTGACTTTCCAAAATTACTTTTCAGCTGGCTATAGTGCTATATTAGCGATTATTCGCGCGCTTGTCAAGTGACATTATTAAAGATTATTAAAAATTACCAAAGCATGGATGCTTGAATTTGCTGGACAAGCCGCATATCCTTGTGATATGCTGACTTTGTGAGAATAGAATCTACTGATTTTCCACAAATTTCTAAGGCACATTGTGACAAGCAAGAATATATTTTAAAGGAGCTTTATAAATATGTCTTCACTCACCATGACCAAGAAAATGTTTCGCGGTTCGCCACTGGGCGGCGACAGCCCCCTTCCTTCTCTTGCAGCTGCTTCTATCATCCAGAATGAAATCCAGTGTACATTACCTGAGAACGATCCGTCTTTCATCGGCTACGGAAAAGTAAACAGGCTTTATCCCTATACACAGCAAGACCGCTATACGCGTGAGCTGGTGGATATAGAGGTTGATGTCGCTATTCTGGAAAATGACCGTCTCAAGGCGGTTTTCCTTCCCGGATATGGCGGGCGGCTCTGGCAACTCTGGGACAAAGAGAAGCAGTGTGACCTCCTCTATACCAATGACGTGCTCCGCCCCTCTAATTTGGGACTGCGCAACGCCTGGATCTCCGGTGGCGTTGAGTGGAACTGCGGTGTAATCGGACACCATCCTTTCACCTCTGCGCCAATGTTCACGGCATCGTACGAAGTAGACGGAATGCCGGTGCTTCGCTTTTATCAATGGGAGCGCATCCGCAGTGTGACCTATCAGATTGACTTCTGCCTGCCTGAGGGCGCTCCTTTCTTGTACGCCAGAACCCGCATTCACAATCCCAACAAAGAGACAGTTCCCATGTATTGGTGGAGCAATACCGCTGTTCCAGAACAAGAAGGTGCCCGCATCGCGGTTCCCGGCACGGAGGCCTATGTGCAAAGCGCCGATCTTGTGACTCGCGAGCCTTTTCCGATTCAAGACGGCATTGATGTGTCTTATCCGATGAACACGATCAGTCAAAGAGACTATTTCTACGCCTTGCCCGATGACAGCAGAAAGTATGAGGGCTACCTCTATAGCGATGGAAGCGGTTTGATTCAAGCGTCCACTTCCCTGCTCAAAGGGCGCAAACTCTTTGTTTGGGGTCAGCGTCCCGGTAGTGAAACTTGGCAAAGATTCCTGACAGAGAACGCAGGTCCCTATGTAGAAATTCAGGCGGGCCTTGGACAGACCCAGTACGGTTGTGTACCCATGCAGCCATACGGCACATGGGAGTTTGCCGAAATCTACGGGTCTATCACAATTGATTCAAATAAGCAAAAGGCTGACTATTCGGCTTTCCGCTCAGCAGTTGAGCAATCTCTGGAACAGGCTTTGCCGGCACAGCAGTTGGAGGACTGGCTGGCTGCCACAACAGACAGTATGGGTCGCAATTATGTCTCTGCATTCTCCTGTGGTGGAGGCGATGCCGCCCTTGAGAATCTTTTACGCAGTTCTACCAATCAGCGCACCTTGAACGCAGGACTGGATTTCGGCGAAACAGAAGAAAGGCATGCCAATTTCGAGCATCTGTTGACTTATGGCTACATGCCTAAGCGTGACAAAGATTACACTCCCGGCGCATTTGTGTCCGGACGGTACTGGCGCGATTTGTTGGAAACAGCCGCAAAAGGGCCGGATCGAGATAATTGGCTGACTTGGTATCATCTGGGACTTGTTCTCATGGATGAAGCTGGCAAAATGCCGCCCCATGTTCGATCTCAAGCGGATTCATGCGCACTGTCTGCCTTATGTCGCGCAGCGGATCTTTGTTCCAACGGCCCGGTTCTCTATGCGCTTGCCGAGGCATATGCCTGCACCGGCGATGCCAAGGAAGCCGCCGCTTGCGCTGTGAAGGCATGCCGCTTGTTCGGCGGTGACTTGTCCGTTGCCAAAGAGACCATGCGACTCCTCGTTTCTCTTGAGGCGGGCAAGCTCGCCCTTGCGCTTTATGATGATTTGCCGGAGGATATCCAAGCCAACGACCGCATCCAATTCTGGCGTGCTTCGGCTTTGGTTTTCTTAGACCGCTTTGATGAAGCCCTTGCGATTATCCAGCGTCCCGGATATATTATGACCGATTTTCGCGAAGGTGAGGAAAGTGTCAATGTGCTCTTTGCGGAGATTGTTCGACGCTCTGGACGCACTGACCTTGTGTTGCCTGAGCATTTGAACTTTAATGCGATCTTGAAGGAGACTGAGTAAGGATCATATTTTTAATTAAGATATGAAAACTCCCACTAGGCTTGTGTTTGCCTTGTGGGAGTTTGTTTCGCTGTGGTTCTGTGATGTATCTGTAGGGCGCGGCAGCCCCGACGCGCCCTACAACACCACAGGTAGAGCAGGCGGCGCGTCGGGTCGCCGCGCCCTACGCGGTCTATCCTTCTCACTCATACTCCCGCACGATCCGCACAAGTGCCTCTACATTCTCCAGTGGCACCTCCGGCTCGACAAGATGGGTGGGTGCAAGGATGAGGCCACCCTTTCCTTTTCTCGCGTCAAGCATCGCTCTGCACGCCTGCTCCACATCTACAGTACTCCCGAAGGGCAGAGTTGTCTGGGTTCCGATTGTTCCCCAGAAGGAGCATCGGTCGCCGTATTCTTCCATCACACGCACGGGATCCATGCACTCGGGCTGTATGGGATTGAGTATCTCAACACCTACCTCTAAGAGATCCGGTATAATGTCCCAGATGTTTCCATCGGAATGGTAGAAAATCAGCACATCCGGGTTCACTGCCTTGGCGGCATCGATCACTTGCTTGAGTCTTGGCTTGAGCCACTTTCGATACATGGCAGGGCTTAGGAGCAAGCCGTCTTGCATCCCTACGTCATCGGCTGTGATCAAAATGTCAACGCCTGCCCGTGTCCACTTTTCGGCTAGAGCACATTTCAGGGCTGTGATTTTGTCCAAGAGCGCTTCGGCAAATTCCTCATTATCGCAAAAGTCTGCAAGCAGTTTATCTAAGCCGCACAAATACCAAGCAGATTCAAAAATGTCCATAAAAGCGGCAGTCTCCACCTTGTTTGTGCCTATGTCCAGTCCGCCATAAATGCCCGGAAATACGATTTTCCCCTGCTCTTTTAGCGCGGCGATTCTCTCCTCTACGCCTTCCCAGCGGTAGTCTTCCAAAAAGTCCGGAAGGGGCAATGCCTCCACATCTTGGGCGGACTCTGCATTTCGCAAGGGGCCAATCATGTGGGAGAAGTGAGCTGTAGTGCTTGGCTCTAAGCGGATGCCCCACTCAGTCAGAACGCCTTGCCGCTCCTCTTCTGTCAAATATGCGCGGAACACTTCCTTTGGGTCAAGTCTTGTTGGATTCAGGAATACCTCTCGCAGTGGGATTTCATATTGGCACTTATAGTCTGTATGCCCATATTTTTCCTGAAACTTCTCCACCAAGGTCTGACAAAGACAAAAGAAGTACGGAACAGGAGAGTCGCTTTCTCTGCGGATTGTTTTCAAATATTCCCTTCGTGTTGGCATAAAATCGCTCCTTTCGGACATATGGTCTACATGTTATCCTGATACACTTCCCCGTCAATGAGTGTGTGCTTGATGTTGATATGTTCATCGAATAGATTGATATCGGCAAGTTTCCCAGCTGAGATGGAGCCCATGGAGTCATACACATCCAAGAGCCTTGCCGGTGTGGCTGTGATCATTTTCACCGCGTCATGCAAAGGGATTCCCGCCTGATACGCGGTGCGCACTGCCCGATCTCCTGTGCAGACACTGCCCGCAAAGGAGCTCCGATCTGCTAAAAACGCAACATCATCTTCCACCATACAGGCAAGATCACCCAGCATAAATGGGCCCGGCGGCATGTCGGCGGCACGGATGGCATCGGTGCAAAGGTTCATGAAATCCGCTCCCTTGATTTTATAGAGGAGTCTCAGCAATTCCGGGGGCAAATGCTTCCCGTCGGAAATCACCTCTACTGTGATGCCATCATAGAGTTGCGCCGCCTCGCTTGCGCCGAGCTGACAATAGTAAAAGGGACTGCTGATCAGGGAATTACCATTGTAGATATGCGTGATGTGTGTATAGCCACTGTCAAATGCTCTGGCAGATTCTTCATAAGTGGCATTGGAGTGGGCTACTGACATGAGAATTCCTCTGGCGCGCATCTCCTTTGCAAATTCCAAGGCGTTTTCCAGCTCCGGTGCTGCTGAGATCATCTTGATGTTGGAAACGCTGGACACAATCGGCTCGTAGCGCTCTTTTGTCGGCGGGAATATGTATTTTGGATCTTGAGCACCCTTGAACTCCATGGAAAAGAAATTCCCTTCCAGGTGTGCGCCAAGGATTTTGGGGCCGGATGTTCTGGCCTTTTGCACTTTCTCAATGACTTTGAGACATTGTATCACAGTCTCCGGCGCGGCACTGATGGTGCTTGGCAAACAAGATGTAGTACCATATTTTCCATGGGTACGCAAAACCGTATGGACTGCCTCTTCTGTTCCATCGATAAAGTCCGCCCCGCCGCCGCCATGCAGATGGATATCAATGAAGCCGGGAGATAAGTAATAGCCTTTGCAATCCATCTGCTGCTTGATGGAAGGATCATAGTCATTTGATTCAAATACCTTTGTTATCCATTCATCTTCGATCTCAATGCCGCCATTTGGCAGAATGCGGTCAGGCAGGATTACTTTTGCATTGAACAACACTTTTTTCATTTTGCATCGTCCTTAACATTTATTTAAGATTCTTTAAATATTATAATCTTTGCAGGTCTCATTGTGCAACGCCTGCTTTGTATCTTTGTACGAATTGTATAGTATCGGATACTCCATTTGTGTATTACGTCCTGTTTTGCGATTTCAAGGCTTTGATTTTCCGGTCGTGCTCTAAAATAGTTGTTTAAGTGTGTGTCCCCCGCCGTTGGCGGGGGACACACAAGCAGCTTCAACTTAAAACAGAACACGACCGATTTTTCTCCGGCGTTTGACAAGATATGATGGGTTCATGTACAATTAATAATTGACACTTAATCAAATCGAAATGAGGGAAGCTTGCGTGCAAAAAGGCGGTTCACCGGAAATGATATCTGAGTTTAATCGGCAAGTCATCCTTGATACCCTGCGCCTCCACGGGGTCATGTCTCGCGCCGATCTTGCCAGGCATTTACATCTCAGCTTCCCTGCCATTTCCTCTAATGTCAAGGGACTCTTAGAGATGGACTATATCAAAGAGATCGGCTTTGCGGATAGCTCTGTTGGGCGAAAGTCTGCCCTTTTGGCTTTTAACGCAGAGCGGGGTTATATCATCGGCGTGGATATGGGGCGCTTTCGGGTGCGGATGATGCTCACAGATTTGCTGGGCAATAAAATCGCGCATACGGAAGTTGCCAATCCAATCAAAGATCGGGGTGACGGCAGTAAAAGTATTGGGCTGATCTGCGAACAGCTTCAGGTATTGCTTGAGAAATCCGGAAAACACGCAGACGATGTGTTGTGCATTGTCATCGGCATTCCGGGTCTATTCAAAGATGGTGAAATCTATTTGTCATCCCTTGCGGAGAAGTACACAGAGAAAGACCTGCGAGAGGCCATCGGGCAGTCTTTTGGAGCGGATGTGATCATTCAGAACAATACCACCTTCGGCGCAATCGGCGAACAGTGGCGCGGTGTGGGAGCAGGTTTCCAAAACATCACATACATCTCTTACGGCGTGGGCTTGGGGTCTGCACATATTGTGGACGGAAAACCCTTCTTGGGTGCAAATAATGCCACAGGTGAGATGGGTTTTATGGTGATAGACCGCACAGCAGTCCGCAATCAATTCGGTGAGCTCGGCCCTTTGGAAGAGGCTTTGTCTCAGGGAAAAGTCGATCAATATTTCCAGGGCGGCAACTTTCGTGAGGAGATTGTCAAACTCATCCGAGACTATCAACATGGAGAGTTGCGCACAAAAGCAATCGTGGATGAAATCGCTTTAAACTTTGGAATTGCTCTGATTAATCTGTGCGCCTTGTTCAATCCTGAGGTTGTCATTATTTCCGGTGGTTTGGGTGTTCATTTCGGAAAGCTGTTTCTGGAACAATGGGTCGCATTATTGAAGAGCCACCTTCCCTTTGTTCCCGCAGTCCGTCTTTCCGAGCTGAACAATACTGAGGTCATGTTGGGTGCGGTTCAAACGGGCATCAATCATATTCACGCCACGAAATAGGGGTGTTCTGGTTTGTAGGGGCGGCCTGTGCTCTTATTGTTGGCATGCCATGAACTGCGGGCGATCGAGGCGATCGCCCCTACATGTCTCGCTGTGATATATCAAGGTAGTTGAAAGGTGCGTTTCCATGATCTGGAAACGCACCTTTCTTTGTATGATAGCTTAAATTTCAAACTGTATTTTTCACACGGTCTGTTCTTCCATCAGTTTTGCGATGGTTTTCTTGGAAATGTTGCCTTCCATCGGGCCGAAGGCTGCCACGTTTAGTGCAGCGGCGGCCCCGGCTTGTGTCACGGTCTCTCTTAGGCTTTTCCCTTCTAGCAATCCGCAGAGGAATGCGGCATCAAAACAGTCTCCGGCACCGGTAGGGTCTTTTGCTTCCACAGAAAAGGCACCGATGGAAATCTTTTCCTCTCTCGTATAGACTGCCGCACCGCGGCTGCCGTCTTTGAGGGCGATGATTTCCAGGTTTTCGTGTTCAAAGCAAGCGCACACCGCTTCTTCAATTGTGTCTTTCCCGCTGACCATCAAGAGCTCTGCCGGGCCTGGGAATAAGACATGCACGTGAGACATGACCGCTTGGATGGTTTGATAAGCACTCTCCTCTTTTATCAGTTCCGGACGGATGTTGGGATCGAAGCTAATCTTTGTGCCGCGCTCAGCCAAACCTTGCATGAGTTTTAATATTTCCTGCCCAAACGCCTGCTTCGCCATCAAGGAGCAACCCATGATATGAAAATAGCGCACATCTTCTCCCAACATGTCCGGATTTGGCGCTTTTGGTCTTGTGGCAGGGGTATCCGGGAAGTGGTATAAGAATCTGCGAGAACCGTCTTTGAAATAAGTCACAAAGGCGACACCGGTCGTCCCGTCTTCATATACCGTGATTTGAGAGCAGTCTACGCCGCTGTGCTGCAGGCGGTCTAACAGACATTTCCCAAAATCATCTTTCCCGACTCCGCCGACAATGCCGGCTTTGTGACCAAGCCTTGCCACAGTATCAATAAAAATGCCGGGTGCACCGCTGGGATACGGCCCCAGAAAGACACCTTCCTTATCTAGTGGTGCGTCTATGCCGGGCCGCATCACCTCACAGAGCAACTCGCCCATTGTCCAAATACTAGCCAAAATCGCTCTCCCCCTTTATATCAGAACATTCGAGCGCGGGACATATAAGCCTTCTTTGAGCAGGTATAATCAGCAATTCCCCAGACGTTTCTTCAGGACAAATAAGTTGGAGCAAAGGCTAAGAAGCCCGCAAATAAATACCAATGCAAAAAGCGGTATAAATCCCACATGCTCCAAAGCGGGTGCCAATAGTAGGACAACCACAGCAGAAAGTGCCATAGAGATGGTGGTGTGCACACCCACATAAAGTGGCAGCTTTTGGGCAGGGCTCACTTCGCCCAGCAGAAGTGTTATAATGAGCGGGAAACCACTATTGCCCACATTCGCCAGTACCCAGGCTACAAACAAAAAATGGAGAGAGCTTGTGCCCAATGCAAGTGCACCCGCAGAGATTACAAGACAAGCGACAATCACTGCGACAACTCTTGGCCCATGCCGATCTGCAATATATCCAAAGCCGACAATGGCGATGGCACCGGACAAGATAGCCAGCCCTGTCAATGCAGCAATATGGGCTTCTGTGGCTGAAAATGCACGTATGGCATAGAGGGTATAATAAGGAAGCATTGCGTTTGCGATCGCCAGAAACAAGCAGGTTAGAATCATGGCGCGGAAGGCTGGGTTTTCACGTATGGATGCGGGCATCTCTTTGATGTATTGCCCCAGCCCCATTGGTTCATTCGGCACTGCATCCTTGCTTTGACGCATGAGAAAGAAAATGAGGGCATTGGCTAACAAAAAGAAAGTGCCTAAGCCGAGGACCACCATGAAGTTGTAAGGGAAGGAAAAGCGAAGCAGAAGCACAGGTATGAGCGCTGTCATCCCTACACCGATGAAGGAGCCGATGGCGTGTCCCATACCACGAATGGCACCTCGCTTATCCGGCGGCAGAAGTTTTAACACCAGAGGAGTATGGAATATCGCATAAGAGCCTGCAAATAAATTGAAGATAGCCCAAAAAATTAAAAACAAATTGACCAACAAAGTGTGTTCACTTGAAAATGCCGGTATGAGTAAGACAAAAAGTAAAAAAATCAAACGCTGTAAGAGCAGAATTTTTCCAAAGGTTCGATTCATAACAGTGGAACGAGAAGCAATAAAGCCAAAGAGTGGTTGGGTTAAAAAAGCACATACCATAGTCAGAGTAGTCGCTAAGCCGATCTGGAAGGTTGTTGCCCCTAACTGATATAGGAAAAAGGGGATCACTGATGTGATCGAGATAAAAGCCGTGGAGGGCATAAATGAAATCCCGTCAATGACGAACGCTTTTAGATTGTGCCGAATATCTTTTTGGCTGCCATACATATGGGAAAGCCTCCTAGTTTGTGATTGGGATAGACTTGATCTCACCAAAAAACAGAACGGAAGTGATAGAAGCGTCATTTCCGTTCTGCTTTTCATTTCTCTTCAGAGGGCTCCATTTTATCGGAAGCCCTTTTGCTGCGCTTATATCTTGAGTGACTTGAAGTAGCTCAAAAACGCTTCATTCTTGGTCAGCATCTCTTGGGTCAACTCTCTGATTTCTGCCATGGATAAGACTGCACTGGTCAGTGGGTCAAAGAGGTTGGCTTGGAAGACTTTCCATGGATCCCCTTCAATGGCGGCATTGACTGCCATTTCCTCAATCTGGGCGGATAGGCTGTTCATGATCGCCAGATTGTCCGGCAGCGGCCCGGTATGGATTGGCTGGAGTCCCGCTTTAGAAGCAAGCACTGGTGTTTCCACACAGGCCAGATGGGGCAGATTGCTGATAATGCCCTTGTTCAAATGGTTCCCGTTGAATACAAATGGCTCGCCGTCTCCGAATAGGGCGTTAAAGATGTTGGCGGCGTATTCTCCGCTCCGCTCTAGGTCTACATCCGGACTGTCAATGTCTTCCTTGAAGCGTGCTTCCCAAGTGGCCTCTGCGTCTAAATACTCATTTAAGATATAAGCATATTCGCCCGGATTCCAGTTGGTGCCGTGGATACAATATTTTTCAATCAGATCAGGACGTTTTCTAAACCATGGATTATACTCCGAATTATGACCGGAGGATTCTGTTGGATAATAGCCAAGCTGTAAATACATCTCGTTGCGAACCGGCTCCGCATTGGCGACTGCCGGATCATTGAGCACCTTGTCCCGGATCAGAGGATAGGCATCTTTGCCATTCCACTTGAAATCCATATAAAACGCTTGATGATTAATGCCGGAGCAGGTATAGGTCACTTCTTCCGGCTTTGCGCCAATCCATTCTGCAAGCATCTGCGCGGTACCTTGGACGCTATGGCATAGACCTGTAATGTTCATCTTGGAGAGCCGCTGTAAATAGCTGCAGAGCATGGCCATGGGATTTGTATAGTTGAGCACAATCGCGTCGGGACATAGCACTTCTGCGTCCCGGATGATGTCCAGCATGACTGGTGCTGTGCGCAAAAAGCGCATGACACCTGCTGGGCCGCGGGTATCGCCTACATTGATGTCCACCCCATACTTTTTGGGGATTTCAATATCATGCCGCCAAACATCCACGCCGCCTTGCAGGATGGTGATTAAGACACCGTCCGCGTCTTTCAGTGCCGCTTTGCGATCCGTGGTGGGATGAACCGTGGCGGAGTAGTTCCCCGCCTTGACCAGCTTTTCTATGGCTTTCGCCGCGTATGCCAAGCGTCCTTCGTGGATATCCATCAGGTGGATTTCACAGTCGCTGAAGGCTTCAAAGCTTAAAATGTCTTTGGCAAGATCTCTTGTAAAACCCAATGATCCCGCGCCGATGAATGTAAATTTTCTCTTCATAATCGTTTTCCTTTCATGGTTTTGCAAACTATTTATCTAGCCTTTGACGCTCCCTACAACCATACCCTTTGTGAAGTACTTTTGCAGGAATGGATATACCACCAGAATCGGTACTAGCCCTAAGAACAACTGGGCGGCACGGCCGGAGCGTTCGTTCATACGTGCAACCAATTGCATAAAGTCAGGGCCCATGGCACGCATTAGCTCTTGGAAATTGGTCAGCAAACTTTGGAGATAGGTTTGAAGCGGCCAGTTGCTGGGATCATTCATAAAGATCATGCCCAAGAGCCATTCATTCCAGTGATGCACAAAGGAGAACAGCGCCACAGTGGCAAGGGCGGGCTTTAGAACCGGCAAGAGGATGAGTACCAAGGTGGAGAAATATCCCGCACCGTCTACCATTGCCGCTTCTTCCAACTCTTTCGGCAAGCCGCGGATGAAGTTCATGAGTATAATCATGGAGAACACAGGTAGCCCGCCCGGTACCACCAAAGACCAAATCGTGTCCAACCAACCTATGTTGGAGATCAAAATAAAGAAAGGAATGATGCCGCCGCCGAAAATCATAGTGATGGCAAAAAATGCCATGTAGTAGTTTCTGGCGCTGAACTCTTGGGTCGATTTAGACAGGGGATATGCGGTGGTGATGAGCAGAAACAGATTGATGATTAGGCCCAAGACTACTCTTCGGATGGAAACCCAAAAGGCAGTCATAAATCTGCCGGATAGGAATGCAAAGCTATATGCCTCGGTGGTAAAGCCCCTGGGCCAAAAGCTAACATGCCCCCCTACTACATAGTGCTGCGAACTGAAGGAAACCGCGAGGATATGGACGATCGGCAGTGCGCAAAGCAAGCAAATTGCCGTGATAAAGATATAGTTGAAGACATTAAATATTTTTTCGCCTCTTGATCTAAAATTCATAATCGCTCGCCCCCTTAGAATATTTTGTAGTTTGCAACTTTATAAGCAAACCACAAAGAAATTGACATCAGAACCGCAGACACAACAGCTCTCATCAAACCGACAGCTGCACCAACGGAAAATCTTCCGCCTTGGAGACCCAATCTAAAGAGGTAGGTGTCAAGAATGTCACCGGTGGAGTAAACGACGGGTGAGTACAGATTGAATATCTGGTCAAAGCCGGCGTTTAGGACATTACCCATACTGAGCGTCAACATGAGCACGATGATGGGCATCATCAAAGGCAGAGTGATGGACATGATCTGCCTAAACTTGCCCGCACCGTCTACAACGGCTGACTCGTAGATTTGCGTGTCGATAGAGGTGATGGCGGCAAGGTAAACCACCGTACCGAAGCCGAAGGCTTTCCATACATCAGACCAAATCATCGTCCAAGGGAATATATCCGGGTTCGTCAAAAAGGGGACACGATCAAAGCCCAATGACATGAGGAAGGTATTCAAAATACCGTCGGAGGCAAGGATGGTCTGCATAACGCCTGCTAAGATGATCCAAGAAATAAAGTGGGGTATGTAAACCACCGTTTGGAAAAATCGTTTGGCGAAAGCCATCCGTATCTCATTTAAGAGCAGAGAAAATACAATAGACGCGATGGTCGTGATCAGTATTTTCATGATGGAGATGAAGAATGTATTAAAAATTGTCCGGGTGAATGCGGGTTGAGAGAACAGCCATCTGAAATGCTCAAGCCCGACCCATGGAGAACCGGAGAAGCCGGTTACCGGATGGTAGTCCTGAAAGGCCATAATCAGTCCGTACATGGGGCCGTAGGAAAAAATTAAGGTAACGACAAAGGCAGGCAGAACTAAGAGGTGCAGCGGCCATTCTTTGCGAAAACGCTTTATAATCCTACCGCCGCCACCGAAGTAGCTTTCTTTCTTTTTCTTATTAAGGGGAGCCTCAAGCTGAGAAACACCGCCGGTTGCTGATCCCATGGAACATACCTCCTAATCAGGATTTTCACCGCCAAATTGCGGGAGTCTTTTGTGACAATCTATCGTGCAACGTATCATAACTAAGCCTTGCGGTCTGTTGGGAAAAGCGGAGCGCTGAGGACAGCGCCCCCTACAAAAAATGCGAAGTTGTCCATTGCCACGGTATGATACGCCTTGTTTTCTTATTTAAAGAACTTCGGGGAGACTTTTCGGAAAAGTCTCCCCGAAGCTGGTTTTGTACTTAAATGTTAACGATCAAATACCAATCAACCGAAATGTGCATTTACAGCATCTTCCATGATTTGTCCGCCTTGTGCATACCATTGCTCCAAGATGGTTTCGAAGTGCTCGACTGGATGGGTGCCGATGATGATTTGCATAATGCCTTCCATCAAAACGTCATGCGGAATACCTGCTTCAGCAAACTCTGGCAATGAACGTGTCCACAGTGCTGTTTGCACGGTGCGGTTCGTGTCAAACAGGTGTTGTGCTCTTGCATATGCGCTTCCTGGGAAGCCCATTTGCAGAAATGCACCGAGACCATGTGGCTCTTGGTTCTCAATCCAATCCATAGAATCGCGGAACTTAGACATCATACCTGCTGTGAATAGGTCGCTGTCATCGCCTGTTTCTAGGGCGCGAAGTACATACTGGAATTGGAGCATGTCAGCTTGCGGGTCAATGACTTGAAGCGCTTGTGACATTGCGTGCTCACGGCCTTCAGCCATGTAGTAATCGATATCTGCCTCGGTCAAGTTGGCATCTGGGCTGAAGACCATGTGGTCAATCAAGCTGATGGCTTTCATGAGGGCAGCTGGGTTTTGGAAGTTAGCGCTTGCCACGATAACGCCTGTGTTCGGATAGAAAATTTGTCCACGGGCAGGTTGTGCGCCGTCTACAGTTGGAAGGTTGAGCGGAATGAAGTAAGCGTCGTTATTTTGTGAAGCAACGATGCTCGGGCCGCTGTACCAACCCCACCATTGCCACCAAGGATGGATGCCGACTACGCCGTTGACGATGTCTTCTTGTGCACGACCCCACTCGCCCATCGTCATGAACTCAGCGCTGATGAGACCTTCGGAATACCAGCCTTGCCATGCCTCAAGCGCGTCTAGGAACTCAGGGAAGGCAATACCGGGTCTGAGGCGGCCTGTGTCGTCTGCGCGCCAGAAATACTCGTTGAGGTGAATGTTGCCAAGATACGCGCCCCACATAGGAGCTGTTCTGAACAGCCATTGCATGTTGTCATCCACGCCGATGCCATAGGCTGCGCCGTGGTTAGTCATGAACGCTCTGGCAAGGTTTTCAAGATCTTCAACTGTTCTGATTTCAGGAGAACCTTCTGCTTCGTACCAGTCTTTCCGTACCCACATGTGCCAAGGTTGGTCGATTTGACCGTAGTAGTAACGCGGAATACCATAGATTCTGCCGTCTACAGTGAAGCCTTGGATGGTGTATGGGTCTACAATCTCATGGGCGCGGATACGATCAGATGTGAATTCGTGATATGCATCGGTCAGGTCAAGGAGCATACCTGCTTCTTGCAGTCTTTGGAATAGCTGCGGATCCGCTGTGTTTGGAATATGGAACACATCAGGCAGATCGCCGGAAGCGATCGCTAGGTTCAGACGTGTTTCAAACTCTTCTGTTGTCGTTGTCCACTCCCACTCAATATGGATGTTCAGCTCGTCTGCAAGCAAACGAGTCCATGGGCTGTTGTTGATGTCGTCGCCAGGTCCAAAGTACCAGTTTAGCGCATGCTCAGAACCAAGAACCATTCTGACCGGTTGCTCAAAAGGAGTCATCCAGTCGCCGATTGGCGGCTCAACAAAATCTCTGGTAGGTTCTGCACCTGTTGCAGGAGCGGTATCTTCTGTGGCATCATCGTCAGGATCTACGGCTACAGGATCGTCAGCGTCGTTGGTGCAAGCTGCAAAAATCCCAGCTAGCATTAGAACTGCGAGTAGTAAAGCGAGTAATCTCTTCTTCATTTTTGGTCCTCCTAATTTTTTAAAGTCTTTTCTGAACATGTGAAATCATTTTGAATATCAATGTATTTTCCGCACTCCCCCTTTACAGAAAACCTTTTATAAACGTGTGATCGCCTGTGTTTTCCCACACATTCATTTTACTTGCGCTAGGCACTGGACATTCATTATTTAGCGTCCATTAGAATCATTATAGAGCAATTGATCCAATGCCGCAATAGTCTTTTGAAAATTCGTTGGATTGGTATAATCGTTGATATGTTGATTGTGCAATATGCGCAAAATTCATCATTTTTTTACAATTGTACTCAGACGACCAGCTTTGCTCGTTTTGTTTTATGCCACAACATGATCATGAAAGCGCAAGGAGAATTGAGATAATAACTTATGGTTCATTAATTAAGCTTCCATTCTTAATCCACAATGCCCTTTTCCTTCTTTCTCTTGAGCAAGGTCTCTTCTATCTCAAAAGTTTTGTCAAACCGGGGCCAAGCCCACATCAGGCAAAGCAGTATAGACAGAGAAATCCCTATTACAAAAACCACCGGGAAAACCCGCATGGAAAGTGGAAAATACAAGGCTAATAACACCCACATCAGGCAGCCCAATACCGCCCCCATCATACTGCGCAGGAAGGAAGCAAAGGCCATGATTATACTGTTTTTGATGATTTGCAAGGTGCCTAGACTGATGTACGCGAAGTGCATAAACACGTAAGGTGTGATCATGAAAAAGAGCAGCATGGTCAAAATCGTTACAAGAACCCAGATAAATCCATATCCGGATTCGTCTTGCAGCAACAGCCCCCACAACATAATCTGTGCATAGATAATAGCTGTACATACCATCCCTGCCGGCGCTGCTTGCTTGAAGTTTTCAATAAACTTTCGCTTGCATTCAAGCCAAACATTGCCGGGTTCGTCACGCAACATCATCGTGATGCAGAATACATATGCTGTGACAAGGCCGCCAAGGGGAAATGCAAAAACAATAGAAAGTGCAAGTGTGATTATGATAGGATAAAATCCGAATAGCCCCAGTAAAAATAATCCAATGCTTGGGAGGGCACAGATACAAAATATGAGATTTAGCTTGATTAAGTCCCAAAAATCCCGCACCAGTATCTCAAAAAAGCGGCGGCTGCCCCTCTTTCGCGGTCCATCCTTCTTATAGCCTGCCACCGGCTTGTTATCATCACGTCTAAAAATGCCCAAAAGAATACTCCTTCTGTTATCTGTTACGCTTACTAGAGGCGTTATAAGGGACGAGACTTACGTTGTCCTATTGTATCGATTTCAGTGCAAATTTGGAATGCGGAACGATGTGGCATGATCCCCTACATTGTATCGCTCCGTCCAAAGTAGTCCGTAATATCGTCAAAGCATGTATATGGGATATAGGGCAAATCATGCGCTCGACAATAATCTACCAGAGGGCAACCTTCTTTCGCAAAGAGCACATCCGCCTCTTTCGCGGCACAGCGATCTGTCATCCCATCGCCGATAAACAATATCTTTCTGTTGCTTTGCCGACGAATTGTGTCAATGCAAACCTTTTTGCAGTTTCCGCAAGGCCCAATCGGTTCTGTACAAACAGCGTCTTCCATGGAACCGGATGAGATTAGATATCCGTTCTCCTCCAACAACTCGTTTGCAAACAGCTGTACAACATGCTTCATTCGCTCCGTCCCAAGTATCTGCTGTATCCCTTGCCGGTAACCGCCGCTGACAATGAAGAAAGGAAGATCATGCACACGCAAATACTGCAAAAACTCGTCAAACCCTGGGTCAATTTGGATGTGCGCATCCAGAAACGCAAAGTATTCCCGAAGTCCCATGCGTCTCGCCTGAAAATGCCGATGCATTGTCTCAGTACCTCCAACAAGCCCGGCACAGTAATCCGCTTCAATTTTCAGGTTTTTTGCATTGCCGTGGGTGACAAACAACAAGTCATTGGAATCCTCCAAGGTAATTGTCCCATCAAAATCAGCGGTGATGGCATATTGTTGTAACTTCATTTTTGTCATGCCAATTGATATTGATGGATATGATGAATACCGGTCATGACAGCGCCTAGTGTTGTCTCTCTGTGGTTGAGGGCGG